>Ga0310833_100122_pt1 | contig 99951 bp, 87 predicted proteins | sample SM_ome_FD_201312 | JGI IMG/M metagenome (GOLD analysis project Ga0310833, IMG submission 201312) | Sorghum-adapted microbial communities enriched on stacked mutant (SM) sorghum from Joint BioEnergy Institute, Emeryville, California... ...
CATCGATCCATTTTTCAAGAACCATAACGCGTTTCAGTTCACTCTTCGTCAAGGTGATCTGCTCCTTGCTCATACTGACATTTTCTCGGATCAGTTACACCCTGACAATATCACAGAACAACAACACAATAAACGTAATTTGTCTTGGTGTCATCTGAGTTTTCTGTTAGAATGAAATATTGATGTCACACGCTCGCCTGTCACTTCCTCCGCAATCCACAAAATGAATTGTCTGCTATTGTTGTATGATAACGGCACAGCGGGATGAATTTTTCGGAGGGAGTGAATTTTTCTACTTTCCAACTATTCACTCAAATTGTCCAAAAGTTTTTTTCTGTGTCTTGATTGTAAAGGTGGTGTTTACCAATTCGTATACTATTGTTTAAGCTGATTTATCGATTGGCAGTTTTATTAAAAGGAATTCTCGCACCACTAATTCCAGTGCACAAAAGGTATCAAATTAAGAGCAAGTTACTTGGGCTGGCATATCCGACACCCAAAAACAGAAATGGGAAGGTTACTCTATCGTCAGATGGAGTGAATTTGATTGGGTATGCACGAGCTGAAATGGGAATCGGGGAGTCTTGCAGAATTGCAGCCAGAAGTATGGATGCAGTCAAGATACCGTTCGGTATATTTAATTTTGTCGGAACAAATAGTGCCAGAATGTCAGATACTTCATGGGTGCATAAAGAAGTAGAGAAACCAATTTATGATATCAATTTGGTTCACTTGAATGCTGAACAGATGGTGGAAATTTACTCTAAACATGGTGATAAATTTTTTAAAGACAGATACACCATTGGTTATTGGCACTGGGAATTGCCGGATTTCCCTGATCGTTGGTTGACTAGTTTTTCGTTAGTTGATGAGATATGGGCACCTTCAAGTTTTGTTGTAGATTCAATTGCCCAAAAGAGTCCTGTTCCTGTTGTGAAAATACCTCATAGTGTGCAGGTTGTTATTGATTCTGAACGAAATCGTGAGTACTTTGGGCTACCATCAAATTCATTTCTTTTCTTGTGTATGTTTGATCTAAATAGCTACCTAGAAAGGAAGAACCCCAGGGCTGTCATTGAGGCATTTAAGTCAGCATTTGAAGACGATGACACCAGGGTCGGCTTAGTCCTAAAAATAAATGGTCACAAAAACAACCAAAAAGAGCTGGATGAGCTGCGAGATTCCTTAAAGGATTTCAGGAACATCTATTTGATAGCCGAGACTTTGACGAGAAATGATACCAATGCACTAATTAGTGTTGTCGATTGTTATGTGTCGCTCCATCGCAGTGAGGGATTTGGCTTAGGTATGGCCGAAGCAATGTATTTGGGTAAACCTGCCATTGCAACAGGCTGGTCGGGTAACACAGAGTTTATGACTCCTTTCAATTCTTGTATGGTGAACTATAAGCTTGTTCAATTGGGGCAAACTTATGGGCCCTATGAGAGTTATCAATATTGGGCCGAGCCTGATGTTGAACATGCTGCGTATTATATGAAGAGACTGATCGAAGATCGCGCATTTTACAATGAACTGTCAGAAGCCGGTAGGCGTGATATTGTGAAAAAATTTTCACCACAGGCGATTGGTTCTTTGATTAAAAAAAGGCTCTCATATATCGGTAAGTATAATTCGGGGGTAAAATAAAATGGATATTACTTGCGTCGTCATGGCAGGGGGCAAAGGTGAAAGATTCTGGCCCAAAAGCCGTACTCATTTACCGAAACAATTTTTGAATATATCGGGCAGCAAATCAATGTTACAGCAATCAATAGCCAGATTAGAGTTGATAACAGAGATAGAGAAGATATTTGTCGTAACCAATGAGCTGTATGCCGAATTGATTAAGGCACAAATTCCGCATTTGCCTCATGAAAATATTATTATCGAGCCAGTAGGGCGGAATACTGCACCATGCATAGGGCTGGCATCATTGATTATCGAAGAGCGATATCCGGAAAGCACAATGGTCGTCGTTCCTTCCGATCATATTATTGGCAATGAACAAGGTTTCGTGCAAATTATTCGGACTGCAGTGGAGGTTGCAGGCGACAAGCATTTGGTGACGCTGGGGATCAAGCCGACTTATCCTGAAACCGGTTATGGTTATATCAAAAGCAGTAGTGTGGACGCCGTTGTAAATGATCTTGAAGTTCACCGGGTTGAAAGGTTTGTAGAAAAACCCAACCATGAACTTGCCGTAAAATATGTGGATAGTGGCAGCTATTACTGGAACAGCGGGATGTTTGTCTGGAAGTTGTCGACAATTCGGCGTTCAATACAAGAGTTAATGCCGGATTTGCATGATGTTCTGGAGACGATGAAAAGTGCATTTGAAACCGATAATCGGCAGCAGGTTATCAAGGAAGAGTTTTATAAGATGCCGGATCAATCAATCGACTACGGCATTATGGAAAAGTCGGAAAATATTCTTATGATTCCTTGCATGTTTGAATGGGATGATGTGGGCAGCTGGACGGCTCTTGATCGCATTCACGAACGGGATGAAGACGGGAATATTATTAAGGGCAACATATTAAGCCTAGACACGAAACGATGCATTATTGAAAGCAACGGAAAACTGATTGCAACATTGGGTATTGAGGACCTTATAATCGTGGATACAGAAGATGTGACACTGATCTGCGCGAAAGACAAGGCCCAAGAGATCAAGCTGCTCCTTAAAGAATTGAGAGTTCAGAAGCTGGATCAATACTTATAGTAGAAATAAAATCGCCGCTTAATTTCGTTGAAGAAAAAGAGCGGCGATTTGCTTAATTTTTCCCGAAATCATAAGTTCACGATCCGTCAATCCACCAAGTCATAAATCTTTTGAGAGAGTGTCGTAATGTATTTATCAAATTGGTGTGCGCCAATTTCATCAAGCACTATACCGATTCTGTCGCACAATGAATAAATTGTTTGTTCAAAAACCTGCTTTTCTTTCGTTTGCTTGATGAACTTAATAACTGATGATGAAATTACACGGCGATCCAGTACTTGCCTCGAATATTGTAGAGCTTTATTCTCAAGATCTTCTCTGAATTTTGAATTTTCCATTAGTGTTTTCAAGCAATGCCGGAGCGTAGCCACTTCGTTATCGTCGAGAGGGATCTTGTAGACAACCTCATCTGGCAGTTCACTAAACCACCCTATATCAGATACGACAGAAGCCTTTCCCAAAAGCAACGCTCTTATCAAGCTCGCAGAAGTTTCACCCATATAAGGGTATCTTAGGTTAATGACGACATCTGATAGTGCTATTAAATCGTCAAATTCCTCTATCGTGGTAAAACCTGTATAAACCACCTTATCGGTCAAACCATATTTCTTAACCTGATTTTTGACGTAATCTCCTTCACCGACCAGCAAGTACTTGAACGGATATGATTTTAATGCAGACAAAGCATCAACAACTTGATGAATCCTCTTTGATGGTGCCACATAACCGAATGATGCAAGCAATATTTCGGCTTGCTCAATCCCATATTTTTCTTTCAGTTCTTTGCGACGCTTCTCAGTCAATGCGATTTTTCCCGGATCCGGTCCAATTTGGGCGATAACCGTGCAATTTGCATCAGGGTTAATCCTTAAGACTTCATTCTTGGCATATTCGGAATGGACGATGATTCCTTTGGCCATGTCAATAAGCCTTTTATTCAAAGGCCATTTTTCCGGATACTTATATTGAAGCGGTGGAGTATCTCCACGTAAAATTTCAAGCCCTTCGACATATCCAGCATTTCCATGGTTCATTTTAAGTTCTTCCAAGAACAAGTCGGGATTTTTACAATGATCCAGCAGGTAGCCTGTCACAAGATAATATAATACAAAGTCATGCAGGATAACGATTCCGTTATATTTCAGAAATACATCGTAAATATTCGAATGGTAGTAAGGGTTGTTTCCAATGTTATAAATGATTTCATCATATTCATTGAGCTTTGCTAGGTGTCCAGGATTTTGCACATAATCAATTACTTTTAAATGATTGAGGATGGATTGGCTGGATGGGGTATACCCGTCAACCCAAACATCAACTTCCGCATGTTCTGACAGTGTCTCAAGCAGATAGACAGAATACTCCGAGATCCCGCTTTTTTGGGGCGGTAATGGACTGAAATAAGCGATTTTCATTGCAACAGCCTCTCAATGACATAATCCCAACTAACATTGAGTTTTTTCATCAATTGCATTCCATTAACCCCCATATTTTTGGCTGCGCTTTTGCTTTCATAGAGGTAATCAATTTTCTCGGCGAGCGCTTCAGGGTGCGGACTCACAACGTACCCGGTTTCATCATTTGTTACAAACTCCAAGGGCCCTCCGGAATCCTCAAACGTAAGTACCGGCTTACCAGAAAAGAAAGCTTCCAAAGTGACATAACCGTAGTCCTCCTGGTATGGTCCATTGAACACCATACAGCAGTCGGAGTATAGTTTTATTTTCTCTTCGTCACTGATCAAACCAAGCAGCTTAATCCTGGATCGGAGATTGTATTTATCGATCAGTTTGTTTAGATACTGGACGTATTCCGACTCTCCTGTACCAGCCAACAGAAGTTTTACGTCGGTTTTTGTATATCGCAAAGCTTCAATCAACAGGTGCTGCCGTTTAATTTCATGTAATCGGCTGGGATAAAAGATAAAATCTCCAAAATCATTGCAGTGCAACTTCTCATAGCCACCGGGAGGATGATACAGGGGCATGGCACTGATGTCATTGTATTTCTTCAACCGTTCAGATACTGTTTTCGAATTTGCATAGATCAACCGGCTTTCGCGCAGATATTTGTTATCGGCATTAATGATAACTTGCCGGACTTGGTGCCCGTCTTCCATATGCTCAAGATCTCCGTATTCCGTGCCCCACAATTCATACGCCTGACGGTGCTGGTGAAGAATCCAAAGAACTTTGTTCGGATGATTGACGTAATAAATGGGGAATTTTAAAGCTATAACACGATCGATTGCGACGCCGTTCACTTCCGTCAAATCCAGCAAACGAGCAGCCATAATATGATCCAACAAAGCAGAGGCAGGGTACCATTTAAAGGGCATCGTAACAATGTCTGCTTCATAACCGCGTTTAATCAGTTCCCGTTTCAAATTTTCCGCATGATATTCAGCACCGCCCCGAATAAAAGGCACCTGAACACTGGCTATCGCAATCTTCAATTGGTTCACCCCTATTGGTTCTGAATAAACTCCATATATTCTACGAATTTTTTTTCAATAATCTCATTTGTGAATCTGTTGTAATAATTTTGTCGGCCTCTTTCAATCAAATAATCTGCAATATCGCGGTTCTTTGCGACTTCATGGATGGCTGCAGCTATCAGATCATCATTGAAATCCGGATAAACAAGCTGTTCATCTCCCAATGTTTCGGCAATTGCCGTTGTGTTACAAGCGACTACCGGCAGATTCAGATATTGGGATTCTATCAGAGGAACACAAAAACCCTCATGTTCGCTTAAACACAAAAACACATCGCATCCCTGATAGTAAGTCTTGAGTTGACCTTCCGGAACCTTATTGGTGAAAATAACGTTTCTCTCAAGGTTCCACATTTTGATATAGGAATTCAATTCTTCGTAGTACTTTTGAATTTCGTTATCAAATCCACCGACAATCCAAAACGTAACTTGTGGCCCGTACAATTCCAAGTAAGATTTGGCTACCTTGCAAATCCGCATGTGGCCTTTGTTCGACGCAACCCGTCCAACAAATAGAACATTCGCTTGATTGCTGTTTTGCAACGAATCGAGCAGTTGAAGATCTGCTTGAATTCGATTGATTTCCTCTACTTTATGAAAAGGCGGCACCACTGTTGATCTCTCTTTCGGAAGACCAAGTTCAAGCAGTTCCGTGTTGTTATAATTTGAATCCGATAACCAATAAATATTAGGTCGTTTTACAAAACGTTCTGTTTGTCTACGCCCATCATAAGTTGTCTGGTAATATTTCGTACTGTATTTTTCAAAAAATTCAGGAGGAGTTATGTTGTGATACCGGACAACTACTTTGCATTTGGCTTCTTTCAGAATTTGTTCGCCCAATTGCCAATAAATACTGTGATGATATATCAGCAAATTGGTATGATGCTTTATCTTTTTTCGCAATTCTGATATATCAATCATCCGGTAATTGCTTCTTGCTACGTTATATTCGCAAAAAATGTAGACGGGTAGCGACAGTTTTTCCAGTACATTGTACATGCCTTGGATGTCGTGCCCTATTGCATCACCGTCACTGAAAGTTTGATGCAAAAGTATAACTTCCAAGAATCACGCACTCCCTCTTGTTGAATACGGTTTATTTATAGGCAAACAACGCGTAATCTTGATGACCATAAATAAGCCCCTGGAGTTCTTGAATCGATTGATTGAACCGGGTTGTATCCACGCCTTCAATATGAAGCGGATCAATCTTCTTTTCTGTTACCGGCGAAAGGTACTCCATATTTACTTGTTTAAATCCGCATTGCTTCAAGAAGAACTTGAGCGTTTCTGGATGGACAGGCTTTACATGCGTCGGATCCAAATAGAACCAGTTGCTCATTGCGTAAACACTTTGAACATTAATGGTTTCAACGACGAACAGCCCACCTGGTTTGAGGACCCGATAAATCATGCTGACGACATTCAGAAGTTCATCTGTAGAGAGATGTTCAACGACCTGAGCCATGAAAATTCCGTCAAAAGTATTGTCATTCACTGTGGACAAGTAATCAAACACGTTAATTCGTTCAACATCAAATCCTTTTTCCCGACAAAAATCAACCATATCCTGATTGAGGTCAATGCCTTTGACTTTGACCCCATTCTCAATAAGCAACTCTATAAACTCGCCTCGACCGCAACCAATATCCAAAACCAGTTCTTTGCTTTGAAAATACGGCAAATAGAAGGTCTGACGTTCCTTAATTGCGGAACGCGTGCCTCTAAATTGCTGTTCAAACAAAAAGTAATCAAATGACTGAGGAGCGCTTTGACTGGAGGGGGAAGCTGAGTTTTCAATTACGGCTTTGTGTTCATCTTGCGGAATAATGACGCTTTGACTTTGAGTTTGTCTTTTCAATTTTGCATTCAACCAGACAATCATTTCGTCCAATTGCTCAATTTTCATTTGAAACTGCTCAATTTTCATTTGATACTGTTCAATTGTCGCTTGAAGCTGTTTGAATTGCTGCTCATGTTTCTGAGCCAACTCATTCAGTGCATCGCTGCTTTTTTTATCAACATCAAGTGTTGCATCCTGCAGCATGTTAATTTTCATTTCCAGGCTATCAATCATTTCACTAAACTTTTGGCTATTATCAGCCGCAATCATTCTCATTTTGTCTTCAAGGGAATGTACGGCGTGTTGCGTATTCTTCACTTCTTCAAAGATTTGGCCTACACTATTTGAAGTATAGTTTGCAATATTGGACAATGCATTAATAGATCTTGTTACACTTCCATTAAATATTCTTTGTTTTTCGAAAGCGGGATTTATATACCATCTAAGGAATTTACGGACTACTTTCTTTCCAAGCACAATGAATCTTCCAATTATTCTCCTATGAGATGTAATCTTATACTCGGGGCTAACATTCCAATTTCGGTTGTTTTGCTCCGATTCATTAAGCAATATGGCCAATTGTTGATGATTCAATGACGAAAAATCGCCCAGTTGTTTTGAAATGTCACTGGAACTTGCATTTAGCGTCTTTCGATATTGGGCTGAATGTTCCATTGATGATTGAATTCGTTTTTTAATCTTCTCTATAGTCAGCGAATGCATGTTCAATCTCCCCAACCGAGTAATCGGATTTTGTGTGCAGGAACGTACCACCGTTAAAGTGATAGTGATTGCCGGTAATTACTTGAAAAGTAGCTGCCTGATCGATCCAATCATAGTTTCTCTCAATATGCTGAAAACCGTCATGAACGGCTGCCGAAATGCTATAAGTTCCAATGCCGATATTGGCTTGAAAGTAAAACGATACCGAGTACCGTTTGCCGGGTTCCCATAACCCGAGGTCATTCTCAAGGTAGTAAGTATTTGTTCCGAACACTTCATTTCCCAACCTGTCTTTGATCAAGAATCCGACTGTCGGACGATTTACGGCCTTGTTGCACCTTAACTCAATTTTGACCTCAACATGATCTCCTACTTGAATTGCATTCACGTTCTTGTTGTCGGAATACAGACTTACATTTTCAATTGTTATATCTTTATTGCCTGAACGCGTAATCAGTTTATTGTTTGTCCCCAGGCTTTGCTGGATCTCATTATCTGCTTCACGTTTGGCAATAATTGCGTTATAGTAGTCCAACACTTCGTCCGGTCTGCCATCTCTGATGACAAGACCGCCATCGAGCAATATGGCCCGATCACACAACGTTTTGACTGCTCCCGGATCATGGGAGACAAACAAAAGAGAGGTGCCTTCATTTTTGAATTGACGGATCCGATTAAAACTCTTGTGTTGAAAATAGGCATCTCCTACGGACAATGCTTCGTCTACGATCAAAATGTCCGGTCGAATCGCTGTTGCGGCCGCAAAGGCAACCCTGATGGCCATGCCGCTTGAATAGGTTCTTAACGGTCGATCCATATAATCGCCGATTTCTGCAAATTCTTCTATTTTGGGCATCAAATCATCAATTTCCTGATTTCTTAGCCCCATTAGCTGACAAACCGTATATGCGTTTTGCCTGCCTGTAAAATCCGGATGAAGGCCCATTCCGAGTTCCAACAGAGCGGAAATTCGTCCATTGGTTTGAATGGTTCCTTCACTTGGATGTGTGGTGCCGGTGATGATTTTTAGCAATGTACTTTTTCCAGCACCGTTATGACCTATAATACCCACCGATTCGCCTTGTCTGATTCTGAAAGTTATATTCCGAAGAACCCACTTTTCTTCGTGCAATGTTTTTCCCGGCATCAACCACTCAAGGATGCGGTGACGTTTGTTGCGATATCGTTTATACTTTTTTCCAACGTTATTAACTACGATGCAATCCATCATAACTCATCTACCATTTCTTTATTGAGTCTTTTAAACGCCAAATACCCCAACAAAAGCGATACTGCCGACAGTCCCGTCATCCAAAATCCATTCGTCCAGTTAGGCCATTCTCCATTCAAGAACAAATCTTGGTAGGACTTCATAAGCCAGCTCAAAGGATTGGCTTCAAGAATCCATTCAAACTGTTCAGGCACGATGTTTCTTGGGTATACAATGGGTGTCAACCAGAACCAGAATTGCAGGACAACCCCCATAATATGTCCGATATCACGGAAAAACACATTCAAAGTGGCCAAGAAAATACCCAGACCAACAGCTAGGCATTGTTGAATTAATAGTAAGGGAATCATTGCGAGAATGGGCCACCCGACAAATTGTCCGACAATGACCAAGAATAAAATGTAAAGACCCATCATGATCAAGTAATTGATTGATGAAGACAACAAGATAAACAACGGCAAACTTGTGCGCGGGAAATTGGCTTTCTTCAACAACTCAGATTGGTCAATAAAGATTGACTGCATACGAGTCAACACTTCAGTGAAATATTGCCAATTTATAACGCCAGCACACAAGTATATACTGTATGCAAATGCGTTATCGATACCCGGTAATCTTGTCATCATGATTTGTGAAAAAATCAATGTATAAACCACAATTTGAGCGACCGGGTTTAGAATGGCCCAGAGCGATCCTAGGAATGAATTCATGTAGCGGACACGAAAATCTCTAACCACGAGTCCTAAGATAAAGGACCTGTAATTCCATAATGCGTGAATCAAAGCGCGTCAATCCCTTCAAAATGTATGTGTACTTCACCTGGGTTGCACTACATCACGCCAATGAGACAAGATTGCCATAAGGCTGTCCGAAAGCGGCACGGTAGGCTTCCAACCTGTTTCGGCAATCAATTTTTGGTTTGAGCCGATGTACCGCGGAAAATCTATCGGACGAAACAGTTTTTCATTCTGCCTGACTTCAATCTCAACTTTGCTCTTATCAAGGAAAAAATCAAGGATGGACTGAATCTTGACGGGGGCGGAGGAGCAAACATTGTAGACCTCTCCTGCCGTACCCTTGGCGGCAATCAAATAATAGGCGCGAACGATGTCCCTCACATCCAAGAAGTCCCGCTCTGCGGACAAGTTTCCGACTTCCATCACCGGTGGCTTAATTCCCGCCTCAATTTCGCTGATTTGCTTGGCAAAGTCAGAAGTGACAAAACCCGGTCTTTGGCCGGGTCCGATATGATTGAATGGACGCACATGAATTACGCGCATTCCATAGGTTTGATAATATTGTCTGGCTAACAGATAAACAGTTGCCTTGGAGATGCCGTACGGACTGATTGGTCTCAGAGGAGCGTCTTCGCCAATCGGGATTTCCTCCGGTCGGGCTTGTCCATATTCCTCCGATGAACCAACCGTCAAAACCGCCGCGTCTTTCGCCTTGCTCTTTCGGATCGATTCGAGCAAATGGATGGTAAGAATCACGTTGGCATCAAATGTCTCAATTTTGTGATCCCAAGAGGCCCTTACAGAACTTTGGCCGGCTAGATGAAAGATCATATTGGGTTGCAGGCGATCCAGTGTTTTGGTCAAAGCGTCCTCATCCATAAGATCGAGTTGCTCTAAATTCCATTTACTAGAATTTATTGGGATAATAGAACGAGAAACGCCCCATACTTCTACACCCTGACTGGCCAAGAATTCAGCCAGATACCTCCCTACAAAACCGGTCACACCCGTAATGAAGGCTTTCATCCTCAAGCTCAAGCTCCTTTGATACGCTCAAGGTCGCTATCCACCATCATTTTAACCAACTGTTCGAATCCCACTTCTTGCTCCCATCCTAATTTTTCCTTCGCCTTTGAGGGGTCACCGATCAAGAGGTCCACTTCCGCAGGACGAACATATTTTTCATCCACGACTACATAATCGCGCCAATCTAAGTCGACATGTTTGAAAGCAATTTCTACCAATTCAAGAACTGTATGAGTCTCCCCCGTGGCAACTACGTAATCGTCCGGCTTGTCTTGTTGAAGCATAAGCCACATCGCTTTGACATAGTCGCCTGCGAATCCCCAATCTCGTTTGGCATCCAGATTGCCGAGTCGCAATTCTCTCTGCAGACCCAACTTGATGCGGGCTACTCCGTCGGTTACTTTACGAGTGACGAACTCGATGCCTCTTCTCGGAGACTCGTGATTAAACAGAATCCCCGAGCAGGCAAACATTCCGTAGCTTTCCCGGTAATTCACAGTAATCCAATGACCATATACTTTAGCGACACCATAAGGACTTCGCGGGTAGAAGGGCGTTGTTTCCTTCTGCGGTACTTCCACAACTTTGCCAAACATTTCACTGCTGGACGCCTGATAAAACTTCGCGTCGGGTGCGGCAATGCGAACCGCTTCCAGCATGTTCGTCACACCCAACGCTGTGACCTGGCCGGTCAGAACCGGCTGGTCCCATGACGATCCAACGAAGGATTGGGCGGCCAGATTGTAAACTTCATGAGGATTGGAAATTTGAATGGCTCTGATCAAGGAACTGAGATCAAGCAGATCACCATCAATAAACTCAATCTCATTCTGGATATGTTTAATATTATCCATAATTGGAATACTTGTACGGCGGCGAAGCGCATAAACTTTATAGCCTTTATCCAAGAGCAATTCCGCAAGATAAGAACCGTCTTGACCTGTAATTCCGGTAATAAATGCTCTTTTTTGCATCAGATCATTCTCCTATAATAGTAATAGTTTTTATTTATCTTTTTAAATTGCTGCAGCACCGAGAGCTTGATGCGAGAGGGACCATGTAGATGGCTTCCTTCTTACTTGCTATATATTTATTATAGTTATCATAAGTTTTCGGTTCCACCCATCCTATACTAGGATATTTTTTACAGGTCTTTGCAACAAACATGTTTATATGTCAATTTCATACGCCCTCTTCATTTTGCTCATTTTACTCTAACACGAGTCCATTGTTCAAGACCTCACTGCTAGAGTGAAATGTGCGAAACTCCTGGAAATTGAACCGAGCTATTGGGTCCTTCTTTTCTCTTTTAATCCTGACGATTTAAAACACTAATATGTTATACTTGAATTTGAGAAAATGTTTTGCTAAGTTTATCAAACAATTCATTCTTATGAGGGGTAATATGAAAGGCATCATCCTCGCCGGCGGCACGGGTTCCCGCCTGTATCCGCTGACCAAAGTGACGAACAAGCACTTGCTCCCTGTTGGCGGCTATCCGATGATCTACCATGCCGTCGCCAAATTGAAGGAAGCCGGGATCTCCGACATTCTCGTCGTAACCGGCAAAGAGCACATGGGCGATGTCGTCAATCTGCTCGGCAGCGGGCGTGAATTCGGAGTCTCCTTCACATACAAGGTGCAGGATGAAGCGGGCGGCATTGCGCAGGCGCTGGGACTGGCCGAGCAGTTCGTCAGCGGAGACCGGATGGTCGTTATCCTGGGGGATAACGTCTTTGCGGACAGCATCGTCCCATTCGTCGAACGTTACAAGCGCCAGGAATGCGGTGCCCGGATCCTGATCCGCGAAGTGCCGGATCCAGAGCGCTTCGGCGTCCCGGAACTCCGGGACGGCTATATCGTCTCCATCGAAGAAAAGCCGCGCCAGCCCAAGAGTCGTTACGCGGTAACCGGCGTATACATGTACGACAGCAAAGTTTTTGACATTATCCGGAAACTCAAGCCTTCTGCGCGAGGAGAGTTGGAGATCACAGATGTGAACAACGCTTATATCGAAGCGGGGGAGCTGGCGTACGATATTCTGGAAGGCTGGTGGACGGATGCGGGCACGCATGCGTCGCTGGCCCGTGCGAACGAGCTGGCCCGGAATATCCGGTTGGACGAATCGTTCGGAAAAATCCGCTTAGACGGCAGGGCAGGTGGAACATGAATATCACGCATACGCAAATCCCCGGGCTTTTGTTGATTGAGCCGGTTGTGCACGGCGATGCCCGGGGGTTCTTTTTCGAGAGTTACAATGCGGATAAAATGCGCCAGCATGGCCTTCATCATGTCTATGTGCAGGACAATCACTCAATGTCCGTCCAGGCAGGGGTGCTGCGCGGTCTCCACTATCAACTCAATCCCAAGGCGCAGACGAAGCTGGTGCGGGTGACGGCGGGAGCGGTGTACGATGTCGTGCTCGATATCCGCAAGGGCTCGCCAACCTACGGCAGATGGCAAGCCTTCATCCTGAGCGCGGAGAACAAGCTGCAACTGCTCGTGCCGAAAGGATGCGCGCACGGTTTCTGCACGCTGGAGCCGAATACGGAAGTGCAATACAAGGTCGACGAGTTTTATTCGCCGGAGCACGACCGGGGCATCGCTTGGAACGATCCGGCCCTGGGGATCGACTGGCCGACCACTGAACCGATACTTTCAGATAAGGACAAGAAGCACCCGACGCTGGCGGAAGCCGAAAACAATTTTGTCTACGAAGGGTGAGCCGGGACGTGAAACTGCTGGTCACTGGGGGAGCGGGGTTCATCGGCAGCAATTTTATTCATTATTTAGTGCGCCGATATCCGCATTACCATATCCTCAACGTCGATGCGTTGACCTACGCGGGCAACCTGGAAAATCTGCGATCCATCGAAGGGCATCCGAACTACCGGTTCGTGAAGGCGGATATCGCCGACCGCGCGGCAATGGAACCATTGTTCCGGGAAGGCCTCGATGCGGTATTGAATTTTGCCGCGGAGTCGCATGTGGACCGCAGCATCATGCAGCCGGATCTGTTCGTGCGCACCAATGTGCTCGGTACGCAGACGCTGCTCGATCTGGCGAAGCAGTACAAGGTCGGCAAGTTCGTGCAGATTTCGACCGACGAAGTATATGGTACGCTGGGAGACACGGGGCTGTTCACCGAGGAGACGCCGCTGGCGCCGAACAGCCCGTACTCCGCGAGCAAGGCGGGAGCGGATCTGCTTGTCCGGGCGTATCACGAGACGTACGGCCTGAATGTCAACATTACGCGCTGCTCCAACAACTACGGACCTTACCAGTTCCCCGAGAAGCTCATCCCGCTCATGATACGCAATGCGCTTGAAGACAAGCCGCTTCCGGTCTACGGCGACGGGTTGCACGTGCGCGACTGGCTGTATGTCGAGGATCATTGCAGCGCGGTGGATTTGGTGCTGCACAAGGGCGTCAGCGGAGAAGTGTACAACATCGGCGGCAACAACGAGCGCACGAACATTGAGGTAGTAAAGACCATTCTGGCGGAGCTTGGCAAGCCGGAATCGCTCATCTGGTTTGTGAAAGACCGTCCCGGACACGACCGTCGCTACGGCATTGACGCAACAAAGATTCGCCGCGAGCTTGGGTGGCAGCCGAAATATTCCTATGAGACCGGCATCCGAGAGACGATTCGCTGGTATCTCGCGAATCAGGATTGGATGAACCAGGTGGTATCCGGAGCGTACCTCCAATATTATGAACAGCAGTACCGTGATCGGCAGGGATGATGATGGCCGGGAACAGGTTAAAAATTCTTGTCACCGGAGCGAACGGCCAATTGGGGCAGGAGCTTGTTCATCTCCCCGCGCGGCCGGATATCGAGATCGCCGGATTCGGCCGGGGTGAGCTGGACGTAACGGAGCCCGAACAATGCCGGAACGTGATCGGCTCATACAAACCGGAAGTCGTCATCCATTGCGCGGCTTACACGAAGGTCGACCAAGCCGAGTCAGAGCCGGACGAAGCGTATCGTGTCAACGCCGACGGAACTCGGAATGCCGCCCTTGCAGCGGAACAAATCGGCGCAAAGTTCGTTTATATCAGTACCGATTACGTATTCGACGGAAAAGCCAATGCGCCTTACCGCGAAAATGACCGCCCGGATCCGCAGTCGGTGTACGGCAAGTCGAAGCTGGCCGGTGAGCAGTTGGTTCAGTCGCTGTCCAGCCGCTATTTCATCGTGCGCACGTCGTGGGTGTACGGGAAGTACGGAAGCAATTTCGTGAAGACGATGCTCAGGCTGGCGGAAGAGCGTGACAGGCTTAAGGTCGTCAACGATCAGGTTGGTTCGCCGACTTATACGCTGGACCTCGCGCAATTCCTGCTGGAGTTGGTGAAGACAGACCATTACGGTATCTTCCATGTATCGAATACCGGCGCCTGCTCTTGGTACGAGTTCGCGAAGGCGATTTTCGAGGAACGGGGTCTGCATGTGCAGGTCGAGCCGTGCGCGACGGCCGAGTTTCCGCGTCCCGCGCCGCGCCCTGCTTACTCGGTGCTCGATCACGGTGCCATCCGGGCGCACGGCCTTAAGCCGCTGCGTCCGTGGCGGGAAGCGCTGCGCAGCTTCCTGCAGCAAAAATAAATGACAATCCGGGGTGTGTTATGAAAATCCGCAAAGCCATTATTCCCGCGGCCGGGCTTGGGACCCGGTTCCTTCCGGCGACGAAGGCGATGCCGAAGGAAATGCTGCCGATCGTGGACAAACCGACCATTCAATACATTGTGGAAGAAGCGGTTGAATCGGGTATCGAAGACATCATCATCGTTACGGGCAAAGGCAAGCGGGCGATTGAAGATCACTTTGATTCCAGATTCGAGTTGGAGTACAATCTGCGGCAAAAAGGGAAACTCCAAATGCTTGAAGAGGTGCAGTACCCCTCGAATATTGCGGATATCCACTATATCCGGCAGAAAGAACCGCGCGGGTTGGGGCACGCGGTATGGTGCGCGAGGAAGTTCATCGGGAACGAGCCGTTCGCGGTGCTGCTCGGCGATGATATTATTCAGTCCGATGGCGAGCCGGCCTTGAAGCAAATGATCCATTTGTTCAATGAGTTGCAGTCCTCCATTATCGGTGTGCAACGTGTACCCAAACAAGATGTATCGCGTTACGGGATTGTCGACGGCGTGCCCGAAGGCGAACGTGTGCAACGAGTTCGCACACTGATCGAGAAGCCCGATGTTGAGCGGGCGCCATCCGATATGGCGATCATGGGCCGATACATACTGACGCCCGCCGTCTTTGACATTCTGGGAAGCCAGGAGCCGGGTGCGGGCGGGGAGATTCAATTGACGGATGCGATCGGCACGCTGGCAAAATCCGAGGCTGTATATGCATATGAGTATACCGGCATGCGCTACGATGTTGGCGAGAAGCTCGGTTTCATCAAAACCACGCTGGATTTTGCCATTCAACGGGACGAACTGAGGGAAGAACTGATCAAGTATATGAGGAAATTGTTGGACCGTCACGAATCGGCCGCATTCGCGTCGGGGCGTTAAGCGCCGTTCCCGGCCGTGCGGGCAAGCGGCGCCGGCTGCTTAAGCGTGCGGTGTCGAAGCGCGGCGGAATCTAGTGGAAGATTGTTGGTAGGATTCATTTTTTCTGCTAGAATTGTAGTGAATGATTAAATGGCCTCATTGCCGGTCATCTGTGGGTGAGTGCGGTGTTAAGGCAGAATCAGCGATTTCTGACGCAAATTTATGTGCTTTTCGATGCGGTCGGCATGATCGTCGCTTTTCTTGCGGCGTACTGGATCAAGTTTGAAAGCGGTTGGCTGCCCGGAACGGAGGCATTGTCATTCAGTTCCTACCTGCTCTGGGGGCTCGTATACGCCATTCTTGCCGTGCTTGTCGGCTATTCCGCCGGACTCTACAAACCGCGGCGGCGGACGAAACTCTCGACGGATGTCTGGAAGCTCGGGCAGGTGCATCTGCTCAGTTTCGTCGGGCTGCTCAGTTTCCTCTATTTCGCGAAAGAGATCCACGTGTCGCGGGAGTTTCTCGGCATCTTCCTGGGACTGAATCTGACAGTACTGTCCGTCTACCGGATCGCAGTCAAGATGACGTTGTTCCGCTTGCGCCGCGCGGGTTACAACAAGAAGTATCTGCTCATTCTCGGCGCGGGATCGGTCGGGCGCAATTTCTATAAGAGTCTGCTGCAATATCCCGAGCTGGGCTATGAGGTCTTCGGTTTTCTAGACGACAACCTGAAGGAACATCCCCCGACCGGACTTCCGATGCCGCCGATTCTCGGCGGGCTGGATCGCCTTGATGAAGTGCTTCGCAATCACTTGATTGATGAAGTAATCGTTGCCCTGCCGCTCGCGGCGCACGAGAAGTTCGCGGAGATCATCGAGACCTGCGACAACGCCGGCGCGAAGACGCTGATTATCCCCGACTATTTCGATCTGCTGCCGGCGCGGCCGTACTTCGACAATTTCGCCGGCATCCCGCTCATCAACGTGCGCGACATTCCGCTCGACGAGCTCGGCAACCGGCTGCTGAAGCGGGTTTTCGATATTGTGTTCTCGATCGCGGCCATCCTCGTGACGTCGCCGATCATGCTGATTGCCGCCATCGGGATCAAGCTGACGTCGCCGGGTCCCGTCATCTTCAAACAGGAGCGGATGGGGCTGGATCGGCGCACCTTCGTCATGTACAAGTTCCGGACCATGCATGTGTCGGATCAGAAGACGGCGGATACGCAATGGACGGTGGAGAACGATCCCCGCCGCACGAAGTTCGGCGCCTTCCTGCGCCGGACGAGCATCGACGAACTGCCGCAGTTTTTCAATGTGCTGAAGGGCGATATGAGCGTTGTCGGCCCGCGTCCCGAGCGGCCGTATTTCGTGGAGCAGTTCAAGGACGAGATCCCGAAATACATGGTGAAGCACCACGTCCGCCCGGGCATCACCGGCTGGGCGCAGACGAACGGGCTGCGCGGCGATACCTCGATCCAAGACCGGATCAACCACGATTTGTATTATCTCGAGAACTGGTCGTTCATGTTTGATCTGAAGATTATCATCTTGACGATCTTGAGGGGATTTGTGAACCGCAATGCCTATTGACACCACGGGTCTGACGGGGAGCAGGCCGAACGTGTCGGTTATCATCCCGACGCTGCAGGCCGGCGAAGAACTGCGCAGGCTGATCGAAAAGCTGCAAAACCAGACGCTTGCGCCGCGCGAGATCCTCGTCATCGACTCGGCTTCGACGGACGGTACGCCTGAGATCGCGTTGGGCTGCGGTGCTAGAGTAATCGGGATCGATCGGAAGGACTTCGACCATGGCGGGACGCGCAATCTGGCCGCGTCATATGCCGTCGGCGAAGTTCTTGTCTTTATGACGCAGGATGCGGTGCCGGCGCATCCGGAGATGCTGGAGCGGCTGGTGGCGCCGCTGGAGGACGAGCGGATCGCTTGCGCCTATGCGCGGCAGGAGCCGCGTCCCGATGCGGGCGTGCTGGAGCGGCTGACACGCGCGTACCTTTACCCGGAACAGCCGGACGTGAAATGGAAATCGGATCTTCCGCGGCACGGCATCCGAACGTTTTTCTGTTCGAATGTATGTGCGGCGTATCGGCGGGATGTGTTTGAGCAGCTGGGACGTTTTCCGTCGCCGGTGCTGTTTAATGAAGATTTGTTCTTCGCGGCGCGAAGCATTATGGCGGACTACGGGGTGGCGTATGCGGCCGACGCGCGCGTCGTCCACTCCCACGATTATACGCTCGGTCAACAGTTTCGCCGCTATTTCGACAACGGCGTCTCGATGTGCGGCAACGATTGGGTTTACGCCCACTCGGGCGTAGGCAAATCCGGGAGCGGGATGGTGCTCGCCATCACGCGCGAACTGATCCGAAGTCGGCAGATGCGGTATATCCCGCGGCTGCTCATGGAATCGGCGGCGAAGTTCATCGGTTATCAGCTCGGCAAGCGTCACCGGCTGCTGCCTGGAGCACTTTGCAGAAGGTTCAGCATGCACCGCGGCATTTGGGATCGGTATTACCAGACCCGTTCGGCCGGCGAGACGTTGCAGGGATAGTCTGTCAACCGGAGGTGGGTTGAAGATGCGGAAAGGTCTGATCGCCGCTTTGGTCGTTATCGTGCTGCTGGCGGTCGGCGGTTATGCGGGCGTGCAATACGGCAAAAAATTCATCGCGGAACGCGTCATGAATGAAGTGGTCGAGCAGGTGCTTCAAGACGAGGAAGTGCGCCGGCTGATGGACGATCCGGAAGTGCGCCAGGCGCTGCGCGAAGCCGTGTCTGCGGAGGATCTGGAGCGGCTGCGCAACGAAATCGGGGCAAAGCTTGGAAGCGGCGGTTCTGACAGCGGCTCGGGCAACTCGGCTGGCGATACGGGCGATGGCGCGGGCGGCAAGTCCGGTTCCGGAAGCCCGGCGGCAGACGGCGAAAGTCTGGTCATCACCAGCATCGAAGAAGCGGAGGCGCTGGTGCTCGAGAAATTTTCGATCGGCGAGATCCGACGTTATGCGGCGATGGCTGGTGACGGCCTGACGACAGAGGAGAAGCAGAAGATTCAAGAAGAAGCCATGAGCCGATTCACGGAGGAAGAATTGCAGGCGCTCAAGCTGATTGCACTGATGGAAGCGGAGAAGCGGCTTGGGGAGTAGCGTGGGTTGAAGCCTTTTCGGGAACCGGCCGTATCTTTCCCGGCTTGCAACCTGCTCTGCACCCGCCTATACTGATTCACGAATGCGCGCCGCACGAATCACAGAAAGGTCAGATGCATCATGGCATGGTTTTATGTACTCATCGGCGGGCTGCTGGAGATCGGCTGGGCATACGGCATGAAAGAGTCGGAAGGCTTCACGCGGCCGCTGCCAAGCGCGGTGACCATCATCCTGCTCATCGTCAGCTTCTATTTCTTCGCGAAATCGATGACGATGCTGGAGACCGGTGTGGCGTACGCCGTCTATACCGGCATCGGGACGGCCGGGACGGCCGTCATCGGCATGATGTTCCTGGGCGAGTCGGCCGGCCCGCTGCGGATCTTCTTCCTGGCGCTGCTCATCGGCGGCATCATCGGCTTGAAGGTCATCAGCCCGGAAGAACCGCAGAACAAGAAGCAGGCGGACGAAGGAGGGGCAGGCTGAAATGGCATGGATCTGGCTGCTGATCTCCGGACTCGGCGAAATTGGCGGCGTTACCTTTATCAAGCTGTCGGACGGCTTCAAACGGTGGAAACCGACCGTCGGCGTGGCCGTTTCAAGCTTCATCAGCTTCTACTTCCTGTCGCTTGCGCTGCGAGAAATTCCGATCGGCACCGCATACGGCATCTGGACGGGCATCGGAGCGGCGGGAAGCGTGCTGCTCGGCATGGTGCTGTTCAAGGAATCGCGGGACATCCGTAAACTGCTGTTCATCGCGATGATCATCGCCGGCGTCGTCGGACTGCGGTTCTTCGGCGCGTAAGTCCACGCCGGCCTGCATACCCCTGGCACCGCAAAGCCAGGGGTTTATTCATTTTCAGGTGGGATGATTCACCGCCGCGCGGATACACTATTTGGAAAAAAGGAAAGGCTGAACCACCATGCGGCGTTCTTTCCTCGCAGCGGCGATACTGGCGGCACTGCTCCTGCCGGCGGTCCCCGCGCCGGCGGAGGCCATGGCGGCCCAGGCGGCCGGGCCCGGCCTGAAGCCGCCCGCATATCCGGCCGAGCCGGAGGCCATGCCCGCTCCCGCGCACACCCCGAGCCGCCCGGATGTGTGCGCCCCCGCTTCGCCGGCGGACCTGAAGCGGCGCGTCCCGTTCACCGTGTTCGCGCCGCGCACGCTGCCGGCAGGCTGGGTCCCGGCGGTCTGCGCCTACCCGCCGGGCAGCCGGCGTGTGTACGGCCTGCGCATCCAATTCCGCGCGGCCTGGACGGCGCTGCCGCCGGCCGGCATCCTCGGGGACCGGATCGCCGGCATCGCCCAGACGAAGGCGTACCTTGCGCAGCTCACGGACAAGCACGGCGAGCCCGTGCGGCTGCGCGGCCGGACCGCGCGGTTCGAGCCCTGGCCGCCCGGCGCCCGCGATGAAACCGGCCGCGCCTTTCACGGCGGCATCCTGCGGTGGATCGAGCAGGGCACGCTGATCGAAATCGGCAGCCGCTTCCTGACGCGGGAGCAGATGATCCGGCTGGCGGAAGAGCTGCGGCCGCTGTCCGGCACATCCGCCGGAAGCGTTCGGCCGCAATTGCCAATTCGCCCCGGCAATTCTATACTGGGGGTGCAGGACAGACACTCCCGGGCCTGACGCGTCTGACCAGGTCCGGGTGCGGCTCGGGGCTCAAGGGAGGCGGACGCGGTTGATACGGATCGGGCTGGCGGGATGGGGCGACCATCCGTCGCTCTATCGGCATGCCCGGCAAGCGGGCGGGAAACTCCAAACCTACAGCGGCTGGTTCGACATCGTCGAAGTCGATGCGTCGTTCTACGCCATCCAGCCGGAGAACGTGACGGCGAAGTGGGCGTCCGAGACGCCGGACGGCTTCGGCTTCATCGTAAAGGCGTACCAGGGGATGACCGGCCATGCCCGCGGCGGCGTGCCCTACCCGGATAAGGCGGCCATGTTCGCCGCATTCCGCGCGTCGCTCGAACCGATGCGCGAAGCGGGCAAGCTGCTCGCCGTCCTGTTCCAGTATCCGCCGTGGTTCGACTGCACGCGGGAGCATGTGGACAAGCTGCGCGAAACCCGGGCGCTGATGGACGGCATCCCGTGCGCGCTCGAGTTCCGCAACCGCACCTGGTTCGAGGACGGCATGCGGGATAAGACGCTCGCGTTCATGAAGCGGGAAGGCTGGATCCACAGCGTGTGCGACGAACCGCAGGCCGGGGAAGGCTCGATCCCGATCGTTGAAGAAGCAACCGATCCCGGCCTGACCATCGTCCGGTTCCACGGCCGCAACGCGGCCGGCTGGAACGCCGGCGGGCCGGGGTGGCGCGACGTGCGCTACCTGTACCGCTATGCCGAAGCGGAGCTCAAGGAATGGATGCAGCGGTTGAAGCGGCTTGAGGCGCAGTCCGGCACGGTCTGCGTCATCTTCAACAACAACTCCGGCGGCGACGCCGCGGACAACGCGCTGCAGCTCATGCGCTTGCTCGGCCAGCGCCCGCCGCGCGGCAGCTTCGACCGGCCCGAGGAGCCCGAGCAGATGGACTTGTTCGAACTTTAAATTCCAAGACAAGGAGTGAGGCTGGCGATGGCCAACGTGCGGCATGTGGCCGAAACGACGACGCTGAACAACGGCGTGAAAATGCCGTGGTTCGGGCTGGGCGTCTACAAGACGCAGGAAGGACCGGAAGTGGAACAGGCGGTGGCCGCCGCCCTGGAGGCCGGCTACCGGCTGATCGACACCGCCGCGCTGTACGGGAACGAGAAGGGCGTCGGCAACGCCATCCGGGCCAGCGGCATCCGCCGGGAAGACATTTTCGTCACGACGAAAGTATGGAACAGCGACCAGGGCTACGACGAGACGCTGCGCGCGTTCGAAGCGAGCCTGAGCAGACTCGGCTTCGACTACGTCGACCTGTACCTCGTCCACTGGCCGGTGAAAGGCAAATACAAGGACACCTGGCGCGCCCTCGAGCGGCTGTACAAGGAAGGGTATGTACGCGCGATCGGCGTCAGCAACTTCCATATCCATCACCTGGAGGATCTGCTGTCCTCGTGCGAAGTGAAGCCGGCCGTGAACCAGGTCGAGTGCCATCCGCTGCTCACGCAGGAGGAGCTGCGCAAATACTGCCGCGATCAGCACATCGCCTTCCAGGCGTGGAGCCCGATCATGAAAGGCCAGCTCGACCTGCCGGTAATCACGGAACTGGCGGCGAAATACGGCAAGACCCCGGCCCAGATCGTGCTGCGCTGGGACCTTCAGAACGACATCCTGACCATTCCGAAATCGGTTCGCCCCGAGCGCATCCGCGAGAACGCGAACATTTTCGATTTCGAGCTGTCTGCCGAAGACATGGCCCGCATTGACGGCCTGAACCGGAACAGCCGGTTCGGCGCGGACCCCGACAATTTCAATTTCTGAGTCGATTTCTGAGCCTCCGGCGCCCTGCGGGAACCGCTGCCTGTTCCGCCGCGCCATGCATCTCCGGCCGCCCGGCGGTGAACACTACGAGCGGACATGAGCGGCTGCCCGTTGACAACCTCGAACTGTAACGAATATAATTACAGTACGAAGCGAGGTGCCCTCATGAACAGCGAGTTCACCATAGCGGTGCACAGTCTCGTCCTGCTGGCGTACCTTCCCGAGCGGATGGCATCCAGCGAGACGATCGCGGAGAACGTCCAGACGAACCCGGCGCGCATCCGCAAAGTGATGAGCGTGCTCAGGAAGAGCGGCTTCGTCGAGACGCGGGAAGGGGTGCGCGGCGGCTACCGGCTGGCGGTCGAACCCGGCGAGGTGACGCTCGGCGACATCTACCGCGCCATGGCGCAAGGGTCGCTCATGCCGGGCTGGTGCTCGGGCGATCCGGAGATGGACTGCATCGTCGGCTCGAACATGCGGACGGTCATGAACGGCATTTTCTGTACGGCGGAGAAGCGGCTGGAGGATTACTTCGACAGCATCACCATCCAGGCCGTGCTCGGTCAGATCCGCGCCTGCTAGGTGTGCCGGGCTTGTCTCAAGCCCTCGCATACAGCGCGGAGCGCAGCATGCGCTTCGACATCTCGACGAGGAAAGGAGATCAGACGATGGCTATCGAACTGACGAAAGACAACTTCCAGGCGAGCATCGCCGAAGGCGTGACGCTGGTTGATTTCTGGGCCCCCTGGTGCGGCCCTTGCAAAATGCAGCTTCCGATCGTGGAGGAGCTGTCCGCGGAACTCGGCGACCAGGCGAAGATCGGCAAGATCAACGTCGACAACGAGCCGGAGCTCGCTTCCCAATTCGGCGTCATGAGCATCCCGACGCTGATCCTGTTCAAGGACGGCCAGCCGGTCGACAAAATGGTCGGCCTGCAGCCGAAGGAAGCGCTGAAGACGAAGATTCTGGCCCACGTGTAAGCGCAAATGGCCGAACCGGGAAGCCTGTGTCCAAGTCATCTCCCTGCCGGGAGACGGCGGGCGCAGGCTTTTTCTCTTCCATGACCACCTGCCCTCATGTATAATGGCGAGAGATGATAACGGCCAGGGACAAGGAGTTGCAAGAGCATGGGGCTTAAAGCGGGTATCGTCGGTCTTCCCAACGTCGGGAAATCGACGCTGTTCAACGCCATTACGCAAGCGGGCGCGGAGTCCGCGAACTATCCGTTCTGCACGATCGACCCGAACGTCGGCGTCGTCGAAGTGCCGGACGAGCGGCTCGACAAACTGACCGAGCTGGTGAAACCGCAGCGGAAAGTGCCGACCGCCTTCGAATTCGTCGACATCGCCGGCCTCGTCGCCGGCGCGAGCAAGGGCGAAGGGCTCGGCAACAAATTTCTGGCGCACATCCGCGAAGTGGATGCGATCGTGCACGTCGTCCGCTGCTTCCAGGATGAAAATATTACCCACGTCTCCGGCAAGGTCGATCCGCTGAGCGACATTGCGACGATCAACCTGGAGCTGATTCTCGCCGACCTCGAGACGGTGGAGCGGCGCCTCGAGCGCGCCCGGAAGAACACGAAGAGCGGGGAGAAAAAATATATCCAGGAAGTCCAGGTGCTGGAGCGGATCCGCGAGGCGCTCTACAATGACCAGCCGGCGCGCAGCGTGGAGCTGGACGACGACGAAAAGCTGCTCGTCCGCGACCTGCACCTGATCACGAGCAAACCGGTGCTGTACGCGGCGAACGTCAGCGAGTCCGAAGCGGCAAACGCGGACGACAATCCGCTCGTCCAGGCCGTCCGGGCCTATGCCGAGTCGGAAGGCGCCGAAGTCGTGCCGATCAGCGCGAAAGTGGAGGCCGAGATCGCCGAGCTCGACGGCGAAGACAAGGCGCTGTTCCTTGAGGAGCTCGGCATCAAGGAATCCGGCCTGGACCGGCTGATCAAGGCGGCCTACAAACTGCTCGGCCTGCAGACGTACTTTACGGCCGGCGAGCAGGAAGTCCGCGCCTGGACGATCCGCAAGGGCACGAAGGCGCCGCAGGCGGCCGGCGTCATCCACTCCGACTTCGAACGCGGCTTCATCCGCGCCGAGGTCGTCTCGTACGAGGACTTCGTGGCGGCCGGCTCGATGAACGCGGTGCGCGAACGCGGCCAGCTGCGCCTCGAAGGCAAGGACTACGTCGTGCAGGACGGCGACATCATGCACTTCCGCTTCAACGTCTAGGGACGCGCGAACCGCTCATGCGGCGAAAGGGCCTTGCGCCCTTTTTTCGTTGGAAGATGGTTGATTCTGCCGCCGCTTTCCGGCGCGGGATGCCGGCACGCAGGGGGCGCGTTTGTGGTATAATGAAAAGTACGGAACTTGGAAGCAGGGGTGTTCATCGATGTTGCTGGACCGTTTGCAGGCGCTGGCGGACCGCTACGAGAAGCTGAGCGAGCTGCTGTGCGATCCCGCGGTCGCGGCCGATCCGAAGCGGCTGCGCGAATATTCGAAGGAACAATCGGATCTGGAAGAAGCCTATCAGGCTTATATCGAATACAAGAAAGTCGTCGCGCAGCTGGATGACGCGAAGGCGATGCTCGGCGAGAAGCTGGACGATGAAATGCGGGACATGGTCAAGCAAGAGATCGAGGAACTGACCGCGCGGCGGGAGGAGCTGGAGAAGCGCATCCGCGTCCTGCTGCTGCCGAAAGACCCGAACGACGACAAGAACGTCATCGTCGAGATCCGCGGCGCGGCCGGCGGCGACGAAGCGGCGCTGTTCGCGGCCGACCTGTACCGGATGTACACCCGTTATGCCGAAAGTCAGGGATGGCGAGTCGAACTGCTTGACGCGAACGTGAGCGATCTCGGCGGCTTCAAGGAAGTCATCTTCATGATCTCCGGCAAAGGCGCTTACAGCAAGCTGAAATACGAGAGCGGCGCGCATCGCGTGCAGCGCATTCCGGTGACCGAGTCGGGCGGACGCATCCATACGTCGACGTCGACGGTGGCGGTGCTTCCGGAAGTCGAAGAGGTCGAAGTCGAGATTCTGGACAAAGACATCCGCGTCGACACCTTCTGTTCCAGCGGCGCCGGCGGCCAGTCCGTCAACACGACGAAATCGGCCGTGCGCGTGACGCACATCCCGACCGGCATCGTCGCGACGTGCCAGGACGGCAAGTCGCAGAACGACAACAAACAGAAGGCCTTGCAGGTGCTGCGCGCGCGCATCTACGAGATGCGGCGGCAGGAGGAAGAGGCGAAGCTTGCGGGCGAGCGGCGGAGCAAGGTCGGCACCGGCGACCGGAGCGAGCGGATCCGGACCTACAACTTCCCGCAGAGCCGCGTCACCGATCACCGGATCGGGCTGACGCTGCACAAGCTCGACGCCGTCATGAACGGCGAGATCGACGAGATCATCGACGCGCTGACGCTGGCCGAGCAGGCCGAGCTGCTCGAGCAGGAGAACGCGGCGATCGTCTGATCTTGAGGCGGCATGGCGTCAAAGACGACAAGAACGGAACGAACGGAAAGGAGGCTGCCGGATGACGGACAGACGGAGGGAAGCCGCCCGTTTCGAGCCGGCCGAGGGCCTCACGATCGGAGAAGCCTGCCTGCAGGCTTCTTCTTTCTTGGCCGGGTGCGGCGTGTCCGAGCCGCGCGAGAACGCCGAGCGGCTGCTCATGCACGCGCTCGGCCTTGACCGCGCCGCGCTGCTGCGCGATTGGCGCGAGCCGATGCCGGCCGGCCGGCTGGCGGAGTGGGCGGCGATGGTGGGCCGCAAAGCCGCGGGCGAGCCGGTGCAGTACATTACCGGCGAGCAGTGGTTTTACGGCCTGCCGCTGGCCGTATCTCCGGCCGTGCTGATTCCCCGGCCGGAGACCGAGCTGCTCGTCGAAGCCGTGCTGGAGACGGCCGACCGGCTGTGGCCGGGCAGGCATGGAGGGGCGTATCCGCGTGTCGCCGGCACCCCCGCGCCGCAGCCGCATGCCGCTGACCGCAGCCCGGCACGTCCGCGCGCCGGCAATGCCGGCACGTCGCAACCTCATGCCGACATCGACTCGTCGCGGTCACGGGTTGCTGATGCGGGCACGGCGCGGCTGCGTGTTGCCGACATCGGCACGGGCAGCGGCGCCATCGCCGTGACACTGGCGGTGCAGCGTCCGGGTTGGTGCCTCTGCGCGACCGATCTGTCGCCGGACGCGCTCGCCGTCGCGAAGGCGAATGCGGAGCGGCACGGCGTGTCGGACCGCATCGCCTTCATCCGCGGCGATCTGCTCGAGCCGTTCGCCGCGGGAGGCGGGGACGGGGACGACCGCGCACTCGATATCGTGGTGTCCAATCCGCCCTACATCCCGTCGTCCGATCTGCCCGGCCTGCAGCGCGAAGTGCGCGACTACGAGCCGCGGCTCGCCCTGGACGGCGGCGCCGACGGGCTCGATCCGTACCGCCGCATGACGGCCCAGCTGCGGACGCTGCCGTCCGCGCCGCGCATCGTCGCCTTCGAAGTCGGCCTCGGACAGGCCCGCGACGTCGCCGGCCTGCTGGATGCAACCGGTCTCTGGCCCGACATCCGCATCGTCCGCGACTACGCGGGCATCGAGCGCCACGTCATCGCCTCGGCGCCATAAGCTCTTTTCCCTGCCTGTGGCCGCCATATGTCTGTTCCGCCCGCTTTTGCGATATCCCCTTCGCTCAGGCGGGCCGTTTTTCTGATGCATGTACATGACATCGGACACCGATCCTTTTGCCCCCTTTGCGCGGTATCCCCTTCGCTCAGGAGGGGATTTTCGTTTGGCCGGAACCATCAACAGCAGCCGGGCGGCGGTCCGCCGTTGAACGAAGGTTCCAGCGTCCATTCGGAACTGGGAATTGAGGCTGCACGACCCATCCGGGGATGGGATATTTTTTTCTGCCTGAGTGAAGGGGATACCCAAAAAGTGGGCCAAGAGGATACCAGCGTCCGCGTCAACTTGCCGTTGAACGAGAGTACTCCAGGCGTGAACGTGAACGACGCGCCTGGATGGCGCTGCTGTCCGTTCGGAGCCGGCATTTGATGCTGCATGGGCAGACACCAATCCGGCGGCGCCGTTTTATTTTGACCTGAGCGAAGGGGATACCGAAAAAGCGGGCCCAAAAGTACCTCTCCACCCTGGCACAAACGCTCAAGCGCAAGCGCACACCCAGCCGAGTCACGACGTTATCCGCCAGCCACCCGCGAACGATATGCCAACCATGCGCGAATCATTCATGAACCATCCATGAACCATTCATGAACCATCCACGAACCATCCGCGGATTGCGGCTGCGGATCAGGCGCTGGATTTGCCCGGCATCCGTTCGGCTGCCAGCTCACGCATTTTGCGGATCATCCTGTGCACATCGCGGTACGAAGTCCAGTCAGGCTGCGGCGGAACGGGCCGCCCGACGATGGCGCGCCGGTCGGGAGCGCCGCCGGAGCCTGTCACCCGCATCAAAGCTGTCAGCACGTTCGTGCCGGAACGAGCCGTATTGTAACGGTAGACGCCTTCCTGCAAATAGTAATGCAAATGCTTGGCGCCGACCGTGTGGTGGAACATGCGAATATCGTCCTCGATCGACCATCCGACTTTCTTGATGGCCAGCCCGCCCGTCCGCCCCCAATCATCGACGGTCAGATCGACCGAAGCGGACTTGTCGACGTGTTGTCCGATGAAGCGAAGCGCGCCTTCGGGAGTGATTTTTCCTAGATAGGTGTCACCGCCCCAGTCGATCGCGATCCGGACACGTTCCGGTTCGCCAGCCCCGTTCATGGACGCGCCGATGATGTAGGGGTGCTCCGTCGGATGCAGACCGTCCGGCGACGGAATCAGGCGGCGGTTGGCTTTGCCGAGATCCAGACGGACGAGGCCGGTCAGCAGGTCGCCTTCGACAGCGCCGGCCATGGCGTTGCGAAGTTTGTGCAGCATGAGCCAGGCTGTCTTGTAGGTTACGCCGATTCTCCGGCTCAGGTAAACAGCGCTGACACAGTTGTACGCAATGAGGGAGGCGGCGGTGAACCACTTGGACAACGGGGTGCGGCTCCGCTCCATCACCGTGCCGGAAATGACGGAACATTGCTTGCGGCAGACGGCGCACTCGTAGAGCGGCAGCCTGCGGGTGCGGATGACGCTGTATGCGGTTGATTGGCAGCGCGGACAACGGTATCCTTCCGGCCAGCGAATGCGGAACAGCATGTCGGCGCATTGCGCTTCCGACAAATGGAGGAAGGATGGAGCGAACATGACATGGAAATGCATGGCGATCACCCGGAACCAGGAAGGGATGTATTCCCATTATACAGAACATATGTTCGTAATACAAGCAAAAAAAGCATAATTATCCAATTTTCGTCGGCTTTTTTCTCGGATTCGAAAGCTTCTCCCGGCCACTGTTGCTTCGAACTTCAGCCTGAACGAAGGGGATACCCGATTTTGGGCCCGAAAAAACATACCCGCCGCGGAAATCTATCAGTACGCGGGTTTGAAAGAATGATAGAGCGGGCATACTGGGGGATACAGTCGTTCCGGAACGCAAGCTTGGGCGCCGACGGGCGCCGTCAGAGGAGCTTGTGTGAACATGGTCATCCGCCATTATCCGTTCGTTTTTTCTTATCGTCCGGTCTACGGTTATGTCGTGCTGCTGGTGATGCTGCTGGCGATGTCGTGGGAGAACGCGCAGAACAACGCTGCGATCGTGGAAGGCGCCATTCCGGAGGAATCCATCCGGATCCGGATTCTGGCGAATTCGGATTCGGCCGCGGATCAGGCGGTCAAGCGCCATGTCCGAAATGCCATCGCGGATGAATTGAAGCAGTTGTCGGCCGGAGCGGATTCGATCGCCGAGGCGCGGGAGGCGATCGCCGGCGCCCTGCCCGAACTGGAGACGATGGTGAAGCGGGAGCTGGAAATGCGGGGATTCGACTATCCGGCCGCCGTGAAGCTGGGCCCCGTTCCGTTCCCGGCGAAGATTTACGGCAACCGGGTGTACCCCGCGGGGCAATACGAAGCGCTGCTCATCACCCTCGGGGAAGGAAAAGGCGAGAACTGGTGGTGCGTGCTGTTCCCTCCGCTTTGTTTTGCCGATGCGGTGGGCGCCGGCAAGGCGGACAAAGGCGAAGCCGTCACGAAAGACGCGGCGGGAAGCGGGGCGAAGGAAGCATCGGCGTTTGCGGCGCAGGATGCGCAAGACGGCGGCGTGAAGGCCGGGGCCTCGCAGAATGTGGAAGTGAAGTTTGCCGTATGGGAACTGCTGCAGCGGATCCTGGACTTCTTCAAGCGGCTGTTCGGCTGAACGGTTGCCGAGCCTCGGGCGTCTGGTGGTATAATGATGGGCAATGACGAACCGGGCTTGAGGGCCGGACAAGAAAGAGGAAGCAACAGGTGAACAGGGAGACGAAGGTATGGCCCGCTGACGAGCCCGCGATCGCGGAAGCGGCACGGACGCTGCGCGAGGGCGGGATCGTGGCGTTTCCGACGGAGACGGTGTACGGTCTGGGCGCGGATGCGCGCAATCCGCAGGCGGTGCGGCGGGTGTTCGAGGCGAAAGGGCGGCCGTCGGACAACCCGCTCATCGTCCACATTGCCGACCGGAAGCAATTGGACGAGCTTGTGCTGCCCTTCGGCGAGATTCCGGCCCGGCTGATGGAGACGTTCTGGCCGGGGCCGCTCACGATCGTGCTGCCGGTCAGGCCGGGCGCGGCGGCGCCGCAGGTGACCGCCGGGCTCGATACGGTCGCGGTGCGGATGCCGGCGCATCCGGTCGCGCTCCGGCTGATCGCCGCCGCCGGCTGCCCGGTCGCGGCGCCGAGCGCCAACCGTTCGGGCAGGCCGAGCCCGACGCTGGCCGCGCACGTCATGGAAGATCTGGCCGGCCGGATCGACGGGGTTGTCGACGGAGGGCCGGCCGAGGTCGGCCTGGAATCGACAGTCGTCATGGTCGAGGACGAATGCATCCGCGTGCTGCGGCCGGGCGGCGTGACGCGCGAAGCGCTCGCGGAAGCGGCGGGCTGCGAAGTGATCGCCGAGGGCGACGCCCGGGAGAGCCGCGAGGATGCGGCGCCGCGTTCGCCCGGCATGAAGTACGCGCACTACGCGCCCCGCGGCGAGATGACGCTCGTCATCGGCAACGGCGAGGCGGTGCGCGCCTACATTGGCCGCGAGGCGGCCGCGGCCCGCGCGGCCGGCTGCCGCACCGGCGTGCTCACGTACGAGGAGCACGCCGGCTTCTACGACGCCGACGCGGTCGTCGTCTGCGGCAGCCTCGCGCGGCCCGAGCAGGCGGCGCAGCGCCTGTATGCCGCGCTCCGCGAGTTCGATGCGCGCGGCATCGGCCGGATCTGGGCCGAGGGCTGCCCGCCGGAAGGGATCGGGCTCGCGCTGATGAACCGGCTCGTCAAGGCGGCCGGCGGGCGGATCGTCCGGGTGTGACGGCGGTTGGACATGAATCCCGACTTGTCCGCATAGGTATTACGGAGAGACCCTGTGCGGAAGGAGTCGGATTCATGTCGGTGGACGCTGCGCAGACCGGTCAGCTGCTCACGCTGCTGACCATCGCGTTCGCGCTCGGGCTGGATGCCTTCTCGCTTGGCATCGGCATCGGGCTCAAAGGCATCCGGAAGCTGGATATTCTGAAACTGGGCGCCGTCGTGGCGGCGTTCCACATGCTGATGCCGCTCCTCGGCCTGGCGGCGGGGCAGGCGGTCAGCGGGCTGCTCGGCAGCGTGGCGACGAAGGCCGGCGGGCTGCTGCTGCTCTTGCTCGGCGGCCACATGGTGTACAGCTCGCTGCGCCGCGAGCCTGCGGTGCAGTTCGATCACCGCTCGCCGCTCGGCATGCTGCTGCTGGCACTCGGGGTCAGCATCGATTCGTTCTCGGTCGGCGTATCGCTCGGCATGTTCGCGGCGGATCTCGTCATGACGGTGCTGCTGTTCGGTTTTTTCGGCGGCGCGATGTCGATCACGGGGCTGCTGCTCGGACGGAAGGTCGGAATCGGGCTCGGCGAATACGGCGAGACGTGCGGCGGGGCGATTTTGTTCGCGTTCGGGGTCATGTTTTTACTATAATAAAAAAACGGGGGCTGATTGTCGCACAATGAAGGAGGGATGCGGCGTGGTCCATGTCCTGTTCGTCTGCACCGGCAATACGTGCCGCAGCCCGATGGCCGAAGCGCTGTTTGCGGCCAAGGCGAAGGAACACGGCGTGCCGGTCGAAGTCCGTTCGGCCGGCGTGGCGGCTGCAGACGGCATCCCGATGTCCGCGCATGCATCGGAAGTGCTTCGCGAGCGGCAGGTGCCGCATGAAGGCAAATCGTGCGCCGTCTCGGCCGAGGCGGTCGAATGGGCGGATCTCATCCTGACGATGACGACCGGCCACAAACGGATGCTGCTGGAACGGTACCCGGAGGCGCTCGAGAAGACGCATACGCTGAAAGAGTACGTGGAAGACCGGCCGGAAGTGCTGGCGGAGATCAAGGAGCTTGAGCGGCTGTACATGGAATGGCATCTCCGTCAGGCCATCGGCGGGAAGCTGAGCGACGAGGAGCGGGCGCGGCTGCTGGAGCTGGAAGGCAAGGTTCCGGATTTCGATATCGCCGATCCGTTCGGCGGGCCGATCGAGCTGTACCGCCAGGTCGCGGACGAGCTGGACGCCGCGTTGGACAAGCTGATCAAGAAGCTGGCGGAAGCCGATTGATTTTTCACGAAACTTCCGCTATGATGGACTTGACAAAATCACGGGTCCGATGTGACTGGCGACGTTAAGTGGGGAACCACGGTGGAGCATCGGACGATATCGGCCGGTCGCCTGGGCAAAGAGCATTCGCGCTGAATGGCGCGTCATGCTCTTTTTTGTCTTTTTCACAGAAGCTGAAGGCATAATAAGTTCATCCATGCTAGGGGAGGCGGACTGCAATGAAGATTGCAATCGGCGCGGATCATGCGGGCTTCAGGCTGAAGGACGAGATCGTGCCGCTGCTCAAGGAGCTCGGCCACGAAGTCGAAGATTTCGGCTGCGACTGCAGCCAGTCGGTCGACTATCCGGACTACGCGATCCCGGTCTGCGAGCGGGTCGTGAAGGGCGAAGCCGACCGCGGCATCCTGATCTGCGGGACGGGCATCGGCATGTCGATCGCCGCGAACAAGGTGCCCGGCATCCGCTGCGCGCTCGTGCACGATCTGTTCTCGGCGAAGGCGACGCGGGAGCACAACGACTCGAATGTGCTGGCGATGGGCGAGCGGGTGATCGGTCCCGGTCTCGCGCAGGAGATCGTGCGCGTCTGGCTCGAGACGCCGTTCTCGCAGGGCGAGCGGCACGTGAACCGCGTGAACAAAGTGATGGCGATCGAGCGCCGGCAGGCGTGAGGCGGGAGGCCGTACGCCATGGATGAAGCGCGTCTTCAATCGATTGCGGAGGACACGGAGCGCTGCATTCGCGAGCTGGCGGCCGCCGGCGGGCTGAAAGCCGGTCAGCTGCTCGTCATCGGGGCGAGCACGAGCGAAGTGATCGGCCGCCGGATCGGGACGGCCGGCTCGGGCGAAGCGGCGCGGGCGATATTCGCAGGCGTCGAGGCGGTGCGGCGCGACATCGGGTTCCATCCGCTGTTCCAGTGCTGCGAGCATTTGAACCGGGCGCTGGTGACGACCCGCGAAGCGGCGGAGCGGTACGGCCTCACGGAAGTGTCGGCCGTGCCGATCCCGGGCGCGGGCGGAGCGATGGCGGCCTTCGCCTACCGGAACCTGCCGGACGCCTGCCTGGTCGAGTCCGTGCAGGCGCACGCCGGCATCGACATCGGCGACACGCTGATCGGGATGCATCTTCGTCCGGTGGCGGTGCCGGTCCGGCCGTCCGTGCGGACGATCGGCGAGGCGCATGTGACGATGGCTTGTACGCGGCCGAAGCTGATCGGCGGCGCGCGGGCGGTTTATGTCCTCGAACCGGACGATCAGGCGGAACGGTAAGCGGGAACGCAGCGTATCGGGGAAGTCTTTTTATTGAAAATATAGCCGGGAGGCGGACACGAATGGAATATTTGCGCAAGCAGGACCCGGAGCTCGTCAAGGCGCTCGGGCTGGAGCTGCAGCGGCAGCGGGACAATCTTGAGCTGATCGCTTCGGAGAACATCGTCAGCCGGGCGGTGCTCGAAGCGATGGGCACGGTGCTGACGAACAAATACGCGGAAGGCTATCCGGGCAAACGGTATTACGGCGGCTGCGAATACGTCGATATCGCGGAGGAGATTGCCCGCAACCGCGCGAAGGAGCTGTTCGGCGCGGAGCACGCCAACGTGCAGCCGCACTCCGGCGCGCAGGCGAACATGGCCGTCTACCTGGCGGTGCTCAAGCCGGGCGACACGGTGCTCGGCATGAATCTGGCGCACGGCGGCCATCTGACGCACGGCAGCCCGGTCAACGCGTCCGGCCTGCTGTACAACTTCGTCGCTTACGGCGTCAGCGAAGACACGCACACGATCGACTATGAGGAAGTGCGCAAGGCGGCGTTCAAGCATCGCCCGCGGCTGATCGTGGCGGGCGCCAGCGCCTATCCGCGCATCATCGATTTCGAGAAGCTCGGCGAAATCGCGCGCGAAGTCGGCGCGCTGCTCATGGTCGACATGGCGCATATCGCCGGCCTCGTCGCGGCGGGGCTGCATCCGAGCCCGGTGCCGCACGCGCATTTCGTGACGACGACGACGCACAAGACGCTGCGCGGTCCGCGCGGCGGCATGATCCTGTGCCGCAAATCGTGGGCGCAGGCGATCGACAAGGCCGTGTTCCCCGGCACCCAGGGCGGCCCGCTCATGCACATCATCGCGGCGAAGGCGGTCGCACTCGGCGAAGCGCTGCAGCCGTCGTTCAAGACGTACGCGGAGAACGTCGTGAAGAACGCGAAGACGCTCGCGGAGGCGCTGCAGGCCGAAGGGCTGAACCTCGTGTCCGGCGGCACGGACAACCATCTGATGCTCGTCGATACGCGCAATTTGAACATTACCGGCAAAGACGCGGAGCATGTGCTCGATTCGGTGAAAATCACGGTGAACAAGAACGCGATCCCGTTCGATCCGACGAGCCCGTTCATCACGAGCGGCATCCGGATCGGCACGCCGGCCGTCACGTCCCGCGGCATGGGACAGGATGCGATGAAGACGATCGCGAGCGTCATCGCGATGACGCTGAAGAATCCGAAAGACGAAGCGGTGCTGGCCAAAGCGCGCGGCATCGTCAAGGAACTCACGGCGCAATATCCGCTGTACCCGGATCTGGAGTATTGATCCGCCGGGCTGCCGCAAGGGTTGCAGTGCAACGGCCGGTCAGGAAGCGATTCCTGTCCGGCCATTTTTTGGGTTCGGGCAGCGGCGAACGCAAAAGCTTCCCCGTTTCTCTCCGTTTCCATGAAGGGAGACGATGCCGTTTGCCCGGGAACATGATATAATGGACGGGATCAGCACCCGGACGGTCCAGCATGCGAGCCGCCGGGACGCCGGGAGGAGGCAGCCAATGGGCAAGGTAGTCGTGTGCGATCATCCTTTGATCCAGCACAAGCTTACGATTATCCGGGACAAAAACACCATTACGAAAGATTTCCGCGATCTCGTCGGCGAGGTCGCGACACTGATGGCGTACGAAATTACGCGCGACTTGCCGCTGGCAAAGACGACGATCGAGACGCCGGTCGCGAAGATGGAATCCAGCGTGCTGTCCGGCCGGATGATCGGCCTCGTGCCGATCCTGCGCGCCGGGCTCGGCATGGTCGACGGCATACTGAAACTGATCCCGTCCGCGAAGGTCGGCCATATCGGGCTGCAGCGGGACGAGGAGACGCTGCAACCGGTGGAATACTATCTCAACCTGCCGACCGACGCGCAGGAGCGGCTGCTCATCGTCATCGACCCGATGCTGGCCACCGGCGGTTCGGCGATCGCGGCGCTGTCCGCGCTGAAGGCGCGGGGGTGCCGGCATCTGAAGCTGATGTGCCTGATCGCGGCGCCCGAAGGGGTGGAGGCGCTTCAGGCGGCGCATCCGGATGTTGACCTGTACGTCGCCGCCGTCGACGAGCGGCTCAATGAGCGCGGCTACATCGTGCCGGGGCTCGGCGACGCCGGCGACCGTCTGTTCGGCACGAAGTGATGGGAGCGTGAATGACAGCTTGGCACGACTGAAAGTGATGACGGTGTTCGGCACGCGGCCGGAAGCCGTGAAGATGGCGCCGCTCGTGCTCGAACTGCAGAAACATGAAGATGAGATCGAGACGATCGTCTGCGTCACCGCGCAGCATCGCGAGATGCTCGACCAGGTGCTTGACTTCTTCGAGATCAAGCCGGATTATGATCTGAATGTGATGAAGGACCGGCAGTCGCTGGCCGAGATCGCGGTGAACGTGATCAACGGGCTCGACCCGGTGCTGAAGGAAGCGCGGCCCGATCTTGTGCTCGTGCACGGCGACACGTCGACGACGTTCCTCGCCGGCTATGCGGCGTTCCTGAATCAGATCCAGGTCGGCCACGTCGAGGCGGGCTTGCGCACCTGGAACAAGATGTCGCCGTACCCCGAAGAGATGAACCGGCAGCTCGCCGGCGTGCTCGCGGACCTGCACTTTGCCCCGACGGAATGGTCGGCCGGCAATCTCCGGCGGGAGAACAAGCCGGAGTCGTCCATCTACATAACGGGCAACACGGTGACGGACGTGTTCCAGTACACGGTCGACCCGTCCTTCAGCCACCCGGTGCTCGACTGGGCGAAGGGCCGGCGTCTGATCCTGATGACGGCGCACCGGCGCGAGGCGCTCGGCGAGCCGCACCGGAACATCTTCCGCGCGGTGAAGCGGATCGCGGACGAGTTCCCCGACGTGGCGGTCGTCTACGCGGTGCACCTGAATCCGGCGGTGCGCGAGCCCGCGAACGAGATTCTCGGCGGCCACGAGCGGATCCGGCTCATCGACCCGCTCGACGTGTTCGAGTTCCACAACTTCTATCCGCACGCCTACATGATCCTGACCGATTCCGGCGGGCTGCAGGAAGAAGCGCCCTCGTTCGGCGTGCCGGTGCTGGTCCTGCGCGACACGACGGAGCGGCCGGAGGGCATCGAGGCGGGCGTGCTTGAGCTCGTCGGCACGAACGAGGAGCAGGTGTACGCCGCCGCGCGCAAGCTGCTCACCGACAGGGCGGCGTACGAGCGGATGGCGGGCGCGGTGAATCCGTATGGCGACGGCCGCGCGTCCGAACGGATCGCGCAGGCGATCCTGCATCATTTCGGCCGGAGGGACAGCCGCCCCGAGCCGTTCGTTCCCGAACGGCCGGCGGAGCGGGCCGGAACCGGATCGGCGGATTGACCCCGGATTCGGCGCCGGGACATTACAGCATACAGTTGCACTGGAGTGTTCGATATCCGGAAAAGCCTTGATTTTTCAAGGCTTCTCCGGCCTCCGTTCACACAATGTTAGAATATTTATGAATTGACAAAGCTCCGGCCGCGTGGATAAAATATATGAGGATTAGCAGGGGTATAGCATATGGACAAGAAGAGCAAGGGCGACAACCCGTGGCGGGCAGCCGGGCTTGTCGGCGCGATGGGTGTCGACATGGCCGTATGCATGACGCTCGGATATGTTCTCGGCAGCAAGCTCGGCGGCACGCCGGGCTGGGTCGTGTTCGGCGTGCTCGCCGGACTCGCGGCCGGCATTCTGACCTGCGTCATGCTGGTGCGCGCCGTAATGAGTGATGGCGATGGTTGAGCTGCTGGGCAGAGCCTTGCGAACCGCCCTTTTTTTTATGTCCGCGCTGCTTGCCGCCTGGGCGTTTGTGCCCGAAGGCCGGACGGTCGCGGCCGGTCTTCTGCTGGGGACGACAGCAAGCATTGTGAATGCGTTTTTATTGCGCCGCCGCGTCGAGCTGATCGGCCGGATGGCGGCGGAAGGACGCGGGCGCCGGGTCGGCCTCGGTCTCGGGGCGCGGCTCGCGACGGTGCTGCTCGCCGTGCTGATCGCGCACCGGTTTCCCGACTGGTTCGCGATGCCGGCGGTGCTGGCGGGGTGCTTCTTTGTCCAGATTGCCATATTTTTCGCGGCCATTGCACAGCATAACACACGATCCGGCGGAAAGGGGTGAAAATACAGCGTGCACAAGTTTCCGGTAATCGAAGTTCAAGGCTTCCATCTGGATCTGTCGACGATTGTGGGGCTGCTCGTCTCCTGCGTCATCGTGTTTGCCCTCGCGCGCGCGGCCGTTCGCAACCTGTCGGTGGACAACCCTTCCAAGCTGCAGAACTTCATGGAATGGGTCGTCGAATTCGTGCACAACACGATTGCCAGCACGATGCCGCTCCACAAGGCGAAGAAGTACATCGCCCTCGGGATGACGCTCATCATGTTCATTTTCGTGTCCAACTTGCTGGGCCTTCCGTTCGGTATCGTGACGGAAGTGAACGAGGATCATCACGGCGCCGTCAAGTTTCTCGGTTTCGAACTGATCAGCGCCGAAGAGGTCGAAGAGGCGCACGCGAGCCACGAGCATCTGTCGATCGCCTGGTGGAAATCGCCGACGGCTGATCTCTCCGTCACCGCCGGTCTTGCGATCATCGTGTTTATCCTGGTCCACTATCTCGGACTGACCCAGAACACGAAGCATTACCTGAAACACTATTTCGAACCGTACTGGTTCTTCCTTCCGCTCAACATCCTGAAGGAACTTGCGAAGCCGCTGACGCTGGCGCTTCGTCTGTTCGCCAACATCTTCGCGGGCGAAGTGCTGATCGCCACGATCCTGATGATCACGTGGTTCGGCCTGCCGCTCATGGCGGTATGGCAAGGGTTCAGTATCTTCGTCGGAGCCATCCAGGCATTCTTGTTCACCATCTTGACGATGGTTTACATTTCCCAGGCCACCGTTCATGAAGAACACTGAAGGCCGCAACATTCAAACCCAATTTATTGAGGAGGACTTGGCAAATGGAATTTCTGGCAGCTGCACTTGCAATCGGTTTGGGCGCGCTGGGCGCCGGCATCGGTAACGGTCTGATCGTCAGCAAGACGGTGGAAGGCATTTCGCGTCAACCGGAACTGCGCGGTACGCTCCAGACGACGATGTTCATCGGCGTCGGTATCGTCGAAGTCGTGCCGATCATCGGCGTCGTCATCGGCTTCCTGCTTTACTTCGGAGCTTAATAGCCCGGCTTACGAGAGCGGCGGGGAGGCTATTGCCCTCCACGCTTTCGTTTTGAATGTGCACGACGCTCGCGAGAAGCAGTTCGAAAGGAGTGTAGGCCGTGTCGTTTTATTGGGAGTCGACAGTCATTACGATCATCGCGTTTCTGGCGTTGTACTGGCTGTTGAACAAATATGCATTCGGGCCGCTGTTCGGCATCATGGAGAAGCGCCGTCAGCTCGTGAAAGAAGAGCTCGCGTCGGCTGAAGAGAGCCGCAAGGCCGCGGAGCAATATTTGGCGGAGCAGAAGCAGGCGGTTGAGGAAGCACGCCGCCAGGCTTACGAAATGATCGAACAGGCCAAGAATTCGAGCTCGAAGCAGGCCGAGGAAATCATCCAGGCCGCCCGCAGCGAGGCGAACCGCCTGAAGGAAGAGGCGCTCCGGGACATCGAGAGCGAGAAGAACAAAGCGGTTGCGGCGCTCCGCAGCCAGGTCAGCGGCATGTCCGTGCTGATCGCGTCGAAGATCATCGAGAAGCAAATCGACGAGAAGTCCCATCAGGAGCTTATTGATCGATATCTTCAAGAGGCAGGGAAACAGTCATGAGCCGCGCTTCCGTCATCGCGAAACGCTACGCGAAAGCGATGTTCGAGATCGCGCGCGAGCGCGGCGTCGTATCGGAAGTCGAAGAACAGCTCCGGGTCATCGCCGAAGCGATCGAACACGATGCGGACATCCGCAAGTTCCTTTCCTTCCCGAATATCGAAGCGCAGCGCAAGGTCGAAGTTATCCGCCAGGCGCTCGGCGGCAAGGTGTCCGATGAAGTGCTGCAGCTGATCGCCCTTCTGATCAAGCGCGGCCGTCAGGAGGACATTCCGGGCGTATTCGAGGCCTACACGCGCATTGCCGGCGAAACGACCGGAGAAGCGCGGGCCGTCGTCTATACGGCGATGCCGCTCGGCGATGCCGAGCTCGCCTCGATTGCGGAACAATTCGGCAAGATCACCGGCAAAACGATCCGCGCGGAGCAGCAGGTCGACCCTTCGCTGCTTGGCGGCATTCGGGTCCGGATCGGCGATCGTCTGTACGACGGCAGCCTGTCCGGCAAGCTCGCGCGTCTCGAGAAAGCGTTGAATTCCTAAGTTACGATGGACAGGGGTGAGCCTTTTGAGTATCAGACCTGACGAGATCAGCACGCTGATCAAGCAGCAGATCGAACAATACAAATCCGATATCGAAGTCGTCGACGTCGGGACGGTTATTCAAGTCGGCGACGGGATCGCGCGCGTGCACGGTCTGGAAAAAGCGATGGCCGGCGAGCTGCTCGAATTCTCGAACGGCGTCGTGGGCATGGCGCTGAACCTTGAGGAAAACAACGTCGGTGTCGTCATCCTCGGGCCGTACACCGACATCCGCGAAGGCGACCAGGTGAAGCGGACCGGCCGGATCATGGAAGTGCCGGTCGGCGAAGAACTGCTCGGCCGCGTCGTCAACCCGCTCGGCCAGCCGCTGGACGGCAAGGGCCCGATCAACACGAAGCATTTCCGTCCGGTTGAATCGCCCGCGCCGGGTGTCATCCAACGGAAATCGGTCCATGAACCGATGCAGACGGGCATCAAGGCCATCGACTCGATGATCCCGATCGGCCGCGGCCAGCGGGAGCTGATCATCGGCGACCGCCAGACGGGCAAAACGACGATCGCGATCGACGCCATCATCAATCAGAAGGACACCGGCGTCAAATGTATCTACGTCGCGATCGGCCAGAAGCAATCGACGGTCGCGAGCGTCGTGGAGACGCTGCGCCGCCACGGCGCGATGGACTACACCATCGTCGTCACCGCATCGGCTTCCGAGCCGGCGCCGCTGCTCTATCTCGCGCCGTATGCCGGCTGCGCGATGGGCGAGTACTTCATGTACAAGGGCGAACACGTCCTCGTCATCTACGACGACCTGTCGAAGCAGGCGGCCGCATACCGCGAGCTGTCGCTGCTGCTCCGCCGCCCGCCGGGCCGCGAGGCTTATCCGGGCGACGTCTTCTATCTGCACTCCCGCCTGCTGGAGCGCGCCGCGAAGCTGAGCGACGAACTCGGCGGCGGTTCGCTGACAGCGCTGCCGTTCATTGAGACGCAGGCTTCCGACGTATCGGCTTACATTCCGACGAACGTCATCTCGATCACCGACGGCCAGATCTTCCTGGAGTCCGACCTGTTCTTCGCCGGTCAGCGTCCGGCCATCAACGTCGGGATCTCCGTCTCCCGGGTCGGCGGCAACGCGCAGATCAAGGCGATGAAGAAAGTCGCCAGCACGCTGCGTCTCGACCTGGCGGCCTACCGTTCGCTGGCGGCGTTCGCGCAGTTCGGTTCCGACCTTGACAAGGCGACGCAAGCGCAGCTCACCCGCGGCGCGCGGACGATGGAAATTCTGAAGCAAGGCGTCAACCAGCCGATGCCGGTCGAGAAGCAAGTCATTTCGCTTTTCGCGGCCACCAGGGGTCACCTCGACGATCTGCCGCTTGAAGCGGTCGGCCGCTTCGAACGCGAGCTGCATCTGTACCTCGAATCGAACGCGCCGGAGATCGCCCAATCGATCCGCGACACGAAGGATCTGACGCCGGAGACCGAGAACGCGCTGAACGAAGCGATCGTCAAATTCAAGAAGAGCTTTGCCGTCTGACAGACGGATCGGATAACGAATCTGTCCTGCTTGCGCGCGAACCGTGTCCCGTCCGGCAGGGACGGGACACGCGGTTCGCCGCTTAGGACACGCAAAGGCGGGTGAACCAGATGGCCAAGGGCATGCGCGAGCTCAAAGCGAAGATCAAGAGCACGCAGAACACGATGCAGATCACGAAAGCGATGGAGATGGTGGCGGCTTCCCGTCTCCGCCGCGCGCAGGAAGCGGCGACCGCGGCGCGTCCGTATGCGGACAAGCTGAAGGAAGTCGTCGCCAGCATCGCGGCCGGCTCGAAGGATGTCAAGCATCCGATGCTGCAGAAGCGCCCGATCAAACGGACGGGGTATCTCGTCATCACCTCCGACCGGGGACTTGCGGGCGGCTACAACGCGAACCTGCTGCGCAACGTGCTGACCGCGATTCGCAATCGGCACAGCTCGCCGGACGAGTATGTGCTGTTCGTCATCGGCCGCAAGGGCCGCGACTTCTTCCGCCGCCGGAACATGGCGATCGCGAAAGAAGTGACGGGGCTGCCGGACTCGCCGACTTTCGCCGACATCAAGGCGATCGCGCAGGAAGCGGTCAAAGGATTCGAAGAAGAGCTCTATGACGAGCTTTATATCTGGTACAACCAATTCATCAACCCGATCACCCAGCGGCCGGTCGAACGCCAGCTGCTGCCGCTCGTGAGCGAGGACGTGAACATGGCGGGACCGACCACGGCTTACCAGTACGAGCCGTCGGCCGAAGAAGTGCTGAACACGCTGCTGCCGAAGTATGCGGAGACGCTCATCTACAGCGCCCTGCTGGACGCGAAGGCAAGCGAGTTCGGCGCGCGGATGACCGCCATGGGCAACGCGACGAAGAACGCGCAGAAGATGATCCAGGTTTTGACGCTGAACTACAACCGGGCGCGTCAGGCCGCCATCACGCAGGAAATCTCCGAAATCGTCGGCGGCGCGAACGCGCTGAGCTGAACCAATCCGCGTCTTACGCCGGCTTCATGATGCCGGGTCAGGCGCTTCAGGAGGGAACAATATGAAAAAAGGACGCGTGGTGTCCGTCACCGGTCCGGTCGTCGACATCGAGTTCGAACGCGGACAACTGCCGGACGTCCTGAACGCGATCAAAATCGAAGCGAAAGGCGATGGCCGCGGTCCGGACATCAACCTGACGCTGGAAGTCGCCCTTCACCTCGGCGACAACCTGGTCCGCACGATCGCCATGAGCTCGACGGACGGCCTCGTGCGGGGCATGGAAGCCGTCGACCTCGGCGGCCCGATCACCGTTCCGGTCGGCGCGCCGACGCTCGGCCGCGTCTTCAACGTGCTGGGCGAGCCGATTGACGAGGCCGGCGATGTCGTTGCCGATGTCAAACTGCCGATTCACCGTCAGGCGCCGGCGTTCGAGCAGCTGTCGACGCAGGCGGAAATTCTCGAGACGGGCATCAAGGTCATCGACCTGCTCGCGCCTTACGCCAAGGGCGGCAAGATCGGTCTGTTCGGCGGCGCGGGCGTCGGCAAGACGGTCACGATCCAGGAACTGATCCACAACATCGCGCAGGAGCACGGCGGGATTTCCGTCTTCGCGGGCGTCGGCGAACGGACCCGAGAAGGGAACGACCTGTACCATGAAATGAAAGACTCCGGCGTCATCAGCAAGACGGCGATGGTGTTCGGCCAGATGAACGAACCGCCGGGAGCGCGTCTCCGCGTCGCGCTGACGGGGCTGACGATGGCCGAATATTTCCGCGATGAAGAAGGCCGCGACGTGCTGCTCTTCATCGACAACATCTTCCGGTTCACGCAGGCCGGTTCCGAAGTATCCGCGCTGCTCGGCCGGATGCCGTCGGCGGTCGGTTATCAGCCGACGCTGGCAACCGAGATGGGTCAGCTGCAAGAGCGGATCACGTCGACGAAGAAAGGTTCGGTTACGTCGATCCAGGCGATCTACGTCCCGGCGGACGACTACACCGACCCGGCTCCGGCGACGACGTTCGCCCACCTCGACGCGACGACGAACCTCGAGCGCCGCATTGCCGAGATGGGCATCTTCCCGGCCGTCGACCCGCTGGCTTCCAGCTCGCGGATTCTGACGCCGGAAGTCGTCGGTCAGGAACACTACGAAGTCGCGCAAGGCGTCAAGCGGATTCTGCAGCGCTACAAGGAGCTGCAAGACATCATCGCAATCCTCGGCATGGACGAGCTGTCCGAGGAAGACAAGTTGATCGTATCCCGCGCGCGGAAGATCCAGAACTTCCTGTCCCAGCCGTTCCACGTTGCGGAACCGTTCACGGGCGTGAAAGGGATCTACGTGCCGGTCAAGGAAACGGTCCGCAGCTTCAAGGAGATTCTCGAAGGCAAGCACGACGATCTGCCGGAGGCGGCTTTCCGCTACGTCGGCACGATCGAGCAGGCCGTGGAGAGAGCCAAATCGCTTTAATGCGATTGGCGGGAGGGAATCTCGATGAGCACGATGCTGCTTGAAATTGTCACGCCGGAACGCATTGTCTACTCCGAGCAGGTCGACATGGTCGTCGTGCGCGGCGTGGAAGGCGAGCTCGGCATCCTGCCCAACCATATCCCGCTGGTCACGCCGCTCAAGATTGCGCCGGCGAAGATCAAGCAGGGGAACCGCGAGCAGTTGGTCGCGGTCAACGGGGGATTCGTCGAGGTCCGCAAGGACAAGGTCGTCATCCTCGCCGAGAGCGCGGAGCTGCCGGAAGACATCGATGTCGAGCGGGCGCTCGCCGCGAAGGCTCGGGCGGAACAGCGGCTTCAGGCCGCGCGGCAGGAAGAGATTGACTTCCGCCGCGCCCAACTGGCCTTGATGCGCGCCATGAACCGGCTCGAAGTCAAAAATCATCGCAATGCATAAACCGCAGTCCTGCCTGCCCGGCAGGCATGGGGAACCTGTCGGCCAGCCTGTCGGCTCCGCCGGCAGGTTTCTTGCTATTCGAAGACATCCGGGAGCCGGTTTTTCCGAGTTCCGGCGAAAGGAGGTGCGGAGCGGGCATGCTGCGCCGCTTCATGGCTTACTACCGGCCGCACAGACGGCTGTTCCTGCTTGATTTCAGCTGCGCCGTCATCGCCGCCCTGCTGGAGCTCGCATTCCCGATGGCCGTGCAATGGGTAAGCGACGAACTGCTGCCGACGAAGGACTGGAACGCGATCGCCGTCGCTTGCACCGCGCTGCTGTTCGTCTACCTGTTCGCGATGTTCATGCATTTCATCGTCGGTTACTGGGGCCATATGCTCGGCATCAACATCGAGACGGACATGCGGCAGCAGGCGTTCAACCATCTGCAGCGGCTGTCGTTCCGCTATTTCGACAACACGAAAACGGGCCATCTGATGTCGCGCATCACGAACGATCTGTTCGACATCGGTGAAATGGCGCACCACGGTCCCGAGGACATGTTCATCGCGCTCATGACGTTCGCCGGCGCGTTCGGCATCATGTGGACCGTCGACTGGCAGCTCGCGCTGATCACCTTCGCGGTCGTGCCGATTCTGGTCGTGCTGATCGCCTGGTTCAACGTGAAATTGAACCAGGCGGCCAAGCAGATGTTCGAGAACATCGCCGACGTCAACGCGCGGGTCGAAGACAGCGTATCCGGCATCCGCGTCGTGAAGTCGTTCGGCAACGAGACCTACGAGATCGAGCGGTTCCGGCGCAACAACGCCGGGCTGCGCAGGGCGAAACTGCGCGCGTACCTCGCGATCTCGCTCAGTTCGTCCGGCATGTACATGCTGAACCGGATGATCATGCTGATCGTGCTCGTCGCCGGCGCCTGGTTCGCCTATCAGGGCCGCATCACCTATGGCGAGCTCGTCGCGTTTCTGCTTTACGTGCAGGTGTTCCTGAAGCCCATTGACAAGATCAACGCGCTGATGGAAATGTATCCGAAGGGCATGGCCGGCTTCCGACGGTTCTGCGACTTGATCGACACGGAGCCGGACGTGAAGGACGCGCCTGACGCGATCGACGTGCCGTCGCTGCGCGGCGACATCGAATTCCGGAATGTGACGTTCGGTTATGAACCGCACACGAAGGTGCTGCGGAACGTTTCCTTGAAGATCCGCGCGGGCGAAACCGTCGCGCTGGTCGGCCCTTCCGGCGCCGGGAAATCGACGATCTGCAGCCTCATCCCGCGCTTCTACGATGTGGACGAGGGTGAAATCACGATCGACGGCATTCCGATAAAAAAGATGACGCAGCATTCGCTGCGTTCGAAGATCGGCGTCGTGCAGCAGGATGTATTCCTGTTCAACGGCACGATCCGTGAGAACATCGCCTACGGCAAATTGGGCGCGTCCGAAGCGGAGATCATGGAGGCCGCCCGCCGGGCGCATCTCGAGGACATGATCCGCGAACTGCCGGACGGGCTCGACACCGTCATCGGGGAGCGCGGACTGAAGCTGTCCGGCGGTCAGCGGCAGCGGCTCGCGATCGCGCGGATGTTTCTGAAGAATCCGCCCATACTGATATTGGATGAAGCGACATCGGCGCTCGATACCGAGACGGAACGGATCATCCAGCAGGCGTTGGAAGAACTGGCGGTCAATCGGACGACGATCGTCATCGCCCACCGCCTGGCGACGATCCGCGGAGCGGACCGCATCTTCGTCGTAAACGGCGACGGCATCGCGGAGGAAGGACGGCACGAAGAACTGCTGGCGCAAGGCGGCATTTACGCGCGGCTGCACCGGGCGCAGTTCGGCGAGACGCTCGTCACCTGAACCGCCGCGCGGCCGTGCCCCGTCAACTCGGTCATAGACGGGGCACCCCCCTTTTGCTATAATTGGTAAGGTAAATTCGCGGCCGGGCCATCCGCCGGCCGCCCCATACCGATCCTGCGCACGGAGGCGAACGTATGGAGAAATACGTCAACAGCTACGTGATCGTGGTCATTTTTGTGATACTGGGCATCCTGCTTCCGATCGTTGCGCTCGGGCTGGGCCGCCTGCTCCGCCCGCACAAGCCGACGCAGGAGAAGCAGACGACGTATGAAAGCGGGAACGAGCCGGTCGGCGAAGGACAGGCGCGCTACAACATCCGGTATTACCTGTACGCCTTGATGTTCGTCATATTCGATGTCGAAACCGTTTTCTTGTATCCCTGGGCCGTTGCTTACAATCAGCTCGGCCTGTTCGTGTTGATTGAAATGCTGATCTTCACGGCTCTGCTTCTGGTGGGGCTGTTCTATGCCTGGAAGAAGAGGGTGCTGAAATGGGATTCGATCTGGAACAGGTGAGGCCTGAAGAGCACGAAGAGCTGAAGCGCAACGTGCTGGTGACATCGCTGGAACAACTGAAAGGCTGGGCGCGCAGCCACTCGATGTGGCCGCTGACGTTCGGTCTGGCCTGCTGCGCCATCGAGATGATGGGCACGGGCGGGGCGCACTACGACCTTGACCGGTTCGGCGTCTTTTTCCGTCCGTCGCCGCGTCAGGCCGACGTCATGATTGTCGCGGGGACCGTAACGAAGAAAATGGCTCCGCTTCTGCGCCGTCTGTACGAGCAGATGCCGGAACCGAAGTGGGTCATCGCGATGGGATCGTGCGCTACCGCGGGAGGTCCCTATGTCCGTTCGTACTCCGTCGTCAAGGGCGTCGACCAGATCGTACCCGTCGACGTCTACATTCCGGGCTGCCCGCCGAATCCGGCGGCGCTGATCTACGGAATCAACAAGCTTCAGGAGAAAATTCGTTACGAGGCGAAGACCGGGAAGCAGGTGACGAATCGGTGAGCGAAGAGAACAAGCGCGAGGCAGGCCGGCAGGAAGAAACGGCGGCTGCGGAGCAGCAGTCTCCGCCCGCTGCGGAGCAGACGGAGCCGGCGGCCGCGGAACAGCGGGAGCCCGCGAATACGCAGGAAGTCTCCGGCACCGAGCCCGCCGGCGCGGGCGCGGAGCATCCGAACCAGCCGCAGCCGGATACGATGCCGGAACATCCGGATGCATCGGCATCCGACAAACCGGCTGAACCGGCTGAACCGGCTGCGCCCGCTGCGGCGAATGCGGATGCGCCGTCCGCCCCTGCGGGCGAAGCCGCGGGAGCCGGGGCGGTGGATCCCGAGCGCGAAGCGAAGATCAAGGCCGCGCAGGAAGCGCGCGCCAAACGCCTGGCGGCGAAGGCCGCTGCAGAAGGAGCAACCGCGGGAGCGGTTGCTGGCGCGGAAGCGGTTGCCGGCGCGGGAGCGGGCGCCGTGGACCCCGAGCGCGAGGCGAAGATCAAGGCCGCGCAGGAAGCGCGCGCCAAACGCCTGGCGGCGAAAGCCGCTGCCGGCGGTGAAGCGGCGCCCGGAGACGCAGAGCCTGCGGAGCCGAAGCCGCCGTCGCCGAAGCAGCCTTGGCTCGACGAAGCGGTCGAGCTGCTGAAATCCGAAGTGCATCCGGAAGCGGTGGAAGAAGCGGTGATCAACGAGCTGGCGGGCGACATGCCGACGATCACCGTGAAGGCCGAACACTGGCGCGCCGCTGCCGAGCTGCTGAAGAGCCATGAGAAGCTGGGCTGCAACTATCTGCGCAATGTGACCGGCGTCGATTACGAGACGCATATGGAAGTGGTCTACTTCGTCATCAATCTGGAGACGAAGCGCGAATATGCCATCAAGATCCGCACGGATCGCGAGCAGCCGTCCGTTCCGTCGGCGGTGCCGGTATGGCCGTCGGCGGATTGGCCCGAGCGTGAGATCTACGACCTGCTCGGCGTTGATTTTCCCGGCCACCCGGACCTGCGACGCATCATGATGCCGGACGACTGGGTCGGCCATCCGCTGCGCAAAGACTACGTTCCGCTCGATCCGGAGGTGTGACGCGTGATCCGTACCGAAGAACTGCTGCTGAACGTCGGCCCGCAGCACCCGAGCACGCACGGCGTTTTGCGCATCGTCGTGAAGCTGGACGGCGAAGTGATTACGGAAGCAACGCCTGTCATCGGCTATCTGCACCGGGGCACGGAGAAACTGGCGGAAAGCCTGAACTACACCCAGATCATCCCGTACACGGACCGGATGGATTACGTGTCCGCCATGACGAACAACTACGTGCTCGTGCACGCCGTCGAGAAAATGATGGGCATCGAGGTGCCGGAACGCGCCGAGTTCCTGCGCCTTATTGTGATGGAATTGCAGCGCGTTGCGAGCCATCTCGTCTGGTGGGGCACCTACCTGCTGGACCTGGGCGCGCTCAGCCCGTTCCTGTTCGCGTTCAAGGAACGCGAGATGATCATCGACCTGTTCAACGAATTGTGCGGCGCGCGGCTGACCTACAACTATATGCGGGTCGGCGGCGTGAAGTGGGACGCGCCTCCCGGCTGGATCGACAAGGTGCGCGACTTCGTGCCGTACATGGAGAAGCAGCTCAAGGAATACGAGCGGCTCGTCAGCGGCAACGAAATTTTCCTCGCGCGGGTCAAGGGGATCGGCAAGTACGACGCCGAAACGGCGATCGCCTACGGCCTCTCCGGCGCGAATCTCCGCTGCACCGGCGTGAAATGGGATCTGCGCAAGAACGAGCCCTACTCGTTGTACGACCGGTTCGAGTTCGACGTGCCGGTAGGCACGAACGGCGATTGCTATGACCGGTACATGATCCGGTTCGAGGAGATGCGCCAGTCGCTGCGCATCCTGAAGCAGGCCGTCGAGCAGTTCCCGTCTTCCGGCGAGACGATGGGCAAGGTGCCCCGCGCCATTCGGCCCCCGGCGGGCGAGACGTACGTCCGGATTGAATCGCCGCGCGGCGAGATCGGCTGCCACATCGTCTCGAAGGGCAAGGCCGAGCCGTACCGCCTGAAGTTCCGCCGGCCTTCGTTCATGAATCTGCAGATTCTGCCGAAGCTGCTCGTCGGCGAGACGATGACGAACCTTATTGCGATTCTGGGCGGTGTGGACATTGTCCTCGGGGAGGTCGACTGCTGATGAGCGATTGGGTGGAACAACCGCTTACCTGGGGGAACGTCCTGATCTACGCCGTGCTGGCGGTCGTCTTCCTCCTGCTCATTCTCGGCTATGTCACCTATGCGATCCTGTTCGAGCGGAAAGTGCTCGGCTGGATGCAGTTCCGGCACGGGCCGAACCGTCTCGGACCGTGGGGGCTGCTGCAGACGGTGGCGGACGTTCTCAAGCTGCTGATCAAGGAGGACACGATTCCGCGCAAGGCGGACCGCGCGCTGTTCATTCTCGCGCCGGCGCTCTGTTACGCGCCGTCGTTCGCGGTGCTGGCGATCATTCCGTACACCCGCGAACTGTATTTCGCCGATCTGAACGTCGCCATCGTCTACTACGCGGCGCTGTCCGCCATCTCGACGATCGCGATCGTGCTCGGCGGCTGGGCATCGAACAACAAATATTCGCTGCTCGGCGGCATGCGCTCGGCGGCGCAGATGATCAGCTACGAAGTGCCGCTGATCCTCTCGATCGTCGGCACGGTCATGATGACCGGAAGCATGAGCCTGCGGCAGATCGGCGAGGCGCAGGGCGACTGGTTCTGGGAGTGGAATTTTCTTCCCCAGATTATCGGCTTCGGCGTCTTCATCGTCGCCGCGGTATCGGAGCTGAACCGTTCGCCGTTCGACCTGCCGGAGGCCGAATCCGAGCTGGTCGCCGGCTACCACACCGAGTACAGCGGCTTCCGCTTCGCGTTCTTCATGCTGGCGGAATACGTGTACATGTTCGCGATCGCGGGCCTCGCGTCGGTGCTGTTCCTCGGCGGCTGGCATCCGCCGGCGCCGTTCCTTGATTTCGTACCGGGCATCATCTGGATGATCCTGAAGATGGCCTTCGTCATCTTCTTCCTGTTCTGGCTTCGGGCGACGATGCCGCGCGTGCGCGTCGACCATCTGATGGGATTTGCCTGGAAGGTGCTGGTGCCGCTGGCGATCCTGAATGTGTTCGTGACGGCGGTCTGTCTCGAGCTTTTCATCAAAGGGTAACGGGGGGTTAGGGCCATGAAAGGTTTGATCCAGGGTCTGGGCGTTACGCTCAAGGCGATGACGACGAAGAAGGTCACCTATGCCTACCCGGACGTTCCGCTCAAGATGCCGGACCGGTTCCGCGGCGTCCAGCATTTCGAGCCGGACAAATGCATCGTCTGCAACCAGTGTGCGCGCATCTGCCCGACAGAGTGCATCACGCTGGTCGGCAAGCCGAATCCGGATCCCGAGAAGAAAGGCAAAGTGATCGATACCTACGACATCAACTTCGAACTGTGCATCCTGTGCGATCTGTGCACCGAAGTGTGTCCGACGGAAGCGATTGTCATGACGAACAATTTCGAACTGGCGGCATACAGCCGCGACGAACTGTTCAAGGATCGCGAGTGGCTGGAAAACAACAACACGAACGTCCGGCAGGACAACAACAACATCGGCGCGCCGCAGAGAGGGGGCGCGAAGTAACCGATGAGCGGGTTCTACATCAACTGGTCCGGCGAACTGGTTGCGTTCTTCGCGTTCGCCGTCATCATGATCGTCGGCGCGGTGTTGATGCTGACGCTGACGAAGGTCGTCCACATGGTGGTGTCGCTGGCGGCCGTCTTCCTCGGGCTCGGCGGCATGTTCGTCGTGCTGGAAGCGGAATTCGTCGCCTTCGTGCAGGTGCTCATCTACGCGGGCGCCATCACGATTCTCATGATCTTCGGCATCATGATGACGCACCACCAGGCCGTGCAGCATGAGCCGGCAAGACCGGTGCACGAGATCGTGTCGGCCGTCGCGTCGATCCTGCTGTTCGGCATGCTGTTCTACGCGATCCGTACCACGGAATTCGAGCCTTCGGCTCCGCCGCTGCAGGCCGGAGTCGACAACGCGATGGAGATCGGCAAGCAGCTCTATACGCAGCACGTCATCCCGTTCGAGCTGGTGTCGGTTCTCCTGACGGTCGCGTTCATCGGCGCGATCGTGATCGCGAAGAAGGAGGCGGAGTAGACGTGCTGTCATCGTACCTGACCATGGCCGCCATTCTGTTCTGCATCGGACTGTACGGCGCGCTGTCGAAACGCAACGCCGTCATCGTGCTCATGTCGGTGGAGCTGATGCTCAACGCGGTGAACCTGAATCTGGTCGCCTTCTCGAAATACGGCGTCTTGCCGTCGCTCACGGGTCAGATTTTCTCGCTGTTCACCATCTCGGTGGCGGCCGCCGAAGTGGCGGTCGGCGTCGCGATTCTGATCGCCCTGTTCCGCGCGCGCGGCGTGGTGAACGTCGATGAATTCAACGAGATGAGGAGGTAGCGGCTATGGCAACCGTGTACTCGCAATACGCCTGGCTCGTTCCGGTGTTCCCGCTCGCGGCTTTCCTCATCCTGACGGCGTTCGGCCGCGGCCTGAAGCAGACCGGCGCCATCGTCGCCGTGCTCGGATCGTTCGGGGCGCTCGCCCTGTCGGCGCTCGTGCTGATCGAGCATCTCGGCGGCGCCGACGAATACAACGACAGTTTCCACTGGATCAAGATCGGCGGCTATGCCCTGACCGCCGGTTTCGACGTGACGAATCTGACGGCGCTCATGCTGGTCGTCGTCTCGCTCGTCGCGTTCCTGGTCAACATTTACTCGATGGGCTACATGAAGGACGATGAGCGCATGACCGTGTTTTTCGGCTACGTGGCGCTGTTCACGTTCTCGATGCTCGGTCTCGTGCTCGCCGACAATCTGCTCACGCTCTACATTTTCTGGGAGCTGGTCGGGGTCTGCTCGTTCCTGCTCATCGGCTTCTGGTACCAGAAGCCGGAAGCGAAGGCCGCGGCGAAGAAAGCGTTCATCGTCACGCGGATCGGCGATGTCGGTCTGCTGATCGCGCTACTGCTCCTGTTCTGGTACATGCCGGATCATGACTTGTCGTTCGCCGCGATTGAGAACGTGTTCGGCCAGACCGGCCTGATCACGGAAGGCATCACGACGCTGATCGCGATTCTGATCTTCGTCGGGGCGGTCGGCAAGTCCGGCCAGTTCCCGCTGCACGTCTGGCTTCCGGACGCGATGGAGGGCCCGACGCCGATCAGCGCCCTGATCCACGCCGCAACGATGGTCGCCGCCGGCGTGTTCCTGGTCGCCCGCACGTTCCCGATCTTCGAAGCGTCGCAGGCGGCGCTGGATACGGTCGCCTATGTCGGCGCCTTCACCGCGATCTTCGCGGCGTCGATCGCCATCGCCCAGAACGACATCAAGCGGATTCTGGCTTACTCCACCGTCAGCCAGCTCGGCTATATGATGATGGCGATCGGGCTCGGTTCGGTGACGGCCGGCATGTTCCATCTGTTCACGCATGCGTTTTTCAAGGCGCTCCTGTTCCTCGGGGCGGGCAGCGTCATTCATGCAGTTCATACGCAGGATATTCACGAGATGGGCGGCCTCGGCAAGACGATGAAGACGACCGCCTGGACGTTTGCGATCGGCGCGCTGGCGCTCGCCGGCATCCCGCCGCTCTCCGGCTTCTGGTCGAAGGACGCCATTCTGGCGGAAGCGCTCCACGCGAATCCGGCGCTGTTCGTCGTCGGCATCGCGGCCGCGTTTCTGACGGCGCTCTACATGTCCCGCCTGTTCTTCCTCGTCTTCGCGGGCAATCCGAAGGCGGGCGGCGAAGCGCATGAATCGCCGGCTACCATGACGGTGCCGCTGATCGTGCTGGCGGTGCTGGCGGTCATCGCGGGCTTCGTCGAAATGCCGTTCAGCGGCACGGGCTGGTTCGGCGAATGGCTGACCGGGCATGCGGCGGAGCATGAAGGTGCGGCGCTCGTCATGCTCGTCTCCACGGCGATCGGCCTTCTGGGCATCTATCTCGGCTGGCTGATCTATGTGAAGGGGGCCATTTCGCGCGATGTCGTCACATCCCGCGCGCCCTGGCTGACCCGTATGCTCGAACGGAAATATTACATCGACGATATTTATCATGCGGTCTTCACGGTCTCGCTGCGCGCGATCGGACGGGCGTGCGACGCCTTCGACCGCCATGTCGTCGGCGGCGCCGTCCGGCTGGCGGGAGGCGCAGCCTTCTGGACAGGCCGCGCGGCAACCCGGATGCAAAGCGGTCAACTGCAGTCCTACGGCTTGTACGTCGTCATCGGGCTGGTCATTCTCGTTGCAGCGATTGCCGGAAGGAGGTTTTGGTAATGGAAAGCTCTTTCCCCTGGCTGACGCTGCTGACGTTCTCGCCGATCATCGGGCTGCTGGTGCTGCTCTTCATACCCGGTACGAACAGCCGCGCGCTCCGCACGGCTGCGATCGTGACGACGCTCGTCCCGCTCGGCCTGTCACTCTGGCTGTTCGCGTCCTATGACGCGGCGAATCCGAACGCCTTCCGGGAGCAGGTCGACTGGATCACGATCGCGCTCAACCATGAAGCGGTCAACATCGGCTCCAGCGCCTACGTCTTCCAGTACCATCTGGCGGTCGACGGCCTGTCGCTTCCGCTCGTGGCGCTCGCGGCGCTCGTCGCGGTAATGGCCGCGCTGGCGTCGGTCCATATCAAGAAGCGCTGGAAAGCGTTCTATGTCTGGTTCCTGCTGCTCGAGACGGGGATGCTCGGCGTCTTCCTGGCGCGCGACCTGATCCTGTTCTTCCTGTTCTTCGAGCTGACGCTGATCGCGCTGTTCTTCCTGATCGGCATCTGGGGCTCCCTGAACCGGGAAAAGGCGGCGAACACGTTCCTCATCTACAACGGGCTCGGTTCGGCGCTCATGCTGATCGCGTTCGTGCTGCTCATTTCCACCGCGGGCGCGTCGCTGAATGCGACGGAGCAGGGAGGCGATCTGGTTTACAGCGGCGATTACGCGACGATTGCGGCGAATCTGACATCCGGTGAATCGCTCACGAACCTGCCCGGCGGGTATGACAATCCGTTCGCGCTGAGCGATCGTCTGCGGTGGACGATCTTCATCCTGCTGCTTGCGGCCTTCGGCATCAAGCTGCCGGTGCTGCCGCTGCATACGTGGATGCTCCGCGTCCACGCGGAAGCGCCGCCTTCCGTCGTCATGATTCACTCCGGCGTCCTGCTCAAGATGGGCGGATACGGTCTGATCCGATTCGGCATCGGGCTGTTCCCCGAGCTGGCGGAAGATGCGTCGTTCGTGCTGGCGCTGCTCGGCGCCGTGAGCGTGCTGTACGGCGCCGTGCTGGCGTTCGTCCAGCGGGAGTTCCGGCTGGTGCTGGCTTATTCGTCGGTCAGCCACATGGGCATCGTGTTGCTCGGCATCGCGTCGCTGAACGAGATCGGACTGCAGGGCGCGGTGTTCCAGCTCGTCTCGCACGGCCTCATCTCGGCACTCCTGTTCCTGATCGTGGGCAGCCTGTACGAACGGACCGGCACGACGGAACTGGAAGAGCTCGGCGGCCTCGCCCGCCCGATGCCGTTCATGAGCGGCGTGCTGCTGGCCGCGGGGATGGCGTCGCTCGGACTGCCGGGGCTGTCCGGCTTCATCGGCGAGTTCCTTGCCTTCCTCGGATTGTTCGAGACGATGAAGTGGGTGACCGCAATCGCCGCGATCGGCGTCATTCTGGCGGCTGTGTACATCCTGCGCAGCGTGCTGAAGATTACGTTCGGCCCGCAGCAGGAGCGCTACGCGGTGCTGAAGGACGCGCGGCTCATCGAAGCCGTGCCGATGATCGCGCTGCTTTCCTTCATCGTGCTGCTCGGCGTCTATCCATCGGTGCTGACGGATACGATGCAGGGAAGTTTCGACAACATCATTGCGCATTTGAACACGAGGATGGGGGGGTAGTCGCATGGTGACAACGGCAACGCAAGCTTTGACCGGGCCGGATGTGGCTTACCTCGTCCCCGAGATCATTCTGGTCGGCGCGGCGATTCTGCTTACGCTCCTTGATCTGCTGCTGCCGAATACGGTCCGCCGCGGGTTTCTGAGCTGGCTGACGCTGGCTGCAATGGCCGGTTCCGCCGCCGTCGTGGTCGGGCAGCTGCTGTCGTTCGATCCGTTCGGCGAGAACGCGGAAATCATTTCGCTGCTCAGGGACAGCTACCGGATCGACGGTTTCGCGCTCACGATGAAGCTGATCATCCTGGCCGCGTCCATGCTCATCCTGCTGATGGGCATCCGGACGATCGAGCGGGACGATGCCATTCCGGACAAAGGCGAAACGTTCACGATGATGCTGCCTGCCGTCGCCGGTGCGCTCATCCTCTGCTCGACGGCGGATCTGATCACGATGTTCGTCGGGCTCGAACTGCTCGGCATTTCGACGTATGTGCTGATCGGGTTCCGCAAAAAATCGAAGCTCGCGGCTGAAGCGGCATTCAAGTATGTCGTCATCGGCGCCGTCTCGTCGGCGTTCATCCTGTTCGGCATGTCGTACCTGTACGGGGTGACGGGGTTGACCAACCTCGGCTGGATTGCCCGGATGCTGGAGCAGGCGGTCACCGATTTCAAAGCGCTCGTCTACGTCGGCCTGTTCTTCCTGGTCGCGGGTTTCGCGGTGAAGATCGCGGTCGCTCCGTTCCACGCCTGGGCGCCGGACGTCTACCAGGGAGCGGCGACACCCGTCACGGCGTTTCTGGCCGTCGTCTCGAAAGCCGCGGCGTTCATTGCGCTGGTGCGGGTGATCTTCAACACGGCGATCATCCAGACGCCGTTCATCCTCGGGCCGGCCGTCAGCCCGGTCGGCGAAGACGTGCTGCTCGCGTTGAAAGTGCTGGCGGCCGCGGCGATGATCGTCGGCACGACGGCGGCGCTGCGCCAGAAGAACATGAAGCGGCTGCTCGCCCTGTCCGGCGTCGCCAACGCGGGCTATCTGCTCGTGCCGCTGGCGATCGGGCTCGGCACGACGTCGACCAACAACCTGGGCGATTTCTCGTTCTACCTGGTCGCCTACCTGTTCATGACGATCGGCGCTTTCGCGGTCATGGCGGTCGTCAGCCAGACGGCCGGGCATGACGAATTGAAGGGCTATGCCGGCCTGTACTACCGTGCGCCGTGGACGGCGGCGGGGATGATCGTGCTGCTCATCTCGCTGGCCGGGCTGCCGGTGACGGGCGGCTTCTTCGGCAAGCTGTTCATTCTGCTGAGCGCGGCGCAAATGAAAGATTATTGGCTGGCCGCGATCATGATCGTGACCAGCGTCATCTCGTATTACTTCTACTTCAGCATCATTCGCCAGATGTTCATGCGGACCGCCGAGACGGAGGCGAAGCTGAGCGTCCCCGTGCCGACGGGCATCGCGCTTTGGATCTGCGTCGCGGCGACGCTGGCGCTCGGCTTCATGCCGAACGCGTTCATGGAGATGCTGGAGCAGGCCGTAACGCTGTCCCGCGACGTCTGGGTGGCAATGCCGCGATAAACGCTCGCGGACGGTGTCGGCAGGCGAAGAGAGCGTTGGTGTGACAGTCAAATCCGGCTGCGTCTTGTCCGGAATGGACGGGACGCGGCCGGATTGTTTTTTCGGGGTGTATTGGATGCTTTCCGGCAAGTGAGAGTTTTTTAAACGCAATGAAATCTTTTATCGATTATAATAGATAGCATCGGAATGGAAACGGACGGATAAGGACAGATCGCAATGCGAATCATGAAAGGGAACGGCCGGAGGACCGGCAACCGAAAGGAAGCGGCGGCGCGCGCCGACCGGCGTCAGCGGCGGCGAAGAATCGCCGTGCCTGCGGCGCTGTTGGCGTGCGTGCTGGCTGCGGGATCGCTGCTTGGGGAAACGGGCGGTCCGCTTGCAATGGCCGGAGCAAGCGCCCCATCGAACATGAAGTCTTCGGCGGATGCGGCAGATGTATGGACAACCGGGAGCTGGCTCCTGAAATGGCGGGAAGGCGCAGAGGCGGATCCCGCCCGGCTGCCGGGCACCGTCGTGCTCTCGCGGCAGCCGGAGACGGGCGTGGAAGTCGTCGTGCCGGCAGACGGCGAAGACCGGCAGCGCTGGCTCGATACGCTGACCGCGCACCCGGATGTGGAATATGTGCATCCGGTCGGCAAGGTCAAGCTGCTCGCCTTCAGCGCGGATAACGGCGGAGAACAGGCAGACATGACGTCCACGGCGTCCACGCCGGCTGTTGCGGCAACAGAGGCGGAAGCGGCGCTGCAATCCTCAGCAAACACCCAGTCTCCTGCGGCGCCGGCAGCCGCGGATCTTCCGGGCAAGCCTGACGATCCGCATCTGGACAGGCAGTCTTATCTGAAACTGATCGGAGCGGACCGCGCCTGGGCGCTGGCGCCGGGCATGGCGACCGATCTGACGATCGCGGTGGTGGACACCGGCGTCGATCTCGATCATCCGGATCTGAAAGACAATCTCGTGCAGGGCATCAATCTGATTGCGCCCGGCAAGCCTCCCGAGGACGACAACGGGCACGGCACCCGGGTCGCCGGTGTGCTGGCGGCCATAGGCAACAACGGCATCGGGACGGCCGGCGTGCTGTGGAAGGCGAAGATCATGCCGGTCAAGGCGCTGGACGAAACCGGATTCGGCGATGAGAAGATGCTCGGCGAAGCGATTGTGAAAGCGGTGGATGCCGGCGCGAAGATCGTCGTCCTGTCGGTCGGGCTTTACCGGTATTCCCCCTACATGCAGGACATCGCCTTGTATGCCGAGAAAAACGACGTTCTGCTCGTCGCGGCCAGCGGCAATGACGGGCTCCAGCACGGCAGCAAGGCTGTTGTCAAATATCCGGCGGCCTACCCGACCGTGATGGCCGTCTCCGGCGCGGCGGCGGACGGCAGCCCGGAACGCCGGGCCAATGCCGGTCCCGAGAACGATATCGCGGCAGCCTGGGAAGTGTACACGACGGCGCTCGGCGGAGGATACCGCAAGGAAGAAGGCACGTCGATGGCTGCGCCGCAGGTTGCGGCTGCCGCGGCGCTCGTCTGGACGAAGGAGCCGCATCTGAAAGCCTGGCAGGTGCGGGAGCGGCTGATGCAGACGGCGCAGGATATCGGGGCACCCGGCCGCGACGATCAGACCGGAGCGGGGCTGCTTCGGGTCGATCTTGCGCTGGAGGCGGCGGCGAACCCGGACCCGCGGGAGCCGAACAACACACGGCAGGAAGCCGCTGCGCTGCCGGTCGTCAATCAGATCGCGGGGGCTTTGAGCGGCGGATCCGACATCGATTGGTTCCGGATCGATGCGCCGCATGACGGGTGGATGACGTTTGCTTTTGAAGGCCATCCCGGGGAGAAAAAGGCGTATCCCGCCGTATCCGCCGTGCTGCACCGGAAAGACGGAACGACGGCTTCCGCGGAGTGGCGCATGAACGCCGGAAAGGTGGAATGGCCGGTAAAGCGCGGCGTCCAATGGCTGGAATTGAAGTTCAAGAACGGCGAAGAGACCGCGGTCGTGCCCTACACGCTGACGACCGGATTCCGGATGGCCGCGGACGAATATGAGCCGAATGACACGCAGGCAACAGCCCGCCAGTTGGCGAACCTGACGGACGGGCAGCTGAAAGTGACCGGAACGTTCCACCAACAGGGCGATCAGGATTGGTACGCCGTGACGATCGGCCAGACAGGCGATTTGAAGCTGTCGCTGGCGGTCGATACGATGCGCATCGATCCGGCCTTTCTCATCAAGCCTGAGCATGGCACGGAACAGCGCGTGGACGACTACGGCGAAGGGGCGACGGAGCGGGCGAATATTCCGGTGACCCCTGGCCGATATCTGATCCGGGTGCGCGACGCTTCGTCGGCATCCGCGCATCCCTCCGTCGGCACTTATACGCTGACGCTGGAACTTGAGCGGAGGCATGAAGATCCGAACGAGCCGAACGACCGGATCTATGCGGCGACGCCGCTGGCGCCGGACACGGAGTACCGGGGTGTCTTCTCTACCCGGGATGATGAAGACTGGTTCAGGCTGAAACTGGACAGCCGTTCGATCGTGTCGGTTACGCTGGACGGGGTGCCGGCGGACCGCCGCGTGCGGATGGAAGTGTACGACAAGCGCCAGCAATTGCTGGAAACCGTTGAAACGGCGCCTGAGACGGCAAGCATTCGCATCGAGCGTGAATATGATGAGGGTAGCCATTACATCAGGCTCACATCCGACCGTCCGTTCGACCGGAGCTTGTACCGGCTGCGGGTCAATGTGGAGCCGCTCGTGGGCGGTTTCCGGGATATCGCCGGCCATTGGGCCGAAGACTCGATCATCAGGCTGAACGCGCTCGGCCTCGTGTCGGGGACGGGCGACCGCCGGTTCGAGCCGGATCGCGGCATTTCCCGCGCGGAAGCGGCCGCGCTGGTCGTGCGGGCGCTGGGCGGATCGGGAACGCCGGCCGCCACGATCGCTTACCGCGATCTGGACGAGAGCCACTGGGCCTATAAAGCGATCCAGCAGGCGACGGCGGCCGGCATCGTAAACGGTTTGCCGGGCGGCAGGTTCGGCCCATCAAATCCGGTATCCCGGGCCGAAGCCGCCGTCATGATCGGCCGCGCGCTCGGACTGGCGCCGCTGAACAGGGCATCGGCGCCGTTCAACGATCTGAGCCCGAACCACTGGGCGGCATCGATGATCAACCGGCTCAAGGAAGAAGGGCTGCTGAGCGGCTACCCCGGCGGATTCGTCAGACCGGATGAACGGATCAGCCGGGCGGAATTCAGCGTCTTTCTGCTGCGCGCGGTGGAGAAGAGGAGATTGAACTGAGATGGAGGATGTCTATTTTTCAATGGGCATAAGAGGGCTGCTGTCCGCGGCCGTCATGCTGCTCAGCGTCTATCTCGCCTGGGTCGTGCTTCAGGAACTCAAGCTCGACGTGTTCCTGAAGCAGCCCAAGGGCAGGCGCGCCGTCATGCTGCGTCTGATGTTGGCGGTCGCGATCGGCTATCTGTTCTCCCGGTTCATCCTGGATTACTGGGAATGGTCGACGTCGCTGCGCCTGCTTGTCGAATAAGGAGAACGGATTCCGTCAACAATGGTATTGATTCTACGGTCCGAATTCGGCATTCGGCTGCGAATGATGTAGAATGTCGGGAATTTTCGCCAATTCCTGTATAGATTCGAAATTTTGTGCTTGTCGATCTGTGTAAGGAAATGCTAAGATATTCACGGAATGTTGGACGGATGAAAAAAGTACTAGTTCGGATCGTGATTGGTAGGATCATGTGCGCGGAGGGACCCATATGAGCAAAATCATCGTCCGCGGCGGTCGGCGGCTCTCCGGAACGGTTCGCATCAGCGGCGCCAAAAATGCGGTGCTGCCCATTCTGGCCGCGTCGCTGCTCGCCGAAAAGGGCGTCAGTGTCATTCGAGACGTCCCCCTGCTTGATGATGTCTTGACCATCCGGCAGGTGTTGTCTTCGCTCGGCGCCGGCCTCCGCCAGGACGGCGATACCGTCTTCGTTGATGCTTCATCACTGCAAAGCTTCGAACCACCATATGAACTGGTCCGTAAAATGCGGGCTTCCTTCCTCGTGATGGGACCTCTGCTGACGCGATTCGGACAGGCGCGCATCTCGCTGCCTGGCGGATGCGCCATCGGCACGCGCCCGATTGACCAGCACCTGAAAGGCTTCGAAGCGATGGGCGCTGACATCGCCCTGGGGCAAGGTTACATAGAAGCGCGCACGCACGGACGGCTGAAAGGCGCGAAGATCTACCTCGATGTGCCGAGCGTCGGCGCTACGCAGAACATCATGATGGCCGCCTCGCTTGCGGAAGGGACGACCATCATCGAGAATGCGGCGAGGGAACCGGAAATCGTCGATCTGGCGAATTTCATGAACAGCATGGGCGCCGTCGTGCGAGGCGCGGGTACGAGCATGATCCGCATCGAAGGGGTCGACATGCTGCACGGTGCGGAACATACGGTAATCCCCGATCGGGTGGAAGCCGGCACTTATATGGTTGCCGCCGCCATAACCGGCGGAGATGTAATGATTGAAGGCGCAATTGCCGACCATTTGACCCCGGTGATTTCGAAGCTGGAAGAAATGGGCGTCGATTTCGGGGAATGCGAGAACGGCATCCGCGTGACGGTAAGCCGTCCGCTGCGCGCCGTCGATGTGAAGACCCTCCCGCACCCGGGATTTCCCACCGATATGCAGTCGCAGATCATGGCGCTGCTCATGGTGGCGGAAGGCACGAGCGTCGTGACGGAGACGGTGTTCGAGAACCGGTTCATGCATGTGGAGGAATTCCGCAAGCTTCAGGGACAGATCCGTGTGGAAGGGCGGTCCGCGATCGTAACGGGCGGTGCGAAACTCGTCGGCGCCAAGGTGTGCGCCACCGATCTGCGCGCCGGAGCCGCGCTGATCTGTGCCGCGCTGCGCGCCGAAGGCGAGACCGAGATCACGGGCGTTCATCATATTGACCGCGGATACTTGGGGATTACGGAGAAGCTGGCGGCTCTCGGCGCGGACATTCGCCGGATTGAGGCGGAAGCCGCGCTTGCCCGGGCGGCGGAAGAAGCGCAGGCCCTCCGCCTCGAGGAAGCGGAAGGGGAAGTGCCGGCCGAGGCGGTCTTCGCCCGCGAGGAGCGCGCCCGCATTCAGGTCAGGCCTTCCTGGGCGTGAAGCAAGCAGAACGATCATCAGAACGCGTTGTGAAAGACGCGTTCTTTTTTATTTCCGGAACGATTCATTTCTTCCATTCGGGATACAAATGCGCTTTCATCAAAATAGAAGCGGCCGGAAATCCGCAAGCTGCCGGCATTTTCGCTTGACCGAGGTTTTGTGGTTCTGCCCTACCAAACGGCTTCATAGGATGTACCAAGGCCGGCGGATGAGAGATTCAAGCAGACGTACCAGCGTCGATTGGAGGGCAGACACAATGAGACGGAGAACGGCATGGAGGCGCATCCTGCAGGGCGGTGTTGGAACTTCGGGCTGGATGGCGGCGTTTCTGCTCGGCATGGCGGCGGCCATGTTCCTGAAGTTGATGTCCGCGGGCGGCGGGGTGTCGGAAACCGGCGCTTCGCATACAAAATCCGACGGGATTCCGGAAGTCATGGCGGCGGAAGCTTCGGAACCCGGCAGCAGCGAATTGGCAGGAAGACCGCGGATGCCGGAATCCGGAAGCGGCAATCTGAAACATGAGGATGAAGCACAGACCGATGGAGCGGTCGGACAGGCCGGCGATTCCCGGCTTGCGAAGAACGGCGAATCCGCAAATGGTGAAGGCGGCGCCGCCGGGCAGGACGAAGCGCCGGACGAGCCGTTGGTGCGCGTCTATCTGGCGGAAGAGGGGCGTGTGGAAACGGTGCCGCTGGAGACGTATGTTCTCGGCGTCGTAGCGGGAGAGATGCCGGCCGATTTCGAGCTTGAAGCGCTAAAGGCGCAGGCGATTGCGGCCAGAACCTATATCATCCGCAAACTGTTCACCGCAGCGCAAGATACCGGCGATGTAAAACGGGAATATGATGTGACGGACGGCGAGGCCGACCAGGTGTATGTGCCGCTGAAGAAAATCCGGGAAATGCGGCTTGAACGGGAGGAAGAGCTGGCGCGGATCGGACGAGCGGTCGCCGAGACGCAGGGGCTCGTGCTGACCTACGAGGGCGAGCCGATTCAGGCGGCCTATTTCTCGACAAGCGGCGGTTATACGGAGAATGCCGAAGATTACTGGTCCGTGGAGGTTCCGTATCTGAGAAGCGTGCCCAGCCCCTGGGACGCGCAGCTGTCGCCGCGTTTCGAACAGAAGGTCGAAATGGAGCTGGACGAATTCTATGACCGCCTGGGCATCCGCAAGCGGGACCGAAAGGGCGGCATCGAGGTGCTGAGCCGGACGGCGGGCCGAAGTGTGAAAGAGATCCGGATCGGGAAGAAGGTGCTCACCGGACGGGAGGTGCGGGAGGCGCTGGATCTGCCGTCCGCCAACTTCAGCTGGCGGATCGAAGACGGACGGATCACGCTGGTGTGCTACGGCTACGGACATGGCGTAGGCATGAGCCAATGGGGGGCGCAGGCGCTGGCCAAGGCGGGCAATGACGCGGAGCAGATTCTGGCCTACTATTACCGGGGAACAAGGCTTGTCCGATCTGCGAGTCTTGCGGCATCGTTCGAAAGTTTCAAAACTTGAAAATTATCATTTCAGCGACGTATAAAAGATTCCTCACTGGCAACAATGGCTGGTGAGGTGATCAAAAAATGAATGAACAAGACAAGCAGAAACCGCTTGAGGAAGCTTCCGGGCTGTCCCGAAGCGGAGCCGCCAAATCGTCCGGTTGGAAGAGATTGCTGTCGAAGAAATGGGTTTCTCCGGCATTGTTCATGGCCGCGGCGGCAATCATCGTAACGATCATGTGGCTCTATCAGGGGACCGACAAGTCGGAAGTCAAGCCTGCAGATGACGAGTCCGCTGAAGTGAGCGACGTGACGAATACCGATGAAGCCGTGGCCGATGAGCGTACGCTGGAGGTCATTGCGGACGGCGAAACGCTGCAATGGCCGGTCGTCGACCGCTCGGAGCTGGAGATCGTTCTCCCGCACTATGACGCGGATGCGCCGAGTGAAGAACGGCAGCAGGCGCTTCTGGTGTCCGGCACGACGTTCATGCCGCACATGGGCATCGATCTGGCGCGGCCTGACAATGCGGCCTTCGATGTCGCTGCCGCGATGAGCGGCAAGGTGACGGTAGCCGAGCAGCATCCGACGAACGGTTATATTGTCGAAATCGCGCATCCGGACGGGCTTGTCACCGTGTACCAGAGCCTGAGCGAAATCAACGTCAAGGTCGGCGACGAAGTGAAGCAAGGCACGCTGATCGCGAAGGCGGGACGCAGCGAACTGGAGAAAGATCTCGGCGTACATCTTCACTTCGAAGTCCGCGAGAACGGCACGCCGGTCAATCCGCTGGCACTGCTTGACGAAGAAGAATGATGCGAACAGACCATGCAGGCCATTGGTCGCACAGGCGGGCCGGACGGACCGGCGGCGCAGAAGTGCACGAAGGCTAAGCCGGGAAAGCAGGGGAACCCCTGCTTTCCTTTTTTTGCAAACGGCTTTTCCATCCCGTCGCTCCGGACGCGCCCGTACGGTGCAGGATGGTGTTCCCGGGGCGGCGTTTATTTCCCGGAAAATAATTTGTACCGTCAGGCTTGTCACGCTTGACCACGGCGAATATAAACCTCCCCGACTCATATAATGTACCAAACTATTCCGAGTTGGGAGGCGGGAACGTGCACGATTACATCAAAGAACGGACGATCAAAATCGGCAGATGCATCGTCGAGACGAGAAATACCGTTCGAACGATCGCGAAGGAGTTCGGCGTTTCGAAAAGCACGGTACACAAGGATCTGACCGAGCGGCTGCCGGAGATCAATCCCGACCTTGCGGACCAGGTGAAGCACATTCTCGAGTACCACAAATCGATTCGGCATCTGCGGGGCGGCGAAGCGACGAAGATCAAATACAAGAAATCGGCAGGGAAGAAACGCGAAGCGATAACGGCCGGAAAAAACGGTTAATTCTTCTACAAAAATAGAGGATTTCGGACAACAATAGCGAATTGATATCGATTATGGGCCGATTTGGAATCGAGCGACATTTCATGACATACCGTGTGCCTTTGTCCCGGCGGGACGGTACGGCGCGCGGTATTCGTCGAGTCCGGACAGGCCTTTTTTCAGGCGGCTTGCAAATGGACAAGCCTTGGGTGCCGGTCGAAACGCCCTGATAATTTTCGGGTTGGGGGACATGCAGAAATGTTGGGCAAAGATATCGGAATCGATCTCGGAACAGCCAATGTATCCATTCATGTCAAAGGCAGGGGCGTCGTGCTGGACGAACCTTCCGTCGTCGCCATTGAAAGCGAGTCGAAGCGGGTGCTGGCCGTCGGCGAAGAAGCGAGACGGATGGTCGGCCGGACGCCGGGCAACATCGTGGCGATCCGTCCGCTGAAGGACGGCGTGATCGCCGACTTTGAGATTACGGAACTAATGCTGAAGTCATTCATCAACCGGGTCGGGGGTCGGAAATGGTACAGCCGTCCGCGCATCCTGATCTGCGCGCCGACGAACATCACGTCGGTCGAACAGAAAGCGATCCGGGAAGCGGCTGAACGAAGCGGGGCCAAGGAAGTGTTTCTCGAGGAGGAGCCGAAGGCGGCGGCGATCGGAGCCGGCATGGACATTTTCCAGCCAAGCGGCAACATGGTCGTCGACATCGGCGGCGGCACGACGGATGTCGCGGTGCTGTCCATGGGCGACATCGTCACGGCCTCGTCCATCAAAGTGGCGGGCGACAAATTCGACTCCGAGATCATGAAATATATCAAAAACAAATACAAGCTGCTGATCGGCGAGCGGACAAGCGAGGACATCAAAATCCGCATCGGCTCGGTCCATCCGGACGGGCGAAAGGAATCGATGGACATCCGCGGACGCGACATGGTGACCGGGCTGCCCCAGACGGTGACGATCCGCTCGGAGGAAGTGCGGGAAGCGCTCTGGGATTCGGTCATGTCGATCGTCCAGGCCGCCAAGGCGGTGCTGGAACGGACGCCGCCGGAGTTGTCGGCGGATATCATCGACCGCGGCGTCATTCTGACGGGGGGCGGCGCGCTGCTTGACGGATTGGACGCGCTGCTGGCCGACGAGCTGAAAGTGCCGGTGCTGATTGCGGAAGATCCGATGCACTGCGTCGTGAAAGGCACGGGCATCATGCTGGAGAACCTGGACAAGGTCAACTCGAAGAAGCTCTGAGACATCCGATTCACAATTCGGGACCGGAATGCCGATAAAATAGCCGTAAGTGTTTTTGCGGCATGGCCGGAAGCCGGCCTGGACGAGTGAAGGGAGGAAGATCATGCTTCGCGGTTTGTATACGGCCGCGGCAGGGATGGTAACCCAGCAGCGGCGGCATGATACGGTTACGAACAATATTTCGAATCTGAATACGCCGGGGTACAAGCAGGTCACATCGGTAGGCCGATCGTTCCCGGAAATGCTGCTGTATCTGACCGGCATCGAAGGGGACAAGCCTGCAAGAATCGGCGCTGTGAACACCGGCGTGTTCGCGGAAGAGAGCTTGTCGGTCCATATCCAGGGCGACGCGTACGCGACCGGCAGAATGTCGGATTTCGCCATTCAGGCTAATCTGCAGGTCCCGGGACTTCGGTTCGGCCGTTCCGGGAAGGCGATTGACGCTGACGGCAACGTCGTGTTCCAGCCGCAGGCGTTCTTCACGGTGCAGGATCGGGACGGCGGCATCCGCTATACGCGGAACGGATCGTTCCTGGTGAATGACGAAGGATTCCTTGTCACGAACGACGGTTCATTCGTCCTCGGAACGGACAACAATCCGATTCAGTTCCCGCCGGGTTTGAGCCTCGACCGGCTGTCGCTGACCGGCGACCTGCGGTTCGTTGACGCGGACGGCGCGGATGCCGGCGTCCAGTTGCTGATCACGGTCATCGAGAATCCGAATCGCCTCGTTCAGGAAGGGTACGGCAAGTTCCGGCTGAACGACAAGGATGCGGATCTGGCGCGGGCGGCTGAAGCCGGTGACCTCATCGAGGTGCGGCAAGGCTACCTGGAGCGTTCCAATGTGGACGCGGCGCAGGCGATGGTCGACCTGATGAGCGCGCTTCGCGCGTACGAATCGAACCAGAAGGTCATCCAGTTCTATGACCAAAGCCTGGGCAAGGCGGTCAACGAGGTCGGCAAGGTCTAGCTTTCGCGTCGAATTTCGGTTATGATGCAGGATGAAAGCGGGAAAGGGGCGGTTCGATGAACAGCTCGATGATTAACGCGATGACGTCGATGAACGCGATGCAGCGCAAGCTCGATCTGATCGCCGACAACATCGCGAACCTGAATACCGCGGGCTACAAGCGCAAGAGCGCCTCATTCGAGGATCTGCTTACGACCGCGAAGCAGCAGGATGAACGGTTCGCGCAAGCGGGCCGGCTGACGCCGCTCGGCTTCACGATCGGCTGGGGCGCGCGGATGACGCAAGTGCAGCAGGATTTGTCGCAAGGGTCGATTCAAATCACCGACAATCCGTATGATCTCGCGATTCACGGCAATGCGTTGTTCGAAGTGATTACGGACGATGCGGGAACGCGGGCTTATACGCGCAGCGGCGCCTTCCGGGCGACGCTGAACGCAGCGGGCGACATTGTCGTGACAACCGCGGACGGCTATCCGGTCGTCGTCCGGGATGAGGGCGGCGCGGAAGGTCCGCTTCTCCTGCCTGCCGGATACGAGCTGCAAGTTGACGCGCAGGGCAGGGTAAGCGCCGTCTCCGTTGACGGAAGCGATCGTCTGGCGCTCGGGCAGCTGAAACTGGTCGAACCGGTGAGACCGGATGCGCTGCTGGCTGCGGCGGACAATCTGTACACGATAGCAGACGGCGTTGATGCCGCGGATGTGTTCCGCGACGTGCTGCCGGGCGAAGAGGACGATGTCCGGATTACGCAGGGCGCCCTCGAGCAATCCAATGTCCAACTGGAGACGGAAATGTCGGAGCTGCTGATGGTGCAGCGAGCCTATCAACTCAGCGCACGCGCGCTGTCATCCGCCGACACGATGATGAGTCTGGCCAACGGACTGCGCGCTTGAGCGAAACGGGATGAGACATGATTAACGGACAAGACCGGCCGAAGGCGCCGGCAAGGGAGACGGAACCGGTTCGCACCGAAACGGCGGCCCGTCCGGTGCGGCCGGCCGGCGAGTCGGGGACGGGCGCGAAGCGGCCGTCCGAAGGCGGTTCGGGCAAACCCGGCAAGCCAAGGCGCCATCCGGCTGTAAGAGCGCTGCTGCGGACGCTGCGCGCGGCCATCGTGCCGCTGCTCCTCATCGCGGCGCTGATTGCAGGTTTGTATATCGGTTATACGAAACTCGGCGGCGGATCGCCGGATGACGTCTGGAATTGGGAGACGTGGAAGCACATGTACGATCTGATTTTCGCCGAGTCCTGAAATGAAATCGGAAACGCGGTTCAGCCGTGAAAACGGGCGCCCCGCTCCGTCATTGCGACGGGCGGGGCGCCCTTCTTGTGCCTGAAATCCGGATTTATTTCACCTTGACCCGGATGGATACGGTCTTGCCGCCGTACGATGCCTTGATCGTCGCCGTGCCCTGTGCCAGCGCTTTGATCTGTCCGCCCGACACGACGGCAACGCGTTCGTTCGAGGACGTCCATGCGGCCAGCGACGTGACGTCAGCCTCTTCCGTCTTGTCAAATACGGCAGTCAGCCGTACCTGTTCGGCTGCGCCGGGCGCCAGCTCCAGCGACTTCACCGACGCGGTCAGCTTGGTCAGCTTCGGCACGACCGATACCTGCACGATGAGCGGAATGCCCTGGTATTCGGTAACCACGGACGCTTGTCCGGCGGCGGCGGCCTTCACTTTGCTTCCGCTTACGGAGACGACGGACGGATTGCTCGACGTCCAGACGACTTTGTTGCTCAGCGTGACCGATTTGCCGTTCTTGTAGTAACCCGTTACTTTGATCGACTTCGACTTGCCCGGGTTCAGCTCGATCGATGCCGGGCTTGCTTCAAGCCGGACGATCTCCTGCTCGACGGTGACGCGGAACGTGAGCTTCTTGCCGAGGTAGGTCGCGGTCAGCGTGTAGCGGCCTGTCAGCAATCCTTTGAGCTCATTGCCGGCCACCAGAATGTTCGGCGACGACGTGGTCCATTCCAGCTTCGATTCCATGTCCTCGACCGTGTTGCCGTTCTTCAGGATAAGCCTTACGTCCGGCAGCGGAATCGACTTGCCGGCGACCACCGTCAATTCTTCGGTGTCGGACAGCAGCGCCAGCGGCTCTTCTTGCACGGTGATCTTCACCTGCGCCGTGCGCGTGCCGACGCGCGCCGTCAGCACCGTCTCGCCGAGGCCGCGGGCGAACCACTTGCCGTCTTCGACGGTGACGACATCGGTGTTCGCCGAGGTCCATTCGGCCAGGCCGGACACATCGATCGACGCGCCGGCAAGCGACTCGCCGGTGACCTTGGGCAGCGTGCCTTCGCCGTCTTCGAATGCGTCGATCGATTCCTTGTCGATCGCAATCGACCGGATGTGCGGATAGACGGTCACATCAATGCCGACCGTGCGGCCCTTGTACGATGCCGTGATCCGGGCCTTGCCTTCTTCCTTGGCCGTCACGACGCCGTCCGCAACGGTCACTGCATAAACATTGGATGATTTCCATTCGGCGAGCGCCGTGACGTCGTCTTCCGGTTCATCCGGATGGTTCGCCGCGAAGGCTTGCAGCGGCACCGGATCGCTCCCCAGAAGCAGGTGCAGCGGCTTGTCCGCCGACAGGCGCAGGGCGGCGTAGGCGGGCCGCACGACGACCGTCACCTGCTCATGCACGCCGAGGTATTCGGCGCGAACCGTCGTCGTGCCGACGCCGGCCGGCTTCACGAGGCCGTTCTTCACGGTGGCCACCGACGGGTCGGCGGACACCCAGCTTGCCTTCGCCGTCACGTCTTCGCTGCCGCCGTTCTTCAATGCGGCCGTTGCCGTGAGCTGCACGCCCGCATCGCCGTAGCGGAACTCGATCAGCTCTTCCGGAGCCAGCGACAGCGATTCGTAGGGCGAGGTCACATTCAGTTTGACGCTGTCGGTGCGGCCTTTGTACCGGGCCGAAATCGTCACCGAACCCGGAGCGGACAGTTCGACTTTGCCGCCTTCCACCCGGGCGATGGCTTCATTCGAGGTGCTCCATTCCGCGTCATCGGTCACGTCCGAAGAGGAGCCGTTCTTGTACGCGAGGAGCTTCAGCTCGAGATCGTCGCCGAGCTCGAGTTCGAGCGTCGAGTTGATCGGGCTGCCGCCGGACGATGCGATTTCGACTTTGTCATATTCGTGGGTGACGGTGACGCGCATCGTTTTCGATGCGGAAGCATACTTCACCGTGATGTCGGCGTAGCCGGAAGCTTTCGCCGTCAGCAGCCCCTTGTCCACCTGGACGACGCTGCTGTTGGACGTGCTCCAGACGGCTTCGAACGTCACGTCCTTGTAGCTGCCGCCGGACAATTCCGCGACGGCGGATATCTGCTGCTTCTCATCGACGTACATCGACAGGGTGTTGCCGATGCCGGCGAACTCGATCGCTTTCACCGTTTCGTCTGCTGCAGCCGCCCACGCGGCGGGCAGCGCCAGCAGGATCAGCGCGGTGATTGCGGCGATCAGGCGAATGCCGATTGTGCCATGTCTTTGTTTCGTTTGCATCAATGTCATCCTCCTTGCGCTCTTGCGGCCGTCAGGCAGTCTACTCTTATATTAACGGCCGGAAGACGCGCATTCTGAAGGATTGGACGGAAAAATGTTCCTGCGTGTCGGAAAGAATGCTGCGGGGTGCGGCGGTTTTATTTTTGACGGTCAAGCGGTATAATGGTTGGGGAACTTGGAAGGCGGCTCCAAACGCGGAGACAGACAGAGGGGGAGGGGAGACGTTGAATCTGCCGAATATGCTCACGGCTTTGCGGTTTTTGCTGATTCCCGTCTATTTGATCGTATTCGCGAACGGGCATATGATCTCGGCGTTCATCGTTTTCACCGCTGCGGGGCTGACCGATGTTCTGGACGGATACATTGCACGGTCCAGAGGCCTGGAGACGACGGCGGGCGCGCTGCTTGATCCGCTTGCCGACAAGCTGATGCTGATCGCCGTCATCGTGTCGCTGCTTATGGCGGGCATTATTCCGTGGGCGGCGGCGGTGCTGCTGTTCATCCGTGACATCGGGATGATCGCGGGGTCGGCGTTTTTCCATTTCCGGGGCAAAAAAACGGTCAAGGCAAACTGGATGGGCAAGCTGACGACGGTGCTGTTCTATGTGGCGCTGATGTTCATTTTCCTGGATCTGCCGTATGGCGTTGCGCTGCTCTGGTGCGTTATCGCGTTCTCGTTCGTCACATCGGTCATGTATATCGTGAAGTTCAGGGCGCTCAACAGCCGTCAGCCGGGCTGACGGACCGGCGATCAGGCCGAAAAGGAGCTTGCCCCGCGGGATGCTTCGATCCCTGCTGGACAAGCTCCCTTATCTGAACCTCCGCGATCTGCAGGTTCGCGAAGGGTATTATTATTCTTGATGGTTCCGCGAAATTTTATGCAGCCGATCCTGAGGGAGGATGATGATGTCGTGATGGATGTCAGACAGATTCAGGCGATCATACCGCATCGCCCGCCGTTTCTGCTGATTGACCGGATTCTGGAAGTGGAACCGGGCGTGCGGGCCGTCGGGCTGAAAAACGTAACGATGAACGAACCTTTTTTTGCGGGGCATTTTCCGGACTTTCCGGTCATGCCCGGCGTGCTGATCGTCGAGGCGCTCGCGCAGGTCGGCGCCGTCGCCATCCTGATGGTCGAAGCGAATCGCGGAAAGATTGCGATGTTCGCCGGAATCGACAATCTCCGCTTCCGCGGGCAGGTAACGCCGGGCGACACGCTGACGCTGTCGGTCGAGATCATCCGCCTCAAGGGGCCGATCGGCAAGGGCAAGGCGGTCGCGTCGGTGGATGGCAAGACGGTCGTCGAGGGCGAGATCATGTTCGCCCTGACGGACGGGGACGGCAACGCCGGCGCCTGAGGCGCGCCGGCCGGACGATTGAGGAATCATGATGTCGAGCAAGGAGTGGGGACGATGATGGAGCTGGGTGAAGCTCTTGAGCGATATCGGGCGTGGCTCGCGGATCCGTCGATCGATGAAGAGACGAAGCGCGAGCTGCGGGCGCTTGAAGGACAGGAGCAGGAGATTGCGGACCGGTTCTACCGGGATCTCGAGTTCGGGACGGGCGGCCTGCGCGGCGTGATGGGCGCCGGCTCGAACCGGATGAACGCCTACACGGTCGGCAAGGCGACGCAGGGGCTGGCGAACTGGCTGCTCGGCCGCAAGGCGCAGCCCGCCGTGGTGATCGCGCACGATTCGCGCCGCAATTCGGACGCGTTCGCCCTGACGGCCGCGGAAGTGCTGGCGGCCAACGGCATCAAGACGTATCTGTGGCCGGGGCTCCGCCCGACGCCGCAGCTGTCGTTCACGGTGCGCCATCTCGGCGCGGATGCCGGCATCGTGATGACGGCGAGCCACAATCCGCCGGAATATAACGGATACAAAGTTTACGGACCCGACGGGTGCCAGATTGTCCCGGATCTCGCGGAGGAAGTGATCGGCCATATCCGGAAGGTGAAGAGCTTCGCGGAAGTGAAGCGGATGGCCCGCGGGGAGGCCGAGAAAGCCGGGCTGATCGTCTGGCTGGGCGAGCGCGAAGACCGGGCGTACCACGAGACGGTCGCGGCCCAGAGCCTGCGGCCCGGGCTGCTGAAAGCCGGCGCGGGAAATGAGCTTTCCATTATTTATACGCCGCTGCACGGCGCGGGCAACGTGCCGGTGCGGGAAGTGCTGAAGCTGGCCGGCTTCGGCAACGTGCGGGTCGTCGCCGAGCAAGAGAAGCCGGACGGCGGATTCCCGACGGTGAAGTCGCCGAACCCGGAAGAGCGGGAAGCGTTCGCGATGGCGATTGAGCAGGCGAAGCGGGAAGGCGCCGACCTCATCATCGGCACCGACCCGGACTGCGACCGGATGGGCGCCGTCGTGAAGAACGAGCGCGGCGAGTATGTCGTGCTGACCGGCAACCAGTCCGGCGCCATTCTGGTGCACTATCTGCTCACGGCGCTGCGCGAAGCGGGCCGGCTGCCCGACAACGGAGCCGTCGTGAAGACGATCGTCACGAGCGAGATGGGGGCCGACATCGCCCGCAGCTTCGGCGTCCGCGTCGACAACACGCTCACCGGGTTCAAGTACATCGGGGAGCGGATGACGCGCTACGAGCAGACGGGCGAAGCGACGTTCCTGTTCGGCTATGAGGAAAGCTACGGCTATCTCGCGGGGCACTATGCGCGGGACAAAGACGCGGTCGTCGCCTCGCTGCTGATCGCCGAGGCGGCCGCCTGGTACAAGCGGCAGGGCAAGACGCTGTACGATGTGCTGCTCGAACTGTATGAGACCTACGGGTATTATTTCGAAAGTCTGGAATCGCGCACGTTGAAAGGGCTGGACGGCGTCCGGAAGATTCAGGGCATCATGGAGGACTGGCGGACGGCGCCGCCCGCGGAAGTCGCCGGAGTCAAGGTGGAGCGGGTGCTCGACTATCTTCCGGGACTGGACGGCCTGCCGCCGGAGAACGTGCTGAAGTTCATGCTGGCGGACGGTTCCTGGTTCTGCCTGCGTCCGTCGGGCACGGAGCCGAAGATCAAAGTCTATTTCGCCGTGCGCAGAAGCAAGCGGGAAGAAGCGGAGGCGGCGCTCGCCCGCCTGACCGCCGAAGTGATGGCGCGGGTGGACAATCGAAGTTAAGGAGTGGACACTTTGCCACAAGCCTATCGATTCTGGAACCGGGCGGCGCGCCGGCTGCTCCTGGTGCTGACGGCGCTGGGCGTGCTTGCGGCGCTGCCGCTCGGTTTCGTTCGTCATCAGATGGAGCAGAAGTCGAAAACGGTCGAGTTCGTCTTCGATTACCGCGATCTGCTGCTGGTCGCTTCCTATCAGGCGCATCCGCAGCAGTTCATGGAAGAAAAGCTGGCGCAGCTCAAGGAGGCCGGCGTGACGACGCTGGCCGTGTTCGAAGGGTCGCTGGACGATTTCGCCCGGGCGGGACGGATCACCGTCTACAACTCCATGCAGGCCGCTTTGCTGCAGGGAGAGCCCGCTCCGGCGGATGAGAACTACACGTATGTGCTGTTTGCGGACGAGAAGGCTGCCGAGGCGCTCGAACCGCTGTTCCGGCGGGCGTTCGAGGCCAGCGGAAACGCGGTCCGGACCTGGTCTTTCGGCGGCAAGCCCGGCCTTGTGCTGGAGACGTCGGTCGAGGATGCGCAGCTTCGGCCGATGGAGCCGGACCCGCTGACGCTGGAAGAGCTCGCGGCTGCCGGTTTCCGCCTGCTGCCGCGTCTTACGGACCGGATTCGTCCTTACGATCCGGACCTGATGGACGAAATGCTCGGCCGGTTCGCCGAGCTCGGCGTGGAGCGTCTGTTGTTCGAGGGCACCGAGGCGACGGGTTTCGGCGATCAGGCGCAGATGCAGAGCCTGGATCATTTCGCGTCGCTGCTGAACAAGTACGGTTTCGGGCTTGCGGCGATCGAGAACATGCGCACGCCGCAGGCAGGCTTCGCGACGCTGGCTTTCAAGACGGATTACGATGTCGTGCGGCTGTACTCGCTGTCCGAGAACGACGCGTCCACGATGAGTCCCGCCGCCATCGCCGACCGCTTCCTGCTGGCGGCGAAGGACCGGAACATCCGGATGTTCTATCTGAACGCCGCGCCGATGCGCAGCGCGTCGAAACCGACGATCACCGATCCGCTGGACAACCTGGTCGCGGCGCTGGACGGCCGGGACGGCGAGGAAGGGGCCGTCGCGAAGCTGGAACGGTTCGGCTTCAAGGCGGGCTTCGCCGAGCCGTTTGATTACCGGTATGAAGGGTGGCAGAAGGTTCTGCGCGCGGTCGTCGCGCTGGGAGCGATCGCGATCATCGCGCTGCTCCTCGATGCGTTCCTGCGCGGCTTCGGGCTGATCGCATTCGTTATCGGTCTTGTCGGCAGCGCCGGCCTGTTCGTGCTCAGCCCGTCGCTGCTGGAGCAGGCGCTGGCGCTCGGCGCGTCGGTGGCGGCGCCGACGCTGGCCGTCATCTGGGCGCTCGGACGCGTGCGCGCGCATACCGAAGGCGACCGGCGGCCGGTCGGCGGGTTCGGCGATGCCGACCCGGCTGACGCGGACGATGAGCGGCTGTTCGGCGGCCGGTGGCTGTTCGACGGCCACCCGGCGGGCAGGCGGCTTGTTTCGGCTGTTTTCCTGTTCGCGGTGACATCGCTGCTGTCGCTCTGCGGCACGGCGTTCGTCTTCGGCCTGCTGACGAATGTGACGTACAGCCTGGTGCTGCAGCAGTTCCGCGGCGTCAGCGTGCTGCATGCGGCGCCGATCTTCCTCGTCGCGCTGTACGTGTTCCTGTACACCGGGCGGTCCGTATCCGGGCAGCTGCGCAAGCTGCTGCGGCTCAAGGTGACGGTGCTCGGCGTCGTTGTCGCGGTCGTGCTGGCGGGCGTCGGCTACTATTATATGACGCGCACGGGCAACTCCGGCCAGGTGACGTCCATCGAGCTCGCGTTCCGGAATTTCCTCGAGTCGACGTTCGGCGTCCGGCCGCGCACGAAGGAGTTTCTGCTGGCGCATCCGCTGTTCGTCCTCGGTCTGTTCTTGTCGTTCCGCTATCGGGCGGCATGGGTATTGATGATCGCCGGCGTTCTCGGGCAGCTGTCGATGGTGGACACGTTCGCGCATATCCATTCGCCGATTCTGCTGTCGCTGATCCGCTGTCTGCTCGGTCTGGGACTCGGCCTCATCATCGGGCTCATCCTGATCGCCCTGTGGCAGCTCGGGGAAGGAGCGTGGCGGCGATGGGCGCTCTCCGCGAAGGGCAAGCGGCGTTCCGCGTAGCGATCTCGGGCTATTACGGGTTTCGCAACAGCGGGGATGAAGCGGTGCTTCGTTCGATCGTGACGGCGCTCCGGGAGGAAGCCTGGGCGGCCGGTGTGGAGATTGAGCCGGTTGTCCTGTCCGGCGATCCGGCCTGGACGCAGTCGGCGCACGGCGTCGAGGCCGCGCACCGGATGCGGCCCGCCGAGGTGCTGCGGACGCTGCGCGGCTGCGACGCGCTGATCAGCGGCGGCGGCAGCCTGCTGCAGGACGCGACGAGCGCGAAGACGATCCCCTATTACACGGGGATCGTCGGGCTGGCCCGGCTGCTGGGCAAGCCGGTGTTCGTCTACGCCCAGGGGATCGGGCCGGTCAAGCGGGCGTGGCTGCGCCCGCTTGTGCGCGCGGCGATGAACGCATCCCGCATCGTGACGGTGCGGGATGAGGAGAGCGCCGCGCTGCTCGCGCGCCTCGGGGCGGCGCGCGGGCGGATCGAGGTGGTGCCCGATCCGGTGATGGGGATGCCGCTGCCTCCGGATGCGGAGGCGCGCGCCGGGGATGGCATGGGCGGCCAAGGCCCGGGCGATGACGGCGCCGCGCCGGTGGTCGGCGTGTCGGTGCGCCGCTGGCGGTCCGACGGCGCCGACCTGGCGCGGGTCGCGGAGGCGCTGGCCGCCCTTGTCCGCCGGCGCGCCGTGCGGCTGCGTTTCCTGCCGCTGCACACGCCGGATGACGCGGAGGCGTCGCGTGCCGTGATGGATCGGCTGGCCGCGCTGGGCGCGGGGGACGCCGCCGAGCTCGCCGAGCCCGGCGACGATCCGCAGCGGATGCTGCTCGAGGTCGGGCGCTGCAGCCTGATCTTCGGCATGCGGCTGCACGCGCTCATCTACGCCGCGAACCGCGGCGTGCCGATGCTCGGTCTGTCCTACGATCCGAAGATCGATCATTTTCTCGCCCGGCTCGGTCTTGCGCCGATCGGGACGACGGAAGCGCTCGATGCGGAGGCGTTCGCTTCCGCGGCTGACGGCCTGCTGACGCCGGAAGGCGCGGAGGCCTGGCGGGAGCGGTACGGTTCCGCGATCGAAGCGCTGCGCCGGGAAGCGCGCCGGCCGGCGCAGCTTGTCGTGGAGACGCTGCGCGGCATGGCATAAGGGGTGACGACATGAGCCAGAAGCCCGATTATCCGGCGGTGCCGATTTTCGGCCTGCCGTTCTCGAAGATGAATATGGCGGAGACGGTGGAATATCTCGCGCGGGCGGTCGAAGCGCGGCGTCCGACGCAGGTGATCACCGGGAACCCGATCATGGTGATGGCGGCGCTTGAGCGGCCCGATTATTACCGCGTCATGGAGCAGGCGGAACTGATCGTGCCGGACGGCGCCGGCATCGTCTGGGCGTCCCGCTTCGCCGGCAATCCGGTGCCGGAGCGCGTCGCCGGGTTCGACCTGCTGCACGAACTGATGCGGGAGGGCGAGCGGCGGCGCTGGTCGGCGTATCTGCTCGGCGCGCGCCAGGAAGTCGTCGAGGAAGTCGCGCGGCGTCTGCAGGAGCGCTACCCGCTGGTCCGGATCGCCGGCTGGCGGAACGGCTATTTCGGGCCGGAGGATGACGCCGGCGTTGTCGCCGCGATCCGGGAAGCCGCGCCGGATCTCCTGTTCGTCGCGCGCGACGCGCTGACGACGCAGGAACCGTGGATCGCGCGCTACAAGCATGAGCTCGGCGTGCCCGTCATGATGGGGGTCGGGGGCAGTTTCGACGTGATCGCGGGACGGACGAAGCGGGCGCCGGTGTTTTTTCAGAAGCTCGGGCTTGAATGGCTGTACCGGCTGCTTCGCCAGCCTTCTCGCGCGGGCCGGATGGCCGCGCTGCCGCGTTTTGTGCTGAAAGTGCTGCGCGCGGGCCGGAAACTCGGTGAGCGGCCGGCCTCGGTGCGCGAGACGGAGATGAAGAAAATTTAAGCTGCATGATCAAATCGGCCCGACTTTCGCTTGATTCGGTGGGTGCAGCCGTTTTGCCTGTGAAAATCGGCTGAAAACGAGGATGGATTTTCATTCCCAAGAGGCGTATAATGCTGTTCGTTATGGTTTTGCCGCAACCGTGAGCGCGGGCAAGCGGCAAATCCGGTTGCAACGCAGCAATGCTTGTACGGGAGAGTGTGATGATGCCCACGGGCGTTTACCTCGTTATCGGATTTATCATCGCTGCAACGATGTCGCTGCTTCTGACGCCGGCGGTCAAGGCGCTTGCGTTCAAGGTCGGCGCCGTCGACAAGCCGAATGCACGCAAGGTACATACGCGCATTATGCCGCGTCTTGGAGGACTGGCGATCTACGCCGCGTTCGCCATAGGGCTTTTCGCCCTTCTGCCGTTCCTGCCGGATGCGATGCTGAGCGGATATGACAAGCGATTCATCGCGGCGCTCCTCTCGGGCGGCACGATCATCGTGCTGATCGGCGCGCTCGATGACCGGTTCGAACTGTCGGCAAAGGTGAAGCTGCTGGGGCAGATTGCGGCCGCCTGCGTCGTCGTGTTCGGTTTCGGCATCCGCATCAGCCTGCTCAACATCCCGTTCGGCGCGACGATTGAGCCGGTCGCGGAATGGCTGGCGATACCGCTGACGATTCTGTGGATCGTCGGCTGCACGAACGCGATCAATCTGATCGACGGTCTGGACGGCCTCGCAGCCGGCGTCTCCGGCATCGCGATCGCGACGATTCTCGTCATGGCCGTCATCATGGGCTCCGAGCCGGTCATGCTGCTCAGCGCGCCGCTGCTCGGCGGCATCATCGGATTCTTGAGGTACAATTTCCATCCTGCAAAGATTTTCATGGGCGACTCGGGCTCGCTGTTCCTCGGCTTCAGCCTGGCGACGCTGTCGATGCTCGGGTTCAAGCAGGTGACGATCGTTTCGTTCGTGACGCCGCTGCTCATCATCGGCGTGCCGCTGTCGGACACGTTCTTCGCGATCGTCCGGCGGGTCGTGAACAAGCGGCCGATCTTCGCGCCGGACAAGGGCCATCTGCACCACTGCCTGCGCGAGCTCGGCTTCAGCCACCGCGGCACGGTGCTGATCATCTGGGGCATCGCCGCGTTCTTCGGCGCGACCGCGATCTTCATGTCGACCGTCGTGCCGTCGTCGTCGGCGAACTGGGTGACGTTCGTCGTCATCGCGGTGCTCGTGTTCATCCTGCAGATCGGCGCGGAGCTGATCGGGATCGTTGACAAGTCCCGCCGGCCGGTGCTTGATCTGCTGGCGCGGCTGCGGATGAAGGCGGGATTTTCGACGCGGTCGAAGTGAACAGGATTGCCATACGTTGGAACCGGTCGCTTGCGCGGCCGGTTTTTTTTGCGTTCGTTCGGCGGCGTTCGACTAAATTTTCGTATCCTGAGAGCCGATAACTAAGGTACGAAACTTTTGGAGACTCTGAGCGTCCCTACATGCAAAGCCTGTTTTTCAGTACTTCAGGAGAAAGCGAGCAGAAGGAGGGCAGTTGACGAAATCGGGTACGCGTGTCGTCCACGTGCAATGCAGGCTGGACGGCGGGGACGGAAAATGTTGATCAGACCAACGAAGTTGCGCAAGGAGGAGGAACTTTCGTGAAGCGACTTACCGCTGTACTGCTGGCCATCTGTCTGGCGCTGGTGTCGGTTCCGACGGCAATCGCGCCTGTGTCGGCGGCAGACGGGGATTATTTCATATTTCCGGGAGAGCAATCCCAGTATGAACAGGCCCGTGTCGTGCTGACCAGCAGGGTCGACTTGACGGGTACAATCAATCAGGTGATCGGTTCCACCATTACTTATACGGTCGAGCGGGTCGTCAAGACAGGCGAGACAGGCGGAGTGGAACAGGTCGTCCAGTCGAATCCGAACCAGACGGCCAACATCATCCTGGACGGCAACTCGATCCGGGTGCTCAGCATCCAATTGTACCCGGGCGTGAACAAAATTACGTTCAAAGGGCAAATCGGGTTCACGGAAGTCTCGAACAGCATATACATCGAGTACCGCAACAGCCCGGCGCTCTATGACCTGAAGGCGGTCATCGACGGGCAGCAATTCGACATTCTCGAAGACCAGTCCACGGTGGTGCACTCGGCGCTGTCGCGGAACCGGTCGAGTTATGACATCATCATTACCGGCAAGGCGCCGAATGCCGACCGCGTGACGGTCATTGTGAACGGCCGCAGTTATACCTATACGGTCAATTCGGTCAACGACTGGACGTTCGCGGCGTCGCCGGTCAACGTCTCCAAAGGGAAAAACACGGTCACGATCCGGGTGTTCAACGGGACGCAGTCCGTGGAAACCACGCGTGAAATCGTGTTTTACAACGGCGAAGTGACCTATTACGATCTCCAGTTGACGACCGATCCGAACAATGACGTCGGTGTGTCGCTCGAGTCTGCGCCGAACTATTCCGTCAAATTGAATGACACGCTGTTCGTCAAAGGGAAAGTTGTCATTCCGGTCGCGCACCGGGAAAACAACGGCAACTGGGAATCGGATCCGGAAGCCGATGATTTCAATGATGCCAATCCCAATCCGAATTTCAAATATCAATTGACGAGCCACGCCGAGAAGCCGACGAAGCAAACGATCACATATTCCGAGGAGTCGGTGACCCTCGTGAACCCGGATCCGCAACCCGAGGCCAACAATTATTTCGCGCGGAGCGTCCTGTTCGTCATCGCCGAATTCACCGAGAAACTCGGCGAGGTGACGGGCATAACTCAACAGGGTGCCGGTCCCGAATTCGGTTTTGATGAACTTCACACGCTGGAATTCAGCGGTGTGAACCCGACCAAGAATTCGCTGGACAATGTCGACAGATCGAGAAAATTCTCGTTCTATCTCCGCGACAAGAACAAACCGTTTATTCAGGAAGTGAACTATTTCCCGGGATTCTCGGATGCAACGCAGGAATCGCAACTTCCCGGCATGACCGGATCTCCGCTGGACGGCGCGACGATACCGGCGCTGCCGCTCGGCGTGGAATTGCTGATCGGCAATCCGCCAGGCGGGCAGGAAGCCGAAGTCGTGCTGTATTCCGTCAATGGCAATACGTCGGGTGATTTTGAAGCCAAACAGATCGAAATGACGACTCCGGTGTATGTGACCCGGACGGTGAACGGCGTCGAGCAGCAGTTCCAGCGCGTCTTCCTGAAAATCGACAAGCTTCCCGCTTCCGGAACGATGACGCTCAAATTCCAGGTCGGAGGCACGGGAGGCTCGACCGCGGAAGTCAGGATCCAGCTGCTGTACGGTCCGTATGTCAAATATGACCGGCTGTATGACGGCATGGAAATTTACTATGACACGACGCGGTCCCAAAAGACCAACGAGGCCGACAACTTCCTCAACAAGTATTTGAGCAACTTCAAGGGCGAGCTGAAAAACGTCAGCAATCCGGACGAGATCCGTTACGCCAACGACACGGTTTCCGGAAAGCTTCAGACCGTATTCTTCTATATCAACAACATTGAAGTGAAGCTGAGACAGGAAGTGCCTTCCAGCGGAACGGGGACGGTTACGCGCTTTGAACTGGATCCCACCGTTGCGGGCAATCTGCAGAAAGCGTACGACGCGATCTATAAAGGCGGCGAGAATGTCGTCAAGCTCGTCTTCATGGCGCCGGGCAACCATTATGTCAGCGAGACGAAGTTTGTCGTCATTCCGACGAATCTGCCGGAAATTCCGGCCAAGAATACGGACGGCATCTATCCGTACAGCGCGAACCGTCCGATACCGCTCAAGAACGACCCGAATTTCGAACTGCGCGGGTCGGTCTATACGACGACAGAAGCCGAAATGAATATTTACGGCACCTTCGATTTCGTCGATCTGGGCGGTGACAATCCCAATCCCAATTTCAACAGTGTGCTTATCGACCTCCAGAATTTGAGAAGAGACGGCGCCGCCAAAAATTACATTCTGCGCATTCAGAGCGGCGATCAGATCATCACCTGGACGCTGGAAAACGAACTGTGGGACAAAGATGAAAACGGCAACTACACCAAGTACGTGGACACCGATGTGGCTGTTCCGAATCTCCAGGTGGCCTATGATCGCGCGAAGAAATCGTTCGAGTTCATTTTGAAGCGGCAGGCGCTTCCGCTGGACGGCAGCCCGAAAGTATACACGTTCACGGTGTTCAACACCGGCGAATACGGCCCGCGGGCGACGTATCGGCTGGAAGTCGATCCGACGTCCATCCCGTATACGATCCTTTCGCCAAGACCGGAAAAGCGGACGGTCAACCAGAACTACGTTGAAGTGATTATCCTGTCCGATGGCGCGCAGTCGGTGGAAATCGACGGAAAAGCCGCGCGGAAGATCACCTATCTTGACTACAGCAGCGGACAGGAAGAAGAAATCGACGCTTACTACGCGCTGGTCACCGGCTTGAAGGCGAACAGGGCGACCGATATCAAGTTTGTCATTACGAACGGCACGCAGAAGATCCAGGACAAGATCACCGTGACCTATACGCCGGAGAATATTCCGGGCTCGCAATATCTGGAAACGATGAAAACCAAACACACGCCGTTCGGCAACGCGCTGACGCTGTCGTTCGAGCGGGGCACCAACCTGATCCGGCGGGACTACAATGTCGCGCAGGAATACAAGAGCCAGGTGTATACCGGTCACAATCTTCTGTTCGCGATCGCCAATCCGAATGACGGCGTCGTGAACCGCCACGAATTCGAAAGCGTGAAAGCCGGTTACGACCTCGACGTGCAGATGGGCTCGGTCTATTTCAACGCCAGCTTCCCGCGGCGGTTCGTCAAGGTCAGTCCGGTCTTCTGGATCGATGCGGGCGAAGCGGATGATATCTATCAGACGCCCGCCGTGTACGACCCGATTACGTCCGGATATGATCCGATGCCGCATTCCTACATCAAGGATGAACCGCGGAAATTCTACTATTCCCGCGATCCCGAACGGGAGCTGATCCCGTCGAAACGCGGCACGCTGACGCTGGCGTATGATCCGTCGGCGCGTCAGAGCGCGGGTGTGACGGTCACGGTGTTACGGTTCGATCCGTTCACCCGGCAGTGGGAGAACATCGGCGGCAAGGTCGACGAGAGGAAGAACACCATTACGGTGCCGTTCGACCGGTTCGGTTATTACGTCGTCGCCAAATTGTCCGCGAGCTACAATGACATCATCGACCACAAGTACGCGCGCAACGCGATGGAGGCCGTTTTCGCCAAGGGCATCATGAATGCGATGGACCCGAGCGGCTCGTTCGGCGGGGATCAATATGTGACCCGCGGCGAGTTCACCCGGATGATTGTCCGCGCGCTTGAACTGCCGTTGAACTACGAAGGTCAGAAGCACTTCATGGACATCGGCGACACGAACGGCGTCATCAGCCCGGATGCGCTCTGGGACTACCGCTATATCGAGACGGCGGCCAGGGCGGGCATTGTGAAGGGAACCCGACCGGAGACGTTTGATCCGACCACTCACATTTCCCGTCAGGATGCGGCCGTCATGCTGGCAAACGCGTTGAACCTGAAGCAGGATACGAATTACGATGCCATCCGCAAGCAACTGCAGAAAGCGTTCAAGGACGAAGCGGACATCACCGTCTACGCGAAGCCGGCCGTCGCGGCGATCCAGAAGAAAGGGTTCATTACCGGTGCGCCGGTTGACGCGAACGATTTGTCGAAAGGCTATGTTTTCGAACCGACGGCGCGTCTGCTGCGGTCCGACGCCGCCATCATCATCGCGCGCGTAATGGCCGATCAGAAGAAGCTGCCGAAGATTTTCGCGCCGCAGCAGTAAGCCCGATGATGCACGGAAAACCGGATCATCATGATCCGGTTTTCCGCATGCAAAAATCGCGCTTCTTGGAAGATAGTTAATATCGACTGGCGAGACCTCCTCAAGCTATACTCATAAGCGTATAAGCGTAAGTCAGCCGATTCAACAAGCAGAAATACAAAAAATAATTTCTTCGGATCCAAGCAAAACATCGCAACTTTTTTGAACCGCCTGCGTCTAAATACATGACTTTCGGGAATCGCGGAATTTGCGGAACGTCGCAGAATGCCGGTTCCGAACTGCCTCTTTACGGTTGTTGTCTAAGCATTGTATAATGTTGTAGTGTCGTATATCAAACTACCAAGATTTTCTTCCAACGGTTACGAGTTTCTGCGACATGATCTTACATTTTCGTATGAGACTTGACGCAGACATCATTTAATACGAATTCGCGCTCAACTCTGGGAAGGGGGTGAATCGGCAGATGAGGAAGAGCCATCCACAACACTCTCAACATCCGAAGCAGTTCAGAGGAGGAGAAAAAAAGGTTATGAAGAAAAGTTTGTCCCTGCTTGTGGCCATCGCTATGGTCTTCTCGATGTTCGCGACCGTAGCAGCCGCAGCAACCGACACTCAATCCAAGTACAACGAGCTTAAAGAAGCGGGCGTCTTCAGAGGTACGGGTGACGGTTCCGCCGCACTCGAGAACGAAATGACCCGCGCCGAGTTCGCTGGCATCATCGCTCGTCTGACTGGCGTAACGTCCAGCGGCACGGCGAAGTTCAATGACGTTCCGAGCTCCCACTGGGCGTCGAAGGACATCGCCGCTGTTGCGGAAGCCGGTTACATGGAAGGCACCGGCAACAACAACTTTGCACCGTCGAAGAACGTGACGCTGCAAGAGCTGATCAAAGTTGCCGTAACGATCGTCGGTCTTGAAATCGACGAAGATGCTACGGTTGACGGCAAAGCCGGCGCTTGGGCGCAACCGTACATCGCAGCTGCAATCGCAGCCGGCCTCATTCAACCGCTTGACGACTACACCGTTAACGCAACGCGCGGTGACCTGGTAGACGTTACGTATGAAGTTTACCAAGTTCTCCAAAACATCGCGAAGGTTACGGGCTATGAAGTCGTCAGCGCAACGAAAGTTGTCGTATCGTTCTCGGACGGCGGCGAAGTTGAAGTTGAGCTCGACGAGCCGCTGAAGCTGGGCAAGAACACGATTACGGTTACGTACAACGATCGTGAATATGAAGTTGAAGTTGAATTCGAAGCTACGGCCGCTACGGCCAAGCAAGTCGGCGCGAAGACGATCGAAGTTACGTTCAACAAGGCAATTGACGATTCGAAAGTCAAATTTGCTGTGAAGAACGGCATCATCTCGCGCGATGTTGCGAAAGTTACGGTATCCGACGACAAGAAGAAAGCCGTTGTTGAACTGACGACGCGCCTGCAAGCTGGCGATTCGACGGTTACGATCAGCGGCATCGAATCCGAAGATATCGTTGCAGAATTCAAAGCCGAAGACGAGAAAGTATCGCAAGTGAAGTTCAAAAGCAACAAGCTTGCGCTTACTTCGATGACCAACTTCAATGAAGTCAAGGTCGGTTACCAAATCCTGAACCAGTTCGGCGAAGAAGCAACCAGCAGCAACACGCCGCAGTTCATGGTAGGTAAAGTGACGAGCAGTGTTACGGCTTCCAACGGCGTTCTGACGATTCAAACGCCGACTACGGCTCCGTTCTACATTAACGAAACCGTCATGATCAGCGGTCATCTGAACATGGGCACGTATGTCGTCACGTTCAATGAGACGCTGACGGTCGGCGAGCCGGCAACGATCGACAGCATCGAGTTCAAGGGTATCTATCATCCCGATAACAAAGAACTGAATACGGCATCGACGTTCACGGACTACGTTGTTCTGATCGATGCGAAAGACCAATACGGAAATAAGCTTGATGCTGCGAAACTGAATGCCAATGCTATCTTCACGGTTTCGAATCCGAGCATCTTCCAACTCGGAACCGCATATGACAACCAAGGTCCGAACAAGGATCAAGTCGGCATTCAACTTGCGGCTCCGGCTTACTCGCCGGGCTTCGATGGCACGAATACGATCCGGATTATGTCGTACTCCGGCAAGCAGTTCTCGTATGACGTCCAAGTGACGAAAGCTTCGACGCTTCAGAAGATTACGCTGAGCGCTCCGTCGCAAGTCGTTGCCGCTGGCGACGGTACGGTGAAGATTCCGTTCGTTGCAGAAGACCAATACGGTAACCAACTGAAGAAGTACAGCGATCTGGCCGGCAAGCTCACGCTGTGGGCGCAAGGCACGACGCTGACTCTGAAGCAAGACTACGCGACGAAGGAAGCTTATCTGGAACTGGCAGTTCCGGGCCCGAATCCGTCGCAAACGACTGCTATCCCGCTCATGCTGATGGCTACGGTTAACGGTACGGGTCAATCGTCGCAAATCACGATTAACATCGAGAAGCAGGCATATCCGGAATCGATCTCGGGTCTGACCTCCGATGTGGCGGCTTCGCTGGCACAAGACGCGACGACGACGATCAAGCCGGACTATATCAAAGTGAAAGACAACTACGGCCGTGACAAAAAGCTGGGAGATCTGCTCTCCGCCGGCACGCACAAAGTTATCGTCAGTGTTGCCGACAACACGCAAGACGTCGTTTCGCTCTCGGCTAGTGAACTGGCAGCTTCGAGCGATGCCATCACGGTAACCGCTCTTTCCAAAGGCAACGAACGCATCAAAGTTCAACTTGTTGACCGTAAAGATGTTACCAATCCGAATGACGATGTAGTTGTCTACACGTTCGAAAGCTTTGTCTTCAACGTCGTCGACAACAGCGGCATTGTGGAATATGCGGTTGAAGACGTACCGAAGCTGAGCAACAAGCCGAACCGTCAAGTCGACCTGAAAGTCGTCGGCAAACGTTCGAACGGCGCGACGGTAGTGCTGCCGACGAGCGCATACTCGGTAACGACGACGAACGGTCTGATCTACACTGGCGGCAAGCTGGACGCATCCGCGATCACGAGCGGCTTTGACAGCAACGGCGAACTGAAAGCTGGCGTCATCGTCTCCGTCTTCGCAAGCGGTCAAACGATCAACAAAGAAGTTGTCGTTTCGAACGCGGCGCTGCGGCCGACGACGATCGAGCAAAAGGATGCCAACAACCTGAAAGCCGAAAACGGCGTCGTCAAAGGTACGGTTGCAAACCTGACGGCAGGCGGCGACGTGATCGACAACATCTTCGCAACGCTGAAGATCAAAGACCAGTTCGGATTCGAAATGAATCCGGCAAATGTGGATGAAGCTTCTGCAGCTGCATCGCAATTCACGGCTACGGTCGCTAATATCGACGATGTCAACAAGAACTCGCTGACGCTGACGGTAAACCAAAACGGCGGTTCTGCCGACATGGTTAGCGTCACGGGTGTCGAACAAGGCGACTCCTTCACGGTGATCTTCACGTCCAAAGTATCGGGCGCAAGCATCACGCTGAAGGTTGTAGCGGAATAATCGGGATTGCTCCCAGCGGAACCTCGATTCTTCGGAATCGAGGTTTCTTTTTTGTTATGCGAATCATTTTTCTGTCAGAAACTTTTTGGCGACAGATTCGTCTAAATAAATAACGACGACTCATAAAGGAGAAAGTGGGACATGAAAAAATTCGCGAAAACGACGGGGGCGGCGTTCCTTGCCGGCAGCATGCTGCTTCTTCCGCTGCCGCAAGCCGCGTGGGCGGCGGCTGCCGATTCGAAGGCCGCTTCCGTGACGCAGGCGCAGGCGTTGAAGCCGTTTGCCGGCACGAAACTGAAAACGTTTATGATTTCGGCGAAAAGTTACATTCAGGTGAAAGACATTTTCTTTCAGTATGACAACAACAGCAAAAAAGTATTCTTCACACTCTTGGTATACAATGGCGACAAACACGCAATCGACTTTACGTATTATTACCCCGAAGTTTTTGCTTTTTCCGGTGGAAAGTTCACGGTTCAGGAACATCCGGACAACAAAAAATCCGGCATCGTGGAACCCAGCACGACGGAGGAATTTAAATATTACGCCAATATCAACTCAAGCCTGAACTACACGGATCTGGTGTTTAAAGTTCAAAAAATTGATTTCAGTGCACCCGGTTATACGCGATTGATCGGGCAGGCTGCCATTACAACAGCCTATCAAAACTCTGTGCCTTCCAAACATTACTACATTATTCGCAAAGGCAACGACAAGTTAAAGACCTATCTGCAGCCGGGCAGCAAATTGGCTGTCAGCGGAGACCATCAGGTTCGGCTTCGTTTTGAGATGGAAAACGTCGGTTGGATGACCTATACGGTACCGAATCTGCAGTTTTACATCTTGACGAAGGCCGGCCATATGGTGAAACTGACATCCGACCTTGCCAACCCACTGAACCTTCAGCCTGGTGAGAAAGTCGTTGTCACGTTGTCCGGAGCAATCAAATCCAGCATTGATCTGAATGGAACGAAGCTGATTGTTCAGGCGGTTTCAGGCGGCGAACAGGCCATCGAGACGCCCATCGCCATGTACAACCTGGTATGGGATACCGCTTCGAGTTTTATAACCGGTGAAAATCAGAAGGCACAGCTGAAAGTGTCGGACAATGCCATGGAAGCCGGCATTGAAACCCTCTATGTCGACAGAACGGAAACCCAGAATGAATGGACGGTTACGCTCAAGTGGACGAATAAAGGAGACACCGCCGTCACACTTCCGAAATACAAGTATGAACTGATGGACAGCCGCGGGGTCCGCTATCCTGTAGAGGTTCCGGATGCTGAAGTCCAGGTTGTGCCGGGGATCGACAAGGAAATCATCGGCTCTGCCGTTACCCCGCCTACTGTTGACGGACCGTTCACGCTGCTGGTTCGGTATCCGAAGGACGAGACGAATCCGACGGAGTATGTCGCGGCGGCTTTCAAACTGAATGCTGAACAGGCGACGGGGCCGGTCGAAGGCAAGAAGTACCGCAACGAATACGGACTGTATCAGATCAGCGTTTCGCGGGTGGAGCGCCTTCCCTGGGGAGATCAGGATCTCATCAACGCTTATGTTGAGATCGAGAACCTCGGTTCGACTTCGCAAATCATTCCGCAGATTACCGCTGCGCTGAAACTGAATGGCATCAATGTGAACGAGCAAGACGTCAAGATCATGAAAATTGAAGACAAGATCATGCTCGGCGCCAAAGAAAAGACAAGCTATGTCGTGACGACCAAGGTTCCGTATACCTACACATTTAATGAATTGACGCTGAACCTGTCGGAGCAGACCTCCGGTGAAGCCAAAGCGACCATTGGTCTCTTCAGAGCAGACAAGATTTCTCCGGCTACGTCCGTGTCGATTGGCAGCAAGCACAAAATCGATTCCGTTGGAAGACGCGCTTCGCTTGAGTTCCTGAACACCTATGTCTTCGAAGGCAAGGACGACGATTTGCTGTACGCCGAGTTTAAGTACTCAAATGACGAGACGCGTTCGAAGACGCTCCCGGCGCTGAAAGCTTACTTCAAAACAAGTGACGGCACGTACTTTGAAGCCGATGTCGTAAATGTCAAGTCGCAATTGAAATCGAATGGCACTACGCTTCTTGCAGCGAAAGCCGTCGTGCCGAAAACTTTCGTCAGCGACGGCAACGTAGAATTGGTCATCGGCGAAGCGATAGAGAACGGACAATATGCAAAGCCGGACGGAACGCCGGACGGTTATATCAGCGCTGTATCGTTCAAACTGCCGAAAAATCAAAATGTCGCCAAAGAAGAGCTTGTCGATCTTTCCTTCAGACCGTATAAGCTGAGGATCCATAATGCATTCGCGGTATTGTCCGATGCTTCGAATGTACGCCTGGATATCCGATATACCCTGGATAAAACAGCCGAATTCGACGTATTGGAAACGGCTCGGAAGTTGTATGTGGAATTGGAAGGAAACCATCTGAAGTATGGCAAGACCGTAGAAGTTGAACCGAAGCAGGACGACGGCAGCGGGCTCAAGGTCGGAATCGAGCAGGAAATCCGGGTTGAAATTCAGGGGCAAAATATCGCCAATCTGATTTACAACGGATACAAGGTTAACATTTATGAAGAAATTGACGGCTACAAACGTTTGCTCGGTTCCAAGACCAACAACAGCTTCCAGGTTCCGGTTCCGTGACGCGAAAGGTGGTAAGCTTCATTGAAGAAATTAGGGCTGACGGCATTATTGATTTTACTGACAACTACTGCAGTCATGATCTACACCCATTCGGATTCCAGAGCCGACAGCGCCAAACCGGGTTCAATCGATGATCCGCTCGTCACGAAGAGCTATGTCGACAAGCTGCTGGCAGGCGGCTCGACAGGGGGCGGACAGGGAACGACGCAAGGGATTGAGACCACCGTTGTCACGGTCAATCCGGGCGAAGTATTGCTGGCCAAAGCCGGTGCGCAGTTCGTGCTGCGTGCCGGCAAAGGCGTCGCTTACAGCTCGGATGCGAACGGCATATCCGATGTAACGGATGGGAAGGATATCAAAAGCGGACAGCCGGTGGCGAACAATCATCTGCTGATTTTCCCGCGCGACGGACGCGGCGTCATGCCGGCTCCGCAAGCCAAAGCCGCCCTTACCGTACTGGTCATCGGCGGGTATGAAATTACAGCAGCGCCCAGTTCCAGCGGATCCTGACCCGCATGTCAACATCTTATACGCTTCGGCGCGGTTTTCTCGTCTCATACTAAGGGCACCAACCGACGGGAGGTGCTCACAATGGCGAGAAGACGTTCAAACATCAAGGTCGTGCCGGAGTGTCAGGCCGCGATTGATCGCATGAAATATGAGATTGCGGCCGAGCTTGGCCTGACATCGCCTTCTGCCGATTTTCTGACCGAGTCGTCAGGGGAGCTCGGATCACAGCCGGAAGCGGTCTACGGCAGCGTGCAATGGGATTCCATTGCGACGCGCGATGCGGGGGCAGTCGGCGGTATGATTACGCGCAGGCTGGTCCAACAGGCCGAGCAAATCCTCGGCAGAATTTGATCTTCCGCGAACTTCAAATTGACAGGACCCGACAAATCGGATATCATTGATTATTAGAAAAGTTGTCTAACAACCTTTTCCAATTGGAAAAGGTTGATTTTTTGAAAGATAAGAATTTGTAAGTTTCAAGCTTATAACGGCTTATCTTTCTCCGCAAACGGATGCGCCTGCCTGCAAGGGACGGCGCAAGCCGATTTGCTTGCCCGTCGGGCAAAGTTCCCATGCAGCAGGAGGTCGATCCGCCATGACGACGAAAGGCCGTCATTTGTTCACATCGGAATCCGTTACGGAAGGGCATCCGGACAAAATCTGCGACCAAATTTCCGACGCCGTCCTCGACGCGTTCCTGGAAGTCGATCCGTACGCGAGGGTCGCGTGCGAGACGGCAGTGGCCACCGGTCTGGTACTTGTAATCGGTGAAATCAGCACCCGCGCGGACTATGTCGATATTCCGGCCATCGTTCGCCGCACGATCCGCGAAATCGGCTATACCCGCGCGAAGTACGGCTTTGACGCCGATACCTGCGCCGTTCTCACGTCGCTGAACGAACAATCGGCGGACATCGCGCAAGGTGTCAACGCCGCGCTGGAATACCGCGAAGGCAAAGAAGCCAACCAGGAGAACGAAGCATTGGGCGCCGGGGACCAGGGGCTGATGTTCGGCTTCGCGACGAATGAGACGCCCGAACTCATGCCGCTCCCGATCGCGCTTGCCCACCGGATCTCGCGGCGCCTCGCGGAAGTGCGCAAGAACGGCACGTTGAATTATCTGCGTCCGGACGGCAAGACGCAGGTAACGATCGAATACGAAGGCGGACGGCCGGTGCGCGTCGACACGATAGTCGTTTCGACCCAGCACGGAGAAGATGTGACGCAGGAGCAAATCCGGCAAGACATCCTTGAGCAAGTCGTTCGTCCGGTTGTACCGGGTGAATGGCTCGACAAGGATACGAAATATTTCATCAACCCGACAGGCCGATTCGTCATTGGCGGACCGCAAGGCGATGCCGGGCTCACCGGACGGAAGATCATCGTCGATACTTACGGCGGCTACGCGCGCCACGGCGGCGGCGCATTCTCCGGCAAGGACCCGACGAAGGTCGACCGCTCGGCGGCTTATGCGGCGCGTTACGTCGCCAAGAATATCGTCGCGGCGGGTCTCGCGGACAAATGTGAAATCCAGCTCGCCTATGCGATCGGCGTTGCCAATCCGGTATCGATCAGCGTCGACACGTACGGCACGGGCAAGGTCAGCGATGAGAAGCTGGTGGAAATCATCCGCGGCAACTTCGATCTCCGTCCGGCAGGGATCATCAAGATGCTCGATCTTCGCCGTCCGATCTATGCGAAGACGGCGGCCTACGGCCATTTCGGACGCACCGATATCGATCTGCCGTGGGAACGCATCGACCGCGCGGAGCAGTTGCGCGCAGACGCCTTGAAATGACCGGAATGACAAAGCGTGTCTCGGGAGCGAGGCGCGCTTTATTTTTTTGTTTTACCCGCCTTTTTGCTCTCTCGCCGGCTAAACATCTGCGGCGAATCAGCCGAAAAATTAAGTACGAGTGTCTTTCATTGGGAGTGATCATCGTTGAAACGGGTTCGGACCATTACAGCCCTGATCGCAATCCTTCATCTCATCGGATATATGCTCTTGCCGCCCGGCGCTCCCGGCATGTTCTCCACGGCCGAAGCGGCCGGGGCGTCGGGCCCGAAACTGATGGCGATATCGCCTGCGAACAATGCGACAGGCGTGAGCACGAATACGAATCTGACACTGACGTTCGATGAGCCTGTGAGAGTCGGAACCGGGCTGGCGGCTGTCACGATCCGCCGCGTTTCCGACAACAGCGTGGTTGAAGCGTTCGTGACGTCAACCGGCAATCGCATTTCCATCTCATCGAACGAAGTGACGATCGCTCCTTCCGTTACACTGGAAGCCAATACCTCCTACTATGTCATCGTCGATACGGGCGCATTTCGCAATGATGCCGGCATCGACTATGCTGGCCTGTCCAGTGCGAGAGATTGGACGTTTACGACGGGCAGCGCGGATACGACGCCGCCGCAGCTCGTGCAGCATTCGACAACGGTCCGGGTGGGCGAACCGATTGTCCTGACGTTCAATGAACCGGTCTATGCCGCCAGCGGCGCCATTACGCTCACGAACCAGAACGATGCCGCGGACATCCGGTCGATTCCGGTGACGGACGGTCAAGTCCGGGGAAGCGGTACGACGACCATATCCATCCTGCCGTCCATTCCGCTCAAAGGCAGCACCGTCTATCAGGTCAGTGTGCCGAATACGGCGTTTGAGGATGCTGCAAAAAACCGGTATGCCGGCACATCGATTTATGTTACGGTTTCCGGATCCTCCGTTGCATTGACCGGCCTCGTGCCGGCTGACGATGCGACGGGCGTAGCCGCCGGCACGAACTCGCTTACGATGGTCTTTAACAAAAATGTGGCAAAAGGCCCGGCGGGCAAAGCGATCACGGTCAAAAATCTGATCACGAACGCCGTCGTTTACACCATTCCGGTGGACTCGAGCTCGGTCGTTGTGAACCAGCAGACCGTCACGATCAATCTTCCCGGCGGATTGGCCGCCAACACGTCGTATTACGTATTGGTCGAACCGGGCGCATTTGTCGATGCGGCCGACAGCAGCGTGCTTTTCCCGGGAATTGCGGATGCTTCCGCCTGGAATTTCACGACCATGCCGGGAAATGATACGACGCCGCCGACCATTCGCGAATTGACGCCGGCGGACAATTCCGTCAATTCGAGCCTGTCGCCGACGCTCAAAATCAAATTCAGCGAGCCGGTCTATCCCGGCACAGGCGATATCACCATTCGCCACTCGAATTCGGATGCCGTATTCGCATCGATTCCGGTGACATCCAGCAGCGTAACCGGGTTCGGTTCCGATACGATCAGCATACAGGTCGGCCGATCGTTTGCCTCCAATCAGTCGTATTATGTCATGATCGGCAAACAGGCGTTCCGTGATGCTGCGGGAAACTATTTCGCCGGCATCTCGGACAAGTCAACATGGAATTTCTCGGTCTCCCAGGATAACACGGCGCCGACAATTGCCGCGATGGAGCCGGCACCCGGAACGAAGAGTGTCGATCCCAATGCAGTGTTCAAGTTGACGTTCAGCGAAGCGGTCCGATTCGCCAACGGTTCGAATTCGACGTCCGACATCCGATTCCGGAGAACCGGGTCGGGCAGCACCAGCGTATCCTCGACCGCTGTCATCGACAATGACGGCAAGACGCTTGTGATTACCCCTGCAGGGTTGCAAAGCGCGACAAACTATTATGTTGAACTTCCGCCCGGCATTATCGAAGACATGGCCGGCAATCCGTTCGGCGGCATCCTGAACGAGTATATTTGGCCGTTCAGCACGGTCGGCACCGACAAGACGCCGCCTGCCATCCAGAGTGCCGTCATGTCGGGAAGCAACCGCATCGTGTTGACCTATAACGAACCGCTTGACGAGCAATCGGTTCCGCCCTCGGGAAGTTTCTATGTCACGGCCAACGATATCCGTATTAACGTGACAGCCGTGTCCGTCAGCGGCCAAACGGTCATTCTGACGCTTCAGTCCGGTGTGGTGTACGGGCAAACCGTGAAGCTGTATTATACGCGCAACTCGCCGGCCTATCCGGCAATTCAGGATCCGTCCGGAAATCTGGCGGCGAACCTGACGAATTATGCCGTCAAGAATGAAGCGGGATCGACGCTGCCGGCACCGCTCAGCGGCTCGGTAAGCGGAGCCGTCTTGACCTTGACATTCAACAGCTCGCTGCCGTCGGTGCATGAACTTGCCTACCAGCAATTCAGCGTCTATGCGGGCGGTGCATATATTGCACCGATCAGCATCAAGAGCAGCGGCAATACGATTACGCTCACGCTGTCGTCGGCCGTTACGACCGACGTGAATGTCCATGTCAACTATTCACCGGGATCCTATCCGCTCAAGGATGTCATTGGAAATTCAGTGGCAGGGTTCAGCAATTTTGCTGTTCGGAACGCACTGGACAAGACGGCACCGGCGCTCTATTCGTTGCATGCGTCCGGCAATATCGTGACGCTGGTGTACAATGAAGCGCTGGATTCCGGCTCGGTTCCGAAAACCAGTCAATTTGTCGTGATGGAATCGGGTGTCACCCGAACGATCTCGTCCGTCTCGGTATCCGGGGCGACGGTCATCCTGACGCTGTCGACCAACTTGACAAGCGGACAGGCGGTCACAGTCAGCTACCTTGGCGGCAGTCCGGCGCTGAAGGATCTGGCCGGCAACAGCGCGCCGGCGTTCAGCAATCAGCCGGTAACGAACAATACGCTCGCAGTGAACCTGACAAGCGCTTCGGTATCCGGCAACACGGTGCTGTTGAATTTCGACCAAGCGCTCAAGACGAGTAATCTGCCTGCTGCATCGCAGTTTACCGTGAAAGAGAACGGTTCGGTTCGGACGGTCAACGCTGTGTCGGTCAACGGTTCGATCGTAAGGCTGGATCTGGCCGTTTCGATTGGCAGCGGCTCAACGGTGACGGTCAGCTACACGCCGACCTCGACGGCCATGCTGCAATCGGCATCCGGCATCCCAGTGCCTGCGTTCACCGATTACGTGATCACGGGCAGCGGAAGTAACAGCGGAGGAAGCGTCGATCTGGGCGGAAACTATGAATCGGCGCCGGGCGGAGGCGTCAACATCAAGACCCAGGCAGGGTCGGCGTCGACGCGGACATCCGCAGGCGGCAGGACGGCCAACCGCTACACGCTGTCGTCCTCCACGGTGGCAGACGCCTACAACCTCAGCCTGTCGAAATTGAACCAGTACCGCGTGACGTTTACGGTGCCCGCATCGCAGTCGGCTGCCATGGTGGAAGTACCCGTTGATGCGCTGCTGAAGGCCAAAGGGATGTCCAACCAGGCTTCCTTCGCCGTAATTTACGGCGACATCGTCTACGAGCTGCCGCTTCGCGCGATCGATGAAATCGCGCTGGCCGAGCTGGTCCGAAATCACGGCCAAGGCAACCTGTTGATCGAGATTGACAAAGGCAACGTGAACCAGACCAGCAAACTGCGGGCGGCATTGATTCAAAAACAAATGACGATGATCTCGGACACGTATGTGTTCAATCTGTACTTCACGAGCGGTTCCAAAACCGAAACGCTCTCGGCATTGAAGGACTATTCCACGCGGGAGCTTAAGATCTCCGGCTCGCTGGACGCACAGCAGCATACGGTGGTCTGGCTCGATCCGAAGACGGGCAAAATCGCCTACATTCCGACGGCCATCCGGAATCAGGGCAGCTCGTCGATCGTGACGTTCAAGCACAAGCAGAACGCGGCCTACGTGGTGATCCGGCATAACGCGACTTACTCGGATATTCCGGCGAACCACTGGGCGCGCAAAGACCTGCAGATCATGCTGAACAAGCTGATCATCGAAGGGCGCACGCCGCAGAAGTTCGAGCCGAACCAGCCGATTACAAGGGCTGAATTCGCCGAATTTATCGTTCGCGGCCTCGGCTTGGAAGGCGATCCGCAGGCAGCGGGCGTATTCCGGGATATCAGAACCTCTTCGGATATGGCCGCATATATCGGAGCGGCATACAAGGCCAACATCGTCGCAGGGGTATCGGCGGACCGGTTTGAGCCGAACAGCCTGATTACCCGTGAGCAGATGGCGTCGATGATGGTTCGCGCCGCGCGGGCGGCGGGCGCAGATATCCTGCTGTCGCGCACGCAGTCCGATTACCTTGTTCCTTACAGGGATTACAATTCGCTGTCGACTTGGGCGCGGGGAGACATGGCCCGGGCGATTGAAGCCAAGATCATCAGCGGAACGTCCGTCAACCAGCTCGGCCCGAAAAACAATGCGACACGGGCAGAAGCGGCTGTCATGATCAAGCGGCTGCTCGAATATGTGAAACTGATGTAACATCGATAACCGCCCGATAAGGGCGGTTTTCTTGCGATTCCAACAAACTTTCCATAATTCTTGTCGAATCACCGGAACTTTTCCTTTCGAATGGTAGTCTATTTTAGAAGGATAAGCGTTTATAAGTTGTCCGTTTTACCCGATAGACCATAAGATGGGAGAGAGAGAAGCGATGCAACGCATCAAGTTCGGATGGAGTCGAAGCGCCAAGCGGCCGGCAATGCGGAGAATGGCGCGTACATTCATGGCCGGAGCAATCGGAGCCGCGATGCTGTTGCAGCCTGTCGCGGGCAACTTGACATGGACGGCATCGGCAGCGAGCAAGACATCGTCGGCGAGTGCGACAGCATCGCCCCAGCTGCTCCTGTTGGGAGAATCTCCCGTCACTTCCGGCGCCGTTCGGCGCACGTATGACTTCATCCCGGCGCAGGGCGAAGCAAACGGGAAGACGAGGGTGCATGTCATTGCGATCGATATGACCAACCCCTATGTGTCGCTGAATGCGATGACGGGGGGAAGCACGCTGCCCGGCAAAACGGCTGTCGGCACGATGGTGAAGGAGAGCGGCGCTGTCGCCGGGGTGAACGCGGATTATTTTGACATGTCGAGCAGTCAGGCGGTGCCGTTCGGTTTCCAGATTACGAGCGGGGAACTGCTCAAGTCGGCGCGCAAACTCGACGGCATGTACATGTTCGGCATTACGTCCAGCCGTCTGCCGGTCATTGACCGATTCACCATGCAAGGCAGCGTGGTCGCGGCGAACGGAGCCAAATTCGAGCTCAGCGGCGTGAACGAGGCGGCGTACTGGAAGCAGGACGGCAGCGCCAGCCATGCGAATGCCTTGTACATGTACACCAGCAGCTGGACGGCTGCGGAGCGGCCGGGCAATAGCGGCACGACGCCGACGGAAGCGCTCGTGCAGGACGGGATTGTCGTGCAGGTGTCCGACAAGACGGCCCTGCCCGTTCAGCCGCCGGAGAACGGATATATTCTGCGCGGCCACGGCCAGGCGGCGCAGTTCATCCTGGATAATCTGCAGCCGGGAATGCCGGTGACGGCCACATATTTCATCAAATCGGAAACGTCGGGCATGACCTATTCCGCCAATGACTGGAGCATGATGATCGGCGGCCATACGATTCTGGTGGACGGCGGCGCTCCGGCTGCTTTCTCGCGGAGCGTCTCGAGCCTGAGTCCGAACGCCGACCGAGCCCGCACGGCCATCGGCTATTCGCAGGACAAGAAAACCGTCTATCTCGTGACGGTCGAGAAGAGCGGCTCCAGCGCCGGCGCGACCCTGTCGGAACTTCAGCAAATCCTGGTCATGCTCGGCGTATGGCGGGGCATCAACCTGGACGGCGGCGGCTCGACGACGATGATCGCCCGGCCGCTCGGGGAATTCGAGACGCAGCTGGCGCACGCGACGGAAGACGGCGGATCCGGCACCTACCAGCGGCCGGTCGTGAACGGCATCGGTGTATACACGAGCGCGCCGCAGGGCAAGCTGCTCGGCATCTCGATATCCGGCAAACAGGTGCTGTTCATCGGCGAGCAGGCGGAGTACGCCTTGAAAGCTTATGACGAATACTACAATCCGCTTGATCCGGCGGGAATGTCCGCGGCATGGAGCCTGGACAAGCCGGAGCTCGGCAAGCTGACGGGCAACGTCCTTCAGCCGGCCCGGGCGGGCACCGGCACGCTGACCGTCAAATCGGGCAGCATATCGGACAAGCTGGCGCTGGAAGTGATCGGCGAAGAGCAGATCGTCCGCATGACGATTGACGCTTCGCAGACAGAGCTTGCGCCGGGCGCCTCGATCCGCGTGCCGGTATCCGTGGAGCTCGCGGACGGCCGCAAGCTGACCGTTCCCGCGGCAAGCGTGAAATGGGAATTCCGCGGCTTCCAGGGGACGGCGCAGGATGGGGTCATCAACATCCATGCGGTGAAAGAGGGCGTCAAGACCGGTTACGCCATCGCCCGTTATGACGGTTATTCGGCGCTGCTGACGCTGACCGCGGGCAGTTCGCAGCAGCTGTTCGAAGATTTCGAGAACGTCAAGGTCGCGGTCACGCCGTCTTCGGTGCCGGCGGAAGTGACGGCCGGCACCGGCTTCGTGTCCGGCTTGCCGGGACGTGAAACATCCACGGCGCTGCGTCTGCAGTACGATTTCTCGACGAGCGCGGAAGATCGGACGAAGGCGGCTTATGCAATGTTTAACGGGAAAGGCGTCACGCTGCCGGGACAGCCGACCCGCCTGTCGGTGGATGTGTACGGCGACGCCAGCGGCCACATGGTCCGCGCGATGATTACGGACGCGGCCGGCAAGGATCACCTTGTCGACCTGGCGAAATCGCTCAACTGGCACGGATGGAAGACGCTGACCGCGGATCTGACCGCTTATCCGCTCGTCTATCCGGTCAAACTCAAGAGTCTGTATGTCGCTTCTCCCAAGGAGGGGCAGGCGGATCGGCCGGCGTACGGCGAGGTCTATTTTGACGATATTGTGCTGCACTATCCCGCCGCATCCGGAGAGCAGAAGAACAGCACCGTCGTGCTTGCGATCGGCTCCCGGCAGGCGAAGGTCGGCGGACAGCCGGTAACCCTGGATGTCGCGCCGTTCGCGAAAGACGGCGTCACCTACCTGCCGCTCCGCTTCGTGGCGGATCAACTCGGCGGAGCGACGGATTGGGATGCGCAGTCGAAGAAAGTGACAGTGCTGCGCGGAGACCGGCTGCTGGAGCTGCGGTTCGGTCAGGAGACGATCATCGTGAACGGTGAGCGGAAGAGCGCCCCCGCGCAGCCGTATGCCGAAAAGGGCAGAACGCTCGTCCCGATCCGGCTTGTGTCGGAACAGCTCGGACTTCGGGTGGACTGGAACAAGGAGAACAACACCGTGACGATCCAATGACGAACCGCGAATCAATCTATGGTATATTTAGATGGTAGGAACCCAATCGCGAGAGGGTGCGGAAGTCATTGTGGACGTCCGGATAAACGACATCGACAGCATTATCAAAAATGCGATCTCGGTGATGGAACAGAGCAAATACCAGATTTTCGAGATCGCCGAATCGGCCCGCCAGGAGCTCCTGTCGCTCCGGCAGGAGCTTGAGCGGGTCAAGAAAGAAACGAGTGAGACGATCGACAAGGTAGACGAGTTGGAACGCGAATTCCGGCGCGCGCGCATGC
>Ga0310833_100131_pt1 | contig 93282 bp, 87 predicted proteins | sample SM_ome_FD_201312 | JGI IMG/M metagenome (GOLD analysis project Ga0310833, IMG submission 201312) | Sorghum-adapted microbial communities enriched on stacked mutant (SM) sorghum from Joint BioEnergy Institute, Emeryville, California... ...
CGTGCCCGTGGCCGCCGGATTTCCTTACGGTGCTCGAATGGCAATGGAACGAAGTCGCCATTCCGTACTGGAAGGAGCAGTCGGCCTTTTGCCGCAAGCACGGCGTGAAGGTCGCCATCGAGTCCCATCCGGGTTTTTTGGTGTACAATACGGAAACGGCGCTGCGGCTGCGCCGCGAGGCCGGCGACAACATCGGCGTGAACTTCGACCCGTCCCACCTGTTCTGGCAGGGCATGGACCCGATCGAGTGCATCAAGGCGCTCGGCGACGCCATTTTCCACGTGCATGCCAAAGACACGAAGATCGACGCGCGCAACACGGCGCTGAACGGCGTGCTGGACGTCAAGCCTTACGCCGACGAGCTGAACCGCTCCTGGATTTTCCGCACGGTCGGCTACGGCCACGACGACGATTTCTGGAAGCATTTCATCAGCACGCTGCGGCTGGTCGGCTATGACGGCACGATCAGCATCGAGCACGAGGACAGCCTGATGTCGGTCGGCGAAGGATTCCGCAAAGCGGCGAATTTCCTTAACGGGCTCATACTTAAAGAAAAGGCAGGCGAAATGTGGTGGGCGTAACCAAAACGATCAACGTCGGCATGGTGGGCTACAAGTTTATGGGGAAAGCCCACAGCCATGCTTACAAGGATGTCGGCATGTTCTTCGACATGGACGCCAACGTCACCATGAAGGCGATTTGCGGGCGGGACGCGGCCGGCGTCAAGGAAGCCGCCGACCGATTCGGCTGGGAAAGCTACGAAACGGATTGGCGCAAGCTGGTGGAGCGCGACGATATCGATTTGATCGACATCAACGCGCCGAGCGACGCGCACAAGGAAATCGCGCTGGCGGCGATCGCAAACGGCAAGCACGTGCTCTGCGAAAAGCCGCTCGCCCTGAACCTCGCGGACGCGCGGGAGATGCTGGAAGCGGCCGAGAAGGCCGGCGTGAAGCACGGCATCTGCTTCAACTACCGCTTCCTGCCGGCCGTCCAACTGGCGAAATCGATCATCGACAGCGGCAAGCTGGGCGAAATCCATCATTACCGGGCGACGTATTTGCAGGACTGGCTGGTCGATCCGGAGGCGCCGCTCGCTTGGCGGCTGAAGAAGGAAGTGGCCGGCTCCGGCGCGCACGGCGACATCAACGCGCACAGCATCGACCTCGCGCGGTTTTTGATCGGGGAATTCGACCGGGTCGTCGGCCATAACCGGACGTTCGTCAAGCAGCGTCCGATTCCGGTCTCGACTTCGGGTCTTGGCGGCGTCGGCTCGTCCGAAAAGGGCGACGTGACCGTCGACGACGCGACGGCTTTCCTCGCCGATTTCAAGAACGGCGCGATGGGCATCTTTGTCGCCAGCCGCTTCGCAACCGGCCGCAAAAATGCGAACACGTTCGAAATTCACGGCAGCCGCGGCACGATCCGTTGGGATCTGGAGCGCCTGAACGAACTGGAAGTGTATTTCCGCGACGACGAGCCGGATTTGGCAGGCTTCCGCCGCATCCTGGTGACGGAGCCTTCGCACAAATACGCGGGGAACTGGTGGCCGACCGGCCATATTATCGGCTACGAACACGGCTTCGTCCATATCGTGTATGAATTCGTTCAACACATCGCGACGGGATCTCCGTTCGCGCCGACGTTCCTGGACGGCGTCAAGTGCCAGGAAGTGCTGGAAGCGGTCGACCTGTCGATCGAACGCGGCACTTGGGTAAACGTGGACGAAATTTAATCGACAAAAGCAGCGGGAGCATGCCAATGCGGCATGCTCCCTTTTTTATGGGCTGTTTACTCCACGATAATCGAACCGACCATGTCGTTATGGCCCGGGCCGCACTGAATGGAGCAGCGGTACTCGTAAGTTCCGGCTTTGTCGGCCGTAAAGGTGGCCGTTTCGCCGCCTTTGATGTTGACGTTCAGTTCGGGAATTTCGATCCCGTGATTGCCCTGCTGGTTTTGGAGCGTCAGATGGATTTTGTCGCCTTGGCGGACGCGGATTTCGGGTTTGTCGAATTTCCAGTTGGTGGCCGTAACGGTAATGTTTTGGGCGCCTTGGCCGGCCGCACCTTCCGTAGCGGTGGAAGTCGCCGTCGGGCTCGGCGACCGGTTGGCGTTCTGATTGGTGCTTCCTCCGCAAGCGCCGAGCGAGATCAAGGCGCCGGCGGCCAAAACCGCAACGGCCGTTTTCACAGTCTTTTTCATGCGGAATTCCTCCTGATGGTGGCTCGATTCCCCGTTTGTCCACTTTAATATATCCTCATCGTCCAAAACGAATACGCCACCGTTCCTCGGCAGAGATGGTCCAATAGACCTAACTTTTAACAACCCTTTAACCTTCGTTTTACCTTCCGTTGACATCCGTTTGCTAGCATCAAGTTGGGAACGATTCCCGGCAAGGGTACATAGGGAGCGGAAAAGGGGAGACGCCATGGCGTTGTCTGTATTGGAAAAAATGGAACACGATGCGGTCCCGGTTCATTCGGTGAATGTGGCGGAGTGGATGCGGGATTGCCCTGTTGTCCCTCCGGACAAGCCCTGCGGCGACGTCGTCTCCTTGTTCCGGGAACGCAAAGAGCTGGAATGCATTGTCGTCATCGACGCGAATCGGCGTCCGGTCGGGCTGGTCATGAAGCACCGGTTTTTCCGGACGCTCAGCTCTTTGTTCGGCATGTCGCTTTACGGGGAGAAGCCGATCGCCAAGCTGATGGACAGCGAGCCGCTTCTTGCCGACAGCGGGCTGTCTCCGCAGGAGTTGATCGACCGGGCGATGGCGAGGCAGGAGGAGCGGATGTACGACACCGTCATCATGACCCGCGGCGGCCAATTCGAAGGCATATTGACGATCAGCGATTTGCTGAATATTGCGCGGATGCTGCAGCGGGAAGCGTCCATCCGGCAAATCCGCACCGTCCGCGATGCGGACGGCATGATCGAGGACATTCACCGGGCGGTGGAAAAGGTCGCCGAGACGGCCGTGCTTTCCCGACGCAGCAGCGAACAGATTGCGGAGATGACGGAGCAGGGGAGGGCGGAGCTGGCCCAAATGTTGTCCCTGTTCCGGCAGTGGCACGATTCGGCCAACCGGCAGGACCGGTCCGTCGCCGTGCTGCTGGAACGGACGGCGGAAGTGTTCGGTATCGCGAAGATGATTGCGGAGCTGGCCAACCAGTGCAACCTGCTCGCCCTCAACGCGCAGATCGAGGCGGCAAGGGCCGGCGAGCACGGACGCGGCTTTGCCGCCGTCGCTCAGGAAGTCAGGGCGCTGGCGGATCAGACCAAGCAGTCGACCGAGCGGATCAACCGGCAGCTGCGCGACATGGCGGATGCCGCGGAAGCTGCGGCCTCGGCCGTGCGGGAAGGCAAGCTCGGGGCGGAAGAAGGCATTCGCCGCGTATTCTCGGCCGAAGCGACGTTCAACAAGCTGTGGGAAATTAGCGGCGACAACCTGGAGGCGGCCGCCAGGCTGTCCGAAGCATCGCGCGAAGCGAACGGCGTGTCCGCCCAAATCCGCGAGCAGATCCGGAAGCTGACGGCGCAATTGAACAACGGACAATTTTAACACTGCGTTTACAAAACGAAAACATACCAATGACGAATGGTAGATAGAATCGAAGATGTGCAAGGGATGTTGGCGGCGACCGGCGCGGCCGCATCCACAAAAAACGACACGCACGAGATGGAAAGGGGAACCAAATTCCAATGAAAAAATCGCTGTTATTGTTGATGACTTTTGTGCTTGCCCTGACGCTTGCCGCTTGCGGCAACAAAGGGAACAACGGCGCAAACGGCGCGGCTAGCCCGAGCGAAAGCCCGTCGGCTTCCGGATCGGCCAGCCCGAGCGAAGAAAAGCTGACCGGATCGATTCTGGCAACCGGTTCTACGGCGCTGCAGCCGCTTGTCGAACAAGTTGCGCAAAAGTTTATGGCCGACAGCAAATACAGCGGAATCACGGTTCAAGTCCAAGGCGGCGGCAGCGGAACGGGCCTGACGCAAGTGTCCGAAGGCCAGGCGGATATCGGCAACTCGGACATCTTCGCCGAAGAGAAGTTCAAAGACGCGGACGCTCCGAAAGCAAAAGAACTGGTCGACCATCAAGTCGCCGTCGTGGCGATGGCGGCGGTCGCCCATCCGAAAGTCGGCGTCGACAACCTGACGAAGCAGCAGCTTGTGGACATCTTCACCGGCAAAATCACGAACTGGAAAGATGTGGGCGGCGCGGATCAAAAGATCGTCATCATCAACCGTCCGAGCAGCTCCGGCACGCGCAAGACGTTCGAAAACTACGCTCTGGGAACGAAAACGGAAGACCTGCCGGGCTCGATCCAGCAAGATTCCTCCGGCACGGTGAAAAAGCTCGTAGCCGAAACCCCCGGCGCGATCGCCTACCTGGCGCTGTCCTACCTGGACGACACGGTTCAAGTGCTGAAATATGACGGCGTGGAGCCGACGGTCGAAAATGTAACGTCGGGCAAATATCCGGTCTGGGCTTACGAGCACATGTACACGAAAGGCGAGCCGACGCCCGTAGTCAAAGCGTTCCTTGACTACATGATGAGCGAAGAAATTCAAAATGCCGACGTGAAGGAACTGAATTTCATTCCGATCACGAGCATGCAAATCGCTCGCGACGCGAACGGCAACGTTACGCAAAAATAATTTCCCGACACCTATACACCGATCTATATTGATGCGGCGAGAGGCAACCTTGGTGGGCCTCTCCTTGCCGTTGAAGGAGAGGCGTGCATGAATTTGTCCTATAAAGAGGTTAAACGAGACACGGCTGTCCAGGCTTCGAAACCGTTCCCGAAGCACCGCATCGAGGAATGGCGAGGCAAGGCGTACGTGTATGTTTGCATTCTTGTGCTCATTGTGACGATCTTCTCGATCGTTTATTTCATTGCCGTCCGCGGACTGACGCCGTTTGTGTCCGGCGGGGTCGGCGTGGGCGAGATGCTGTTCGGCAAAGTCTGGGACCCGGATGCCGAACAGCCGTTATACGGCGCGCTCCCGTTTCTGTACGGCTCGTTCGCGACCTCGCTGCTTGCCGCGGCGATCGCGGCGCCGCTCGGGTTCTGCGCGGCGATTTTCATGACGGAAATGATGCCGAAGCTGGGCAGAACGGTGCTTCAGCCCGCCATCGAGCTGCTCGCGGGAATTCCTTCCGTCGTGTACGGTTTTGTCGGGCTGTCGGTCATCGTGCCGTTTTTGCGCCATACATTTCCGGGCCAAGGCATCGGCATTATGGCGGGGGCCATCGTGCTGTCGATCATGATTTTGCCGACGGTGACGACGATCGCCACCGACGCCCTGCGCAGCCTGCCGAGCGGGCTGAAGGAAGGGTCCTATGCGCTCGGCGCGACGCGCTGGCAGACGATCTCCCGCATCATTTTGCCGACGACGCTTCCTTCCCTGCTGACCGGCATCGTTCTCGGCATCGCGCGTGCGTTCGGGGAAGCGCTGGCGGTGCAGATGGTGATCGGCAATGCGCCGCATATTCCGGACTCGCTCTTCGAATCGGCGGCTACGCTCACCAGCATCATCACGCTTTCGATGGGCAATACGACGCTCGGCTCCGCCCATAACAACGCGTTGTGGAGCCTTGCCCTGATTTTGCTCTTGATGACCTTCGTATTCGTATTTATCGTTCGTCTGCTGGAAAGGAGGGCGAAGCGGTGAAAGCCAAAACCGTCGACCGGATCGCCACGGGCGTTATCGTGGCCATTGCCGTTCTTATCTTGGCGGTGCTCGCCGGGCTGCTCGGTTACCTGCTTGTCCGCGGCCTTCGTCATATCAGCTTCGACTTTCTGACGTCTCCGCCGCAGACCATCAAGGCAGGCGGGGGCATCGGGCCGCAGCTGTTCAACTCGCTGTTTTTGCTGGTTCTGACGATGATCATCACGATTCCGCTCGGTCTCGGCGCCGGCATTTATATGAGCGAATATGCGAAAGAGAACCGCTTCACCGCCTTTGTCCGGCTTGTCGTCGAGGTTCTGTCCTCTTTTCCGTCCATCGTCATCGGCCTGTTCGGACTGCTCGTCATCGTCAACCGGTTCGGGCTCGGCTTCTCGCTGCTCTCCGGCGCGCTCGCGCTGACGGTATTCAACCTGCCGATGATGGTGCGCATTACCGAGCAATCGCTGCGCAGCGTTCCCCGCGAGCAGAAGGAAGCGGGGCTGGCGCTCGGCATTTCCCGCTGGCGGACGATCACGCAGGTCATGCTGCCGGTCGCGCTTCCCTCGATTGTCACCGGCACGATTCTGGCCGCCGGCCGCGTGTTCGGCGAAGCGGCGGCGCTGCTCTTTACCGCCGGCATGAGCTCGCCGCGCTTGGACTTTACGGATTGGAATCCGCTCAGTCCGACGTCGCCGCTGAACCCGCTCCGTCCGGCGGAGACGCTGGCGGTGCACATTTGGAAAATCAACAGCGAAGGGCTTGCCCCCGATGCGCCGGAAATCGCGGCGGGCGCGTCCGCGGTGCTGGTCATCACGGTGCTGCTGTTCAATCTCGGCGCGCGCTGGTTCGGACGTTTGCTGTACCGCAAATTAACCGCGAGCAAGTAGGAGGGCCTCATGAGCGAAATTGCGCTTTATACGAAAGACCTGTCGGTTTACTATGGCGAAAAGCAAGCGGTCAAGCGGGTGAGCATGGCGTTTCCGTCCCGTCAGGTCATCGCCTTGATCGGTCCGTCCGGCTGCGGCAAGTCGACTTTCCTCCGGTCGCTCAACCGCATGAACGACCTCATCGCCGGCGCGCGCATCGAAGGCGAAATCTGGATCGGGAACGACAATATTTGCGATCCGCAGACGGACGTTGTCCAGCTTCGGCAGAAAATCGGGATGGTGTGGCAGCGGCCCAATCCGTTTCACAAATCGATCTATGAAAACATCGCCTTCGGGCCGAGATACCACGGCGTCCGCAAGCGGGCGGAGCTGGACGAAATCGTCGAGACGACGCTGCGCAAGACGGCTCTGTGGGACGAGGTCAAGGATCGTCTGCACCAGTCCGCCCTGTCGTTGTCGGGAGGCCAGCAGCAGCGGCTTTGCATCGCCCGGTCGCTTGCGGTCAAGCCGAGCATTTTGCTGATGGACGAACCGGCTTCGGCGCTCGATCCGATTTCGACGTCCAAAATCGAAGAGCTGATCGCCGAATTGAAGAAGGAATATACGATCATTATCGTGACGCACAACATGCACCAGGCCGCGCGCATTTCCGACAAAACGGGATTTTTCCTGCTGGGCGACCTGATCGAATACGACGACACGCAGAAGATTTTTACAAACCCGTCCAAAAAATCGACGGACGACTACATCTCGGGCCGCTTCGGCTGACGGAAGGGAGGACATCTCGGATGATTGAAATCGAACGGCTTCAGCTCTATTACGGAACGTTTCATGCGCTGAAGGACATCAGCCTGTCCATTCCCGAGAAGAGGGTGACGGCGTTTATCGGCCCTTCCGGCTGCGGCAAATCCACGCTGCTCCGGACGCTCAACCGGATGAACGACGCGATCGACGGCGTCCGGATCGAAGGGAAGGTCGAGATTCAAGGCCAGGACATCTACGCGCCGGACATGGAAGTGGAAACGTTGCGGAAGCGGGTCGGCATGGTGTTTCAACAGCCGAATCCGTTCCCGAAATCGATCTACGACAATGTGGCATACGGTCCCCGACTGCACGGCAAGCGGAAAAAGGCGGAGCTGGACGAAATCGTGGAAAAGAGCCTGCGCGCCGCTTCGCTGTGGGAGGAAGTCCGGGACGTGCTGAAGAAATCGGCCTGGAGCCTTTCCGGCGGCCAGCAGCAGCGGCTCTGCATCGCGCGTGCGCTGGCGGTCGAGCCGGACATCCTGCTGATGGACGAATCGACGTCGGCGCTTGATCCGATCTCGACGAACAAGATCGAGGAATTGACCCGCGAATTAAGCCGCAATTATACGATCGTCATGGTCACGCACAACATGCATCAGGCGGCCCGCATCTCGGACCGCACCGTGTTCTTCCTTAACGGCCAGGTGATCGAGGCGGCCGATACGGAGACGCTGTTCTCCAATCCCGCCGACCGGCGAACGGAAGACTATATCTCGGGCAGATTTGGTTAGGAGGCGAAGGGACGATGGTGACGCGCAAGGAATTTGATATCGGACTGGAACAGCTGGAACAGCTGCTGGTCGAAATGGGAGAACGGGTGGAACATGCGCTCGCGGATTCGATGAAGGCGTTGGAGACGCTTGATGCCGAACTTGCGCGCCAGATCGTCCGGAAGGATCCTGAAATCAACCGGATCGAGGAGAAAATCTCCGAATTGGGCGCCAAGCTGATCGCGACGCAGCAGCCGGTGGCCAAAGATTTGCGCCGCATTCTGGTGGCGCTCAAAATTTCGTCGGATCTCGAGCGCATGGGCGACCTGTCGGTGGATATCGCCAAAGTCGTGCTGCGGCTCGAAGGGCAGACGCTGATGAAGCCGCTGGTCGATTTGCCGCAGATGGCGGGCATCGTGCGGACGATGATCAAGGAATCGATCCAATCGTATTTGGACGAAAACGTGGATTTGGCTTACAAAATGGCCAAGGACGACGACCGGGTGGACGCGCTCTATTCGCAGATTTTGCGGGAGATGTTCTCGCTGACGGCGGAAAATCCGAAGACGGTCGGGCAGGCGATGTATTTGAGCTTCGTAGGCCGTTACATCGAACGGATCGCCGACCATGCGACGAATATCGGGGAGAGCGTCGTTTTCCTCGTCGTCGGCAAGCGGCCCGACCTGAATCAATAGCGTTGGCCGGTTTTCGTTGATTTCGCCCGGGCAGAGGCGCCCGGGCTTTTTGTTTTGGATAGCGCCTGCGCCGCGGACCGCGCCGAATTCGCCGAAATGGCCGAAATGGGCCGATGGAAGAGGGCTTGCATCGCCTGCTTCCGTTCAATATGGTATGATGGCACTGTACGAAGTAAACGGACGGGGTGGATGGCATGGGCAACGACAAGCAGAAGGTGCTGCTGATCGACGGCAACAGCATTGTGAACCGGGCCTTTTACGCAATGCCGCCGCTGACGAACAGCAGCGGTTTGCATACAAACGCGGTATACGGGTTTACGACGATGCTGCTGAAGGTAATCGAAGAGGAGAAGCCGACGCATATGCTCGTCGCGTTCGACGCGGGCAAGACGACGTTCCGGCACGAGGGCTATGCGGAATACAAGGGCGGGCGCCAGAAGACGCCGCCGGAGCTGTCCGAGCAGTTCCCGCTGCTCAAGGAGCTGCTTAAGGCGTTTTCCATTGCGCAATTCGAGCTGCCCGGCTATGAAGCCGACGACATTATCGGCACGCTCGCCCGGATGGCCGAAGAACAGGGACAGACCGCCGTCGTCGTGTCGGGGGACAAGGACATGCTGCAGCTTGCCTCGGACAACGTGACGGTGCTGCTTACCCGCAAGGGCGTCAGCGAGACGGAGCGGTATACGCCGGAGGAGATCCGGGCGAAATACGGGCTTGCGCCGCAGCAGATCATCGATCTGAAGGGCCTTATGGGCGATCCTTCCGACAACATTCCCGGCGTGCCGGGCGTCGGGGAGAAGACGGCGCTGAAGCTGCTCGCCGAATACGGCTCGGTGGAACGGGTGCTGGAGGCGGCGGACGGCATCAAGGGCAAGCTGGGCGAAAATGTGCGCAACCACAAGGAAGACGCCCGCATGAGCAAGGAGCTGGCGACGATTTTCCGCGACGTGCCGCTGGAGACTTCATGGGACGAGCTGAGCTGGAACGGCTACGATGCGTCCGAGCTTGCGGCGGCGTTGCGCAAGCTGGAATTCAAGTCGCTCATCGAGCGGTTGAATTTGTCGGAGCCGGGCGCAAGCGGCGGGGAGCAGGCCGGGGGAACGGCCGCGCCTTCGTATGAGGTGATCCGGGTCGAAGACGAATCCGGCTGGGAGGCGCTGAACGCGGCGCTGCCGTCGGCCGAAGCCGTCATCGTCGAATCGTACGGCGACAACCCGCACCAGGGAGAAGGCATCGGCATCGCCATTGCCGCGGGCGATCGGCGTTTTGTCGTTCCGTACGAGCGGCTGCAAAGCGAGCAAGCGTCCGCGCTTCGCCGCTGGCTTGCGGACGAGAAGGCGGCCAAGCGCGGCTACGATCTGCACCGCGCCGATCTGGTGTTGGCCCGAAGCGGGATCGAGCTGAGGGGCCATGCGTTCGACGTGCAACTGGCTGCGTATCTGCTTGATCCGACGGAAGCCGATCCGTCGCTGGCGGGCTTGCTGCAGCGGCACGGCCTCGCTCCGATCGCGACCGACGAGGCGGTATACGGCAAGGGAGCGAAGTTCCGCGTGCCCGAAGCTCCGGCGCTGGACGAGCATCTGGCCGCCAAGGCCGACGCGGTCGTCCGGCTGGCGGGTCCGCTGGCGGAGGAGCTGGAGAAGGCGGGAATGCGCCGCCTCTATTACGAGCTGGAGCAGCCGCTGTCCGTCATCTTGGCGGGCATGGAAAAGCAGGGAATCGTGGTGGAAGCCGACGCCTTGAAGCAGCTCGGCGAGGAATTCCAACGCGGCATCGAGCGAACGATGGCGGAAATCCACCGGATCGCGGGCTATGAATTCAATATCGGCTCGCCCAAGCAGCTTGGCGAGGTGCTGTTCGAAAAGCTCGGCCTGCCCGTCATCAAGAAGACCAAAACGGGTTATTCGACCGATGCGGAAGTGCTGGAAAAGCTGGAGCCGTATCATGAAATCGTCCGGCTTATTCTTCATTACCGGATGCTGACGAAGCTGCAGTCGACGTACATCGAGGGCCTGCTCAAGGAAATTCGGCCGGAGGACGGCAAAATCCATACGTATTACCGGCAGACGATCGCGGCGACGGGACGGCTGAGCAGCCAGTTTCCGAACCTGCAAAACATTCCGATCCGCCTGGAGGAAGGGCGCCAAATCCGCAAGGCATTCATCCCTTCGGAGCCCGGCTGGTCGATTTTGGCGGCGGACTATTCGCAAATCGAGCTGCGGGTATTGGCGCATATTTCGGGCGACGAGCGGCTGAAGGAAGCGTTCCTTCAGGAAATGGACATCCATACGAAAACCGCGATGGACGTGTTCGGCGTTACGGCCGACCAGGTGGACGGCAATATGCGCCGGCAGGCCAAGGCGGTCAATTTCGGCATCGTGTACGGCATAAGCGATTACGGATTGTCGCAAAACCTGAACATTACCCGCAAGGAAGCGGCGGCTTTTATCGAACAGTACTTCAGCGTGTTCCAAGGCGTGCGCAGATGGATGGATGCCATCGTGGAGCAGGCGAAAAGAGACGGCTACGTCACGACGCTGCTTGAACGCCGCCGTTATTTGCCGGATATTCGTTCCTCGAACTACAATCTGCGCTCGTTTGCGGAGCGGACGGCGATGAATACGCCGATTCAGGGAACGGCGGCGGACATCATCAAGCTGGCCATGCTGAACATGGACAAGGAGCTCCGGGAGCGCGGGCTGAGAAGCCGCATGCTGCTGCAGGTGCACGACGAGCTGGTGTTCGAGGTGCCGCCGGAAGAACTGGAGCTGATGCGGGAGCTGGTGCCCGCCGTCATGGCCGGAGCGTTCCCGCTCGATGTGCCGCTTAAAGCGGACGTCAGCGTCGGCGACAACTGGTACGAGGCAAAATAAGCGGTTTGGCGGCCGGGACCGGGGTGGTTCCGGCCGTTCCATTCGATTATAATAAAAAAGATAAGGAAGCTTGGTGGGGAGGAGCCTTTATGCCGGAATTGCCGGAAGTGGAGACGGTGCGCCGCACCTTGAACAAATTGATCGCCGGCAAAAAAATTCGAAGCGTATCGGTGAACCTGCCGCGCATTATCCAGAAGCCGGACGATCCGGACGTGTTTGCCGCGATGCTCGAGGGACGCACGTTCCAAAGCGTCGAACGCCGGGGCAAATTCCTGCGTTTTTTGCTGGACGGGCTTGTACTGGTGTCCCATTTGCGCATGGAAGGCCGCTACGGCGTGTTCCGCGAGGAAGATCCGGTGGAGAACCATACGCATGTGATTTTTCATTTTACCGGCGGAACCGCATTAAGATATAAAGACGTCAGACAATTCGGCACGATGCATTTGTTCGCTCCGGGTGAAGATTTGATTTCGCAGCCGCTTCGGAAGCTCGGGCTTGAGCCGCTTTCCGACGATTTCACGCCGGATGCGTTCGTCAAGGCGATCGGCCGCAGAACGACCAAAATTAAACCGCTGCTGCTGAACCAGGAAGTGATCGTCGGGCTCGGCAACATATATGTGGACGAAGCGCTGTTCGCCGCGGCCATCCATCCGGAACGGCCGGCGGACAGCTTAAGCCGCGCCGAGCTCAAAAGGCTGCATTCGGCGATTGTGGCCACGCTGTCTTCGGCAGTGGAAGCGGGCGGCTCATCGATCAAATCGTACGTTAACGGCCAGGGCGAAATGGGCATGTTCCAGCACCGGCTCAAAGCGTACGGCCGAACCGGAGAACCTTGCGAACGATGCGGAAGTCCGATCGCGAAATTCGCGCTCGGAGGCAGAGGGACGCATATTTGTGAGCGGTGCCAAAAGCTTCCGCGCGGCCTTCGTTCCGCGCTGAAGCCGAAAGCGCCTGCGCCGGCGGGCGGCAGGGCGCGATCCAACGCCGTCAAGCGCCGCTTGGACGGAACGGCGGAGTCCGCCTCCGTAACCGAAATGGCGGAGGGATAATACCGGGGCATTCCCCCTAACGCCTGCATAGGATAGGAATTGAGTCGCTTTGCCTCGCACGGGGACAGAAGGAGCGGCTGATTTCCGAAATGCAGGAGGTACGAAATGCTCGTACACGGAGCTTCGCTGCTGTTGTTGTCCTTCGCGGTCAGCGTGGACGGATTCGGGGTGGGCATGACCTACGGGCTGCGCAAAATCCGTATTCCGCTTCCGTCCGTTCTTATTATCTCCGCTTGCTCCGGCGCGATTATTCTTCTTTCGATGATGGTCGGCGTCGCGTTGTCCCGCTTCCTGTCGCCAACCGCCGCTTCGGCGGTCGGAGCGGTCATTTTGATCGGCATCGGCGTTTGGGCGCTGTACCAGTTTTTCCGCAACCGGGATCGGGCGGAGCCGAACCGCGACGGCGAAGCGGACGGCAAGGGCGTTTCGGCCGAAGCGGATTTGCCGGCCAAGCGGCCGCTGATCACGCTGGAAATCAGGCGGCTCGGGATCATTATCCAGATTTTGCGCACGCCTTCGGCCGCAGACGTCGACCGTTCGGGCATTATTACCGCCGGGGAAGCGTTTCTGCTCGGCGCGGCGCTCTCGCTTGACGCGTTCGGCGCAGGCGTCGGCGCCGCTCTGGTCGGTTTTCCGCCGTTGCTCACCGCGCTGCTGATCGCCTGCGCAAGCGGAGCGTTTCTGTGGCTCGGCATGCGCGTCGGTTTTTTGGCGGCCGGATGGCGCTGGGTGCGTAAGCTTAGCGTGCTTCCGGGCATTATTTTGATCGTAATGGGCATTATGAAACTGTTTTAAGAGGTGCCGTATGAATATCGGACTGACAGGAGGAATCGCCTCCGGCAAAAGCACCGTCGCCCGCATGCTTGTCGAGAGCGGCGCGGCGCTGGTGGATGCGGATCGTATTGCCCGGGAAATCGTAGAGCCCGGGCAGCCTCCCTTGGCTCAAATTGTCGAACGTTTCGGACAAGCCGTTCTGCATGAAGACGGAACGTTAAACCGCAAGAAATTGGGGGAAATCGTCTTCGCCGACGAAGCGAAACGGAAAGCCCTTGAAGCCATTACGCATCCCGCCATTCGCGCCGTCATGCGCGAGCGGATGGACAAGCTCCAGCGGGAAGCGCCGAACCGGCTCGTCGTGGTCGACGTTCCGCTGCTTTACGAGTCCGGACTGCAGTCGCTTTTTGAAGAAGTGATGGTCGTCTATGTTCCCCGATCCGTTCAGTTGGAACGGCTGATGAAACGGGACGGGCTGTCGAAGGCCGACGCCGAACGGCGGCTGAATGCGCAGATGGACATCGAGGAGAAGAAACGCCTGGCCGACATCGTCATCGACAACAGCGGCAGTCTGGAAGACACCGCTTTGCAGCTCGAACGATTCAGAAAGGCGAAGGGCCTGGCATGAACCGGAACCGAAAAAAACGCCGGCGTCTGCTTCTTCCTCTCCTGCTTCTTGTGCTCGTTGTCGTCCTTGTCCAATCGGAATGGCTTGGCAGAATGATGTACCCGATATACTATAAAGAGGAAATTCGCTCGATCGCCTCCCGGTATCAATTGGACCCGCTGCTGATCGCGGCGATTATCCGGGTGGAATCGAATTATAAAGCCGAAGCCGTTTCCCCCAAAGGGGCGCTCGGCATTATGCAGGTGATGCCGGAGACGGCGGAGTGGATATTGAGCAAGGAGGATTTCGGCTCGCTTACCATTCAGGAGATCAGCCGAAAGCCGGAGGCCGGTATTCTCGTCGGCAGCTGGTATTTGCGCGAAATGCTGCGGCAGTTCGACGGCAGGCTGGCCGTTTCGCTGGCCGCTTACAACGCGGGTCCGGGCAAAGTCCGGCAATGGCTGAACGAGAACATCTGGGACGGGGAGCAATCGAGCTTGAACGATATTCCTTACGGCGAAACCCGCCATTATGTTCAGCGTATTTTGTATTATTACAACAAGTACAAGAAATTATATGATGAAATATGAAGAGGAAGCTTTGAAGCCGTTCGGCTTCAAAGCTTCCCATAAATTCTTGATTGCTTAGAAGAAACGATTACCTGAATTGACCGGCAAGTTGTTGTTCCGCGATGGTGACCAGACGTTTCGTGATGTTACCACCGATAGAACCAGTATCGCGGGTCACCATGTTCCCGTAATAGCCGTCCTGCGGGATCGCAATGCCAAGCTCTTGGGCAACTTCGTATTTCAGTTGGTCCAGAGCGGCGTTCGCTTGAGGGACAAGCAGTTGATTGCTGCTGCGGGATCCTTCAGCCATTGTTGTTCACCTCCTCGCGGTTGGTACTCGTATTATGTGCACTCGTTTTAGGTTCATGTAAGGTAAGCGTTGGGAATAAAAAATAGCCGAAAGGAGTATGGATCGGATTATGAAATGCCCTTATTGCGATTACAGCGGTACGAAGGTGCTGGATTCGCGCCCGGCCAACGACAACAAGTCGATCCGCCGCAGGCGCGAGTGCGAGCAGTGCAACCGCCGGTTCACCACTTTCGAAATGGTGGAGGAGACGCCGCTTATTGTCGTAAAGAAGGACGGAAGCCGCGAGGAATTCAGCCGGGAGAAAGTGCTGCGCGGTTTGCTGCGCTCCTGCGAAAAACGGCCGGTATCGGTTGAGCAATTGGAAGCGATTGTCTCCCATGTCGAGCGGGAGCTTCGCACGACCGCACAGGCCGAAGTGGAAAGCCGGGTCATCGGGGAACTGCTGATGGAGCAGTTATATACCGTAGACGAGGTGGCCTACGTCCGTTTCGCGTCGGTTTATCGGCAGTTCAAGGACATCAATATGTTTCTGAAAGAATTGAATAATTTGATTTCAAAACATGGCATATGAAATGGTTGACATGCCGATGCGCCTGTGATAAACTAACTTCTGTCGTCACGGAAGGCTTGTCTTGGAACGCGTTTCCGAGCCGACAAAGAATAGAGTTGAAATTTTCCTTTATGGGAAAATTTTTGGGGAATTAGCTCAGCTGGGAGAGCGCATCGCTGGCAGCGATGAGGTCAGGGGTTCGAACCCCCTATTCTCCACCAATATGTAACGCAAACGGCAGAGATGCCGTTTTTTTGTTTCGTTTGATGTTGCCGCTGTACATAATGCGGTGTTGCACGTACACCTTTTAACAATCATGTGGACAAAAGCATTTGAAAAGTTCGGGGGAGATCGGATGACCAAAGCGGATCAAACGCTCGATATACTCGTTCTGCTCCGGGCGCGCAAAAGAATGACGGCCAAGCAGTTGGCGCAAGAATTGGAGATTCATAAGAAATGCTGGAAGACGTTTATATGCGGAAAATGATGAGGCGGCATTGGAACGAGAAGCTGAACGAATTCCAAAACCATGCGGAGGCTCTTGATGAATAAGTTCGGTCAGCATACAACCGCAATGAGGTGCGATCGGAAACCGATCGCGCCTCATTGCTTTTTAAGTCCGAAGGGGGACGAACCTCGTTGATAAAAGTCTTTCTACGTCCGGAGACCGATCGGCAAATCGTTCTTCGAACGGTTTAACGGCGATAGGGAACTCCTTATAATGCAAGAAGCGGATCAATAAAGGGATCGGGGAGACCATGCGGCTTGCCGCCGGATTGGCGATCATCAGCGATTCGGACCGATCCATCCGATTCGATGAACCGGCGGCCGGAGCTCTTTTGCACGGCGCATGCAATCGGTTAATGAATAGGAGGAGTTGCCATGGACAATAAACACAGGAAAGCAGGGCCGGACAATCGTGAATGGGCCATTGAAGCCAGCGGGCTCGTCAAAAGATTCGGCGACAATCTTGCGGTGAATGGCGTCCATTTGAATGTAAGAGCCGGTACGATCTATGGCGTGCTGGGTCCGAACGGAGCGGGCAAAACCACGACGATTCGGATGTTGGCGACGTTGTTGCGGCCGGACGCGGGTTCGGCGCGCATCTTTGGGTACGATGTGGTGAAAGAGCCGCAGATCGTGCGTCAATTGATCGGGGTGACCGGTCAGTACGCGTCGGTCGACGAGTCGCTCAGCGCAACCGAGAATCTGATCATTTTCTCCCGGCTGCTCGGGTTGGGTCGCGCAGAGGCACGGCGTAAAGCATCGGAGCTGCTGGAGGAATTCGGTTTGACCGAAGCCGCGAAGCGCCCATTGAAAAATTTCTCCGGAGGCATGCGCCGCCGGTTGGATTTGGCGGCAAGTCTGATTGCCCAGCCGCCGCTCATCTTCCTGGACGAACCGACTACCGGGCTGGACCCGCGCACGCGCGCACAAATGTGGGATACGATTCGCAGGTTAGTGAAGACGGGGTCAACCGTACTGTTGACGACGCAGTACCTCGACGAAGCAGATCAACTAGCCGACCGAATCGCGGTTATCGATCGCGGCCGGGTCGTCGCAGAGGGGACGGTGGATGAACTGAAAGCCTCCGTCGGCAATGCGTCGCTGCATTTGAGAGTCCAAAATCCGCCTGACATCAACGACGCCCGGCGGGTCATCGAACAGGTGCTTCAGGTCCGCGCCAGCATGTCGGCAGAAGCCGGAAAGATTACGGCGCCGATCGAGGACGCCAACCGTGTCGCCGACCTGCTTATCGCCCTCCGTACCCAAGGGATCAACTTGGCCGAAATCAGTTTGCAGAAGCCGACGCTTGACGAAGTATTTTTGACCATCACCGGCCATGGAGTCGACGCAAACGAGTCTCTGGAATCGGAAAATTCAAACGTCGAGGAGGCAATAGGATGAGAACCCCATCCATGAGGCGGGAAGCCGTTCGCCCGCTGAAAAATTACACCGGTTTTGGCCAGTCGGTTCGCCATTCATTGACGATGGCCTATCGGGGGTTGCTGAAAATTCGGCGCACGCCCGAGCAATTGTTTGACGTCACGCTTCAGCCCATTCTTTTTACCCTGATGTTTACTTATATTTTTGGCGGCGCAATCTCCGGAAACGTGCAAAATTATTTGCCGATTATCATTCCCGGCATCCTCGTGCAAACCGTCATTACCACCTCAATCGTCACAGGCGTCCAACTGCGCGAAGACATGGATAAAGGCGTATTCGACCGGTTCAGGTCCCTGCCGATCGCGCGAATCGCCCCTCTGGCAGGAGCTCTGCTGGCGGACACGATCCGGTATGCGATTGCGACTGTGCTCACCTTCGCCATGGGGTATATAATGGGCTACCGGCCTGGCGGGGGCTTGGGGAGCGTCGTCATTGCCGGGATTCTGGTCATGGCGTGTTCCTGGGCCATCAGTTGGATTTTCGCTTTTTTCGGCGTGATTGCGCGCACGGCTTCAAGTGTGCAAGGAATCTCGATGATTGTGCTGTTTCCGCTCACGTTTCTCTCCAACGCCTTCGTCCCGGTCAATACGATGCCCGAATGGCTCCAGTGGTTCGTGAACATCAACCCGATCTCTCATCTGGTCACTGCCGTTCGAGATCTAGCCAATACCGGATCGATGGGGAAGGACCTTGTCATCTCCCTCATTGGCGCCGCTGTCATGGTAGCGGTCTTCGCTCCGCTCACGGTGCGCGCCTATATGCGCCGGACTTAGACGGGATGCGTAAATACGATGCCAAACCTTAAATTACTGGCAATCTACGTGTGAAACTATGGGCAGTGAAACTAACCGCTGTGGGAGAGCGCATCGCTGGCAGTGAGGTTAGGGGTTCGCCCTCCTTGCCTCCACCAAAATAAAGCATTTAACGCAGCCTGATTAGGGCTGCGTTTTTTATTGTTTCTGTACGTCCAGCATGGGCACTATCTCCAGGGTGAGAGTCCCAAACGGGGACTGGCGAGCGATTACCGTGACGCCGGAAAGCGAAGGGCCATTCACGTAAAATATTAAAAAATCTCTTTTTTAGTGAAATTATACTATTTTAAGAAATGGAAATATATTATAAAATTTTGTGGAACTATAAATGAGATTTGGTTTGTCTTACTTGGTGGTAACGTAATGTAACAGAGGTTGGTTGTAAGAGCGGGGGAGGGCAATCCCTCTTCCGCCCTATTTTTCGTTTCAAGGGGTTCTATCATGCGAAAAGAGTGGAAACAGTTTTGGGCGCAGCCTCAATATTGGACCTTGTTTGTCGCTGCGGAACTGATTTTTGTACTGGTCACGCTTCGGCTTCTGGAAGGCTGGCAGGACATTCCCGGCATGATATTTTTTATCATGGCATTTAATCTGTTGTTTCTGTTGTATGGAGCGGAGCAAGCCAGACTGGAAACGAGGTATCATACGCCCGAGCTTGTGTCGTCATTGCCTTATGCGGCTCGTTATTATGGGTCCAAGCTGCTTTTTTGGGTTTCGCATGCCGCTTTATGGTATGCCATTTTTCTTGGGAGTTTACTCGTATTTCTCAAATTTCAACTTCACAACGAATTATCTATAGCCATTGTTAAAATTGTGATATCATACACATTTTACAACTGGTTTGTTCCGTTTCTCGTTTCCATGATTCTTGGCTACGCCTTGTTTACGCTTTGGCCGTCCCTCGTCACATATGCGGTTCTGGTGGCTGTTTGGATTTTGTTAAGCCCGTACAATCATTACGTACAGTTGCTGCCTTCGCAGTTATTCCCATGGCTGGCGGTTAGCGACGTCAATTTTTCGATCACGCAGCACATTTATGTGACGGAGCATATGATCGTCAATGATGGAGCTCGCTGGCAACGGGGGCTGGTCGTGATTACAGCCGTTGCGGTTTATATGCTGGTTATTCCGGTCATACGAAAATTGAAAGTTATGCGGGTACTCATACCCTTGCTTATAATAGGCATCGTGTTGATCCCTTTGCTTGCTCCCAATCAGCAAATATCGGATATTAGCAGAGGAACGGCGCTAGAATCCAATCCATATCAGTCTAACGATTACGAGATAGAGGCATATAAGATGGAAATTCGACACCCTCGCCACGATCATGCCTTTTCTTATACCGCAGAGGTTTCCATTTCGACGAAATCAAACGAAATCTCTTTTGCTCTATGGGGAACCATTCATATAGACAGTTTGAGTTGGAATGGGAAGCAGATCCCTTACACCAGATCCGGGAACTGGGTGAGTCTCTCATTGCCGAAAGGCTCGCCGGGAGAAGGAACGCTTCATTTGGAGACAAGCTCAGAAGCCTATAGCGACGTTAATCCTACTTCGTTCGAGCTGCTGCCTACACTTCCATGGTATCCAATGCACCCGGATGAAGCGCTGGATCCGATGGGTCATGCCAAGAAGGAACGCTATGAAATCAAGCTGAATGCCAAAGGATTCGGAGGGCTCGTCACCAATTTGACTAAGGGCCCGGGCGGGACGCTTAGCGGAGAAACTTACGGACCTATGCTTCTTAAGGCTCGTTATGAGCGTAAAGGCTCTATCGTACGTTTGGTTCAGTATTCGCAACGAACCGCTGATCAAAAATGGCAATCCATCTCCAAGATTGTCGATAAGCTGAACAAGCAAATGAAGGCGGACGTTAAGCTTCCACAGCAAATGTATGTCGTTTCGTCATGGTCGCTGTTCTCGGCCAACCCGGATGCAATTTTTGTGACGCCGCTGCAGATTTCTCTGGAAGAGAAAATTCGTCAGACTCTGTTTCGACAATTGTGATTCAGCATAGGAGGAGCAGTTATAAATGCTTCAATTAACAGGTATCACCAAACGATTCGGCAGACGGGAAGTGCTGCATGAGATCAACTTATCCGTCGGCAAGGGCATTATTGGTTTGCTCGGGCCCAACGGAGCGGGCAAGACAACGCTGCTGCGCCTGTTAGCTACCGTATATGAGCCGACATCCGGCAGTATTCGTTTGAACGAAATTACTTGGTCGAACCAGGTGGAGGAAGCGCGCAAGCGTATAGGGTATCTTCCTCAGCATGTGGGACTGTTCCCGGCGTTGACCTCGTACGAGTATCTGGACTACATCGCCATCTTAAGAGGCATATCGTCTGGCAAGGAACGGCGGGAGCGCATTGAGCGCGTATTAAGGGAAGTTAATTTGGAGAACCAGACCACAACGAGAATTCGCCGGCTCTCGGGCGGCATGAAGCAGAGGCTCGGAATTGCCCAAGCGATCATTCACGACCCCGAGCTGTTGCTTGTGGACGAGCCTACAGCAGGGTTGGATCCGGAGGAACGGCTTCGCTTTCGCGGGCTGTTGCGTCGATTGGCCGAGGAGCGGATCGTGATATTGTCCACCCATATTACAGAAGATGTCTCGATGACGTGCGACAGAGTGTGCATGATGAAGCAAGGATCGCTGCAGTATTTTCCTTCTCTTTCCGATGTTGTTAAACTTGCTTCGGGAAAAGTCTGGACCGTGAGTGTGCCGGTTGAGGAATATCATCGTGCGGGAGAACGGCAAGGGCTACAGATCATCCATGCTGCGGAAATGGACGGAATGTTCAGATTGCGGCTGCTGTCTGCCGAGAAGCCTTTTCCGGATGCTCTCCCGACGGAGCCGACATTGGAAGAGGGGTATATGACGTGGTTAAAGGCACATTGAGCTTGTGGATGTATTTGGCCAAATCGCAGACGTTATTTCTGGGCCTGCCCATAGCGGTCTGTCTGATAAGTGTTGCCTTAAGAAACAATGGCGTTTTCTCGTCAGCAGACTTCCTGGCCTTGATCGGGTTCTGGACGGTCGTTTTCCCGGCAGCGGCGATAAACGGCCCGATGGGAGCATTGCATCAGAAGGAGCTTTTCGTATCTATGCCAATCTCACCGTTTTCGTTCGGTGTAATTCAACCGGTCGTCATGTTTACATGTTATGGGGCCGTCCTGTCTGGAACGTATCTTTCTTGTATTAAAAGCGCGAATGCAAGCGATTCGTCAATGCGTATCGCCGGCGCGCTGTTCGTCTCTGCGATTGCTTTGTTTGCGTTGACTTGCCTGATGATCAATCTATTCAAAAATGCGGCAATAGGGATGAGCCTGGCCTTGATCTACGTAATATTCGGCATGTTCACGACCGGGACGGGACAAGGTCCGTTCTATTTGTTTCAATGGTACAGACCCCGGCCGATGTCTTCTCCTGACGAATATATCATCGCACAGCTTCTCGGAACGGCAGCGCTTCTCGCGGCCAATTATGAGGTCATCAAATATCGGAGCAAACTTCAGTTTATGCCGTATTGAACTTGGTTCCTAAGGAGCCGGATTCAGCCTTAATCACCTTGCGCCCATGAAATCCGCTTTGTCGGACGATTATGGGCAGTTCCATAAGAAAAAACGTCGATCTTATGATCGGCGCTTTTTTCATGGGGCCATGGGCAGGAGAGAAGCCGCCTATTCGGGGTTAGCCCGCGCGGACGGAGCAAAGAAATCGAGCTTAGGCTTCGCTTTGTGGGATTGAGCAAGAAGCACATAGACTGGGCGAAGATATCGGCTGGTTTAGTTGATTAGATGTTACGCATCACATTTTGAAAGGAGGTCAACGGTTTTTTAACATTAAACGAATCGCTTTTCTATAGTAACCAAAGTGATTTAAACCTCCGATTAATCAATCAAGAGTCAAATCTGATGACCTTCCCATCGTGGAGGGTCTTTTTGTTTTGTCCTTTGCCGAAATCATTTTCGAGAATCCGGCCTATACCGTCGTCAGGGTGCAAATGCTTGTACAAATCCATTAACTTATGGATTTCGTCCTGGTTGATTCGTCTAATATCTGCGTTATCATTCATTTTCTTCACCTAACGTCGTTTTTTTCATTATACACCCAAATTATAGAAATCATAGCTTAATTTATATTTACCGATAATATACTTTGGCCCATTCCGCGATAAGGGCCCATGCCAAATAAAATTTTACAAACAATTTTACAAAAATCGATGCCGTATGATATATAAACTATTAAGGCTTCATAGGGGGCATGATCGCATGATAAGGATGAAAGAGATTGCAAAGCTTGCGGGCGTTTCAATCTCTACGGTGTCCAATGTGCTGAACGGGCGCAAAAATGTTGGACAAGCGACTAGAGAACGCGTTCTGCAAATTTGCTTGGAACACGGGTATGATCCGAAGACATTAACCAATAAAGCAAAATCCGTCAAATCCAACACGGTCGTATTCGTCTTCAGCGACTTTGACCGCGATTTTTACTTGAAAATTATCGAAGGGATCAGCGTTTGTCTTACGGAAAACGCCTATGATTTGATTATTTGCACGAACAAATCCGCCGCGAACTTCATGCACGGCAGCTTTGCGAGCGGCGCCATCGTTCTGGACGCAAGCCTGACGGACGATTATTTGGTTTCCGTTGCCAAGCCGGACTTTCCCGTCGTGCTGATGGACCGAATCATCAGGAGCGAACAGGCCGAAACCAAGAGCGTGATCGTCGACAATTATCCGGCGATGTGCGAAATGGTGCAGGGCCTGGTCGACAGGGGCTTCAAGCGGTTCGGGTTTATCGGCGGACTGGACTTTACGCTGGACAATCAGGAACGTTTTGCCGGATTTGCGGACACTTTGGCGAAGAATAAAATCGACTTTGACCGGAAAAATTATTTTCACGGCAATTACCGCGAGAAAAGCGGTTATCAGGCGGCCAAAATCATGATGCTGAGCAACGACCTGCCCGAGGTGTTGGTTTGCGCGAACGACAATATGGCCATTGGCGCCATCAAGGCGTTTGAAGAAAACAAAATCAGGGTGCCGGAGGATATTTCGGTGACTGGATTCGACGATTCCGAAGCGGCGGCGATGATGGGACTGACGACCATTTCCATTCCGCGCTATGAGAGCGGTTATTTGGCGGCCAAGGAGCTGCTGGCGATGATGAAGGGAACGGCAAGCAAGGAACCGTTCAAGCTGAGCGCAACCGTCAAATGGAGAAGAACGGTGAAATAAACAGAAGAAAAGTAAAGCAAACGGACGTTTTAGTAAAATTTCAATTTATTTTATTAAAGATTTTTTACGTAAACGCATTCATTTTTTATTGACAATTGCCGAATTGGCCAATATATTAGGAATTGAGGATTTTACTATCTTGATTACTAAGGGGTCGGAGCAAGTGAAAAAGGTAAAAAAAGTTTTTAGTTTACTGACGGCGACGGCTATGATCGCGGCGATGGTCGGATGCGGCGGTTCCGGAGGCAACAATTCCGCTTCTCCTTCCGCTACGGCTTCTTCCTCGGCTGCACCGGAAAAGCTGAAGAAAATTTCGATTTTCCAATCGAAAGTTGAAATCGCCGAGCAATTGGAAGCGCTCGCGAAGAAGTATACGGAAGAAACCGGGAACGAGGTGGAAGTCTGGGGCGCTGCCGGCGACGGCTATGCGACGCAGCTTCAAGCCAAGCTTACCGCGAATGAAGGACCGTCGATTTTCAGCGTCGCTACCGGCGCGGAAGCGGAAAAGTTCAAATCGTACTACTACGATTTGAGCAACGAACCGTATGTGAAAGACATTGCGCCCAATATGGCGCTGACGATTGACGGCAAAGTCGTCGGCGTTCCGTACGGCGTCGAAGGTTTCGGCCTGGTGTACAACAAGAGCCTGGTCGATCCGAAGGACGTCACGGATCTCGCTTCTTTCACCAAAACGCTGGAGAAATTCAAAGCGGAAGGCAAAAACGGCCTGAGCCTTTCGCAAGAAGCGTACTTCTTGATCGGACACATTATCAATACTCCGTTTGCGCTGCAGCCGGACCCGCAAGCCTTTATCGAGAAGCTGAACAAAGGCGAAGTCAAGATGGCCGACACGAAGGAATTCCAAGAATTCGCCAAATTCATGGAAGCGATTAAAGCGAATACCAAAAACCCGCTGGAAGTCAAATACGATACCCAAATGGGCGACTTCGCGACCGGCAAAACAGCCATGGTTCATCAAGGCAACTGGAGCTACGCCATGTTGAAGGATTACGGGGATCTGGGCTTTGAAATCGGCATGATGCCGTTCCCGCTGGCAGGCAACAACAAACTGGCCGTAGGCGTGGCTAGCAACTGGGTGATCAACGGCAAGGCCGACCCGGATGAAATCAAAGCGGCGAGCGCCTTCCTGAACTGGCTGTTTACGAGCGAAACCGGCAAGAACGCGATCGTAAACGAGTTCAAATTCATTCCGGCGATGGTAAATATCGAGGCAAAAGATCTGGACCCGCTGTCTCAAGCGGTGTACGAAGCAACGAAGAGCGGGCAAACGATTCCCTGGGCCCTGAACTACTTCCCGCAAGGCATCATCGTCAACGACCTGGCTCCCGCCACGCAAGAGTTCTTCCTGAACAAAAACATGACCGGCGAACAGTTCCTGCAAAAGCTGGACGCCGCATGGGCCAAAGCTGCAAAACAATAAAGATTGCCTGGACAGAAAACGAAAGCCTAGCCTCCAATCGTGGCTTCAGGCTTTCGTTTTTCTTCCGGCAGTACCGAATTTTATCCGAAATGAGTGATCGAATATGAATACCAAAAAGGACATCGGCTGGTACGTTTTATTTACGATGCCTTTGATATTTATATTTACGACGGTCGTGATCATTCCGTTCATTATCGGGATCGGCTATTCATTTGTAAGCTGGGACGGCATTCCGGCCAATCCCAAAGTGTTTGTCGGCTTTGACAACTACGTCCAACTTTTTCAAGACGAACGCTTTCTTCAATCCGCTTGGCATACGATTCAGTTTACCGTTTTGGCGCTAATTGTCGTTAATCTGGCGGGGCTGCTGCTGGCTCTGCTCGTCACGAACGGGCTTCGCGTAAGCAATGCCGCGCGAACGATGTTCTTCATGCCGAATCTGATCGGCGGGTTGATTCTCGGCTACATTTGGCAATTCATTTTTACGGATGCGTTTAACTCCGTCGGCGAAAAAACGGGCCTCAAAAGCATTTTCTTCAACTGGCTGCTCGACCCGCAATTTGCGTTGATTGCGATGGTCATTGTCTTTGCCTGGCAAATGGCCGGTTATACGATGGTGATCTACATTGCCGGCATTCAGAGCATCCCGGACGAAATGATGGAGGCCGCCAAGGTAGACGGCGCGAATCTGTGGCACCGATTGACCAAAATCGTATTCCCGCTGCTCATGCCGTCCTTCACCATCTGCTTGTTCCTTACGCTCTCCGGCGCGTTCAAAATTTTCGACGTCAACCTGTCCTTGACGAAGGGCGGACCCAATAACGCCACGGAAATGTTCGCCATGAACATTTACAATGAAATCTTCGCCTACAGCCACTATGGAATCGGTCAGGCCAAAGCGATCGTGTTCTTCCTGATTGTGGCGGTCCTTACCTTGACCCAAGTCATCATCACGAAGAAGCGGGAGGTGCAAATGTAATGAAACGAACAGGCAAATGGATTTTGGAAATCCTGCTATTCGTTTTTGCGCTTGCGTTCCTGTCGCCGGTCTATATCATGGTGGTCAACTCCTTCAAAAACCGCGCGGAATTGTACGAAAACACGCTGGCGCTGCCTTCTTCGCTAAGCTTTCAATACTATGCCAAAGCCATGGAGAAGATGAACTTTCTCACGGCATTCGGCAATTCGTTGTACGTGACCGTCGTTTCGGTGATCATCGTCGTGATTTTGTCTTCGATGACGGCCTGGATGCTGGTCCGGAAGGACAATAAAGTAAGCAAAGCCATCTTTTTGACGTTCGTCGCCACGATGCTGATTCCTTTCCAAACGTTGATGATGCCCCTGATGCAGGTGATGGACTGGATCCGCACTCACCTTCACATCCCGATGCTGAATACGCATGAGGGATTGATCTATATGAACGTCGGCTTCCATGCGAGCATGGCGGTATTCCTGTACCACGGCTTCATCAAATCCGTGCCGGTCGCTCTGGAGGAGGCCGCAACTCTGGACGGCTGCAGCAAGTTCGGCTTGTTCTGGAGAATCGTGTTTCCGATGCTGAAGACGATCACGGTCACGATTGCGATTTTGGACGTGATCTCGATGTGGAACGACTACTTGCTTCCGTCGCTCACGCTATCCGACAAAGGGTTGCGCACGATTCCGCTGTCGACCTTCTACTTCTTCGGTGAGTTCACCATCGTGTGGAACCTGGCGATGGCCGGTTTGACGCTGGCGATCGTGCCGGTTGTCATCTTCTACTTTTTCGCACAGAAATATATCATTAAAGGAATTGCAGCAGGAGCGGTTAAATGAACAACAACAAGACATGGTGGAAAGAATCCGTTGTATATCAAGTTTATTGGAGAAGCTTTTACGACTCGGACGGGGACGGCTACGGCGATTTGGAAGGGCTGATCCAAAAGCTGGACTACATTCGGGATCTGGGCGTCGACATCATCTGGCTGAACCCCGTGTACGAGTCTCCCGACAAAGACAACGGATATGATATTTCCGACTACGAAGCGATCATGCCGAAAGCCGGCACGATGGACATTTGGGAAAGACTGCTTTCGGAAGTCCACGCCCGCGGGATGAAGCTGATCATGGATCTGGTGGTCAACCATACGTCCGACCGGCATCCGTGGTTTCTGGAATCCAGGTCGTCCCGTGACAATCCCAAGAGGGATTGGTATATATGGAGAGATGGAAAAAACGGCGAACCTCCGAACAATTGGCGTTCTTATTTCTCGCCGTCGGCGTGGGAATGGGATGAGGCGACGGGGCAATATTACTTCCATTCGTTTGCCGTCGAACAGCCGGATTTGAACTGGAAAAACCCGGAATTGCGCCGGGAAATTTATCGGATGATGAGATTTTGGCTGGATAAAGGCATAGACGGATTCCGGTTGGACGCGATCGCTTTGCTGGCCAAGCCGGAAGGATTCCCCGATGCCGAAAATCCCGAGGACATCCGTTACTTAACGAATAATCCCGGTCTGCACGATTATATCCGGGAAATGAATGAGCAAGTGTTCCGTCATTACGATATCGTGACGGTAGGGGAAACGGCGTTCGTCTCTCCCGAGGAAGGCTTGAAATTTGTCGGCGAAGACCGCAAGGAACTGAATACGTTATTCCATTTCGAAGTATGCGATGAGATGCCGGCGTGGGACATGCGCCGCTTTAAGGAGATTCAGAGACGCTGGTATAAGGTTCTGTGGGGAAAAGGCACGAATTCCCAGTTTTTGAATAACCACGATCATACGAGACAAGTGACCCGGTACGGAAACGACGGCCCTTACAGGGTGCAATCCGCCAAACTGCTGGCCACCATGCTGCACACCCTTCCGGGCATCCCATATATTTATCAGGGCGAAGAAATCGGCATGACCGGCGTACGGTTCGATTCGATCGATCAATACAACGATATTGCGATGAAAAACCGCTACGACGAAGAGGTTCGGAAAGGCCGGGATCCGCAGGAAGTCCTGCAAAGCCTGCAAGCGTTGAGCCGGGACAATTCCCGCACGCCCATGCAGTGGAACGATTCGCTCCATGCCGGGTTTACGACCGGCACTCCCTGGATCAACGTAAATCCGAATTACAAAGAGATCAACGTGGAAAAGGATTTGTCCGATCCGAATTCCATTTACCGGTACTATCAGAAGCTGATCGAGCTGCGCAAAAAACACGAGGTCATGGTGTACGGCGATTTCGAAGAGCTGCCGGAGTGGATGGAGGACAAGCACCTTTACGTGTATACCCGAACCTTGGGCGATACCCGCTGGCTCATCGTGCTCAACCACTCGGACGAGCCGTCGTCCATGCGGTTGCCTTCCGACTATCCGGCTTCCGCCCTGCAATTATTGCTTTCCAATTATCCGGAGAACGAAGCCGATACCGATGACCGCATCGAGCTTCGTCCCCACGAAGCCCGGATTTACGCGATCCGCCGCGCTTAACGGCTTGCTGCGCATAGCGTTTCGTTCAGCGGACGGCTGGGCGCAGCGGCTTACCCGGCGGACGGCTGCTCATAACGGCTCGTCCATCGGATGGCTCCCCTAAACCTCCCTTGCAGGGAGGGCAGACTGTCGAGAACGTCTCGGCAGTCTTTATTTTTTGTTGCGTTAATTTATGACGGTACTGCGTTAATATGCAATATGTTATAATATGGTACCCGGCCCCCAACTGAATGGGTCTGTATCGGGCACATGGTGCCGGAAGCGGCATTATGGAGAGAAAGCGATAGGAGGGACGGCCGTGGCAAGCACGCATGTTTTCTCGCGGAGAGAAGAAGTGGCCAACGCCGTGACGCACGGGGGCGGCGCGCTGCTCAGTGTTGCCGCGTTGACGCTGCTGATCGTATTCGCCAGTTTGAAAGGAACGGCCTGGCATGTCGCAAGCTTCACCGTGTACGGCGTAACGATGCTTCTTCTGTACACGGCGTCTACGCTCGTTCACGCTTGGCGCGAAGGCAAGGTCAAGGATTTGTTCGAGACGTTCGACCATTCCTGCATCTACTTGTTCATCGCCGGATCGTACACCCCGATTATGCTTACTGCGCTGCGGGGCCCGCTGGGCTGGACCGTGTTCGGCATCGTCTGGGGGCTGGCGGTTGCGGGCGTCGTGTTCAAGGCGTTTTTTACGAAGCGGTTCGTGATGATCTCTACCTTATTTTACGTGTTGATGGGGTGGATGGTCGTGCTCGTCTGGCACCCGCTGCAAACGGCCATGGCTCCGGGCGGGCTTCGGCTGCTCGTTGCCGGCGGGGTGTTGTATACGCTAGGTTCGGTGTTCTATGTATGGCGGGCTTTCCGCTACCATCACGCGGTTTGGCACCTTTTTGTCATGGGCGGCTCGGCACTTCATTTTTTTGCGATTCTTCTGTATGTTCTGTAATCGGTTGTCGCGGTCGACCGGGCCAGCACGGCCGCCGGTTTGCCGGTCAGAGCCGGGATAAGGTTGCCTGGCGTGCCCGCGTAGGGAGCCGATTGCAGCTCTCCGAGGGGAGAGACAATATCCGCCGCGGTACATTTGCGTCATGAGCGCGAGGGTAACCGGTTTTCCTTCTTCTTCGGAGTTGACGACGAGATGGGAAAGGCGGCCTTTGCAAAGATCATCCCCTTATACTCCCGCAAAAGAAAGGAATGCTGCGTATAAGGGGATCATTCGCACCTCGCTATGAACAAAATGCGGAAGCAGGAACGAATGGGCGCGTTGGGAAGCGAGTCTTTGGACGCGGGTCAAGTCGATTGCGGGAAGCGTGGACGCGCCGGCGGCATATTGGCGCGAGTTGCCGGTCAGTACCAGTGCCCCCACCCGTTTCCGATCCCCGGCTGCTGCGAATATTCGGCGTCCGGAGGATAGGGCCGGCCGTGCGTCTGGCCGTAATATCCCGGAAACGGATAGGCGGGGTTGGCCGAATGGCCCGTGGCCGGATGGACCGGATAGGGCGGATAGGACGGGATGGCCGAATTGGCCAAGTTGGCCGAGTTGGCTTTGGCGGGATGGGACCCCGTCAGGCCTTGCACCGCGTCCGTTTTGCAATCGCTCGGCGGTCCGATAATAACGGTGTCGGTAATCGGCGCCAACACTTCCTTCAATTGGGGTTCGTTAAGGCAATAGGTATGGGCCAACACGTTAGCAGGGGTCAATCGCAGCAGGTCCGAACCCGTAATGATTTCCGGAATCGGGGCGTCAAAAACGGCCAACAGCTGGGTGTGGTCTTCCGTAGCGATTTCATAATGCCACCATCCCTGGGGAACGTTGGCCACTTGCCTCGGCCGGATCGGAAAATGGCGAAGCTCTTTGGTGAACGGGTTGATCAGGGAAACGACGGCCGCTCCCGAAACGCAGTAAACCAGTTCGGAAGCGTTTTGATGATAATGGGGCTCGACCACATTCCCCTTGCTCAGGTAAATATCCAGTATCGACACGTTGCCCAAGGTGTTAAGCTGTTGAATGGAGAGCGCAAGGATGTAATTCCGCCGGTCTTTTTGATAATAAAGGTTGTCGCTCAAATCGTACGTAAATTGTACGGATGGCGAAGTATAGTCCATATATGAAACCGCCATATTGATTTCCTGCCCTTCATACGAAAATAGGCTTTTGCCTGACGGGATAGCTTATGAATGATCCCAAAGGAAAGTGCGCCGATTTTTCATGAAGGGTGTTATGACCGTTATTTCGGATAATAGGAGAAACCGGGATATTTGACGACAGGCCATTTTTCCTTCCGCAGATCGTCTAGCAGTTCCGGCCCGACATGAAGATTGCTCCGAACAAGGTCCCGCGGGGTAAGCGCCATCCACTGGTTCAAGGAAATATCGGCAAACCGGTCGCTCTTGAACATCTCCAGAAACCACAGCGTCCGGGTTCCGGTGTTCTGAATGTAGTGGCCGAACGCGAAAGGCACGTACCCCACATCGCCCGCTCTGACATCGAAGGTTCGCGCAGCCCCGTCGCCGGCAAATACCGTCATCCGTCCTTCTCCCGTCAGGTAGTATTGCCATTCGTCGTTGTTGGGGTGCCAATGCAGCTCCCTCATGGCGCCGGGCTGGATCTCGACCAGGGCTGCGGCAATCGTTTTGGAAATCGGGAAATTGGTGGAGTCCACGATGCGCGCGCTTCCGCCGGGCGTTTTGATCGGCCTTTGAGCCAACAGGCGATGCTTGAAGCTGAGCGGAACGGTGCCGTATGGCGATTGAACCTGCTGGCTTTCGAGGGAACCGGGAACGGAGTCCTGATAGATATAAACTTGCTTGTCGGGAATGGAATCAAAAGCGCTGGTCGGAATGCCGAAATTGGCGGACAGAACGTCTTTGGGGGTGTGTGCGAACCAGTCGGAGATGGACAAGGTGTTCAAGTCGGAGAAGGTCCCGTTATCGAAAACGAGCAAAAATTCGCATCCTTCCGCCAGCCCTTGAATGGAATGCGGCACGCCGGCAGGAAAATACCAGATATCTCCCGGGCCGATGTCGGCGATAAAATTTCGTCCGTTTTGGTCGACGGCGGTAATCCGCGCGCTGCCCCAAATCATGTACGCCCACTCCGCTTGTTGATGCCAATGCATTTCGCGCACGCCGCCCGGCGTCAAGCTCATGTTTACACCCGCCAGCGTAGTGGCAATCGGCAATTCCCGGACGGTAATTTCCCGGGACCATCCGCCATGATTCAGCTGCATATGCGTGTCGGAGAAAGACATTCTCAGATTGGGCAGCAAGCCCGAATCCGTTACGGGCGGGACCAGCATGTCCGGATTTTCCCTGTCCCTCAGGATATCGCGCGGACCATAGTCCGGACCGCCGGCGCCGTCGCTTCGGATCGGTTGCGGCACGTGAAACGGCTTTGCGTTATTTGGATAAGGATTGTTCATGCCGTTTGTTTCCTCCTAAGAATGATGCGCGCATCATTTTTCATTCTACAAATAAGAGTATGGATTGGGTTTGGATATTATGAAGTTCAATGGTTGGATGGCCTCGACACGTGAACGGTGCAGCCGCCCGGCGTGGTCGGGCGCATCGGACAAAACGGACCGGACCGTCGTTCCGCTAATGGTTAAGAAACGCCGAAAATCCGGGCAAATCGGACACAGGTTCCGTTATTCGATCAAATTCCAGGCAAAACATAACGACTCAGGTGAAATAGCGGATCCTCTGTCAAGAAACAAGCCGATTTTGCGTCGATTTTTGTAAATAGCGGATTCTCTGTCCGCATTCGACTGCAGCTTATATTACGTTCGAAAGTCTATACGTCCGCGCCCGCTCCTTTCCGCTTGCCACACTCAGCATGTCCAGCTCGACCAATCGATGGAGAATGCGCCTGGCATGCCGATCGCTGATCCTAAGATGTTCCGCCAATTCCAGCGGGGCAATCGGACGCAGCAAACGCCGCGCAAAGCGCATCGTCTCCGCCTCAAGCCAGGAGAACCGGGAAGGCACGTCGGTAGAGACGAATTTTCCGATGAAGGCGAGAACGAGCTGTTGGCACTGTTTAGGCTCGTCCGTAATCGACGGGTAGGCTACGGGCAAGAACGTCCATCCGTCGAGCGACAACAAGCAATGCCTTTGGCATAAATCTTTAAACCTCCTAACGTCAAGATCTCTTGCATGCGGTCCGTATCCCTGAATTTCAATCCCGCCCTTCGCGCCTCCGGGCATATAGGCAAGATCCAGGTAGCGGTAGCCATTGTTGAAATCGCGCACTTCCCATTCCGGATACAAGTGGTCAAAGTTTCCCACGGCCGGAAACCAGATGGAACGAAGAAAGGCGACGGTTCCATGACCAAGTCCCGTTTCAAGCCGTTCGCGTCTTCTGGGATTGTTTTCATTCTCGATCTGGTTCTGCATCCATTCTTCGTATTTTTGTTCGAATCGCAACATGTGGACACACCTTTCTTTAGCCCGACTTGACTTGCGCCGCGAAAACAAAAAACCGCCTTAATGCCCGAACACCCATCTTCATGAGGTGTCGGGTATTAAAGCGGCATGTGCTTCACGACCGTCTTTATAAAGCCAGTATAGCCTGATCCGAACCATTCGGCAACAGCGTTTGCCCTCATGTCCGAATTTCCGCGAAGCCGCGATAGGCCCGGTCATCTGCATATACGTAACGCGTTCCGACGGCGCGTTTTTTCGAAGCGCAAATTGTGATATACTGTTTATATAATAAACACTTTTGCGAAGTTCCGTTTCCCGATTTGCGAACGGAATGTTTGCTGCGACAGGATGGGGGACAGGAAAATATGCGGAAAGACGATGGCTTGGAACGCGAAACGGATCGCAAAACGCATGATGAAACGGATCACGAAGCCGTAAAAAAATTGCCTCCCGGGGTGGCGCTCAGTTGGGGGCTCGTCAAGCAATCGCGCAGAGGTCCGAAAGGCGAACTGAGCATTCCCCAAATCGTCGAGGCGGCAATCGCAATCGCCGATAAGGACGGCCTCTCCGCGGTATCCATGAGCCGGGTCGCGGCGGCTTTGGGATTTACCGCCATGTCTCTCTATCGGTACATTTCCGGCAAGGACGAACTGCTGCTGCTCATGCAGGACGCCGTATGCGATATTCCGATTCCGCCCGAGGAGGAGACGGACGCCGACTGGCGCGCAAGCATGCGCGAATATGTACGGGCGAGCATCCATATTATCCGGAAACATCCATGGTTCGTCGACATTCCGATCTCCGGCGTTCCGATCACGCCGAACAACCTGCGAATTGTGGATTGGGCGCTTCGGCTGCTGCGGAATTTTCCGCTTAACGATTACGAAAAAATGTCCATCGTTCTCCTGGTCAGCAGCTACGCGCGAGCATGCGGGATGATTATGCGGGATATGGAACGGGCGATTCGAGCCGGAACCAGTCCCGGCGCGTTCAGCGGACTGGAATATACGGCGGCGCTTAAGCAGCTGGTCACGGCGGAGCGCTTTCCCGATCTGTATCCGGTCGTCATGTCCGGCGCATACACCGGCGAGAACGAGAGCGACAATACCGTCGGCAACGACTTCGATTTCGGTCTGGAACGGATTCTTGACGGCATCGAGTTTTACCTGGCCTCAAAGATGCGGAAGGACTCGGACAGCAAGCAAGCCCCGAAGGCGAAGACCTAAAGGGTCCCGGCATAAAACCGAACGAACCTCCAAAACCGCTGCAAAAGCGGGATTGGAGGTTCGTTTTTTCGATATCGCATCAAAAGCAGCGCTTGGAAATCCAAAACGGGCTTTGGGGACCGATTGGCTAGCGGCGTCCCGCTTTCCGGGAAAACGCCCGCATGGCCCAGACGACGGACGCCAGCAGGATGAACGCGCACCAACCGGCCGCCCACCATGCGTTCTCCCGAATCGGGGTGCCGGTCAGCAGGCCGCGGATCGTTTCAATGACCGGCGTGATGGGCTGACGGTTCGCGATTCCTTGCAGCCAGTCCGGCATCGTATCCGTCGGAACGAAGGCGCTGGACAGGTAGGGGAGAAAAAGCAGCGCGAATCCGTATGCGCTGGCGGCGGACGGGCTGCTTGCCACAAGTCCGATGGCGGCGTAGAGCCACGTGAACGTAAGGATGAATAAGACGATCACGCCAAACGCCATAAGCCATTCCGAAAAGCTTGCGGAAGGCCGGAATCCGACGAGGAACGCCACGCCGATCACGACGGCGGTGGCGATCAGGTTGCGTACAAGGCTGGCCGCGACATGTCCCGTGATGACGCTAATGCTTCGGATCGGCATCGTTCGGAACCGGTCTATGATGCCGTTGGTCATGTCTTGGGCTACATCGACGGCGGTGATGGACGAATCGAATCCGGCGCACAGCAGAATGATGCCCGGAACCACGTAGTTCACATAGTTTCCGCCCGGATCGAGCGCGCCGCCGAACACATAGGTGAACAGCAGCATGAGCATGATCGGAAGCGCAATGGCCATGATAAGCGCCTCGACATTGCGCAGGCTGAGACGAATGCTGCGTCCGATGAAGACGGCGTTCGTCGTGGCGAAGGACGCCGTTTTGGCCGATGGATGGGGGCTAATCATGATGCCGATTCCTCCCGTTCTTTAGTCGTCAGGGCGATGAACACATCGTCCATGCTCGGCTTGCGAATGCTCACCTTGGTCTCCTGCGGGACCGTGTCGGCGAGCTCGTTAAGTGTACGCCTGATTTCCCGGAGGCTGCCGCCGGTCGGGACGACCCGAATCACTTCATCCTTCGCGTTCCGCAGCTCGAGCACCTCGCCGCCCACGCGCGATTTCAGTTCCTCCGGGGTTCCCGTCGCCACGACCCGCCCGCCGGCAATGACCGCAATCGTGTCGGCCAGCTGGTCCGCTTCTTCCAAATATTGTGTCGTGAGAAAGACGGTAATGCCCTGCTCTTTCAGTTGAAGGATGGTATCCCATAAAACGCGCCGGCTCATCGTATCCAGACCCGTCGTCGGCTCATCCAGAAACAGAATCGGCCGGCTGGCCGCCAGGCTGATGGCGAGATCCAGCCGGCGGCGCATGCCGCCCGAGTAGGTCTTGACGCGCTTTTTGGCAGCCGGCGTCAGGTCGAAGCGGCTGAGCATCTCGGCTGTCCGGGCGCGGGACTCCGCCGCCGTCAACCCGACGAGTCTGCAGATCATGCGCAGGTTCTCCTCGCCGGTCAGCATTTCGTCGACGGCCGCATACTGTCCGGTGAGACTGATGGACTGTTTCACCTCGTTTTTTTCGGTTAAGACATCGTACCCCGCCACGCGCACGGAGCTTTCGTCGGGGGCGACCAGCGTGGACAAAATGTGGATGAGCGTCGTCTTGCCGGCGCCGTTGGGCCCCAGAAGCGCGAAAATGGCGCCCGCAGGTACCGCGAGGTCGATTCCGTCGAGCACAACGTGATTTCCGAATCTTTTCCGCAAACCCGCAACTTCGATCGCATAGGATTTCATGAAGCGGCCCCTTTCCATTCACTCAATAAACTGTATTTACAATAAACAGTATATTATATAAACAGTATTTGCGCAAGAAGGATTTTCAACCGGCGATACCCGGCTTCGGAGCTGCGGGACTCTGCGGATGGATGCTTTCTCGGGCGGACAAGACCGTCTCTTCGGGGATTGTGATAAGATGAAAAAGAGAATCGAAGAGTGCGGGGACGCAAAGCGTATGCGGCGCGCATCGAAGTAAAGGGGGAAGCATTTTGCTTGGATTTGCCATTCTCGTTTTCTTTAATCTGCTCGGTCTTGGATTGAAAGAATGGCTGCATGTGCCGATGCCGGCCAATCTCATCGGCCTTATTCTGTTTACGCTCGCGCTGTACTTCAGGATCGTCAAGCTTCGGTGGGTGGAAGATGCCGCGCAATTTCTGACGAAGCACATGATGCTGTTTTTTATCCCGTACATCGTTGCGTCGATGGCGATCGTTCCGCTGCTGGGCAAGCAGCTTCTGCCGCTGGCCGCAAGCCTACTTCTCGGGCCCGCGATCGTGATCGCGGTTGCCGGATGCGTGACGGCCAGGCTGCGGAAACAGCCAAGCGGGGAGGAAGCCTCCCGATGACGGCGCCATGGTTTCGTGATCCTTTGTTCGGCTTTTCGCTCAGCGTGATTCTGTACAGCGCCGGCTTAATCGCGAGCAAGCGGTTTCGCTGGCTGCATCCGCTGTTTTTCAGCTCGGCCGGCATTATCCTCCTGCTTGTTCTGACCGGCATTCCCTACGAAGATTACGAGCCGGGCGGCCAGTTGCTGACGTTCTTTCTGGGACCCGCGACCGTCGCGCTGGGCGTTCCCCTTTACAAGCACGGAGGGCGAATCCGCGAGCAGCTTGCCGCCGTGCTGGGCGGAATTACGGCGGGGGCCGTGGCGTCGATCGTATCGACCGGTCTGCTCCTGTGGGCGCTGGGAGGATCGCGCGAGTCGATTTTGTCCGCCTTGCCGAAATCGGTCAGCTCGCCGATCGCCGTCGAGCTGGCCAGGATGACGGGCGGAACGCCGGAAATCAGCGCGACGCTGACGGTGCTGACCGGCCTTGCCGGAAGCATGATGGGCGAATCGCTGCTCAAGCTGCTGCGCATTCGCGGCGATTTGCCGATCGGCATCGCGATCGGCACGGCCGCCCACGGCATCGGAACGTCGCGGCTTTTGCGCCGGTCGGAGGCGCAGGGAAGCTACAGCGGCTTTGCGATGGCGATGAACGGAATCGTGACCGGCGTGCTGTACATCCCGCTGATCTGGTGGTTTGGCCGTTGAACGAGGAAAAATGGCGGAGGAAGCGCGGAAGCGGATCGGGGCGAAGCGGGGAGGGGCGGGGATTTTCGGGAACCGGCCTGCCGGGCAAAAAAAGGCGTCCTTGCCGGCGTAAGCCGACAAGGACGCTTCGTTCGAAAGCCGTTTTTCAGCTTTGTTTCTTGTGCCACAGCGCTTCGATTTGTTCGAGCGATCGGCCCTTGGTCTCGGGAATGAACAGCCAGGTGAAGATGACCGTGATCAGCGACATCGCTCCGAAAACCCAGTAGGTGACGGCCGGACCCGCCGAATTCAGCAGCGGGGGGAACGATTGGGAAACGACGTAATCCGCGGCCCACAGCGCCATCGAGGCGATGGCCGTCGCTCTTCCCCGAACGCGGTTCGGGAAAATTTCGGACAGCAGCACCCAGACGACCGGACCGAGCGAAATGGCGAAAGCCGCCACATAGATCAGGATCAGCCCGAGAACCAGCGGTCCCGAAATATCGCCGGAGTGGAACACGAGTCCGATCAGCAGAAGGCTTACGGTCATGATCGACGTCCCGATCAGAAGCAGCACCTTGCGTCCGGCCTTGTCGATGAGCCAGATGGACAGAATCGTGAACACAAAGTTGATAAAGCCGACCAAAATCGTTTGAATCAGCGCGGCATTGGTGCCCGCGCCCGTCTCTTTCAGAATCTCCGGCGCATAGTAAAGGATGGCGTTGATGCCGGTGACCTGCTGCAGAATCGCGATGACGACGCCGACGAAGAGCGCAAAGCGCAGGCCGGGCTTGAACAATTCGCGGTACGACGCCTTTTCCGTTTTGAAGGACTCCTTGATCTCAAGCACTTCCTGCTTGGCCGCTTCCTCTCCGTGGATGCGCAGCAAAATCGGCAGCGCTTCTTCCGGACGGCCCTGCTTGATCAGCCAGCGCGGGCTTTCGGGAACGAGAAACAGAAGGATCATGAAAAGGACTCCCGGAATGGCTCCGACGCCGAACATCCAGCGCCAGCCGTTGGCGATATCCCACGCGTCGTCGCCGTAGCTCGCGATACCCGAGTTGATGAAGTACGTCAGAAAAATACCGCTTACGATCGCAAACTGGTTCAAGGCGACCAGCCGGCCGCGGTAGCGGGCGGGCGCGATTTCCGCGTTGTACAGCGGGCACAAGGTGGAGGTAATGCCGATGCCGATGCCTCCGATCATGCGCGCCACGATATATCCTGTAAACGTCTCGGGAATGGCCGATCCGATCGAGCCGACAATAAACAGCACGGCGGCGGCGATCAGCACTTTTTTCCGGCCGAGCCCGTCGCTTAGCGTTCCGGATAACGCGGCGCCGATGATGCAGCCGATGATCAGGCTGGAGACGGCCCAGCCGATCTGAACGTCGTTCAGAGCGAATTTGTCCGTCATGAAGCCGATGGCTCCGGACACGACGGCGGTATCGAATCCGAATAAAAAGCCGCCCAACGCGGCAATGATGGACACCAGCGTCACATATTTCATGTTCGGGCGAACCGCTTGTTCGGCGGTTAGCAAGTTGGTTGACATTTGTTCAGGCCTCCCTTGGCGTAATGCAAGCGGCTTCCGGTCTGGGGAAGCGAGAACAAGTATAGCACAGGGCGCGAAGCCGGGAGGGAACAATCAACTTCAATAATTTGCGCTATTTCCGCACAATAATTCGGCGGGGGCGCATTGCGGAATGCGAGAGGGTCCGATCTTCACTTTATTGGCCTGAACAACGCAAAAAAGTCCATTTCCCGGCCGGGAAACGGACGGCAGCGCGCGACGGGATTCGTGCGGTTACGGGAGCTGGGCGCGGTATTCGGAAGGGCTGACGCCGGTCACCTTTTTGAATACCCGGCTGAAGTAGTTCGGGTCTTTGTAGCCGACCTCGTAGCATACTTCCTTAATGCTGAACTGGTCTTCCCGGATCAACTGCTTGGCCTTTTCGATCCGGAGCCGGGTCAGGAAATCGATAAACGTCTCGCCGACGTGCTGCTTAAACACCTTGCTGAAATAGAACGGATTCAGGTGAACGAATTCCGCCACGTCTTCCAGCGACAAATCTTCGGTAAACCGTTGGCGGATGTAGGCTTTGGCTCTGTCGATGACCGTCGACGTCTGCTCCTCGCGAATTTCGCGAATGCGGTTCAGGGCCGACATGACATAGCTCCGCTGCGCCGCGTCTTCGGTTGCTTCGTGCGGAAATTGCACGGTTCTTCCCTGTCTTAAATCGTCAAAAAGGCAAACGCTTCCATTTCGATCGGAACAAGTCGAGGCGAACACCGCTTCGAAGTACGACCGGCGAAGGCCGTCCGCGCCGCTGCGCAGCGTTCCGATTCCGACGGACAGGTCGGCCTTCAGTTGGGAACGCACCGTATCCCGCAGCTTTTCCCCGAACCGGACGGCTTCCTCCTTCCAATCGTCCTCGGCCTGCGGCGGCTTTCGCAGGAACACCGCCAGGTGATGCTCGAGAATGGAGCTGACGATGCAGTGGCCGTGCGACTTGGCGAATCGGCGGATCGTTTCGAACAGCGCCCTCTTGTCCAGGCCGGGGTCGTGGCCGGCAAAGGCGAGCACCAGGCAGCGGCAGTCCTCAAGCGGAAAATCGAGCCATTCCGCAAGTTCCTCGGGCCGGGCGTCGATCACCTGATCGACCATCAGCATCAAGGCCAGCTCGTTCTCCACCAGCGGCTGCAGCGCATACACCCTGCTTTTGAGCTCGAGCTGCTCGGCTCTTTTGTCCTTTTCCCGTTCGAGTTCGTCCACCAGCTTCCGCAGCAATTCGGCGATCTGCTCTCTGCCGGCGGGCTTTACGATATACTCCTTAACGCCGAGGGCCAACGCTTCCTGGGCATAGGAAAAATAGTCGTACGCCGTCACCAGCACAAGCTTGGCGTCCGGAAGCAGGTTCCGGATCTCCTTCAACGCTTCCAGGCCTTGTATGCCGGGCATTTGCACGTCCATAAACACGATATGGGGGCGGCGGTCCTCCGCAAGCTCAATGGCCTGTCTTCCGTTCTCGGCATGGATGATCTCGAACGTATCCGGCAGCATGCGGCTGGCGATCCACTCCAAGCCTTCCCTTTCCAGGGCTTCGTCATCCGCGATCAGCAGGCGGTACATCTTTTTGCTCCTCCTCACGTTTCAAGGGTACACGGATCGTAATCGACGTGCCCTGCCCGGGACGGCTCCGAACGTCGACGGCGTCGTCGCGTCCTGAGAACAATTGGAGCCTTCGGAATACGTTGCGGGTGCCAAGCCCCGTCGACGCCGCAGCCGGGCCGCCGGCGTCCGCTGCCGGCTCGTAATTCATGCGCAGCAGCGCTTGCCTCGTCGTTTCGTCCATGCCGATTCCGTTGTCCGCGATTTCGATTACGGCGTCCCGCCCTTCGCGGCGGACGGTAAGCCGGATTTCGGCGTCTTTTTCCAAACGCTCGATGCCGTGTACAAACGCGTTCTCCACCAGCGGCTGAATCGTCAGCGGCGGAATCGGCGCAGACAGGGCGGATTCGTCGACGGCCGTCTCGAACCGGAACCGGTTCCGGAAGCGCGCCTGCTGGATGGCTACGTACGCCGCCACATGCGCAAGCTCGTCCCGCAGCGTGGCCGGTTCGTCCGGATTCCGCAATTGGTAGCGGAACATCTTCGACATGGAGACGATCAGATCGGACGTCTTCTCCGCCCCTTCCAGAAGCGCCAGCTTGGACAACACGTTCAGCGAGTTGAACAAAAAGTGCGGGCGGATCTGGCTTTGCAGCGCCTGAAGCTCCAGCTCCTTGACGAGCCGGCGCTGCTCCAGCCGTTCCCTGTCCCGCTCGGCGGACGCTTTCAGGTCGGCCAGCATCTGCACGAACGCGCCGGACAGAACGCCGAGCTCGTCCTTGGAAGGGGGCGGCAAGGCGGGAACAACGTCATACGACCGGCGCTCCGAGACGCGCTTGGCCGCCTTGACGAGCCGGCCGACCGGTTCGGTGACGCTCCGGGAGATCCACACGGCCAGCGCGATCCCCAGCACGGTCTGAACGGCGATAACGGCGGCGCCGAGCCGGTTCATCTTCGCGTTCTCCTCCTGAACCCGGCGGAACACCGGCTGGTCGAACTCCAGCTCAAGGTCGACCAGCCGCTGCGCTTCCTCGCGGATAAAGGCCAAGGTTGTTTCCGCCGATTCGTACACGGCCAGCGCCTCGGCCGGGGAAGAAGACGCGGTCAGGGCGGCTTTTTCCTGCCCGACCAGCGTGTCCAGCAGGCGGACGTAACCGGCTGCCGCGGAGACGAGCGCGGAGGGGTGGCCGGCTTGTTCGAGCGCATCCCGGCGCTGCGCGAGCTCGCCGCGCCTACGCTCCGCTTCGGCCCGCCCTTCGGGGGCGGGGTCGAGCAAATAGTTGTAAAGGGCCTGCAGGGACTGCTCGGCGGTCAGGACCGACTGCTTGTAGGACAAGACCCGGTCCATCATCCGGTCGTAGCTTCCCTGAACGACCGTCGAGCTCTGAAACAGAAAAAACGTGACGGTATTGGCGAGCAGGACAAGAAGCGGGATGATCAGCAAAAGTTTGGTGCGTATGCTCATCGGCGGCTTCCTCCGGCGTCGGCGGCAGCGCCGTTGTCGGATGCGCCGTTAACGGACGACGTGCCGTCGGAGCCGTCTGCGCCTTCCGCCGCGTTGCCGTTGCCGCCGCCGTTGCCGTTGCCGCTTTCCGCGTTAGCAAGCGAATTGCGGTTCAAGACGGCCGTTTCCGTCACGTGCAGCTTCCCGATCTCTTCCCCCTGGAAATAGGCGTGCACCAGATCGACCGCTTCCACGCCCATTTGATAAGGCTGCTGAACGATCGTCGCCTCGATTCGTCCCTGCCGGATCGCTTCCCTGGTCGACTCCAGATCGTCAAAGGCGAACACGCTGACGTTCGCGGCGCCGACGCGCTGAACCGCCTCCGCGATGCCGGGGCCGTCGAGCGCGCTGAACCCGACGATTGCCCGCAGCTCCGGTTGTTGCTGCAGCATCGTTTCCGCCTCTCCGGCCGCTTGCAGGCGGGAGATGTTGGAGTAGCGGATGTCGGCGATGGCAAGGCCCGGATAACGGTTCACGACGCCAAGGAACCCTTCCAGACGGAGCCGCTGGTTATTCGCTTTGCTGCCGAGCAGGACGCCAATCCGGCCGGATTTGCCGATCGTCCGGACGACAAGCTCCCCCATCTGCGCCCCGGCGCGCTTGTTGTCCGTTCCGACATAGGCGATCCGCTTGCTGTTCGGCTCGTCCGCATCGACGGTAATGACGGGAATGCCCTTGGCCGCCGCCTGGTCGATCAGCCGGGCGTAGCCGGGTTCGTTCAGCCCTTGAACCAGCAGCGCATCGGTGCCTTTCGCAATCGCTTTTTCCAGCAGGCGGGCCTGTTCTTCGGCGTTGATCCGAAGCGGTCCCGCGTACTCGAGATCCATGCCGTGCCGCTCGGCCGCGGACCGCGCGCCGCTTTCGACCGACCTCCAGAACGGATTGTTCAATTCCTGGGAAATCAGCCCGACCCGCAGACGCGAAGGTTCCGCCGGATCCGCCGGCTTCAACTGCCCCGCAAGCTGGCGGGTGTGCAAGGAGGTGACGCCGAAGCCCGCAAGCAGGAAGAAAAACGTCAAAGAGAGGAGAGCGATGCCCAGATTCCAGATTCGATTCGACATTCGGGGTCTCCTTAACTGTCGCTTTGGAACTTACAACTCTCATTATACAAAATAAACCCCAACCCATGCATCGAAGCCGGGCATCGGGACGGAAAACGAGCGGCATGGGCCGCCGATACGGACCCGCGGAGCCGGAGCCGTACCGGCTTGCGGGCAGCGGACGAACGCGGCGGCATCGCGGCGCCGGACAAACAGCCGCGCGTCCCGTTTGCCCTCGGCCACCTTCGGGGCTATTCCGAACGCGGGACCATGACATTGACATCCCTATAGGGGGATGTTATAAAAAAAATGAACTGGCACTCACCGAGGGAGAGTGCTAATCGTTTGCGAAAGGAGATCGCCCCATGGAAAAGAAGCAGTTTCAAGCGGAATCGAAACGGCTTTTGGAAATGATGATCAACTCCATTTATACGCAAAAAGAAATCTTTTTACGTGAATTGATATCCAACGCAAGCGACGCGATCGACAAAATCTACTACAAAGCGCTGACCGACGACAACCTCGTGTTCGACAAAGACAATTACTACATTAAAATCATTCCGGACAAAACGAACCGCACCTTGACGATTCTCGACACCGGCATCGGCATGACGAAGGAAGAGCTGGAAACCAACCTCGGCGTCATCGCGAAGAGCGGTTCTTTGGCGTTTAAGCAGGAGAACGAGATCAAGGACGGACACGACATTATCGGCCAATTCGGCGTCGGCTTCTATTCCGCGTTCATGGTCGCGGACGTCGTGACGGTCATCAGCAAGGCGCTCGGCAGCGACACCGCATACAAATGGGAATCGACCGGCGCCGACGGCTACACGATCGAACCGTGGCAGAAGGATACGGTCGGGACCGAAATCATTTTGAAAATCAAAGGCAACACCGAGGACGAAAATTACGACGAGTTTTTGGAAACGTACCGGCTGAAAGCGATCATTAAGAAATATTCCGACTTCATCCGCTATCCGATCAAGATGGACGTGACGACCTCGAAGCTGAAGGAAGGCACCGACAACGAATACGAGGAAGTCACGGAAGAGCAGCGGATCAACAGCATGGTGCCGATCTGGCGCAAAAACAAAAACGAGCTGACGGACGAAGACTACCGAAACTTTTACACGGAAAAACGGTACGGCTTCGACAAGCCGCTCAAGCACCTGCACATCAGCGCAGACGGAACGGTCGTCTATCAGGCGATCTTGTTCATCCCGGAAGCGATTCCTTTCGATTATTATACGAAGGAATACGAGAAAGGGCTGGAGCTGTATTCGAGCGGCGTGCTGATCATGAACAAATGCGGCGACCTGCTGCCGGACTACTTCAGCTTCGTCAAAGGGATGGTCGACTCCGAAAGCCTGTCGCTCAACATTTCGCGGGAAATGCTGCAGCACGACCGGCAGCTTAAGCTGATCGCCAAAAACATCGAGAGCAAAATCAAAAGCCTGCTCAAAAGCATGCTCAAGGACGAGCGGGAGAAATACGAGAAATTCTTCAAATCGTTCGGCCGCCAGCTGAAGTTCGGCGTTTACAGCGACTTCGGCGCGCATAAGGAAGTGCTGCAGGATCTGCTCATGTTCTATTCCTCCAAGGAGAAGAAGCTCGTAACCTTGGACGAGTACGTCTCGAGAATGCCGGAGGATCAAAAATACATCTACTACGCGACGGGCGAGTCGGTCGAGCGGATCGAGAAGCTGCCGCAAACCGAGCTGGTCGCCGACAAAGGCTACGAAATTTTGTACTTCACCGACGATATCGACGAATTTGCCATCAAGATGCTCATGCGCTACAAGGACAAGGAATTCAAGTCGGTATCGAGCGGCGATCTGGGGATCGAAACGGACGACAAGAAGGAGACGGAATCCGCGAACGACGAGCACAAAGCGCTGTTCGAATATATGCAGAACCGGCTGTCGGACAAAGTGAAGCGCGTCAAGGCGTCCACGCGTCTGAAATCGCACCCCGTATGCCTCTCTTCGGAGGGCGAGGTATCGATCGAAATGGAAAAAATCCTGAACGCGATGCCGGGCAATCCGGACGCTCCGAACGTCAAGGCGGACAAGGTGCTGGAAATCAACGTCAACCATGCGGTGTTCCAATCGCTGAAAAACGCCTTCGAGCACGACAAGGAAAAGCTGGATCTGTACACGGCGCTGCTGTACAACCAGGCGCTGCTGATCGAAGGGCTGCCGCTTCAGGACCCGGTCGAATTCTCCAACGATATTTGCAAAATAATGGTGTGATCGGCCCCCAAAGCGGACAGCGTTCGCTGCAAACGGCTGAGCAGGGCGGAATAGGCCGCCGGCTCGGCCTTTTTTTTGCGCTCGGGCGGCCTTGGCTTGGGCGGCTTTCGGGAAGAGCGCTTCGCGTCGTCGTATCGGCAGGCCGCGATTGAAATTGATAATGATTATCAATATACTCAAATAAGAAAACGAAAAGCAGGAGGGAGGGACTTCGAATGGAAACCGAGCCAAGCGGCGCGCGGAACGAACCGGGCTGCCTGCATGAATGGCTGTTCAGGCTCCGGTCGGTGGAGTCCGTTAAGGGAGACGGGACCGGCGGACTCAAGCAGCAGCTCGTGTTTTCCTATGCGCTGGTCGTCGTGACAAGCGGCGAAGTTCAGCTTCTGCTGGACCGGCAGCAGGTGGACCTGGAACAGGGGGCGGTATGCGTCTGTCCGCCGGACCGGACGTTCGGCACGGCGTCCATGAGCGGGAACTCGGAGATGTACGTGTTCTATTTTGACGTTTTCGGCCGGCGGGAGGAAGCGGACGGCGGACTCGGCCCGGTCAAGGAGGCGCATTTGTTTTCCCATAGCGGCAAAATAACCGTTTATCCTTCCGACGAGCTGGTTGCGATGTGCGGCAAGCTGTTCAGCGGGTGGCGCAGCAATGATAAGCTCGGCCCCTTCCGCTGCCAGATCGATTTTCAGGAACTGCTCTACCATATCGCCCGGAACAGCCGGGCGAAGCCGGACAGCGCCCATGCGGCGCTTGAATTCGCGAAGCAATATATCGAAGAGCATTATACCGAACCGCTGACGGTCGAACGGCTCGCGCAGATGGCCGATCTGAGCCCGAAATATTTCGGCGACCTGTTCAAAAAGAAATACGGGAGAAGCGCGATGGACTACGTAGCGGAGCTGCGCCTGGCGCAGGCCAAGCGGCTGATGGCCCAATCCGATCTCCGGCTGCGCGATATCGCCCACCAGGTCGGCTACGCCGACGAATTTTACTTCAGCCGCAAATTCAAAAAAGAGATCGGCATCTCCCCGGCTGCCTATATGCGCAGCCGCCGCCGGAAGGTGGCGGTTTACAGTCCCGCGCTGCTCGGGCAGCTGCTGCCGCTTCAGATTATGCCGTTTGCGGCCCCGCTGCACCCGAAGTGGACGGAATACTACTACCGCAAATACCGCAACGAGATTCCCGTTCACATCAGCGCTTACCGGCACCATCAGGAATGGGAAGCCAACATCGAGCTGCTGCGGCAGGTGCCGGCGGATTTGGTGCTTGCCCTGGACGACATTTCGGAGGCGGAGAAGCAAGCGCTGGAGAAGATCGCGCCGGTGTTCTATCTCCCGGCCGAGGGCGCGGATTGGAAGCGGCAGTTTCGTCTGCTGGCCGAATTTCTGGGCGAATCCTGGCAGGCCGAGCAGTGGCTGCAGTGGTATGCGCACAGCATGCGGGCGGGCAAGGAACGGCTGCGGCAAGCGATGGCCGGCGAATCGGTCGCGGTCGTCCGGATGCTGAACGACAGCCTGTTCCTGTACTGCGATCGCGGCATGGCCGGCACGCTGTACCGGGGCCTGGAGCTCAAGCCGGCCTACGACTGCGGGCAGGAACTGTATGATGTGCCGGTCACGCCGGCCGAACTCGGCGACTTGAACGCCGATCATTTGCTGCTGATGATCCGCCAGGAGAGCGAAACGCTCGGCGCCTGGAAAAGGCTGCAGGACGATCCGAAATGGCAGGCGATTCCCGCGGTTCAGCGGCACCGGCTTTGCTTTCTGACCTCGGACCCGTGGCGGGAGTATTCCGCTTATGCGCACCTAAGGATGCTGAAGCAGGCCGTCCGGCTGCTATCTGCCGTTCGTCCATCTTAATTCGGGATTTTGTCCATGGCGATGCGCCTGCTCCTTCGCTATAATCAGCAATGATAATCATTATCAATAAAGAGAAGCAGGAGAAAGGGGCTTTTCAAAAAGATGAGAAAGACAGTCGCATTAGCCGTTTTGATTGCATTATTCATGCTGGTGTTGGCCGCATGCGGAGGCTCGAACAACGAGAAATCGGCCAATAGCGGTACGAACTCCGGACCGTCGGCATCGGCAACGGCAACGGCGCCGGCCTCTGCCGAGGCGCAGCCGGCCAGCGAGCAAGCGTCCCCGGCGGGCGAGCGGAGGATCGAATACTTGGGCGAAACGTATACGGTTCCGGCCAACGTGGAACGGATCGTCATCACCGGCGCGATGGAAGCGATGGAAGACGCGCTTGTGCTGGACGTGCATCCGGTGGGAGCCATTACGTTCGGCGGCAAGTTCCCCGAGCGCTTCGCGCCGATTACCGATAAGGCCGAGTCGATCGGCGAGAAGACGCAGCCGAACTTCGAGACGATTCTCAAGCTGAAGCCGGACGTCATTCTCGGTTCCACGAAATTCCCGGCGGAAACGGCCGAGAAGCTGAAGAAAATCGCGCCGACGATTCTCGTCTCCCATATTGCCGTCAACTGGGAAGCGAACCTGCGGCTGCTGGGCGAGCTGACCGGCAAGCAGGAGCAGGCCGAAAAGGCGATCGCCCAGTACAAGCAGGATCTGGAAGCGGCCAAGGGGACGCTGACCGAGAAGCTGAAAGGCCAGAAGGTGCTCGCCGCCCGGATCCGCTCGGGACAGGTGTTCATTTATCCGGAGAAGGTGTTCGTGAATCCGATCCTGTACAACGACCTTGGGCTTGAACCGCCGGCGGAAGTGAAGGCCGCCAAAGCGCAGGAAGCGCTGTCGGTCGAGCAGCTTGCGGCGATGAACCCCGACTATCTGTTTATCCAGTTCGCCGATGACGAAAACAAGGAGACGCAAAACGCGCTGACCGAGCTGCTGGACAACCCGATCGTGAAGAAGATCAACGCCGTCAAAAACGACAAGGTGTTCGTGAACACGATCGATCCGCTCTCGGAAGGCGGCCCCGCTTGGAGCCGGATTCAATTCCTGAAGGCCGTGCAGGAGCAACTGGCCAAATAATGCGGAAGCGTGAGTATTCATGCGGACGATGGCCCGTTTAAAGCCGGCGGCGCTGCTTGCGCTCGGCGTGCTGCTTATCCCGGTCACGATTCTGCTGTCCGTGCTTTACGGCACAAAGTCCATCGATGCCGGCACCGTCTGGGATGCGCTGTTCCGCTTCGATCCGAACGACGTGGACCACCTCATCATCCGCTCGTCCCGCATCCCGCGCGTCGTCGGCGCTCTGCTCGTCGGCGCGTTCCTTGCCGTGTCCGGCGCCCTTATGCAGGGGATGACAAGAAACGATCTTGCCTCCCCTTCCATCATGGGCGTGACGGACGGCTCGGCGTTCGCCATTACGCTGTGCATGGTGTTTCTGCCGGGTCAGGCCTCCATGGACATGATCCTGTTCTCCCTTGCCGGGTCCGCGCTCGGCGCCGGCCTTGTCTTCGGCATCGCGAGGCTGCTGCCGGGCGGCACTTCCCCCGTCGCGCTGGCGATATTGGGAACGATCGTCGGGACCTTTCTGTCCGGCGTCTCGCAGGCGCTGGCGACTTACTACCAGGTGTCCCAGAACGTCAGCTTCTGGTACAACGCCCGGCTGCACCAGATGGATCCCGCCGTCATCCAACTGGCGATTCCGTTTGCCGTTGCCGGCTTTGCCCTTGCCATGCTGGTCGCCCGTCCGGTTACCACCCTGTCTCTTGGAGACGAACTGGCGGCCGGGCTCGGCATGAACGTCGTGCTGGTGAAAGCCGCGGCGATGCTCAGCGTCGTCCTGCTGACCGGAATCTCCGTGGCGATCGCCGGCAAAATCGCCTTTATCGGACTCATCATGCCGCATGTCATCCGGTTTCTCGTCGGCCGGGATTACCGGCGGATCGTTCCTTTCGCGGCGCTGTACGGCGGGCTGTTTCTGGCCTGGTGCGATCTGATCAGCCGTATCGTCAACCGCCCGTTCGAGACGCCGGTCGGCGTCGTAACCGCGCTGTTCGGCGTGCCTTATTTCCTCTATTTAATCAAGACGAGAGGAGGGGGCAAGCGTGCGTAGACTTTCGGCTTCGGCGCGGTTTTGGACGGTGTTTCTGACCGCCTGCGGGCTGGGTCTTGCGGCCATGTACGTCAGTCTGACCAACGGCACGTTCGATCTTTCGACCAAGGATGTCTTCAAGACGCTGCTTCGGATCGATCCGACGGCCGAACGCGATCTTGTCGTTTTCGAATTTCGGCTGCCCCGCATTTTGCTTGGCGCGCTGGTCGGCTTCGGCCTCGGAATCGCCGGCGCCGCGCTGCAGGGCATTACCAAAAACGCGCTTGCGGACCCCGGCATTTTGGGCATTCACGCCGCCGCGGGAACGGCGGTCGTGCTGTATATGTTTTTCGTTCAGGGCACGGTGAAAGGGGCCGGCTGGATGGCCGTCATGACGATGCCGTTATTCGGCTGGGCGGGCGGAATCGCGGCGGTCGCGCTGCTTTACGCCTTGGCCCGGCACCAGGGAGCGCTCGACCCCCAGCGGCTCATTCTGGTCGGCATCGCGCTGAGCACCGGCTTCGGCGCGCTTACGCTCTATATCTCGCTGAAGATGAATCCGCAGGATTTCGAGATGGCGACCGTATGGCTGGCGGGCAGCATCTACAGCGCGACCTGGAAGCATGTCGCCACGACGCTCCCGTGGCTGCTCGTTTTGACGCCCGTTATTTGGCGGAAGTCCGCCGTTCTCGATCTGCTGCAGCTGCACGAAACGAGCGTCAAAGGGCTTGGCGTCCGCGCGGACAGGGAGCGGAAGCTGCTGCTGTTTTGCTGCGTCGGGCTGGTGAGCGCCTGCGTGTCCGTATCCGGCAGCATCGGCTTTGTCGGCCTGATCGCTCCGCATATCGCCAGGCGCCTGGTCGGCGCGCATTACCGGCATATCGTTCCCGCCTGCGGCGCCATCGGGATGCTGATGGTCGTCGTCGCCGACTTTATCGGCAAAACGATCTTCGCTCCGGCGCAACTGGCGGTCGGCATCGTCATTTCGATCTTGGGCGTCCCGTATTTCGTCTGCTTGCTGTTTCGAACCCGAAAAAGATAACGGCGTGCGCAAGCGGAAAGGCCGTTCAAGCCAATAAGGAGGGCGTCATGATGCGGGGAACGTTCAGACCGGAGACGGTTATGGGACGGGAACTATTCGTTTATACGCCGGTGTCTTACGAAGCGGGGGACCGCCGGTTTCCGGTCGTTTACGTGCAGGACGGCGGCGAGATGGTGAAGCAGGGCCTGAATGCGTTGGAGCATCTGGTCATGACGAAGCGGCTTCCGGAGCTGATCTTCGTCGGCATCAAGCCGCGCGACCGGAACGGCGAGTATACGCCCTGGCCGGCCAAAGCGCTCGCCCCGGACAGGCCGGATTTCGGCGGAGGCGCCGCAGACTATTTGCGGGAGCTTGTCGGCACGATCAAGCCTTTTGTCGACGGACGGTACCGCACCCTGCCCGGCCGGGAGTCCACCGGCATCGCAGGCGGATCGCTGGGCGGGCTCGTCTCTCTTTACGCGTATTATTTGTACCCGGAAGTATTCGGCAACTTCGCCTTGCTGTCCGCTTCTTTCTGGTACGAAGGTTTTCTGGAATACATGGAACGCCAGCCCGCGTCCGAATCGTCCGGGCACCGGATCTACATGTACGTCGGCGCGCTCGAAGGGATGTACAAGACGAATGTTCAGAAAGAAATGGTAAGCAGGACGAAGCGGGCTCACCGCCTGCTGCTGGACCAGGGCTTCACGGAAGACAGGCTGAAGTTCGAAATCGGCGAGAGCGGGACGCATGACGGGATGTTGTTTGCCCTAAGGTTCCCTTCGGCGCTGCAATGGCTGTTCGGAGAAAGGAGCGATAGCGTTGGAACAAAAGCTTAAACGTTCGGCGTTCACCATTCCGGGAACGGAGCAGTGGACGCTAAAGAGCCGCCGCGGCGCGGAGTACCGGATCATGGTGTTCAAGCCGGAATCCGCCCCGCCGGCCGAGGGCTATCCGGTCATCTACATGCTCGATGCCAATTCGGCTTTCGGCGCGATGGCGGAAACGGTCCGCTTGTAGACGCGGGGACCGCATCGGCTCGCCGACGGGGCGGGGGTCGTCGGCATCGGATACGAGACGAACGGGCCGTTCGACATGGAGCGGCGCTTTTACGATTATACTGTCCGCGCGGAAGCGGAAGAGCTGCCGCCACGCAAGGACGGGACCCCATGGCCGGCGACGGGCGGGGCGGACGAATTCCTGGATTTTCTGGAAAACGAGCTGAGGCCCGCGATCGAGCGGGAGGTGCCGATCAACCGCAGCCGCCAAACGTTGATCGGTCATTCTTTGCCGATCGACTTCTCGTTGTTGGTCCCGTGGATTCCGTAGGCATACGAGACCTGGCCGTTTTTGAGCGTCACTTTGAGCCCGAGCCAGCGGTCGCCCAGCGGATTTTTGGGGTCGCCGCCTTTAATTTTCTCTTTATGGTTTCGCTTATCAAACAGGGTCTGGTGTTTGGTTGCCTTATATTAAAAATGTTGCTTCAGGTTATTTGTATGCGGATAGCGCTTATGCTGAAAATAGTGGTGATACAACAAATAATTTCAAATTTTATGTCCAGCTGGCTTCAGGACAAACTTATTACACAGCCTACCTAGTCGAGGTCGGAACTACAAATACGGTAGTTAGATACGCATCAACTCCATGGAAATCAATTTCGGATCTATCTGTAAAAAGAGTCACTTCCATAGGTCAAACTGAATTTGACGGTAGTAATATAACAACTAAATCATACAATCAAAAATGGGATTCTGTACAAGTTTCAAAATACAATTCCGGTGGAGTCTACTCCAGTTGGTCGAATTACTCAGAATACAGTGAATGGAAAAATAATATGTGGTATGGAACAATAGACTGTACATCCAGTTATGTACACAGGTCAAACGGGTATGTATCTATATACCTGTAATTTCTCTTCCAGCACCCTGTGCATTATTTCACGGGGTGTTTTCTCTAAAAATTTACTCTACTTTGCAACCTTATAAGCAGCGCTGCGTCGAACATATAGGTTACTATAACAGAATTGAGGCGATGGATAGTGAAGCGTTTCTTTTTAGCACTGTGTTGTACTTTGCTTTTATTCACATTTAATGAAGTCGGAAAAGCTTCAGCAACATCCTTACCCGCAAAATCTACGGTATTACTCAAAGCTGGAAAGTTCTTTATTTTATACACGAAACCAGCTCCACCTTTCGTGGATGAAAACAATCGATTACTGATACCTCTTCGGTCATTTGAAGATTTATTTGGAGGAAAAGTTTCTTATTCTGCTTCGACAAAGACGGCGAAACTTAGCTGGTTAGATCATGAGTTTCAGTTTGTAATAGGTTCAAAAAATGCCCAGATGGACGGACAATCGGTTCTGATGGATACGAATCCAATAATAAAAAATGGAGCAATGTTTTTACCGATACGCATCTTTATTGACCAAGCAGAATTAAAAAGCCACTGGGACAACAAAGAAAATGTTCTGGTTTTGGATGACGAACGAATCCTTGTAGGAGAACCATTTGAAAATTTTGAGGGAAACGATCTTTACAGTCAGAATCAAGATGGGGCATTCAAAATCAATAACTATGCAGTAACTTACAAAAGCAATGGTACATTCCAACTCACTATCAATGCTTCAAACATAACCGGTGAAAATATACCTAAAGGTAAGGCGGACATTCATCCACTCGTTTCTTACGCAGATGGGGGCTTTGCTACCGATTCTTACAGTCGACCGTTTTATCCAGAAATTCAAGAAATCAAAGAAAATGGGAATGTGTCTGTATCCCAGAACTTTCCGTCCAAAGAAGTTAACTACATCATCACGGTCGCTAGGTTATTTTCCGATCAGGATCAGTAAAGGCTGAAAAGCACTCAGACCACAAAAAAACGACATTTACTCGAAAATTCGAAATAGTTTGCCCTAAGGTTCCCTTCGGCGCTGCAATGGCTGTTCGGAGAAAGGAGCGATAGCGTTGGAACAAAAGCTTAAACGTTCGGCGTTCACCATTCCGGGAACGGAGCAGTGGACGCTAAAGAGCCGCCGCGGCGCGGAGTACCGGATCATGGTGTTCAAGCCGGAATCCGCCCCGCCGGCCGAGGGCTATCCGGTCATCTACATGCTCGATGCCAATTCGGCTTTCGGCGCAATGGCGGAAACGGTCCGGATGCTGGGGCAGGGGCCGCATAAGGTGGGGCCGGCCGTCGTCGTCGGCATCGGCTACGAGACCGATCGGCCGCTGGAGACGGACCGCCGGTTCTATGATTATACGGTGCGGGCCGGAGCGGACGAGCTGCCGCCGCGCCCGAACGGCTCGGCGTGGCCGGAGACCGGCGGAGCGGACCGCTTTCTGGATTTTATCGAGGAGGAATTGAAGCCGCTGATCGAGCGGGAGCTGCCGGTCGACCGGAGCCGCCAGACGCTGTTCGGCCATTCGCTGGGCGGCTTCTTTGTGCTGTATACGTTTTTTACGCGGCGGGAGGCTTTTCAAACGTACGCGGCGGGAAGCCCGTCGATCTGGTGGAAGAACCGGTATCTCGTTTCGCACGCCGACCGTCTGGCGGCTTCCGCGGCGGAGACCCCGCCGGAACGGGCGCCGCAGACCGGGCTTTTCATCGGCGTCGGCAGCCTGGAAAAACCGCACATGATCGAGGATGCCCGAGACCTGTACGAGCGGCTGTCCGCTGCGGGCGTTCCGGGCTTGCGGCTTGAATATCGCTGTCTGGAGGAAGAGAACCATCTCTCCGTCATTTACCCGCTTCTCGGACGCGCGGTCCGATTTGCGCTGGAAAGCGGCAAGCCCTCGAAGGCGACGCGCTAGGCGCCGGTTCGAGGGCTTCAGGCCGCCCGGCTTGCTTTGTCGTTTCGAAAGAGCTTCAGGCTTTTTGCGTCTACATCCCCGCCTGCTGCGGGAACGAATCCGCTTTCCAGGAGACGCCCGTAATGCGGACCCGCATCGGCCCCGAAGGCGTGGCGATGGAGCGCGTTTCGCCAACCGAAGCCATCAGCAGCTGATTGCCGACCGGAGACAGAAAGGAGATGCGGTTCAGGCCGGGATCGGTCTCGTGCGGGAAGGCGATCGTAAACGCGTCGCTAGTCTTGGAGTCCGCCTCGTCGCATTCGACGGTGCAGCCGATCCAGACATATTGCCGCAATTGTTCATCTTTGAGCGTCAGCTTTTCCTTGATGAATTGGACATACGTATCGAGAAAAGCGCTGGCTTGCATTCGCTTGGCATCGTGCATACGAAACAGAGCGTCAAGAAAAAAACGTTTGTCCTCGCCCAAAACAACAAGCTGGCGAAGCAGTTCCTCCCTCAGTCCGGAAATGCCGAAACTATGGCTCATAGTAGCACTCCTTTCCGACGCCGCCTCTGCCTGCATGGATCAAACGGTCCGACATGGTTCTCATTAGGTATCCTCCTTATATAAAAATAGAGACCTCCCGAAGAGGTCTTATTGCTATCTTATCAAAATTTGGCATAAAGTCCAGCGCCGTTCAGACGCCGTACAGCCGGCGGTACTCCGTCGGGGTCATCCCCTCGTTCTCCATGAACCGTTTGTTGAAATAGCTTACGCTCGGATAGCCGGCATCCGCAGCGATTTGCCCGATTTTCGCCTCTTTGCGCTCAAGCAGCCATTGCTTGGCCATCTGGAGGCGGGAGCGCGTAATGAAGTCCATCGGCGTCATCTCCGTCACGCTGCGAAACAGCTTGCAAAAATAATACGGGCTTACGCCTGCCTTGTTCGCCCATTCTTCCAGCGAGAACGGCTTGGCCGCTTCCTGCTGCATCAGCGGCAGCAGCTCCAGAATGCGGCTGTCCGATGAGCCCCCTCCGGCGCCGGCAAGGGGGACGGCCTGTTCAACGAAAACGGACAGCACTTCGTACGTCAGCGTGGACAAGCGGGCCGGAAACAGCATCCGGTGCGCCTCGGCTTCCGCAAGCAGCGTTTCGTGAGCCTGCTCCCACAAGTCGGGGCGGCGCAGCGTCCACAAAGGGCTCTTGTGCAATCCCCGCCAGGTCAAATAATCTTGCAGGCCGGCGCCGCTGCCGTAAAAATGAACCCAGCGGACCGCCCACGGATCGTCTTCGCTGCTGTAGTACCGCTGCCGCTGAAGCGGGAAATACAGCACGGCTTCCCCGGCTTTCAGCGTGTGAACGTTTCCGTCGATCTCCACGTAGCCTTTGCCGGAAACGACGAAGTGAATGTTGAAATTGTTCAGTGCGCCCGCTTCCCGGGACACGCTGTGCTCGGGGTAGTCGCGGTAAAAACCGACCGACTCGGGAAAGCAGAAGAAGGGCGTTTGCGGAAGGGTCGGCAGTAGGCACTGCCGCTGCATAGGACAAGCACCTCGATGACAATATTGTTTTAATTCGATGCAAAATATTATTATTTTAATTTTAAATAAACTTCCATATAATCACAATATAATCATAATTCCAAACAAGCTGAGGTGGGGAGCTGCATGAGTCGAAAACTGAGATGGGGGATTTTGGGGTGCGCCGCAATCGCCAAGCGGGCGGTCATTCCCGGGCTGCGGCTGTCGGAGCTGAACGAGCCGGCCGCAATCGCGAGCCGGGATGCGGACAAGGCGAAGCAAACGGCGGAGGCGTTCGGCATTCCCGTCGCGTACGGCAGCTACGAAGCGCTGCTTGCGGACGAGTCGATCGATGTCGTTTATATTCCGCTGCCGAACCATTTGCACCGGGAATGGACCCTTCGCGCCGCGGAGGCGGGCAAGCATATTCTGTGCGAAAAGCCGCTCGCGCTGACGGCGGCGGAAGCGGCCGAGATGGTTGAAGCGGCCGAGCGTGCCGGCGTCCGTCTCGCGGAAGCGTTCATGTACCGGCACCACCCGCGTTACGACACGATCAAGGAGCTTATCGCGTCGGGCGCGATCGGGAAGGTGCGGGGCATTCGCAGCGTCTTTACGTTCAACAACGCCGGCGACAAGGGGAACGTCCGGTTTCGCAAGGCGTGGGGCGGAGGCTCGATTTACGATGTCGGCTGCTATCCGATCAGCGTCGCGCGCCTGCTGCTGGAACAGGAACCGGAGGCGGCGACGGTGCAGGCTTTCTTTTCGCCGGAGCACGACGGGGTCGACATGATGGCCTCCGGGCTGCTTGAGTTTCCCGATTCGGTGGCGCTTACCTTCGACTGCGGCATGTGGGCGGCTCCGCGCAATACGCTCGAGGTGCTCGGTACCGACGGCCTCATCGAAGTGCCGTCGGCGTTCCTTACGCCGCAGCCCGGCAGCGGGAACTTCTATCTGACCGCCGGGGGAGAACGACGGGAAATCGCGGTGCCCGACGTCAACGCCTATGCGGCGCAAGCGGATCATCTGGCCCGATCCATCCTGGACGGAACGCCGCTGCGCTTTGAACCGGCCGACGCCGTGCGGAACATGAAGGCGATCGACGCCTGCCTTCTGTCCGCGCGCGAGCGGAGAAGAGTGGAACTCGAATCCTGACGGGGAGGCGACGGAGCGGTGGAGTACATCGAAATTCCGGGGCTCGGCAAGCCCGTGTCCCGCCTGGTGAAAGGAACGGATTATTTTTACCACGAATCGTACGGGAAAGCGGCCGCCAACCTCGACGCCTTTCTCGCGATCGGCGGCAACGCCGTCGACACGGCGCACGTCTACTGCGGGGGCCAGAGCGAGGAGGTGCTGGGCCGCTATATGAAGGAGCGGGGCAACCGCGACCGGCTGGTCATCCTGACCAAAGGGGCGCATCATGACGCGAACGGACCGCGCGTCACCCCGGAGGCCATCCGCCATGATTTGGAGTCGAGCCTGAAGCGGCTGCAAACGGATTTTATCGATCTGTACGCGCTCCACCGCGATGATCCGTCCGTGCCGGTGGGACCGATCGTCGAAGCGCTCAATGAGCCGATCCGATCCGGCAAGGTCGGGGCGATCGGCGTGAGCAACTGGACGTGGCGGCGCATTCAGGAAGCGAACGATTATGCGGCCGCGAATGGGCTGGTCGGGTTTACGTTCAGCAGCCCGAACTTGAGCCTCGCGAAGCCGAACGAGCCGTTCTGGCCGGGCTGCGTGTCGGCGGACGCCGAAACGTGCGCCTGGCACGAGCGGACGCAAATGCCGCTGCTTTCCTGGTCGTCCCAGGCGAGAGGCTTCTTTACGGGGAGATTTTCGCCCGACGTTCGCGACAACCCGGACATCGTCCGCGTATTTTACAACGACGGCAACTGGGAGCGGTTGAACCGGGCCAAGCGGCTGGCGGCGGAGAAGAACGTATCCATGATCCAGATTGCGCTCGCCTACGTGCTCAATCAGCCGTTTCCCACCTGCGCGCTGATCGGCGCCCAGTCGCCGGAAGAACTTCGCTCCTGCGATGAAGGCTCGAAGATCCGGCTGACCCGAGAGGAGCTTGCGTGGCTGGATCTTGAAGCGGAAAGAGGATAAGGGCAAAAACGGATGCGCGGCTCCGAACCATCGGGCAGCGACAGGCCGAATGAAGGCAGACCGGACGCAAGAGCCGCGCCGGCACGTTTCCTGCGCTGCGCGAAGCTCGGCCCCAATGCTCAAAAGGCTGTCCCGTATGGGACGGCCTTTCGTTTTGACGGCCTTCGCGAGCATGCACGACCGCTACGGACGATCGCGAAACGGAATGAAAAATCTATGTAAAAAACAAAAAAACGAATAAATGAAAAAGAATTAACTTGACAAAACGATAAAAAAGAATAAAGAATAAAAATAAACGATCGATTGCTTATGCTGCGGATGGCTGCCGGATTCGGGGGGATTCTCGGCAAGGGTATTCTCGGCAACGGCAAAATCGCGTGGACCCGGAATAGGCCGCTCAAGTCCCGCAATGGCCGGATTATCCTGCCGTGACCACGTTGATATTCAATGCCGTCAAGCTGTCCACGATCTCTTGGGGTGCTTTCGAGTCCGTGATGATCGTGTCGATGTCGGCGGTCCGGGCGAAAGAAGAAATCGAGCTTTTGCCCAGCTTGCTGTAATCCAGAAGCGCCACAAGCTTCTTCGCGGCTTTGGCCATCTCTTTCTTCAATTCCACTTCATAAACGTTGAAATCCGTCAGTCCGTCTTCGATCGTGAATCCTCTGGCCGAAGCGAACATCGTGTCGACATTGATCTGATTCAGGATTTGCGTTCCCAACGTCCCTTCCAATGCAAACGATCCCACCCGCAGCACGCCTCCGATCAGAATGACCGTGATGCCCGGATTTTCCCTCAATTCCAAAGCCGCGTAGATTCCGCTTGTAACGACGATCAAGCGAATCGTTTTTTTCCTCAGCATTTTTGCCATTTCCAACGCGGTCGAGCTGGCGTCCAGCAGGATGCATTGGCCGTTGTCCACCATTTCCAGCGCCTTTGCGGCGATGGCCTTCTTTTCTTCAAGATTTTTCATCTGTCGCACGACAAAATTGGTTTCCGTCGGAGCTTCGGCTTGCAATACCGCGCCGCCATGCGTCCGCTGCAACAGGCCCTCCTCTTCCATCCATTGCAGGTCGGAACGGAGAGTCGCTTCGGATACGCCCAAAATTTCAGAAAGCTCCTTGACGGTCGCCCGATGCTGTTTTTTCAAATGTTCAATGATTTTATCTCTTCTTTCCGTTTTGAACATTTTTGACATTTATATCACCTTTTTTGTTTTATGCAAGCGAATTTTACGTTTAGCATACCAAAAATGATTTTCGCAATCAATCAATCGATAAAAATAAGCGGAGAAAAAGACGGCGGAAGATCGAATTTTCGCTTGCATTCAACAATATTATAACAAAAAACCAGACCTTTATGCGAAGAAATACGAAAAAAATTCGAAACAAAAAATTGACAATACGAAAATAAATGATAATATTGACTTAAATCACAATCAGGATGCGGTTCTCGGAGGTGGGGAAGCGAATTGCAGGATCATCGTTCAAGTTAGCAGCGAGTAGCAGCGAGTGGCAGCGCAGTATCTTGGCAGCGTTTACAATGGATGGTCAAAAATCGTTGCGAAACCGCAACGGGACAATGGGGTGTCAAGCGTGAAAAAACGGTATGCCATGAAAACGATCGTACTGCTTGTTGTAACCGCTTTACTTGTCTTTACTTCAGCCTGTTCTTCCGGCAAATCGGGAGGCTCGGAGCCCGGCGCGACGGCATCCGGCAGCCCGGAAAGCTCGCAAGCTCCCGGCTCGGAATCGGCATCGCCGGCAAACGGCTCCTTTGACTGGAAGCAGTATTCGGGCCAGGAAATCGACGTTTTGTTGAACCAGCATCCTTACGCGGAAGCGATCATCGCCCGATTGCCCGAGTTCGAGAAGCTGACCGGCATCAAAGTCAAGTATTCTATTACGCCGGAGGAAAACTACTTCGACAAGCTGACCACGGCGCTTAATGCCCGCAACGGCAACCCGGACGTGTTCATGACCGGTTCTTATCAGTTATGGGAGTATGCGCCCGCCGAATACGTCCAGGAGCTGGATTCCTTTTTGAAAGACCCTTCCAAAACTTCTCCGGACTACGATCTGAACGATATTTACAAAGGCATTCTCGACGGCGACCGTTGGGATTTGGTGCCCGGCCATCCGGTCGGAACCGGCAGCCTCTGGGCGTTGCCGCTCGGCTTCGAAACGAACGTTCTGGTCTACAACAAGCGCGCGCTGGACAGCATCGGCGCACAGCCGCCCAAAACGTTCGACGAGCTTATTGCGCTCGGCGAGAAGCTTAACGGTTGGAACGGCGACGGCTCTTACGGAGTCGCTGTCCGCGGAACGCGTTCCTGGGCCACGATCCATCCGGGTTATATGACGGCCTTCAGCATGAGCGGCGCCAAAGACTTCGAGATCCAGGACGGCAAGCTCGTATCCAAGGTGGACAGTCCGGAAGCGATCGAAATTACGAAGAAGTTCGCCGAACTGGTCAAAAAAGCCGGTCCCAAAGACTGGACCAACTACACTTGGTATCAGGCTTCCTCCGACTTGGGCGCAGGGAAAGCGGCCATTGCGTTCGACGCGGATATTTTCGCCATCTTCCAAGGATCCAAGGGCGCTTCGAAAGAAGCCGGCAACCTCGGAACGGCGCCGCCGCCGATCGTCAAGGAAGGCCAAGCGGTTGGAGCCAACGAGTGGATCTGGTCGATCGCCATGAACAACGCCTCCAAGAAGAAAGACGCAGCCTGGTTGTTCATGCAATATTTTACGGGCAAAGAGCACACGCTGTGGGGCGCAACGCAAGCCAGCGTATTTAACCCGATTCGCGCTTCCGTATGGGAGAACCCGGATTTCCTCAAACGCATTGCCGAATTCCCGGGGTATGAGGACACCTTTAAAGCCATTATTGACAACACTTCCATCAAATTTACGCCTCAGCCGGAATTCTTCAACACGACGACGGAATGGGCCGCGGCGCTCCAAGACATCGTGACCGGGAAATCCGATGCGGAAACGAGAATGAAGCAATTGGCGAAGGATATCAACAAACGCGTGGAGCGTATCCGGACCGAATAGAATAAACGATTGGACGGGGGGCGGGGGCGATGCGTAACGGCTGTCGCGACCGCTTTCCGCAACGGAAGGAGAAGGTTCATGAGTTCCATCGGCAAGTCGGGCGAAACGGTCCAGATCGCGGATCTGGCCAAAGATCGCATGGATACGTACCGGGTGCCGCCGATTCCGTTTATGCGCAAAGCACGGCCCTATTTGATTTTGGCGCCGGCGCTGCTGCTTACGATCGGCATTCTGATTCCGTTCTTTATTTCCATCTATTATTCGTTTACGAACTATTCGTTCAAATATAAGGATTATTCGTTCGTGGGATTGGAAAATTGGACCCTGATGCTGAAAGATCCGTCCTTTTGGCACAGCGTCTGGGTAACCGGGCAATACGCGATTTTCTCTACGGGCGCGGAAATGCTGCTGGGCATCGGGGTTGCCCTCTTGCTCAATCAGGAAACTCGGCTCGCCAAAGCGCTTCGCATGGTTCTCATTTTTCCGCTCATGATTGCGCCGGTCATTGCGACCCTGATCTGGCAGCTGATGACGAACAACTCGGTCGGCGTGATCGCTCATTTTCTCCGTTCCGTCGGAATCGACAATTTCGTATGGGGAGCCGATCCCAAGACGGCCATGTTCTCGGTTGTGCTGATCGACGTGTGGGTGTATACGCCTTTCGTCATCGTTCTGGTGCTGGCGGGCTTAAGATCGCTGCCGAAGGCGCCTTTTGAGTCTGCGATGGTAGACGGCGGCTCCGCCTGGTTCACCTTCAAGACGCTAACTTTGCCCATGATCAAACCCTTGTTGGTGATCGCTTTGTTGTTCAGGACGATGATCTCGCTGCAGGAATTTTCCATTATTTTCGCTTTGACCCGCGGGGGACCGGGCGATACGTTGATGTCCTTGTCGCTCACGGCTTACAACGAGGCTTTCACGTACAAGGAATTGGGCACGGCTCTTCCTTATATGCTGATTCTCTGGATTTTCGTCTACATCGTGAGCCATTACATGATCCGTTACTGGAGCCGCGCGCAAAAAAACGCATCCGGAAGTTGAGGGGGCCGTTTAAATGGGGAACACCAATCCGTTTTCGAAGCTTTTGAAGAACGCGGCGTTGCTGCTATACGCTCTGTTCGCATTGTTCCCGTTGTTCTGGATGATTCTGATTTCGTTCAAGCATGACCGGGAGATGTTCAACACCGTCTTTCTTTTCCATCCCACTCTGGAAAACTATAAAGTGCTGTTTTCCTCCAACGAGTATATCGGGTACTTTCTCAACAACGTGTACGTCAGCGTAGGCGCGGTCCTCGTGTCCATCGTGGTCGGCGTGCCTGCCGCGTACGCGCTGGCCCGGTTCGACTTTAAAGGAAAAGAAAATCTAGCGTTCACGTTCCTCTCATTCCGTTTTGCGCCCGAGCTTCTGGTCATTCTCCCCTTGTTCCTGATTTATCAAAAAATCGGCTTGTACGACACGTATTTCGGGTTGATCTGGGTTTATCAATTGATTTCGCTTCCTTTTATCATCTGGATTTTGAGGGGATATTTTGAGGATATTTCACCGGAAGTGGAGCATGCGGGACGGGTGGACGGATATTCCTGGTGGCGCGTGTTTTTGAAAATCATCATGCCGTTGATCAAGCCCGGCTTGGTCGCGGCGGCGCTGCTGTCCTTCATTTTCGTATGGAATAACTTCACGTTCGCCCTTCTGCTTGCCGGCCAAGGCGTCATCACGACGACGGTGGCCTCTTTAAAATACATTTCCTCCGACACGGTGCACTACGGCCAGATGGCGGCGGCCGTCACGATCTCGGCACTGCCCGAAGTCATCCTGGCGCTGTTGATCCAGAAACATCTGGTGCGCGGTTTGAGTATGGGAGCGGTCAAAGGTTAGGAAGCGGAGAGGAGAGCTGGCCATGGCGGATATCGCTCTAAAGCAGGTTACCAAGAAATACAAGCAGCATACGGCCTTGAACGGCGTCAGCATCGACATTAAGGACAAAGAGTTTTTTGTCATCTTCGGACCGGCGGGCGCCGGCAAGACGACCCTGCTGAACGTGATCGCCGGCATCGCCGTTCCGGAAGAAGGAGTCGTCACCATGAACGGCAAGGTCGTGAACTCGATAGAGCCGGAAGACCGGAACGTGGCCATGGTGTTCGAAAACTATGCCCTGTATCCCCATATGTCGGTCTTCGATAATATAGCTTCTCCGCTTCGGAGTCCCAGGTACCGCCAGCCGGAGAGCAAAATCAAGGAAGAAGTCCACCGGGTCGCCAAGATTTTGAGGATCGACTGGCTGCTTCAGCGTCTGCCTTCGGAGCTGTCCAACGGCCAAAGGCAGCGCGTTTCGCTCGGCCGCGCCTTGGTCAGAAGTCCGGAAGTATTTCTGATGGATGAACCGCTGACGCATCTGGATGCCAAACTGCGCCATCAGATGCGGGCTGAATTCAAGGAAATGCAGGCGAACCTGAACACCACCACGATCTATGTCACCCATGATTATTTGGAAGCGTTGAGTCTGGGCGACCGCATTGCGGTCCTCAACGAAGGACGGATCGAGCAGATCGGCACGCCGGACGATATTTATTACCGCCCGGCCACGGAATTCGTCGCGGAAGCGTTCGGCGAACCGGAGATTAACCTTTTGACTGCCGGCATCGTTCGGAAGGGCGGGGAATGGTATCTGAACCTTTTGGGGGACAGCGACCATTTTACCGTTCCCCGGCAAGTGAAGAGCGTCATCGAAGAGCTGCAGTTGGAAAACGTGAGGGTCGGTTTCCGTCCCAAAGATATCAAGTACAGCTTTACCGACGATTCGGCTTCCATGCTGCGCGCCGCGGTATACAGCTTCGAGCCGCTCGGTTCCAAAGCGATTCTGACGGCTCATGCCGGCGGACAATTGATCCGGCTGATCGCTCCCGCCGATTTGGAGGCGCGGCCGGACCGGCCGATTTACCTCAAATTCAATGTGGACGAAGCCATCTTTTTCGATGAACGAACCAGGCGGTTCATCGCGCGCGCCGGAGAGAAGGGAGGACGCTTCGTTGGCTGAACTGGTCATCCGGAATTTGAACAAAACGTACACCAAACAAAAAGAGTCGATTCACGCCGTCAAGTCCTTGAACCTGACGGCCAAGGACGGAGAATTCATCGCTTTCCTCGGCCCTTCCGGATGCGGCAAATCGACCACGCTTCGCATGATTGCCGGCTTGGAGACGATCACTTCCGGCGAGATCGAAATCGGGGGAACGGTGGTCAACCGGCTGCATCCGAGCAAGCGGAATGTCGGATTGGCGTTCGAAAACTATGCGCTCTATCCGCCGCTGACGGTTTACGAGAATATCGCGTTCAACCTTCGGGCGAGGAACATGCCGGAGCCGGAGATCAAACGCGAGGTGGACAAAATTGCGGAGCTTCTCCAAATCACCCCCTTGCTCCAGATGAAACCGTCGGCTTTGTCGGGAGGGCAGAAGCAGCGCGTCAATATCGCAAGAGCCATTGTGCGAAAGCCGGCCGTTCTGCTTCTGGACGAACCGTTGTCCCATCTCGACGGCAAAATGCGCCAGAGCATGCGCACCGAGCTGAAACGGCTGCATACGGAAATCCGGTCGACCAGCATCATCGTGACGCATGACCAGTCGGAAGCGATGGCGCTGGCCGACCGGATCGCGATCATCAACGAAGGCGTCCTTCAGCAGTACGGCACGCCTCTGGAAGTGTACAACCATCCGGCGAACGAATTCGTGGCCGGCTTCATCGGGGAACCTCCGATGAACCTGTTCACGGTAACCGCCTTTACGGAGAAAACGGGCAGGAAAATGTTCCGGATCGACGGGTCGCCGATCGAGTTCGCGGTGCCGGATGCCTATCGGGATCGAGTGATAGACGGCAAGCCGTACCGGTTCGGCATCCGTCCCGGCGACATCCATATCGTCGCGGGCAGCGATCCGCACACGCTCAGGACCCGGGTGACGATTTTCGAAAATCTGGGCGAGGAGTGCCGCATCCATATCCGGATCAACGACGCGCTGCTCAGCCTGGTGACCGGAGAAAACGTATTTTTCCAACCGGGAGATCCCATTTGTCTGCTGTTCCGCGAAGACCGCATTCATCTGTTTGACATCCAAAACGGAAACCGAATTTAAACCATGAACGGAGGATGTACGCATGACTGCCATTCCCGAGAAAATGAGAGCTGTCGTGGCCTATGCGCCCGGAGATTACCGATTGGAAGAAGTGGACGTGCCGAAGATCGGTCCCGGAGAGATTTTGGTGAAGGTGGAAGCTTGCGGCATTTGCGCCGGCGATATTAAAGCGTATACGGGCGCCCCCAGCTTCTGGGGCGACGAAACGCAGCCCGCTTACATCAAGGCTCCCGTAATTCCGGGCCATGAGTTCATCGGTCATGTGGCGGCCCTTGGAGAAGGGGTGACCGGATTCGAGGTGGGGGATCGCGTCATCTCGGAGCAGATCGTTCCGTGCTGGAACTGCCGCTTCTGCAAACGCGGGCAATATTGGATGTGCGAGAAGCACGACCTGTACGGCTTCCAGAACAATGTCAACGGCGGCATGGCCGAATATATGAAATTTACGAAGGAAGCCATCAACTACAAGGTGCCGGACGACCTGCCGATCGAGGCCGCCATCCTCATCGAGCCGTACGCCTGTTCGTTCCATGCCGTGCAGCGCGCCAAAATCGAGCTGGGCGACATCGTGGTCATCTCGGGCGCGGGAACGTTGGGCCTCGGAATGGTCGGGGCCGCGAAGCAGGCGGGTCCCGGCAAGCTGATTGTGCTTGATCTCCATGACGAACGTCTGGAGCTGGCCCGAAAATTCGGCGCCGACATCGTGCTCAACCCAAGCAAAACGGATGTCGTCAAGGAAATCAAGGGCATGACCGAAGGCTACGGCTGCGACATCTATATTGAAGCGACCGGCCATCCGAAATCGGTCGAGCAGGGACTGGCGATGATCCGCAAGCTCGGCAGGTTTGTGGAATTCAGCGTGTTCAAAGATCCGGTCACGGTCGACTGGAGCATCATCGGCGACCGCAAGGAACTCGACATTTTCGGCTCCCATTTGGGTCCGTATTGCTATCCGCTGGTCATTGACGGCATCTCGTCGGGCAAGCTTCCGACCGAAGGCGTCGTGACCCACAAGCTGCCTTTGGAAAAGTTTCAAGAAGGCTTCGAACTGGTGAAGAGCGGGAAAAACTCGCTCAAAGTGATTTTGGTGCCTTAATGCGGAAGGGTGGTCGGAACGGTGAAGGTGGCATTGGGGAGCGACCATAACGCCTATGAATTGAAGGAACGGATCAAAACGTATTTGGAACGACACAACCATGAGGTCGTGGATTACGGATGCTACAGCTGCGATGCCGTCGATTATCCCGATGTCGCGTTTCAAGTCTCGCTTGACCTGAAGAAGGGGAAGTTCAACCGGGCGATTTTGGTTTGCGGCACGGGGATCGGCATGGCCATCGCGGCTTGCAAGGTGCCGGGGATCCGCGCGGCGCTGTGCCACGATACGTATTCGGCGGAACGCGCCCGCAAAAGCAACAACGCGCAAATTCTGACCATGGGAGCCAAGGTCATCGGGCCCGAAGCGGCTTTGAAGGTTGTGGAGGCTTGGATCAACTCCGAGTTTGAAGGGGGAAACTCCGGCCGCAAGGTCGAAAAAATTATGGAGAAGGAACAGGAGTTTATCAGGAGGGGCGAATATGAAAAAGTTGATCAACCATCCGGCGGCAGTTGTTGAAGAAATGCTCGAAGGCTTTGTGGCGGCCCACTCCCGTTACGTGCGGCAGCTGCCGCATAACAAACGGTCCATTGTCAGCACCAATACGGTACGGCCCGGCAAAGTCGGCGTCATCTGCGGCGGCGGCTCCGGCCACGAGCCCTCGTTCCTGGGGTTAATCGGCAAAGGAATGGTGGACGGCGTTCCGGTCGGCAATATTTTTGCGTCCCCGCCGCCGGATCCGATTCTGGAGGTTACCAGGGCGGTAGACGCCGGCGCGGGCGTCATCTACCTCTACGGCAATTATGCCGGAGACTGCATGAATTTTGATATGGCTGCCGAATTGGCAGGAATGGAAGGCATTCGCGTCGAAACGGTGAGGATCACCGACGATGTCGCTTCCGCTCCGAAATCGGAAGAGGACAGAAGACGCGGCATCGCAGGCGATTTCCTGGTGTTTAAAGTGGCGGGCGCGGCGGCCGATCAGGGTTACAGCTTGGATGAAGTGGTCCGGGTAACATCCAAGGCCAATCAAATGACCAGGACGATGGGCGTTGCCTTGAGTCCGTGCTTTAATCCGCAAACGGGCCGTCCGAGCTTCGAGCTCGGACCCGACGAGATGGAAATCGGCCTTGGGATTCACGGTGAACCCGGCGTACAGAAAGGCAAGATCAAACCCGCCGATGAAGTGGCCGGCGAGCTGTTGGACCGGATTCTCGCCGACATGCCTCTGACCCGGGGGGATCGGGCGGTCGTTCTCGTCAACGGATTGGGGTCCACGACCTACATGGAGCTCTTTATCCTGTTTCGCCGAACGGCGCAAGTATTGGCCGAAAAAGGCGTCGAGATTCACCGTTCTTATGTCGGCGAGTATGTCACTTCGCTGGAGATGGGCGGATGCTCGATCACCCTCATGAAGGTGGACGATGAATTGGCGAGGTTAATGGATCATCCGGCCGATTGTCCCATGTTCGTTCAGATGTAAGGAGGATGCCCATGAAACTGACCAGTACGGATTTCATTCAAGCGCTGCGCGACATCGCCGACAGGATCGAGCAAGAGAAGGACTATTTGTCCGAGCTTGATCGCGCCGTCGGAGACGGAGATCATGGCGTGACGATGTCCATCGGCTGGCAGGCCGTGAAAGCCAAGCTGGAGGAATTTGACGGAAACAGCACTTGCGGCGAGATATGCAAGACCGTCGGGATGACGTTCCTGAATGCCGTAGGCTCATCCGTCGGCCCGCTTTACGCGACGGCTTTCATCCGGGGAAGCGCGGTTCTGCAAGGCAAGACCGAATTGAACGAAGATGACATCGTGCAATTTTGGATGGCTGCCGTGAACGGGATATTGGAACGCGGCAAAGCGCAGCCGGGAGAGAAAACGATGGTGGACGCGTGGCACCCGGCGATGGCTGCGCTGAAAGCGAGCCGCGAAGCGGGGAAGGATTTGGCGGCCAGCCTGGAAGACGCGGTAAAAGCGGCGGAACAGGGCATGAAATCGACGGCGGAAATGCTGTCGCAAAAAGGAAGATCCAGCCGCCTGGGCGAACGTTCGTTGGGTCACCAGGACCCTGGCGCGACATCCGCCTATATGATTTTGGACAGCTTCACGCATACGATCAAATCGCTTCAATCGCTGGCAAGCTGACCGGCGCGCTATTAAAATCGCGGCTTGCCGCAATAGACGGCGGAACAGGAGCAGCCCTCCTGTCCCGCCGTCTTCGATTATGCAACCGGATGATTTTCGTTCAAGCCCCGCTGTTGCCGCGACAAGAAAAAAAGGGGCCAAGCCCCGCAAGTAACGTATCCGGGAAGAATTTCACGGACGGATCCGCTCGGGGTCGTGCAAGGTTTCAAGAAAATGCGCTTTTCTGTCCGTACCGTTGAGGAACAGTGTGTGCGTTGCGAGCGCGCCGGACCGGTTCCGGACGCCCTTCAGCAACATTCCGTCCGTAATGCCGGTTGCCGAGAAGATGCAATGATCCGATCCGACCAAACGGTCCATGGGCAACGCGGCATGCGGATCGGTCAAGCCCATTTCGGCGCACCGCTTGTAATCCTCCTCTCCGGCAGGCAGGAGCTTGGCTTGCATCTCTCCTCCGAGACATTTCAGCGCGACGGCGGACACGACGCCTTCCGGCGCTCCGCCAATGCCGACGAACATATCCGCCTTCGAGGCGTCCAATGCGGGAACAATCGCATAGGTTACGTCGCCGTCGTCAAACAGTTGGACGCGTCCCCCGACCTCCCGAACGGTCTGAATCATCCCGAGGTGCCGGTCGCGCCGCTGGATGACGACCGTCAATTCGGACAACTTCTTTCCGCTCGCGTCGGCGACGATCCGCAAATTGTCAATGAGAGGGGCGCGGATATCGATTTTGCCGGCTGCCTGGGGTCCGACAGCCATCTTCATCATGTACATATCCGGCGCGTGCAGGAGGGTTCCTTTGGGAGCGGCGGCAATGACGGCGATCGAACCGCTTTGTCCGTTCACGATCAGGTTGGTCCCTTCAAGCGGATCGACCGCGATATCGACTTCCATTCCTTTGCCGGTTCCGACCTTTTCTCCGATCCGCAGCATGGGCGCCTCGTCCATTTCCCCTTCGCCGATCACGATGGTGCCGTCGATGTCAATCTGATTCAGTTGGTTGCGCATGGCCGTCGTGGCCGCTTCATCGGCATCGGATTTTCTGCCTCTTCCCACCCAGAAACAGGAAGCTAAAGCTGCCGCCTCGGTGACGGACACGAAATCCAGCGTTAGCGATTTCATTGCAAGCGCCTCCTTTTTCAATTGCAGAACCTGTCGGGTTTCCCGATCGCTGCGCCGCTGTTCAAAAATTCCTTTTCCCGGGCGATGATTTGCCGCACTTTGGGGGCAGACCGGCTGTTTTCGTCAAAGGATACGTTCAAATAAGCCTCGGCAATTTTCTTGGCCGCCTCGTGCCCGATGACTTGGGCGCCCATCGTGATGATTTGCGCATTGTTGCTCAATTGCGCCCGTTCCGCCGAATAGGTGTCATGGGTGGTCGCGGCCCGGATGCCGGGATATTTGTTGGCCGCAATGGCCACCCCGAGACCGGTGCCGCAAATCAGGATTCCGCGGTCATGCTTTCCTTCGCTGATTCCTTTCGCCACTTCAAACGCGACGGCGGGGTAATCGACCGCATCGCGCGAGTGGCAGCCGTAATCGGCAACCTGATAACCGAGATTTTCCAAATGCTTCTTTATTGCTTCTTTCATCTCAAACCCGTTATGGTCCGATCCGATCGCAATGTTCATCCTTGCTCACCCTTTCCGATGTTTTTAAATCTACGCGTTTTTTATCGATTAAAAAGAAAACAAAAATTATTTTGTATTTCAATTTTATCGTTTATTTTCGTTTCGTCAAGATTTTATTTGTTTTTCTGAAGAAGATTTTCTTTGTCGATACGGCTTGTTCAGGTAGTAGAGGCGGTTTGAAGAACGGATTCGCTGTCACGGCAAGAAGGATTTGTGTGGTTTGTTTTTTCGCGAATTCGCATAAGAAAACGAAAAAATAATTTAATAAAACGAAAACAATCAATAGAATTAATCGGCCGTTTCCCGCCTGCGCGCTGATCGTCGCCCAATCGCCGGAAGCGCTTCGCTCCTGCGGCGAAGGCTCGAAGATCCGGCTGACCCGAGAGGAGCCTGTTTGGCTGGATCTTGAAGCGGGAAGCGTATAAGGGAAAAGAATAAAGGAGACAATCTCGTTGATCGTCCGGCAGCGATAACCAACTTTTGCGATGTACCCAGGCTAGATCAGGCGACAAAAGTCGACATTTTGTTGACATTGGGGCTTTCGGCCACTAGATTTATAGTTATAGTCACCTTTAAGAGGTATGAGAGGAGAAGAAACAGACGACATGAAAAAATGGACCGCACTTACGATCGTGCTTCTGCTTCTGGCCGCGGTGATCTCCGCTTGCGGCGGCAACAACGCCAACAAGCCGGACGATGCGGCTAAAAGCGGCGGCAATACGGCGACGGCGGAAGGGCCGAAGAAACGGGTCGCGCTCGTCACGCCGGAGAAGATCGGAGTGAACCAGTTCTTTACGCAAATGGTCGAAGGGTTGGAGAAGGCCGGTTCCGAATTCAATCTCGAAACCAAAGTGATCGAATCGACGGATCCGACGCAAGTGGAGCAGAACCTGCGCGCAGCCGTTGCCGAGAAATACGATCTGATCATTACGGCGGCGTTTTCCGCGGCCGATGCGCTGAAGAAAGTCGCGGCGGAAAACCCGAACCAGTCTTTCGCGATTATCGACACCGTGGTCGATGCGCCTAACGTCCGCAGCATCGAATTCCGCGAACACGAAGCGGCTTACCTGCTCGGCGCCGCGGCGGGGCTGTCGACGAAGACGGGGAAAGTCGGAGCGGTCGTCGCGATGGACGTGCCGCTGCTGAGCAAATACACCTCGGGCTTTGAGCAAGGGCTCAAATCGGTGAAGCCGGACGCCACGCTCCTGATCAACTATGTCGGAAGCTTCACCGATCCGGCGAAGGCTAAAGAGCTTGCGCTTCTGCAGCATTCGAAAGGCGCGGACTTTATCGCCGGTTTCTCGGCGGTCGGCGATTCCGGCGTGTTTGAAGCGGCGAAGGAGAAGGGCTTCTATACGTCCGGCCAGGATACCGACCGTACGGTCGAGGATCCGGAGCATGTCGTGCTGTCCCAGTTGAAAGAAACCGACACCGTTACGTACGAAACCGCAAAAGATTTCGCGCAAGGCAACTTTACCTTTGGATCGGTCAGCTATGGCCTGAAGGAAAACGGCGTCGGCCTTACGTTCGTCACCGCCGATTCGCCATCTCCGTTGAGCCCGTTCATCGGACAAGAAAACGTGGACAAGCTTAAGAAAATCCGCGACGATATTCTGTCCGGCGCGATTGTGGTCAAGAACCCGTTGGCGCCATAATACGTTCGTATCCGAGAACCGAACCGGCTGCCGATCAGCACCGGTTCGGTTCTCGTGTCTTGAGATCCGTTCCGGTGACGCCCGGGTGCCGGAAATTCTCCACCTTGGAACGAAAGGGGAACGTTATGCTGCTGCAAATGGAAGGGATTACAAAACGGTACGGCAGCCTGATCGCCAACGACCGCGTCGATTTTTCGCTTCAGGAAGGCGAGGTGCATGCGCTGGTCGGCGAGAACGGGGCCGGCAAATCGACGTTGATGCGGATTTTGTACGGCGAGGAGCAGCCGAGCGAAGGCCGAATCATCGTCGGCGGGCGGGAGCGGGTGTTCGCGACTCCTTCGGATGCGATCGCCGCGGGCATCGGCATGGTTCACCAGCATTTCATGCTGTTTCCGTCCTTTACGGTAGCGGAAAATATCGTCATCGGGCGCGAGCCGAAGGCCGGCGTGAAGTTCGACCGCAAAGCCGCAGCGGAGCACGTGAAGACGTTGTCGGAGAAGTTCGGCATGCCGGTCGATCCTTGGGCGAAGGTCGCGGATTGTCCGGTCGGCGTTCAGCAGCGCATCGAAATTCTGAAGGTGCTGAATCAGGGCGCAAAAATCATTATCCTGGACGAACCGACCGGCGCGCTGACCCCGCTGGAGGTCGAATGGCTGCTCAAGGCGATCAAACGACTTGCGAAGCAGGGGATCAGCTTTATTCTGATCAGCCATAAGCTGAACGAGGTGCTCGGTTCGGCCGACCGCATTACCGTATTGCGCGACGGTAAAGTCATCGGCTCGGTGAAGGCTTCCGATACCGATGCGGCGGCGCTGTCCCGAATGATGGTCGGCCGGGAGCTGGCGAAGTTCGAGCGGAAGCCGGTCGTGCCGGGCGAGGCGATCTTGACGGTGGATAACGTGACCGTTCTAGGAGACAGGGGAACCAAGCCGCTGCTGGACCGGGTCAGCTTGACCGTGCGGGCGGGCGAGATTGTCGGGATCGCCGGCGTATCCGGCAACGGACAATCCGAACTGCTGCAAGTGGTGTCCGGTCTGCGCCGCGTCCATTCCGGCAAGGTGACGCTTGGCGGCAAGGACGTGACCGGTCTTTCGGCCGGCGAATTCCGCAGGGCCGGGTTGGCGCATATTCCGGAGGACCGCTATTTATGGGGCTCCGCAAAGGAAGAAAGCGTGGCGGACAATGCGATCATGGGACACTTGGCTTCGTTTAGCAAAGGCGGTATTTTGCGCAAGCGGACGATTCGGGAAAAGGTGGGCCGGTGGATCGACGCGTTCCGGGTGAAGACGGGTTCGCTGGAGACGAAAGCGAAGCATCTGTCGGGCGGCAACATGCAGAAGCTGATCGTCGCGCGGGAGATGGCGCACGGCACGCCCTTCGTTATCGCGGCCGAGCCGACACGGGGCGTCGATATCGGGGCGATGGAGACGATCCACGAAGCGCTCTTGAAGCGCCGCGACGAGGGGGGCGCGATTTTGCTGGTTTCCTCCGAACTGTCCGAAATTCTGAAGCTGTCGGACCGGATTCTTGTCCTATATGAGGGAAGAGTCGCGGGCGAACTCAGCGCCGGCGACGCAACGGAAGAGAAAATCAGTTTTCTCATGGCAGGAGGAAGCGGCAATGAAACGCATTAACTGGACGGCATACGCACAGTCGCTCGCCGCTCCGCTTCTGGCCATTGGCGTGGGGCTGCTCGTCGGCGCCATCGCGATCTGGGCCGTCGGCGGATCGGTGGGGACAACCTATGCCGAAATGTGGAAGGGCGCTTTCGGCAGCTTTTATTTCACGGCGAGCACGCTTACGCGGGCCACGCCGATCATTCTGACGGCGCTCGGCGTATCCCTTGCGTTTCGCGCCGGATTCTTCAATCTCGGCGCGGAGGGGCAAATGGTTTTCGGCGCGCTGGCTGCGGCGCTCGCCGCCCTGTATGTGCCGGGTCCCGGGCCGGTGAAGATGCTCGCGGCCGTGGCGGCCGGCATGCTCGCCGGCGGTTTATGGTCGCTGCTGGCCGGTTGGCTCGATACGAGGTTCCGGATGAATCTGCTCATCACGACACTGCTGCTGAACTATATTGCCGTCTACACGGCCGGTTATCTGGTCGCCTTTCCATTGAAGGAAAAAGGCGGGACCGGCGGCGCGCAGACGGCCATGCTGGACAACAGCGCCTGGCTGCCCAAGCTGTTTGCCGACACGACGCTGCACGCCGGCTTTATCGTAGCGATTGCCGCAGCGGTTCTTTTAGCGCTGTTTCTTACTTTTACGACCAAAGGGTACGAAATTCGGATGCTGGGCAGCAACCCCTTGTTCGCCGCCTACGGAGGCGTGAAGCGCGGACAGCTCATGCTGGTGAGCATGCTGCTGAGCGGCGCGCTGGCCGGACTTGCCGGCACTTTCGAGGTGCTCGGCACCCAATACCGCTATATCGACAACATGCTGACCTCTCCGGGTTATGCCTGGTCGGGCATTATGGCGACGCTCCTTGCAGGTTCGAATCCGATCGGATCGGTGCTTGCCGCCATTTTGCTCGCCGCATTGCAGACAGGCGGCATGGGCGTGGAACGCAATACGGAAGTGCCGCTCGAAATTTCAAGCGTCATCCAGTCCAGCTTGATCCTGTTCGTATCGGCGCGGATTACATTCTCCTTTATCAAATGGCGGAAGGCGAGGGCTGCGAATGGGAACGCTGCTTGATTGGTCGCTGCTAAGCGCGACGTTATGGAAAGTGGCGCCGCTTTTGCTCGCGGCGCTGGCAGGGGCGTTATGCGCGCGGGTCGGCATCTTTAATGTCGCGCTCGAAGGCATGATGCTGATCGGCGCCTTTACCGCGATATTGGGCAACGACCTGTTTGGCAACGTGGCGCTGGCCGTGCTGTTTGCGTGCTTTTGCGTCGGATTGGTGTCCCTGCTCTTCGCGTATCTGACCATCGGCCTTCGGGCCAATGCCATTGTCGTCGGGATGGCCATCAATTTTCTGGCAACCGGCTTGACCGCCTTTTTGCTTTATGCGATCTTCGGCGTCAAGGGACAGTATCGCGACAGCACGATGAGCGGGCTGCCGCAATGGCATATCCCCGTCATTCAGGACATTCCGGTCGTCGGCGAACTGCTCTCCGGCCATACGCCGCTTGTCTATTTGGCTTTCCTGCTCGTCGCCGTGCTGCAGTTTGTGCTGTTCCGGACGGTGATCGGTTTCCGTCTGCTAGCGGTCGGCGAAAATCCGGCAGCGGCCAAAAGCCTGGGTCTGAAGATACGGGGCTACCAATATGGCGCGGTCGTCTTCGGCGGCGTGCTGTGCGGGCTTGCGGGCGCGCAGCTTTCGTTGGGCCAGGTGACGCTGTTCACGGAGAATATGACGGCCGGCCGCGGCTTTATCGCGCTGGTCGCGACGATGCTGGGCCAGAGCAACCCGCTTGGCGTCATGGCTTCCAGCCTGTTGTTCGGATTCCTGGATACGGTCAGCACCCGGCTGCAGGGCTCCTCGATTCCGACGCACTTTACGATGATGTTTCCTTATGTCATGACCATTGTCGTGATGCTGTTTTTCAAGGACAAAACCTATTTGCGGCAGTCGGGGCGGCTGGACGGCAAATAAGAAAGGGGATGCGTCATGCACAACAAAGCCGAACGGCTCAAGAAATCGAAAGCGCCGCAAGCGCCGGTCGACGAACATCTGAAACATCGGCTTCCGCCGGGCCAAATGTTGACGGACCGATTCCCGATTCTCCACGAGGGCGAGGTGCCGGTCTATGATATGGCGAAGTGGAGGCTTAAAGTCTTCGGCGCTGTCGAAACGCCGCGCGAATTTACGATGGACGAGCTGCTGGCGCTGCCGCAAACGAGCGTCGTTTGCGACATTCACTGCGTGACCCGATGGTCCAAGTTCGACACCCGTTGGGAAGGCGTCCGGTTCCGCGACTTCGCGAAGCTGCTCAATATTCGGGCCGATGCGAAGTATGTCATGTTCCACGCCGACCCTGATTACGAGACGAACGTGCCGCTCGAGGATCTGATGCGCGACGATGTGCTGCTTGCTTTCCGCTATGACGGCAAGCCGCTGACCGACAAGCACGGTTATCCGCTTCGCCTGATTGTGCCGCACCGGTACTTCTGGAAGAGCGCCAAGTGGCTGCGCGGCATCGAATTTATGACCGAAGACCGGCCGGGCTTCTGGGAACGCAACGGCTTTCACAATGATGCCGATCCGTTCCTGGAACAGCGCTTCTCCGGCGAAGCGCTTCCCATTCCGGAAGACGAGTGGACGCGAAAGGAGTTCGATTAACATGGCATTGATGCCGATTTTGCGGGTCGATCCGCAGGATATGCCCCCGTTTGCCATCGTCTGCGGCGACCCGTTCCGCGCGGCGGCGATCGCCGAACGGCTCGAAGGGGCGACCGAACTGGCCCATGCGCGGGAATACCGCACCTTCAAGGGCACCTACAAAGGCGTGGAACTGGCGGTGGTCAGCCACGGCGTCGGCGGTCCGGGCGCAGCGGTATGCTTTGAGGAGCTGATCAAAGCGGGCGTGACCACGATTATCCGCGTCGGCACCGCCGGCTCGCTCGCAGGCGATTACCGGGCAGGCAGCCTCATTGTCAGCACGGCCGCGGTGCGCGAGGAAGGGTTGACGCGGCAACTGGTGCCGCTCGCTTATCCGGCCGTAGCGGACAGCCAAGTGACCGATGCGCTTTATAAGGCCGCGCTTTCGGCCAATCCGCCCGGGGCCGTCGGGAAGGGCGTCACCCTGACGGTCGACGCGTTCTTCACCGGGGTCGTGGATACGCCGCATGCGACCTATGAGCGGGCCGGAGTCCTTGCGGTGGAAATGGAGATTGCCGCGTTGTATGTTATAGCCTCGCTGCGCGGCATCCGGGCGGGAGCGATCGTCGCGCTCGACGGCGATTCCAAGTCCGTGGATGAAGAATACGATCCGCATCGCAGCATCGTAGCGGAAGCCGTTGATGCGGAAATTCGCGCCGCGCTGGAGGCGGTCGCCGCGCTGGCGCAAGCGGAGTCGAATGAACGTCAAAAATGAGAGCCAAGCGAAACCCTGTGTTGTCCGGTACAACACAGGGTTATTTTTCGGCGGCTGACCCCTTGGTTAGTACGCTAAATCGTCTCCGTTCGCGGTGCTCATCCGCCAAGTAGTCCGCCCAGTACCCTACATCGCCACAGCCCGAGCGGCTATATTGGATTTTGTGCAGGATATCGGCGCCTTTCGCCCATTTTCGGAACGTATGTTGGATTTTCTGCAATGAAACGGCCCGAGAGCCCTGCGGATTCGGCTTCTGCGGTTCAAAAGACTGGATTTATCCAACATAGACCGGCTTCCGGCGCCTGAACGGCGTGTTTGGTTGGATTTTTCCAATGGAGACGCATAGGATACGGCTGCTCATCGGCTACCGTGGCCGTATTGACACAGTGGCTGTATGACCGAGGTGGCGATAATTGCCAAAGTAGCGGTATAGCCGCAGTTGCGATTATAGCCACGGTAACGATAGAGCCGCAGTTGCGATTGTATCCGCGGTTGCGATGAACGAACGGCCGCTGCGTCATCCGGGGCGACTTCGGCCTCATCCGGCTTGCCGTTTCCGATTTTCTTTTCGGGTACAACGCGATTCATGGGCAAGGGCGTCATCCAAAAGTCATCCAAACCTCCGTCAAGCCGCCGTTTTTTTGGTTTCGGAGCGGCGGACCGGCACCAAGTCTGAATAAAGGGAAAATGTAGAAGCATGATAAAGATGGAACGTTTTTGCTTTGACACGATTCAAGCTTAAGGCTTCAAGCGGAAGGAGACCCCATGCGACGGATAAGGCAAAGAAACGGAAAGCCGAACAGCGAGTCGACCGGTGCGGAAGTCGCCGACCAGGGATTGGCGAATATCGGAGACGAACGGATCAGCGGCAACGTGGAAGAGACGATCGCCCGGATTCGGGAAAAACTGGGGGAAAACGACGACTTTACGATGCGCCGGTTCCAAGTGTTCGGGCGTTATCCGGCTGCCATGTTTTATTTTTCCAGCATGATCGATCAAGCGATCGTCAACCGGGACATTCTAAAGCCGCTGATGTATATGCCCGCCTATTTGGAAGACAAGCCGATCGAACAAGACCGGTTAAAGAGCGTGCTGCTCGACGAATCGCTGCACCATAGCGAAGGAAAATCGGAAGACCGTCTCGCCAAGCTGATCGGAGGGATCGTCCGCGGGCAAACGATCGTCGCCGTCGAAGGGTTGGACGCGGCTATCGTCGTCAATACGCGGGACGTCGACAAGCGGTCCATCGACACTCCCGCAACGGAACAGGTGATCCGCGGACCGCGCGAAGGGTTCATCGAGATTTTAAACACCAATATCGCCCTGCTGCGCTACCGTTTGCAAACGTCGGATCTTCGGGTCCGGTCGATGGAAATCGGACGAAAAACCGCGTCCAAAGTTGCGGTTTGCTATATCGACGGCGTTACGAACTCCGATCTGGTCAAGGAAGTGCAGAAGCGCCTTTCCAACATCGATATCGATGCCGTGCTTGACGCGGGCTATCTGGAGCAGTTTATCGAGGACAACCACATTTCGCCTTTCCCGCAAGTGCAATACACCGAGCGGCCGGATAAGGTCGTGGCCAATCTGCTTGAAGGGAGAATCGCGATTCTGGTCGACGGCTCGCCTCTGGCGTTGGTCGTTCCGACCGTCTTCAGCCAGTTCTATCAGTCGGTGGAAGATTATACGGAACGGTTTCTTCTCATGAGCGCGGTCCGGCTGGCCCGATTTGTGGCGCTCATTTTTTCGCTGGTCTTTCCGTCGCTGTATGTTGCGATCATCTCCTACAATCCGGAATTGATTCCGACCGAATTTGCAGTTGCGGTGGCCGGCGGGAGGGCGGGCGTTCCGTTTCCGGCCGTGATCGAGGTGCTGCTGATCGAAATCTCGATGGAGGTGCTGCGGGAAGCGACGATCCGTTTGCCGCAGCAGGTCGGCGGCGCGCTGTCCATCGTCGGCGTGCTTGTCGTCGGCCAGGCGGCGGTGGCTGCCGGCTTCGCGAGTCCGATCACTGTCGTCATTATCGCGCTTACGACGATCGGCTCCTTCGCGACTCCCGCCTTCAATGTGGCGCTCGCCCTGCGGCTTTTGCGCTTTCCGCTCATCATCATGGCGGGAATTTTCGGGCTATACGGCGTGATGATCGGGCTGATCCTCATCGCAAACCATCTGCTGGCGCTGCAGTCGTTCGGGGTTCCGTACCTGAGCCCGCTGATTCCCTCCGACTACCAGGGGCTGAAGGATCTGCTCGTTCGCGGACCGCTGTGGTGGATGAGCAAAAGGCCGGAGTTTCTCTATCCGCGGGACAAGACGCGGGTCAGCCCCGACACGATGGCTCAAATCAAGTCGCCTCCCGACAAGGTTCTGAATCCGGCCAATCAAAGCGAAAAGGAGCGTTGAGGATGGAGCAACCCCCTCGTCAAATAACGGCCATTCAGGCTGCGGCCACGCTAACCAGCACCAATATCGGAGTCGGCGTGCTTGCGCTCCCGCTTTTTACCGTACAGGCGGCCAACTCCGGCGCGCCGCTCGTGACGCTTCTCGGCTTTCTGCTGGCGTTTGTCGGCTTTGTGCCGTTAGTTTTGCTCGGGATGCGCTTTCCCTCCCAATCGTTCGTGCAATACAGCGAGGCGATTATCGGAAAGTGGCCTTCCTGGATCGGGAGCGCGTGCGTGATCGCCTTTTTTGCCGTTCTGACCGCCTTTACGTCCCGCGAGTTCGGCGAAGTGGTGATTACGGCGGTCCTGACCCGGACGCCGGTCGAGGTGACCGTCATCGTGATGCTGCTGCTGGCCGCCATTTCGACGCGCAAGGACATCACGACGTTCGCGTACATCCACCATTTTTATTTTCCGCTGCTGCTCGTCCCGGTTCTGCTTATAGGCGGGCTGTCTTTGAAAAACGCCGATGTGATTAATCTTCTGCCCGTTTGGGGCAACCAGCCGACCTACATGCTGGAGGGAATCCTGACGACGGCCGCGTTGTTCGAAGGTTCGTTCGTCATGGCCGTGGTGATTCCCGCGATGAAGCGTCCCGACTATGCGATGAAAGCGAACTTCTGGGGCATGCTGGTCGGAGGGGCGCTGTACGTCATGATCGTCGTGGCGACAGTCAGCGTATTCGGGTCCGAGGAGACCTCCAATTTGCTGTGGCCGACGCTTGAGCTCGCCAAGGCAACCTCTTTGCCCGCCAACGTATTGGAGCGTCTGGATGCGGCGTTTTTGGCCGTATGGGTGACGACCGTCTTTACGTCCCTGCTGTCCAGCTACTTTTTGACGATCACCGAATTGCAAAAGCTGTTTCGGCAGCGCGAGCATAAAATGTTTTCGCTGTTTATGCTGCCCTTTGTTTTTTTCATCGCCATGCTGCCCCAGAACATTTCGCAAATGTACGGCACGATCAAAATCGTCGGCCGGATCGGCCTGATTGTGACGATCGTCTACCCGACTTTGCTGCTTGTCATCGCCATCATCCGGAATAAAAGAGGGGAGCGCGCCGATGCTCAGCAGATGGGCAAAAACGATTAAATTGCCGCTCGTAATCCTGACCGTCTTTCCGCTGCTCTCGGGTTGCTGGGATCGCCTGGAGCTGGAGGAACGGGCCGTCGTGCTCGGGATCTCCATCGATACGGCCGAACCGGAAGAGGTGCAGCAAGAAGGCGCGATCACCTTTCACAGCGACAATGTTTCCTTTCCCAAAAAAGATTTGATCAGCGTCAGCGTGCAGATCGCCATTCCCGGGAAAATCCAGCTCGGTCCGAGCGAAAACAGCGGTTCCGGAAAAGGCGGGACGGTGCAGTCGGTTTGGGTCGTTAAAGTGGTCGGCTATACGCTGGACGACGCGCTCGTGAATTTGCAGCAGCAGATTTCGGGCCGGCTTTTTTACGGCCATCTGCGCGTCATCGTGGTCTCCGAAGCCGTGGCCCGCAGAGGAATGGAAAACATCAACGATTTCCTTCGCCGCAATTCGGAGGTCCGAAGAATGGCCTGGATGCTGATCTCGCGCGGAAGAGCGGAAGAGTTGATGAAATCGACGCCGCAACTGGAACGGGTTCCGACCCTGTATTTGATCTCCACGATGGACAGCGCCGTCCGCATGGGGAGGTTTCCGCAGAATTACATCGGCATGTTCTGGAGCAATATGTCGAAGAAGGGCCAGGAAGCGTTTCTCCCTTATGTCGAAATGAAAAAGGAACAGAACATCGAGCTCAAGGGCCTGGCTTATTTTCGGAACGACAAAATGGTAGGCGCGACCCGTTCGCTCGAAATGGGAACCTATATGTCGCTGAAAGGCGTCAATCCGGCCGGCTACAGGGGTTTTGTCCAGATCGGCAATCCGCCCGGCACGGTGACCGTGTATGCGACTTCCCGCAGAGCTTCGGTCAGCGTTCGCATTATCGACAACGTCCCCCATTTTCAAGTGAACGTATTTACGGAGATCAATGTAGAGGAGAAGTTCAGCGATACGTTTGCCTTGAACAATTCCAGGGTTCTGGAAGAAATCCGGAAGGAAAACCGGAGGCAGCTTTCCGAAGCGGCCGAAAGGCTGATTAAAGAAACGCAGCGGGCGGGATCGGACATTTTCGGATTCGGCGAGTACTTGCGGGCCAAACGTCCGGGATTTTGGGACCGGCGCGTCAAGACGAAGGAACGTTGGCAGGAGATGTACAAAACCGTATCCGTGGACGTCAAAGTGGATTCCCGGGTCCGCAGAATCGGCATGAAAGCGAAATGACAAACCGCAACGGCACGGGAAGGAGGCGAAACGAATGTTCCAGGTTGGGTATGCGAGTTCGCTGGGGTACGTCGTCGCCATATGGTTCCTGACCGGATTTCTGATTTTGCTGTTCGACCGGAAGGAACTGCGGAAGAAGAAGTTGAAAAAAGAAGAAAGGGTCGCCGCCGTTCTCGGCTGGCTTAACGTTTCCCTCGGCATTTTGCTGTGGATCGGGAACTGGGCGCTGCAAAGATTGGGGTGAACGTGAAGCAACGATGCCGCTTGCCGGCTCCGCGACGGCGCCCGGAATGCGGCGCGAACCTGTCCGTGCATAGCTCCGGCGTCCTTTCATTGTCCGCAGGAAGGACGCCGGGTCAACGGAAAAGGACTGCTTCGTCCGCTATGGTGGGGTAGCGGACGAGCAGTCCTTTTCGAATCTATATATGGATAAAAAGGGGGTGTGAAGATAGAGTAGCCGCACAGGCTGAACGGCAGGTGAAGGAAAGCTTAAATTTTCATTAAAATAATCGCTTGACAGAACGGGATTGCAGCCGTAAAAGTGGTATATACACGATTGAAAGCGATTGCACAAGCTTGATTTAGCCAAAGGAGCCGATCTGGTGAAAAAAGGATTCATCGTTTTGATTATCGCTTGCTGCGTTGTGCTTTTCGGATTTACGCTGTCTTCCTTTATCCGGATTTTCCAGTACGATCTTTCCGTTCCCCGCGAGATGCAGGGCCAAAGCACCGGCTACCGGATCGTGCTGATTACCCGGGAAATGGACACGCCGTTCTGGAACAAGGTGGAGCAGGGAGCGGCCGAAGCCGCGAGCCGGTACGGAGCGGAGCTGGCGGTATGGGGGAGCTACGGCACCAATCAGGAGGATTTTCTGCGGAATATGGAGATCGCGATCGCCTCCAAGGTGGACGGCATTATCATCCAGGGGATGGACACGGACGAGTTCAACCATCTGGCGACCGTGAAGGCGGCCGCCAACGGCATTCCGATTTTTACGATCGCCAACGACGTCTCCTTCAAAAACAGCCTGCGCCGCACGTACATCGGTTCCGACCATTACAAGGCCGGCCGCATGATCGGCGAGCAGCTGGTCAAGGATATGGGGCCGAAGGGCAACGTCGTGCTGCTGGTGTCGGACCGCAAGGAGGATTATTTGACCAAGCGGACGGAGGGCATCCTCGACGTTCTGAAACGCTACCCCGGCATTCGCCCGATCGTCGCCGCGGCGGGGAATACGCGCGAGAAAGTGATCAGCCGGACGAACGACATCATGAACAAGGTGCCGGATATCGACGCTTTCGTGGCGGTCTGGGCGGGCCATGCGAGCGCCATGGTTCAGGAAATATCCAAAAGAGCGCATTTGGGCCAGTTCTACGTCTACTCGTTTGACGACAATTCGGAGATTACGGCGCTGCTTCACGAAAAAAAGATGAACGCCATCATCGAGCAATCGCCGGTAGAAATGGGAGAGCTCAGCGTGAAGCTGATGGTGCAGTGGCTGACGCGAGAGGCGTTCCCGCTCGATTACGAAGGGTATTACACCGATATTCGGCTGTTGAAGGCGGATGACGCGGCATGAACACCATCCAGCGCAAAATATTGCTCGTTACCGCTCTTGTCGTGTTGATTATGGCGGCCATCTGGATCATTCTGACGTACTATAACCAAAAGATGCAGGACCAGTACAACGGTATTTTGCAGCGGTATTTGCAGATGAACGAAGCGCCCGCCTCCAGCCATCAGCTTATTACGTCCCTCAACGACTACGTGCAGTCGCCTTCCGCCTCCAAGCTTTCCAATCTGGAAGAGGGCAAGCGCCGGCTGATCGAAGCCCAGCGGCAGATTGCGCAGCTTCGTAACGACGCCAACGACTTTACGCTGACGAATTATTTGAACCTGATCGACAGTCTGGTCGAATCCGTCAACCGGACGATCCGCTTTATCGGCGAGGTCAACAAGGAGGAGGCGCTGAATGATTTTACCGAGGCGGCGAGGCTGTCGGAATACATTTCGGAGATGACCTTGACGTTGATGGATACGGAATTGAAGGCCTACGACCAATTTTACCGGGACATGATCAAGCAATCCAGCGAGCTGAAAAAGCTGGGCATCTGGATGCTTGCCCTTATAACGTTCGTGCTGCTGCTGTTGACCTATTGGTTTTCGCTCGGCATTACCCGGCCCATTCAGAAGCTGGCTCACGCGGCGCGCGAATTGTCGCGCGGCAGGTTCGACACTCAGATCGACGTGGCCGGCAGCGACGAAATCGCGTTTCTAGCCCGCACGTTTGACCGGATGCGGATCAACATCAACAATCTGTTCTCCGAAATCCAGCAGAAGGCGCAGCTTGAAAGCGAGCTGCAGAAAAACCGGCTGCTGCTTCAGGAGAGCCAGCTGCGAAGCCTGCAAAGCCAGATCAATCCGCATTTTCTGTTCAACACGCTCGATATGCTGTCCAAGAAAGCGTATCTGGAAGGGTCGGAGGAAACAAGCGACCTGCTGGCCAGCGTTGCCGGGCTGCTCCGCTACAACCTGAAGCGGCTCGACCGGCCCGTGACGCTGTACGACGAGGTCTGCGTGCTTCGGGAATACATCGGCATCCAGAAAACGCGGTTTACGGACCGTCTGCGATTTGTGGAGGACGTGGACGAGTCGTGCCTGTTCATCCAGCTACCGGGGCTGACGCTGCAGCCGATCGTCGAAAATGCGGTCATTCATGCGATCGAGCCGCTGGAGGACGGAGGGACGATCGTCTTCCGGATTCGGGACGCCGGGGACAGGGTGATGGTGGAAATCGAGGATGACGGAACGGGGATGCCGGAGGAACGTGTCAGGCAAATTATGGAAGAACAAACGGCCGCTCAATCCGGCGGCGGCCATTCGACGGGCATCGGCTTCGGCAATGTAGTCCGGCGTCTGCGGCTGTTCTATAACCGTCCGGACGTCATCGATATTGCGAGCGCCGAAGGCGAAGGGACCCGGGTGACGCTGCTGCTGCCCAAAGTCCGCGAGAATGCGGAACGGCCCGGCGCGGCGGCTGCGCCTTAAGTTTCGGCATTGAAAAAAGGCGAAAGGTTGTGAACGCAATGAAGCTGCTGGTTGTGGACGACGAGCAGATTGAACGGGAAGGCATGCTGGCGATCTTGCGCAAAGGGTTCCCCGATGCGGAGCTTGCGCAGGCGAAGAACGGCAAGGCGGCCGTGGAGCTCGTCGCGGAGTATCGCCCGGACCTGGTTCTGATGGATATCAAGATGCCCGGCATGAGCGGGCTGGAGGCGGTCGAGCGGATCAGCGCCCAATATCCGGAGACGAAATTCATCATGGTGACGGCGTACGATACGTTCGACTATGCGCTCCAGGCGATCAAGCTCGGCGTGAAGGATTATTTGCTGAAGCCCAGCAAGGCGGCCGAGATCACCGAGACGGTGGCGAAGGCGCTGCGGGAAATCCAGATGGAGCGGGAAGCCCGGCAAAGCAGCATCCGCGACCGGAACACCGTCGAGAAAATGATGCCGGTCGTCGAGGCCGACATTGTGACGCAGCTGCTGTTCGACCACGTTCATGAAGTGCATTTGGACGAAATGGTCAGCCTGCTCGGCCGGCAAACGACCAAGGAGGCGTTTGTGCTGGTGATCGATTTGCGCCAAGCCCCGTCCCCGGAATCGTATTATGCGGCGGTGAAGGAGAAGCTGCGGCAGCTGGGCAACGGCTGGGTCGGAGCGATGAGCTGCCGTCACATTCCGCTTGTCGTTTTCCTCGAGGAGGGCAAATCGTACCGGGCCCAGGCCGCATCGATGGCACGCCAGCTGCTCGATTTGGCGGAACGGGCTCCGCAGACGGAATGCTTTATCGGCATCGGCAGCGCCTATTCGTCTTTGGACCGGATTCGCTATTCCTATCGGGAAGCGCTGCTTGCTCTTTCCGAGCACGCGCTGCCCGCCAGGCACCGTTTCTACGAGGATGTGCCGTCTGCCGCCGAATGGCTTTCGTCCGATTTTCCAGGAAAAGAAAAAGAAATGCAGCTGCTGGACCACGTCCGGCTGGGGCAATGGGAGCGCGTCCGGGAGACGGTCAAGCTGACGATCGAACGGCTGGAGACGGCGGGAACGGAGCTGAATCTGGCGCAGCAGCGCGTGCTCGAGACGGTGTGGCTGGTCTCCCGGCTGCTGACCGATATGGGCGTCGAAACCGAGCCTCCGTATTTCTCGTTCCGGATCGGGGACTTCCGGCAGCTGCGCGCGGAGGCCGACGGCCTGATCGGCAAGCTGCAGCAGGCGGCGGAACGGCACAGAAGCCGGGTCGAGCCCGATGTCGTCCAGAAGGTGAAGAGGCACATTCTCGAGTTTTCCCACCTGGATCTGTCACTGGAAGCGATCGCCGAGCAGGTAGGGCTGAGCCCTTTTTATTTGAGCAAATTGTTTAAGGAGCAGCTTGGCGTCAACTATATCGATTTTCTGACGGAATGCCGCGTCGAGCGCGCCAAGACGATGATGGCCGATCCCAAACTCAGCCTCAAGGAAATCGCGTACGCGGTCGGGTATCGCGATCCGAACTATTTCAGCAAGGTGTTTCGCAAAATTTGCGGCGTCCCGCCGACCGACTATCGCAAGCAGCTGCTCGGCAAGAAAGGCTAGTCCCGGGAATATCCGCCTAGAAGCGATCAAAAAAATCCAGATCAAAGCAAGAGATTCCAGAAATCCGCTTCTCCCCGCGCGCGATCCGCATGGTAATCTCAGCAATGTAAGCATTTACATTTTAGGATGGAAAAAGGAGAGACGAAAGATGAGAGGTTTGCGTAAAAGCGGGGTTATGGCGCTTGTTCTGGTCTTGGTCATCGCGTTGTCCGCTTGCGCCAAGAACGGAAATAGCGGCAACGGCGGAAGCGGCGACGGAGGCGGGGCGGCTTCTCCTTCGGCGTCGGGCCAGGCGAAATCGGACGATAAAATCAAGATCGGCTTCTCGCTGGATACCCTCCAGGAGGAACGCTGGCAAAAGGACCGCGATCTGTTCAAGGCGGCTGCGGAAAAGCTCGGCGCCACCGTCGACGTCCAGGCGGCGAACAGCGACGACGCCAAGCAGATCGCGCAGGCTGAATCGCTTATCTCGCAAGGCGTCGACGTGCTCGTCGTCGTGCCGCACAACGCCGAAGCGACGGCGGCCATCGTCGAAAAGGCGCACGAAGCCGGAATCAAGGTGCTCGCCTACGACCGGCTGATCAAAAACTCCGACGTCGACCTGTACGTGTCGTTCGACAACGAGAAGGTCGGGGAAATGCAGGCGGAAGCGATCGTCGCCAAGGCGCCGAAAGGGAAATACGTCTATATCGGAGGCTCGGAAGCGGACAATAACGCCCACCTGTTCAAGCAAGGCGCGATGAACGTGCTGCAGAAGTATATCGACAGCGGCGACATTCAAATCGTGTACGACCAATGGACGAAGGATTGGAGCCCGGCTGCGGCGCTCGCCAACATGGAAAACGCGCTTACCGCGAACAACAACCAGATCGATGCGGTCATCGCCGCCAACGACGGCACGGCGGGCGGGGTCATTCAGGCGCTCACGGCGCAAGGCCTGGCGGGCAAAATCCCGGTGTCCGGACAGGATGCGGAGCTTGCCGCCGCCCAACGGATCGTGGAAGGGACGCAGACGATGACGGTGTACAAACCGATCAAGTCGCTCGCCGAGAAAGCCGCCGAGCTTGCGATCCAGCTTGCGAAAGGCGAGGAAATCAAGACGGACAAAACGGTCAACAACGGCAAGATCGACGTTCCGTCCGTTCTGCTCGAGCCGATTGCGGTGACGAAGGACAACATCGACGAGACCATTATCGCGGACGGCTTCCACTCCAAAGAAGACGTCTACAAAAATGTCAAGTAACCGGCGGAGGGAATACCGATGACAGCCGCTCTGGAAATGCGCAACATCACGAAGACGTTCCCGGGCGTCAAAGCGCTTGACAATGTGACGTTTACGGTTCGCAGGGGCGAAATCCATGCGCTGTGCGGGGAAAACGGGGCGGGCAAGTCCACGCTGATGAAGGTGCTCAGCGGTTTGTATCCGGCCGGCAGCTACGAGGGCGAAATCCTGATCGACGGCGAGGTGAAGCGGTTCCAGGGAATCAAGGACGCCGAGCAGGCGGGAATCGCGATCATCTACCAGGAGCTGGCTTTGGCGAAGGACCTGTCGATTGCGGAAAACCTGTTTCTCGGCAAGGAGCGGGCCAGGTACGGCATCATCAACTGGGAGCGCGTGTTCAAAGAAAGCGAGAAGTGGCTGAGAGAGGTGGGGCTGACCGACGTCAGCCCTGAAACGCCGACGGGCCAGCTCGGCATCGGCAAACAGCAGCAGGTGGAAATTGCCAAGGCGTTGTCGAAGAACGCAAGCATTCTGATCCTGGACGAGCCGACGGCCGCCTTGACGGAGCAGGAGGTCGCGATTTTGCTGGGGATTTTGAAGGAATTCCGCCGGCGCGGCGTGACCTGCATCTACATCTCCCACAAGCTGAACGAGGTGTTCGAAATCGCCGATACGATCACCGTCCTGCGGGACGGCCAAACGGTCGGCACCTATCCGACCCGGGAGCTGACCGAGGAGAAGGTGATCTCGCTGATGGTCGGGCGGGAGCTGAAGGAGCTGTATCCGCGAATCGAGAGCAGGCCGGGCGACGTCGTGCTCAAGGTAGACCGGTATTCGGTCTTGCACCCGACCATTGCCGGCCGCAAGGTGGTCGACAATGTTTCGTTCGAGCTGCGAAAGGGCGAAATTCTCGGCATCGCCGGCCTGATGGGAGCCGGCAGGACGGAGCTGGTCATGAGCCTGTTCGGCTCGTATCCCGGTCCGAGCGAAGGCCGGGTCGAAATCGACGGCAAGCCGGTGAAAATCCGCAGCACCAGCCAGGCGATCAAAGAAGGCCTGGCGCTCGTATCGGAGGACCGGAAAAAATACGGGCTCGTACTCGGCATGGACATTAAAAACAACGTGACGCTGGCCAGCTTAAACCGCGTCTCCTCCTGGGGCGTCATCGACCTGAACCGGGAGGTGGCGAGCGGCAACGAATATATCCGTTCGCTCCGGATCAAGGCGAATTCGGCCGAGACGATCGTCGGTACGCTGAGCGGCGGCAATCAGCAGAAGGTCGTCCTGAGCAAGTGGCTGATGACCAGACCCAAAGTGCTGATCCTGGACGAACCGACCCGCGGAATCGACGTCGGGGCCAAATTCGAAATCTACAACATCATGAACGAGCTGATCCGTCAAGGCGTATCGATCCTGATGGTCTCTTCCGAGCTGCCCGAGCTGCTGGGCATGAGCCACCGCATCATCGTCATCTCGGAAGGCAAATTGACCGGCGAATTCCGGGCGGAGGAAGCGACTCAGGAAGCGATTATGCTGGCGGCAACGGGAGGGTTAGGAACATGAGCGCACAAACGGAAGCGATGCCGGCGAAAGCGTCCCGCGGCGCGAGCTGGTTCAAGTTCGACGCGCGCGCTTACACGATGATCGGCGCGCTCCTGTCGATCTGGGTGTTGTTTTCATTGCTGCATGAACGTTTTTTGACCGCTACGAATTTATCCAACCTGTTTTTGCAAATGTCGGTCACGTCCATTCTGGCGATCGGCATGGTCCTGGTCATCGTGGCCGGGCACATCGATCTTTCGGTCGGATCGCTTGTCGGCTTGACCGGGGGCATCGCCGCCATATTGAACGTCTGGTACGACTGGAACACGATTCCGGTGATCGTGGTGACGGTTGCGATCGGCGCTGCCGTCGGCTTCATTCAGGGATGGATTATCGCCTACAAGGCCGTCCCCGCATTTATCGTGACGCTCGGCGGGATGCTCGTGTTCCGCGGCATTCTGTTCGGCATTAGCGGAAGCGTGACGATCGCGCCGCTGTCTCCGTCCCTGAAGTCGATCGGCCAGTCGTATACGTCCGATCCGATCGGCTGGGCGTTCGGCATCGCCGGACTGCTGCTTGTGGGCTTTCTCGTGCTGCGCAAGCGGGCTTCCCGCCTGCGCTACGGGTTTGAGGTCGAGCCGCTCGCGGTCAGCCTGCTGCGGATGGCGGTTATCGGGGTGCTGATCATCGGCTTCGTCGCCGTCATGAACAGCTACAAGGGCATCCCCGTTCCGTTCGTCATGGTCGTCGTGCTGGCGCTGCTCTTTACGTTCATTTCCAAGAACACGACGTTCGGCCGCCAGATCTATGCGATCGGGGGCAACCAGGAGGCGGCGCGGCTGTCCGGTATCAACATCAGGCGGCGCGTGCTGATGGTCTTCGTGCTCTGCAATACGCTCGCGGCGATCGCGGCGCTCGTGCTGACGGCGCGGCTTAATGCGGCGACGATGAACGCGGGGCAGAACTACGAGCTGGATGCCATCGCCGCCTGCGTCATCGGCGGCACGAGCCTCATCGGCGGGTCCGGCACCATTGCCGGCGCGCTGATCGGCGCGCTGGTCATGGCCAGCCTCGACAACGGCATGAGCCTGATGAACATGGAATCGTTCTGGCAATATATCGTCAAGGGCGGCATCCTGGTTCTCGCGGTGTATGTGGACATCTACAGCAGAAACCGGAGGAGGGCGTAACGCGCCCTCTTTTTTTTGTTTCCGGTTGTGCCGTGCGCCACCTAGCATCCGCTGACAATTCTTCGAGTTCCTCACAACCTTTTATTCACTACGAGACTTCGCTCTCTAAATACAGGAACTAACGAACCACACCCGAACCTGACTACGAGAGCTGTGGGCACTTGGAGTTCCAGGGCCTGGATGATGACCAACTCTCGGCGGGGGCCGTGGGAAACGTCTCGAACATAAACAACGCCCTTCCGACCTCCTACTGGGGGGCGAAAGGGCTAGAGAGTCTGTTTTCTCGTTATAAGAAGCTTTGTTAACCTTTTGGAACCGTCGTTGCGACCTGTATGTTCGGTTGTGTGAGAGCTTCGGAGGCTAGCCGCCCCCTGCTACTCGATTCTTGGTATTAAATACCATCCGGGACTTTTTGAATAATATCGGAATATACTTTGTAAGGAATTGTGAATCCCTCTTTTCCTTCCCCTCCTTCCCAATAATAGGTTTTAATAAATTGTCCATCTCTAGAGAATTTCGCTCCAGTATCTACTATGGGTTCTAAAGCAGGATCATCCATCGCGGTAATAGTACCGGCCCAATCAAGATTAATATCTCCTTTGGGGGATGTTATCCATTGACCTGCCAAAATAGCTTTTCCATCCTTAATTTCTACAACTGAATTTGTATATCCGTCATAAAACATATAGATATTAGCTTTTCCCCCCGGAAAAGAATAAGAATAATTTTTATATGTTTTAGTCGCAAGAGGCTTAAAGTCTGATGTGATTGGTAGCGATATTGCAGCTTTCCGTGCGACTTGCAAGTCGTCTTGTTCTAACAAACTTCTATCAGGCTTATATTCCTCCGATGTAATAAAAACGATGTTTCGAATAGATTCGTATTGAACGTGATAACCCAAAGCTTCCGTTACAAAGCGAATAGGGACAAGCACACGCCCGTCTTTACTTTTGGCAGGAACATCCATAGAGATCGGTTTATCATTTTTATATGCAGTTTTATCATTTATGGTAATTTTCAATGCGTCTCCATTCTTATTTTTAACAATAGCAGCTTTTGAATCAGCATTCCAACTGTAGGACAGTTGTAGGGACGATAGTGTTCGGATAGGAATAAAAATTCGGTTGTTTTCTACGAGAGGATGTACATCCATTGCAATAAATTCCCCATTCACATTCACTTCCGTCTCACTAGTTGGTGCATTAAACTCATAACTCGTTGAGGCTGCAGCAGCATGTGTAAAACTCAGTAAACATATAGCCAAAACAAAAATGGAAGAAATCTTCTTACTCATAATTAATCCTCCTTCTTTTTTTAGTTAGACGTATCAGAGATATAAAATGTTACGATGCGGCGCCAGCAAGTATTCTTATGAATATTTTATCATGGTTATTCCGTTTCATCCATGATATTGATAAATAATGTAGTACTACCAAATTTATAAACGATTCGAAAACTTAAAAAATCATGACTGACCAATTATTGCAAAATACGTTCCTATCGGTACCGTTGGGTATTCGTTCAAATGCTTCTGCGTTTGGTAGCTTCACTCAGATGAGAGGCCAGCGCAGACATTCATTTCGATATGCGAGGTAGTTAACAACCTGTAGCCTTATCAGGAGATCATTCTGATGAAGTGCATCATCGACTAGCAGTTCGACTTCCGCCGATTGTATTAATGTCTTGGAATGCAGGCACTCTGCACTACTGCAAGGGCAAGACATGCTCGGATTACATCAGAGAGGTGATAATATTCTTTTTCCACGAGGTCTCATTTCTAGACGAAAGTATATTATTTTTTCAGAAATGACACGATTCTTTTGGTAAAGGCATGAGTAGCCCCACGTCAAAGACAGTCGTAAAAAAAAAAGGAACAAATATGTTGCGTATCGTTACGTTACGTGTTATTATTGATTTGGGGCTGATAGACGGACGATTTTAGAAGTCATTGGACGGGGGATACGTCCCGACTTTTACGATCCCAATCGACGGTCTGTTGCTCATTACATTACGTAACGTTACGTTACATTATAGGAGGTATTTTCGATGAGTGCAGAAACTGAATATGCAAAGGTTCTCCGCTGGTACGCTCCAAGCTCTGGGGTTACTGGGATGAGAACTACGATTACCCTTCCTACCAAATACAATTCTACTGATAGTGTAGTAATGAAAGGGAGAAAAGGAAATGGCTTTGTCAACTTCTATATTGCTGCTGATGGTGCGGGACACCACGTTGAGTGTGGTCTCTCCATAAATTATGAAAACAGACAAGGAAATTGGCACTATTTCTGGACGGACGGGGGGTCTGGTACCGCCGGTGGAGGAGATTGGGTCATTGCACCGGGTTCGACCGTTCCGATTGAAGTGAGTATCAACTCTTCTAAAACAGCCATTGACTTCAAGGTAAATGGAGTAACGGCTAAATCCTTTACTGGAACCTTCTCGGATCCGGCTACTTTGTCTAATGTTCGTCTGGTTATCGCCTCTTGTGATCAGAACTTCGTAAAACTTGAAAATGGTAAAGTTGTGCCGGATATTGTTCCAGTCCCACTGCCGGATTGGACCCTTCTCCATAACCAAGTCACGTGCAGTAATATTCAATACCGGAATACAAGCAATACGTGGGTGACTTGTACGTCCACTAATTCTTCGCCGCCTACTGAAGAACTACATTGGCCGATACCTTCTGCTTCTCATCCGCACCAAGGAGAGCCTTTCAATTTCATTAAACAGATCTCTTCCGGTCAACTTATTGCGTCGTTGAAGGATTTCTAATTCTTACACCTTACTGCACAGGGGCTATCCAAAGGTAAACTGCACCCCGTCAAGTAGACAGTAAAAAATAAAAATCGGTTAAGCGGCCTTGGTCCTGAATTCCATAGGACTGAGGCCGTTTAGTTTTGCCTGCAATCGCTCGTTATTGTAAAAGTAAATGTAGGCATCAATGTCTTTTTTGAGTTCCTCAAAGGTACTGTATGTATGCAAATAATACCTCTCGCATTTCAGGGTTCCCCAGAATGCTTCCATTGGACCGTTATCGATACACCTGCCAACCCGGGACATGCTCTGGGTTAGTTTGTCGGCAAAGAGCGTTTTGAACCTTAAAGAGGTATACTGAAAGCCCCGGTCGCTATGAAGCATGGGCGTGCTCCCCGGGCTGAGCGCGCGTATCTCTTTCTCTTCCTGCGGATCACCGACTGGATTCCCTTCAGCTTCATTAGACGCCGAATGCGTTTGTGGTTTATCTGTTGCTCGGTCTGTCGGCGCATATGCAGGGTTAATCGGCGGTAACCATAGATGCCGCCAACCTTCTCGTACAGCGCGGTCATGACATCCATCAGATGCTGGTTTTCCAGCTCGCGGGAACTGGGTTTGCGATTCAACCATTTGTAATAGCTCGACCGTGGAATCCCGGCGATTTCACACAAAAGTTGCACACTGAATGGTCCTTCTTGCTGAACCGCTTGAATGGCAAGGTAGACATTCTCCTGTCGGTGTTGGCTTAGCGTCGCCTCCTTCCAAATTCCTGTAACTTTTTTAAGAAAGCATTCTCCGCCCGAAGCCGCTCATTTTCATACTCTAGCTTTGGACTTTCCCCAAACCTCTTTACACGGAGTTAAGACCAACGTAACTTTGTGTAAAGGGGTTGTGTTTTGTATGGTGCGGAAAAAGTATGACAAAGCCTTTAATATGGCTGCGGTAATGCAGATCATCGATGAAGGAAAGAAAGTTTCCCA
>Ga0310833_100138_pt1 | contig 90303 bp, 88 predicted proteins | sample SM_ome_FD_201312 | JGI IMG/M metagenome (GOLD analysis project Ga0310833, IMG submission 201312) | Sorghum-adapted microbial communities enriched on stacked mutant (SM) sorghum from Joint BioEnergy Institute, Emeryville, California... ...
AGATTGACAGAGATGGAGAAATGAAACGTTCGATTGCGGGGAGAATCAGCAAGTCTAGACCCTTAATTCGTCGAAGTGGGTCAAATTTAAACCGGCGAAGTGGGTCAATTTAAATCCGGCCTTGACACATGCTCGGGTACGACAACCAGAGCTACTTCATCAAGACGTTCAAGTCCATCGTCGGGGTCACCCCGATGGAATACCGGAGATCGGGGGCGGCGGCGAGATGAACAAGGAAGCGATTTTTCGCATCCTGCGCGGCGCGCCTGCGCCTGCGGACAACAGCCGGCTGCTGTTCCCGGACGGCGCCGCGGCGTGGCGCGAGCGGGCTTTCGCCCATTCCGATATCCGGCGCATGGCGGAGGAAATGAAGGAAGAAGCGGACCGGTTTCTCCAGCGGCCCCTACCCCATTTGCCCTGGTCGCTGTTCAGGCGGTTCGAAGTGGACGGCTCCCGCCTGCCCTACGAGAAGCCGTACTTTGAGAAGCGGACGCGGCTGACCGTCCTCGCGATGATGGACGTGCTGTACCCGGAAGACACCGCGTACCGGGAGGCGCTGTACGATACGCTGTGGTCGATCTGCGACGAGTACACCTGGTGCCTGCCTGCCCACTTGACGGGCCGGGACCCGGAGACGCACGTCGATCTGTTCGCCGCGGAGACCGCCTTCGCGCTGGCCGAAATTCTGACCCTCACCCGGCAGCACCTGCCGGAGCGAATCGCAAGCCGCATAGACCGCGAAGTGCGCCGCAGAGTGCTGGATCCGTACCTGAACCGGGGGCCGTTCGGCTGGGAGGACGCGCGGCACAACTGGTCCGCCGTATGCGCCGGATCGGTCGGAGCGGCGGCGATCTATTTGATGGATGACGCTCGGGAACTGGCAAGCGTGCTGGAGAAAGCGCTGGCTTCTCTCGACTGCTACCTGGACGGATTCGCCGATGACGGGGTCTGCCAGGAAGGGTACGGCTATTGGGCTTACGGGTTCGGGTTTTTCGTTTATTTTGCGGATCTGCTGAAGAAGAGGACGCACGGCGCCATCGACCTCTTCTCCCGGGACAAGGTCGCCGCCGTCGCCCGCTTCCCGCAGCATTGCTTCATGAGCGGACGCAAGACGGCGAACTTCTCCGACACGCTGCCGGAAGCGGAGCTCGACCTCGGACTCTTCCATTTCCTGCACGCGCGGTTCCCGGATGTCGCCGTGCCGCAGGCGGGACTCCGCGGCCCGTTCAGGCCCGACCCTTGCGGCCGGTGGGCGCCCGCGATCCGCGGCATCGTGTGGCGCGATCCGGAGCTTGCCGGCGAGCCGTGGGGCGGGATGTCCGTCTGGTTCCCGGACGCCCAATGGCTGCTGTCCCGCCATGCGGAGAACGGGCGCACCTGGTTCTTCGCGGCCAAGGGCGGCCACAACGGCGAGCCGCACAACCACAACGACATCGGCCATTTCATCCTGCACGCGGACGGCGACACGTTCCTGATGGATCTGGGGTGCGGGGAGTACACGGCGGATTATTTTGGCGCGAGGCGGTATGCATTTATCGGCAACAGCTCGCTCGGCCACTCGGTTCCGATCATCGGCGGCGCAGTTCAGCGGGAAGGCGCGGAGCGGCGCGCCATCGTGCTGGAGGCAGCCACGGGCGCGGAAGAAGATGTGCTCGCGCTCGACATCTCCGGAGCTTATCCGGACGCGCCGCTTGCTCGCTGGGTGCGCACGTTCGTCTGGCGCAAGACGGGCGTTCCGCTTTTGCGGCTGGAGGACGCGTATCGATTCTCCGGCAAGCCGGTTGAGCTGGTCGAACGGTTCATCACACCCTGCCCGCCGGAATTTGCCGGAAACGGCTGTGTTGTCCTGAGTGCCGGCGGAGGACGCGGAGTGTGTATCCGTTACGACGGCGGCTTGATGGCCCCGGAAGCGCGGACGATGGCGTTTGCCGCGCATGACGGCGGGACGATGATGTTCCACGCGCTGGATTTCAAGGTTCGCGAGCCCGAATCGGAAGGACGGCTTGTGTTTGCATTTTCGTTTATTCCATGAACGGAGGAGAGAATGGCCCATGACCGCGCATGCCCCCTGGCTGGACGAAGCCTGGAACAAGGTGAACGAGAAAGTGACCCGCACGTCGCAGACGATCGGCAGCCGTTTCCCCCATGCGACGCGCGACGGCAAATATGTGCTTGAGCGGCCGCATTGGTGGACCGCCGGCTTCTGGCCGGGGCTGCTCTGGCTGCTGTACCGGGAATCCCGGCACGAGCCGTTCCGGCAGATCGCCGAGGAATGCGAGCGGCAGCTCGACCAGGTGATCGACGATTTCTACACGCTGGACCATGACATCGGGTTCATGTGGACGCTGACCAGCCTGGCACGCTACAAGCTACTCGGAGAGCCGGATGCCCGGCGCCGCGCGCTGCACGCGGCCAATCTGCTGGCGGCGCGGTTCAACCTGCAGGGACGGTTCATCCGCGCCTGGAATCCGTGGCATGAGAACGAAGACAACAGCGGCTGGGCGATCATCGACTGCATGATGAACCTGCCGCTGCTCTACTGGGCTTCCGAGGAAACGAAAGATCCCCGTTTCCACCAGATTGCCCGGGCGCATGCGGAGACGGTGCTGTCCACGTTCATCCGCGGCGACGGCTCCGTTTACCACATCTACACGTTCGATCCGTTCACGGGCGAGCCGGCCGGGCCGCTCGGCGGGCAGGGCTATGCGCCGGAATCGGCATGGGCACGGGGCACGTCCTGGGCGCTGTACGGATTCGCGCTCACCTACCGCTATGCGAAGGAGCCGAAGTTCCTCGACGCGGCGAAGCGGGTCGCGCATTTCTTCCTGTCCCATCTGCCGGAGGACTTCGTCCCGCACTGGGACTTCCGCCTGCCGCCCGAAGCGCCGCGCCATCGCGATTCGTCCGCGGGTGCCTGCGCCGCCTGCGGCCTCATCCTGCTCGCGGAGCTTGTGCCACCCCATGAGGCGCCGGTGTACCGGCAGGCGGCGGAGAAGATTCTGCACTCCCTGTACGTGAACTACGGCGCATGGGATGACCCGGGTCAGGAAGGGCTGATCCTTGCCGGCACCGGCCATTTCCCGGCGGGGCAGAACATCGGGGTGTCGCTCATCTACGGCGACTACTACTTCGTGGAAGGGCTCTCCAGGCTGAGAGGCAATACGGAGCTGTTCTGGTAATTTGCACACAGTGGCACGGGGGAGGGGAACGTTTTGCCGCAGCTTCAGGATCGGACGTATTGGCTGCAGACGATGCTCAGGATCGCGGAACCGGTGCTCGCACATCTGGCGGAGGGACGGCTTGCGGCTTCGCTGCCGGTACAGGGGCCGCCGGACCGGCAAGTGTACGCGCCGTTGGAGGCGTTCGCCCGGACGCTGGCCGGGATCACGCCCTGGCTGGAGAGCGGATCGGAGGACGGCTTGCGCGGGCGGTTCGCGGCGCTCGCGAGGGAAGGGCTGGATCAGGCCACCCGTCCCGATTCGCCCGACCGGATGAACTTCGGCGAAGGCGGCCAGCCGATCGTCGACGCGGCGTTCCTCGCCCAGGCCATCCTGCGCGCGCCGACGGCGTTGTGGGCGAAGCTGCCGGACCGGGTGCGCGGGCAGGTCGCCGCGGCTTTGAAAGAGACCCGGAGCCGGAAACCGTGCTTCAACAACTGGCTGCTGTTCTCCGCCCTGATCGAGGCGGCGCTGCGCCGGATGGGGGAAGACTGGGACCCGATGCGGGTCGACTATGCGCTGAAGCAGCACGAGCAGTGGTACGCCGGCGACGGCGCGTACGGGGACGGGCCGCATTTTCACTGGGACTACTACAACAGCTTCGTCATCCACCCGATGCTGATCGATCTCTTGGCGGAGGTCGGCGCGGAGGACCCGGAATGGGAAGCGATGCGGGAGCCGGCGCGGCGCCGCGCGCGGCGGTACGCGGAAGTGCTGGAGCGGCTCATCTCCCCAGAGGGCACCTTCCCGCCTCTCGGCCGCTCGCTCGCCTACCGGTTCGGCGCGTTCCACCTGCTCGCCCAGCTCGCCCTGCGGCGCCGGCTTCCGGATTCGCTGCCGGCGCCGCAGGTGCGCGCCGCCCTGACGGCGGTCATCCGCAACATGATTGAGGCGGAGGGCACCTTCGACGAAAACGGCTGGCTCCGCATCGGGTTCCGCGGACACCAGCCGTGGATCGGCGAGCCGTACGTGAACACGGGCAGCCTCTATCTGTGCACCGTCGTCTTCCTGCCGCTCGGCCTGGACGCATCGGACCCGTTCTGGAGCGGCGAGCCGATGGACTGGACGGCGAAGAAGATCTGGTCCGGCGGCCAGGCGCGGATCGACAAGGCGCTGGACGGGTAAGGGACCGGGGATTCCTGACCGCCGGCATGGCCTTACTGCGGCAAAAAGCGATCCGCCGGATCGCTTTTTGCCCTTCACATTCGCTCTCAATGGTCCGGGACGATCGGAATTTCGATGCGCGAGTCGTACTGTCCGCCGAAATGGATTGTCTGCGCGGCCGCCCTCGTCTCCGGGATCAAAGACCACGTGCCGGCGATGTTGGGATGGGCGTGATAAGCAGGAAAATTCGATGACGACACGTCCACCCGAATGCGGGATCCCCGCTTCACCGTCCAGGTGATCGGCCACATCCCGATGACGACCTCCACCGCATCGCCCGGCGTGTAAGCAAGCGGTCTCGACGCGCCGTTGCGGTAAGCGAGGCTGGTGATGCCGTCCCGGATATTGACGGCGGTCCCGTCCGGGAACACCTCCATGACCTGGACGGTGAAGGCCGTGTCTTCCGCATCGGAGCTGACGAACAGGCAGGCGCGAATCCGGCCCGCGATGCGCAGATCTTCCGTCAGCGGCTCCGACAGGAAGCTGACGACGTCGGGCCGCGCCCCCGGCGGCGGCTGGACGACACTGGCCGGCGGCACCGCGTCGGGATCTCCGGTCAAATAATGCATGACCGCCGCGCCGCCTCTCGTCGGCACCGGATCTTCCGGATCGTAACGATACGATGCGGCCGCGGGTTCCGCCGGCTTCCCCGGCGACAGCGTCCGGGCCGCTTCTCCGGCCGGCCTTGGATCGAGATGGAATGTCCGCAGCCCGCCCGCGCCGATGCCGCCCGTCCATGCCTGCCAGCGGTTCTCCCGGATGATGTAGGTTTGGATGCCGGGCGCAAGCTCCGGCTCTTGTCCTTTCAGATGATGGTTGAACCAGGCGAGCGCGGCTTCCCGCTGTCTGGGGCCGAACCGGTCGTGGCCCGGATAGTCCAGATCCCCGGACACCCCCTCGGTGTGGATCCACGGGCCGATGATGAGCGCGCTCTTCGCCCGGATATCTTCCGGCAGCTTGTCGAAGCTGATCAGGGAAGCTTCGAGGTTGTGGTCGAACCAGCCGGCCGTCATCAAGATCGGAACGCGGGTGCCGGCCGGCTTGTCTTTCAATTCGGCCCAGAAGCCGGTCTTCCAATACGGGCTGTCGGGACTGACCTCGGTCACCCAGTCCCGGTACCACGGCAGCCTGCGGCCGAACAGCCGCTCGTCCATCTCGACATGCGGGCGGACGGCCAGCGCCTCCCGGTACAGTCCGGGACGCCTTGCCGCCTTCGGCACGCCGGAATTGCCGATCGCCCAGGACGTATAAATGTCGTGCCGGAACATGCCGTTCATGTAATTTTGCCGGTATCGCTCGATGCCGGTGAAGCCGATGCACATCGTCTTCACTTCCGGCGGCAGCCGGTCGGCCATGCACCATTGCAATACGCCGCAGTAGGAAGAACCGTAGGTGGCCGCATTTCCGTTCATCCACGGCTGCCGGACGAGCCACCCGAGGCTGTCCAGCCCGTCCCGCTCCTCATGCACGAACGGAACCCACTCACCCTCCGAAGCTCCCGTTCCCCTGCACTCCTGCATGACGAAGACATAGCCGCGGGCGGTCCAGAACTTCGCCTGTTCATGCCAGAACGGGAGCATCCCCGGATACGGCGACCGGCTGAAAATGACCGGCCAGGGTCCGCCGCCTTCGGGAAAATGCACGTGGGTGGCCAGACGCACGCCGTCCGACATTTCCACGAAATACGTTTTGCCGCCGAATTCATTCATCACGATCCCGCCTTTCCATCAGACACACCCGCTTCAGCGCGTTGAAAAAACTCAGTAAGCGTCCAGGAGCAAATCGTCCGCAACCGTCAATTCCGGCTCCGTGCAGGCGCGGACGTCGTCGACGGTATAGCCTTCCGCGACTTCCCGAAGCAGCAGGCCGTCCGGCGTCACATCAATGGCGGCCCGGTCGGTGATGATCCGGTTCACGACGCCGCGCCCGGTCAGGGGCAGCGAGCATTGCCGCACAATCTTCGGCGATCCGTCCTTGCTGACATGCTCCATGACGACGATGATGCGCCTCGCGCCGTGCACCAGGTCCATCGCGCCGCCCATGCCCTTGACCATTTTGCCGGGAATCATCCAGTTGGCCAGGTCGCCCGTCCCGGACACTTCCATTCCGCCCAGAATGGCGACGTCGAGATGGCCGCCGCGTATCATGGCGAACGATTCCGCGCTGTCGAAGAAGGCGGCGCCGGGCACCGCCGTGACCGTCTCCTTGCCCGCGTTGATCAGATCCGGATCGACTTCCGCTTCCGTCGGATACGGGCCGACGCCCAGCAGTCCGTTCTCGGAATGGAGCATGACCCGCTTGTCCGGCGCGATGTAATTCGCCACCAGCGTGGGAATGCCGATGCCCAGGTTGACATAGTCCCCGGACGCGATTTCCTTCTCCGCCCTCCTGGCCAGCCGCTCTCTCACGGCCATGCGATCCGTGCTCATCTTCCTCTCCTCACTTTCCTGCGAAGTACGGTGCATTGTCAAGCATCCGGCGGATGAGCCGCAGAGCCGGTCCGCTCGTCAGGCGCGTACCGTCCGGCGCTCGATCCGCTTCTGCTGCCGGCCGACGATGAGCCGCTGCACGTAGATGCCCGGCGTATGGATCTCGTCCGGATCGAACGTCCCCGTTTCGCAGAGCTCCTCCACTTCGGCGATGGTCACGGCGCCGGCCGCGGCCATCATCGGATTGAAGTTTCGGGCCGTTTTGTTGTAGACCAGGTTGCCCATGCGGTCCGCCCTTGCCGCGCGGATCAGGCTGAAATCGGCGCGCAGCGCGTTTTCCAGCACATATTCCTTGCCGCCGAACACGCGGGTTTCCTTGCCTTCCGCGGCCGGCGTGCCGACGCCGGCGGGCGTGTAGAACGCGGGGATGCCCGCGCCGCCGGCGCGAATTTTCTCGGCCAGCGTCCCTTGCGGAATGAGTTCCACCTCGATCTCGCCGGCCAGCACCTGGCGCTCAAACTCCTTGTTCTCGCCGACATAGGACGCGATGATCTTGCGGATCTGCCGTCTCTGGAGCAAGAGGCCGAGTCCCCAGTCGTCCACGCCGCAGTTGTTGGAAATGACGGTCAGATTCCGCACGTCCCGTTCCGCCAGCGCGAGAATCAGGTTCTCCGGGATGCCGACGAGTCCGAACCCGCCGATCATGAGCACGGCGCCGTCCGGAATATCGCTTGTCACGTCAAGAAACGACTCGTATACCGGTTTCATCCGTCAACCTCCTTTCCGGTTTCAATCCGGCCGTTCCACCACGGCGGCGATGCCCTGACCGCCGCCGATGCACAGCGCGGCAAGACCGTACCGGACCTTCCGCCGCGCCATCTCGTGCAGCAGCGTGACCAGGATGCGCGCGCCGCTGGCGCCGATCGGATGGCCCAGAGCGATGGCGCCGCCGTTCACATTCACGATGGCCGGATCGAGCTCCAGTTCCTTCCGGCAGGCGAGCATCTGGGCGGCGAACGCTTCGTTCAGTTCGGCGAGGCCGACATCGGCGAGGCCGATCCCGACCCGGTCCAGCGCCTTGCGGACGGCGGGCACGGGCCCCAATCCCATGACCGCCGGATCGACGCCCGCCGAAGCGACGGACCGGATGACCGCCATCGGCTTCAGCCCGAGCGCCCGCGCCTTCTCCGCGCTCATGATGACGGCCGCCGCGGCTCCGTCATTGATGCCCGAGGCGTTGCCCGCGGTCACCAGGCCGTCCGGCCTGAACGCCGGGCGCAGCGCGCCCAGCGCCTCCAATGTCGTGTCCGGCCGCGGATATTCATCCGCTTCGAACCGGACCGTCTTGCCGCCGCGCGCCGGAATGTCCACCGGCACGATCTCCTCGCGGAACCGCCCGGCCCCGATCGCTTCGGCGGCCTTCCGCTGGCTTTCCCAGGCGAACCGGTCCAGCTCCTCCCGGGTCAGGCCTGCCCGCTCGCACAAGTTCTCCGCGGTGATGCCCATGTGATGGTCGCCGATGGCGCACCACAGGCCGTCGCTGATCATGCTGTCGACGAGCGCCCGGTGCCCCATGCGCAGGCCGCCGCGCGCTTCCCGGACAAGAAAGGGGGCCCGGCTCATGTTCTCCATGCCGCCGGCGACGACCGTCGTCAGATCGCCGCACCGGATCGCCTGCCAGGCCAGTTGCACCGCCTTCAGTCCCGAACCGCACACCTTGTTGACGGTGACGGCCGTCGTTTCCTGCGGCAGTCCGGCCGCGAGCGCCGCCTGGCGCGCGGGATTCTGTCCTTCGCCGGCCTGCAGGACGTTGCCCATGATCACTTCGTCGACCGACGCGGGATCGATCCCGGCCCGTTCGACCGCCGCCCGGATGACGATCTCGCCGAGCCGCGCCGCCGGCACATCCTGCAGACTGCCCATGAACTTGCCGATCGGCGTTCGGACAGCGCTTACAATTACCGCTTCAGACATGGATGGATTCAGCTCCTTTCATCAGCGACCGGAATCTCGATCCGCGACGGATATCGGCCGCCGAGATGCACCGTCTGGCGGGCGACACGCGTGTCCGCCTGCAGCGCCCAGCATCCGGACCTGTTGGGATGGACGTGGTACGCGGGAAAATTCGAGGAGGAGACGTCAAGCCGAAGCCGGCAGCCTTTGCGGATCGTCCAGGCAATCGGCCACAGCTTGATGATCACCTCCACCACGCTGCCGGGAATGTATTCGACCGGCAGTTTGACGCCGTTGCGATACGACAAGCTGGTAATGCCGTCCCGGATATTGTAGGCTTCGCCGTCCGGCGTCACTTCCATCAGGTTCACGGAGAACGCCGTGTCCGGCGCCTCGGAGCAGACGAACAGCCGCACTTCGACGGAACCCGCAATGCGCAGGTCCTCATCCAGCGGATCAGACAGGAAGCTGATGACGTCGTCCCGGTATCCCGGCGGTTCCTGCCGCAGGCTGGCCGGCTTCGGCGCGTCGGGCGCGCCGGAGAGATAACGCAGCAATCCCGCTCCGCCCCGCGTCGGCACGGGGTTGTCCGGATCGTACGTGTACCCGATCCGCTCCTCCAGCGGAGACGGCGCGCCGGCGATCCGGTGCGGCACGCTGCCGTCGCCCGCCAGGTACAGGATGCGGCGGCCGTCCGGTTCGAAGCCGCCCGGCCAGCGGCGCCAGCGGCCTTCCCGCACGACGTAGGTCATCGTCTCCCCCGCGGGCACCGATTCTCCGGCTCCCCGGAGGTGCACGTCAAACCACCGGACCGCTTCGGCCAACAGGTTCCGTTCGCCGTCCGGATATTCGAGATCCCCCGCGGGCGAGAGGGTGTGCACCCACGGCCCGACGATCAGGCGGCTGACGGCCCGCGTGCCCTCGGGCAGCTTCCGGTAGTCCATGAGCATGCCGTCCAGATGGTGATCGAACCAGCCGGCCGCCATCAGCACGGGAGTTTGAATATATTTTGGGATCTCCCGCAGTTCGGCCCAGAATCCGGTCTTCCAGTAATCGTCCAGCGGGCTGGTGTTCGTGATCCATTGCCGGTACCAGGGCAGCTGCTTGCCGAATAGTTGCTCGTCCATTTCGATATGCGGACGGATCGAGACGGCGCGGGCGAACAGATTGCCGGGCTCGAGCGGTTCGGTTCCCGCGTTGTCCAGCGCCCACCCGGTGTAGACGTCCTGGCGGAACATGCCGTTCATGTAATGGCTCCGGAACCGTTCCGTCGAAAATCCGGAGAGCACCATCGCCTTCACTTCCTGCGGGAAACGGTCGGCCATCGCAAGCTGCACGGCGCTCAGATACGAATGACCGTAGGTGCCGATGTTGCCGTCCATCCAGCGCTGGCGGACGATCCATTCGATCGTGTCCAGACCGTCCATCCGTTCGTTCACGAACGGCGTCCATTCCCCGCCCGACCGCCCCGTCCCCCGGCAGTCCTGGACGATGGCCGCGTACCCGTATTCGTTCCAGACGGAAGCCGTCACTTCGAGCATCGGCAGCATACCGGCGTAGGGGTTCCGGATGAGCACCACCGGCCACGGCCCCGGCCCGGCCGGCAAGTAGGCGCGTGTATAGAGTTCCGTCCCGTCGCGCATGGCGACGCGATGGACGGTCATTGGCCCGGCCTCATGCCGGGGTTCCGGCAACCCTTTCCTGATCTGGCCGGCAAAAAGTTCAAGAACAGACATCCCGGTCACCTCCCGTCAGGCAATCGCCGGCTGCCGCGCCCGGGTCGCCGCCGGTTCGCGCCAGCGCTTGCAGAATATACGCGGACGCTTCGGAGAGCCCGGCCTCGTCGACGCCCGTCCGCACCCCCATGGCGTGCAGCATGCGGATCAAATCGCCCGTCGCCACGTTGCCCGCGGCGCCCGGCGCATACGGACAGCCGCCCAGTCCGCCGCAGGACGCATCGAAGGTCCGAATGCCCATCTGCAGCGCGACGACCGTGTTGGCGAGCGCCAGCCCGTTCGTATCGTGGAAATGAAGGGCGAGCCTGTCCGGCGGCACCCGTCCGAGCAGCTCCTCCAGCACCGCTTCCACCTGGCGGGGATGGCCGATGCCGATCGTATCCCCGAGCGACACTTCGCGGACGCCCATTTCCAGCAGCGCCTCCGTCAGCCGCATGACCTGCTGCGTGTCGACCGCTCCCTCATAAGGGCAGCCGAACACGGTGGACAAGTAACCCCGCACCGTCTTGCCGGCCGCCTTCGCCGCCGCCGTCACTTCCCGCAGCACGGGCAATGTCTCACCGATTGACTTGTTGATGTTCCTGCGGTTGTGCGTTTCGCTGGCGGACATGAACACCGCCGCTTCATCAATCCCCGAGCGCAGCGCCCGCTCCAGTCCGCGCATGTTCGGCACCAGCGCCGCGTAGGTGACGCCTTCGCGCCGGCGGAGTCCCGCGGCGACCTCCTCCGCGTCGGCCAGCGGCGGAATCCATTTCGGACTGACGAACGATGTCACTTCGATGTAGGACAGACCGGCATCGGCCAGCCGGCCGATCCAATCGAGTTTGACGGCGGTCGGCACGAAGCCCGGTTCATTCTGCAGGCCGTCGCGGGGGCCCACCTCCCGGATCTGGACACATTCGGGCCATCGGGACGCCATGGTCTTTCCCCTCCTTCGTCCGTTTCCTCACGCGGTCAGGCCGGCCGGGCTTTCCAGCACGACACCCCGTCCGGCCAGATCGGCGACTTCTTCATTCGAGTAACCGAGTTCCCGCAAGATATCCCGGGTATGCTGTCCGAGCAGCGGCGGTGAGCTGCGGACTTTCACCTCGCGTTCGGAATACCGGATCGGCGTCCGGATGACCGGAAGCTGTCCGAACACCGGATGCTCCACCTCCTCGATCAGACCGTGATCCCGGATCAGGTCGCTCGTCACCAGCTGCTCCACGTTCCAGATCGGACCGTGCAGCACCCCGCGGGCCTCGAAGATTCGGCACCACTCGTCCGTCGTGCGGGTCGAGAAGATCGCATTGAGCCGTTCCGTCAGCTCTTCGCGGTACTCCAGGCGCAGCCGGTTCGTGCGGAACCGCTCGTGATCCGCCAGCTCCGTGCAGCCGATCGCGCTGCAGAAAGTCTGCCAGGCCTCGTCGCTCTGCGCGCCCGCCATTACCCAGCCGTCCCGCGTCGGGAACGCCTGATACGGCACGACTTCCGGATGCTGGTTGCCGAACGGCCGCGGCGACTGCCCGGTGGCCACATACTGCGCGAACCGGGTGGACAGATTGAACACCATCGTATCGATCAGATTGAGCCGGATGTGCTGCCCGGCTCCCGTCCGCTCCCGATCCACCAGCGCGGCGCAAATGGCGCCGAACGCCATGTACGCGGTGGAAATGTCCGCGACGGGAACGCCGACCAGCATCGGTTCGCCGTCCAGTCGGCCCGTCAGGCTCATGACGGCGCCCATTCCCTGCACAATCGGGTCCATGCCCGGCCGCTTGACGTATGCGGGCGTATCGCCGAACGCCGAAATGGAGCAATAGACGATCCGCGGATTGATCGCGCGAATCTGTTCGTAGCCGACCCCGAGCTTGTCACACGTGCCGGGCCGGTAGTTCTCGATGATCACGTCGGCCTCGCGCGCCAGCCGGTGGACGATGCGCACGCCCTCCGGCTCCTTGAGGTTGACCGCGATCGAACGTTTCCCGTGGTTGTAGGCCGCGAACAGGTAACTTTCGCCATCCTTGAAATGGCTGCCGGCCTTCCGGACCTGATCGCCCTGCGGCGGCTCGATTTTGATGACATCGGCGCCCAGGTCGGCCAACATATTGGCGCAGTACGGGGCGACCAGCCAATGCGCGATCTCGATCACCTTGATGCCCGACAACGGTCCCATCTTGCCCGTCCTCCCATGTTGATCTGTTTGTTTCGGCAGTCTGCGGCGACCTCTCCGACTCCTTACGGATCATTGTAAATATAGTGTTTTCTTATGTAAAATACGTAAATATAATGTTTGTATAGGCATTTCCTATTTTATTGCGAAAGCGGTGAAGTCTCGCCCATGCGGACCGAACAGTTGCAATATTTTGTGGAAGTGGCCCGCCAACAGTCGTTCTCGCTCGCAGCCGAACGATTGCACATTGCCCAGCCGAGCATCAGCCAGGCCATCAAGGGGCTGGAACAGGAACTGAACGTGCAGTTGTTCACGAGATCGCGGGCGGGCGTCCGGCTTACGCCCATCGGCCGCGCGCTGCTTCCCAAAGCCCAGAACATTCTGAACATGGTTGAAGAATTGTGCGAGGAAGCGCGCTCCGAGACCGATCAGATCGAAGGCCGGCTGCAGATCGCCGCCATCCCGAGCATGATGAACACGTTCCTCAGCGAGACGCTGTCCCGCTACAAGAAGCAGCATCCCAACGTACGCCTGGAAGTGAAGGAGGCGGGCACCAACCAGATCGTGCAGGAGGTGCTGGCCGAACAGGTGAACATCGGCATCGTATCGTGCCAGCCCGGCGAGACGTTCGATCCGCGCATCGAATTTGCCCCTCTGCTGAGCGGCACCTATGTCGTCTATGTCGGCCGGCACTCTTCCATCCCGTTGCAAAATCCGGTTCCCCGCGAGCTGATCGCCCGTCAGCCGCTGATCACCCTGCAGCACGAATACCGGCAGGTGGATTACCTGCGGAAGCTGCTCGGCACCGATGACCTGAACATCCTGGTCTCCCTCGGCTATACGGAAGCGGCCAAGAAGATGATCAGCGAAGGCATCGCCATCGGCTTCTATCCGGATTTCTCGGTCGGCCAGGACCCCTATGTCCAGTCCGGCGACATCATCCCGCTCGACATTGCGGACAACGGGCTCTCCCTGCGGTTCGGCTGGATCCGGTCCCGGCAGCAGCGCTTCTCGCTGGCCGCCCGGAAGTTCGTCCGGGTGCTGAAAGAGGTCATTGACGCCCGCGGCTGACGAACCAAGAACGGCTGCCTCGCGACGCCGCGGTTCCGGCATCCCGAAGCAGCCGATCATTCAGCCGCAGTTCGGCAAGCTCACGTCGAAGAGACGAGACGGTTCAGTTCTTCCAGCAGCGCGTCCAGATCCGTCGCCGATTCGCGGTTGAAGCTGGCGATGTTGCGCAGCGGCATGTATTTCAAGAACGCTTCCAGCATGACCTTGAGCTCCTCCGTCGGCGCACTGCCGAACGGGGCATTCTTCTCCAGCATCCGTCTGACGTACGGCGCCGTCCGCTCGTCCGCCAGCAGGTCGCCGATCAGCGTGTTGCGGTGAATGACCCAGGGCAGCGTCACCGTCGACTCGACATAAATGGAGCCTTGCAGCCGGATGTCCCGCGACGATGCGCCGACGAGGATGTCGAACTCCCCGCTCTCCACACGCCAGTCCCGGATGGCCGGCTCGTAGTAGGCGAAGGCGCGTTTGCCCAGCCTGAACGTCACCGTCTTCCGCTCGCCGGGCTGAAGTTCCACCTTGGCGAACCCTTTCAATTCCTTGACCGGACGGATGACGGAGCTTTCCCGGTCGCGGACGTAGAGCTGTACAATCTCTTTGCCCGCCCGCCCGCCGGTGTTGGCAATCGTGACGCGCACTTCGGCCGTCTCCCCGTCGCTCATCCGCGCGCGGTCGATCTCGATCTTCTCGTAAGCAAACGTCGTGTAGCTGAGGCCGTGCCCGAACGGGAACAGCGGCTCGATCTCCTTCGCGTCGTAATACCGGTAGCCGACGAACAGCCCTTCCCGGTATTCGACGCGGTCCCCTTCACCCGGGAAGAACAGGTGCGAAGGGTTGTCGGACAGCTTGTGCGGGAACGTCTCCGCCAGTTTGCCCGACGGATTGACGTCGCCGAACAGCACGTCGGCCACCGCGCCGCCCATCGCCTGGCCGCCCAGATAGGCCTCCAGCACCGCCTTCGCGTTGCCGAGCCACGGCATTTCCACGGGCGCACCGTTGCACAAGACGACGACAACCCGCTCCTGCACGCCCGCCACCGCTTCGATCAGCGACTGCTGATTGCCCGGCATCCGCAGATGGGTGCGGTCGAACCCTTCCGACTCCCAACTCTCCGGCAATCCGGCGAAAATGACGGCGACATCGGCCGCGGCCGCCGCCTGCAGCGCCTCTTCCACCAGCCGGTCATCCGCCGCATCGTTCGCCAGTTCGTAGCCTTGCGCATAGACGACTTCCGCGGCGGGTCCCGCCGAACGGCGGATTTCGTCGAGCGGGTTGTCCAGCCGCGTCGGCTTGACGTGGGAGCTGCCGCCGCCCTGGTAGCGCGGCTTCACGGCGAGCTCGCCGATTACCGCGATCCGGCCGGACTTCTCAAGCGGCAGCGTGCCGTCTTCGTTGCGCAGCAACACCATGCTCTCGCCGGCGGCCCTGCGCGCCAGCCGGTGATGCGCATCCGCATCATAGCTTGCACCCGGCTTCCTGCTGTCTACCGCCCTCAGAATGATGGTCAGCAGCCGCTCGACGGCCCGATCCAGCACGTCCTCCGGCAGGCTGCCATTCCGCACCGCTTCCACGACTTTCCGGTCGTTGATGCCGCCATTGCCCGGCATTTCCAGCTCCAGACCGGCCGCAACGCCCGCCGCCCGGTCGTTGACGGCTCCCCAGTCAGAGACGACGAATCCTTCGTGGCCCCACTCTTCTTTCAGGATGCGGGTCAGGAGCTCCGGATGTTCGGATGCGTAGGTGCCGTTCACCTTGTTGTACGAGCACATGACCGTCCAGGGCTGCGCCTGCCTGACCGCGCCTTCGAAGCTGGCCAGATAAATCTCGCGCAGCGTCCGCTCGTCGACGACCGCGTCGACCGACATTCTGCGGTGCTCCTGGTTGTTGACCGCGTAATGCTTGAGCGACGTGCCGACGCCCTTGCTCTGGACGCCGAGGATGTGATGCGCCGCCATTTCCGACGACAGGTACGGATCTTCCGAGAAATATTCAAAGTTGCGTCCGCACAGCGGCGAGCGCTTGATGTTCGCCCCCGGCCCGAGCAGAATCGCCACATCTTCGGCCTGGCACTCCTCGCCGAGCGCTTCGCCCACCTCGCGGATGAGGCCGCGATCCCAGGAGCTGGCGAGCGCCGCCGCTGTCGGGAAGCAGGTCGCGGGCACGCTGTCGAACAGCCCCAGATTGTCGGCGTCTGCCCGCTGTTTCCGCAGGCCGTGCGGTCCGTCGGTCATCATGACGGACGGAATGCCGAGCCGTTCGATCGGCTTCGTCGTCCAGAAGTCGCGTCCCGACAGAAGCGAGGCCTTCTCTTCCAAAGTCATCTGCCGCACGAGCGCGCGGACATCCCTTGTTTGCGGCGTTTGCGAATCCATCGAACCCCTCCTGTCAACTTTCGATCAAATCCGGTCTGCGGCTCAGCCTTTGACCGCGCCGATAACCAAACCTTTCACCAGATACTTCTGGAAGAACGGATAAATGCACAGAATCGGCAGAATGCCGATGACCGCCATCGCCATGCGCACCGCGTTCATGGGCATCTGGGCCAGCGATTCCGACGAACGTCCGCCCAGATCGTTCTGCATCAGAAACTGGATGTTGCTCAGCATCCGGTTGAGCAGATTCTGGATGCTGTACAGTTTCGGATTGGTAATGTAGATGAGCCCGTTGAACCAATCATTCCAGTACGCGATCGTGAGCATCATGCCGATCGTGGCCAGAATGGGCAGCGACAGCGGCAGGATGATCCGGCTGAAGATCGTCCATTCCGATGCCCCGTCGATGTAGGCCGATTCGATGACCGCGCCCGGGATCGACATTTTGAAGAACGTGCGGATGATCAGAATGAAGAAGGCGTTGGTCAAAAGCCCCGGCACAATGAGCGCCAGCAGCGTATTTTTCAGGTGGAACACTTCCGTGTAGACCAGGTAGGTGGGCACCAGTCCGCCGTTGAACAGCAGGGTGAACACCACCAGGAACGACAGCACGCGCCGCAGCGGCATTTCGTCCCGCGACAGCGAGTACGCCAGCAGGGACGAGATCAGCAGGCCCGTGATCGTGCCGACCGCCGTAATGAGCACCGTGATGCCGTAGGCGCGCGCCAGCGGCGTCAGCTGGCCCCACAGATACCGGTAAGCTTCGAGACTGAAACTGTCGGGGATCAGGGAGTAGCCGTTGAGAATGATCGACTGCTCGTCGGAGAACGAAACGACGAAGAGCAGGATGAACGGAAACAAACACGCTGCGGAAAGCGCCGCCATGATCGCGTGGAATAATGTTTGCTGTACCGCGTTCGTTCGCATCGTGACCTCTCCTTCCGCATCAGAACAGGGCTTGATCCCTGCTTCTTCTTCTGACGAGCCAGTTGGACAGCAGGATCAGGACGAAACCGACGGCCGACTGGTACAAGCCCGCTGCCGACGACATGCCGATGTCGCCAAGCGTCATCAGACCGCGGTACACATACGTGTCGATGACATCCGTCGTCGGTTTGAGCGCGCCCGAGTTGAGCGGCACCTGGTAGAACAGCCCGAAATCGGAATAGAAGATCCGTCCGACCGCCAGCAGCATCATGATGGTGATGGTGGGCGCAATGAGCGGCACGGTGATGCGCGTGATTTGCTGCCACTTGCTGGCGCCGTCGATGACGGCGGCTTCATAGTACTCGTGGTTGATGCCGACAATGGCGGCCAGGTAGATGATGCACAGGTAGCCGACGTTCTTCCACAGGTTCACGAAGGTCAGGATATAGGGCCAGTAGGCCGGTTCACTGTACCAGGATACGGGATCGATGCCCAGCAGCGGCAGGATGGTCTTGTTCATGAAGCCGTTCTCCACATTGAGCATCGAGAGCGCGAGGTATCCGACGATGACCATGGAGATCAGGTAGGGCAGCAGGATCAGGCTCTGGTACAGCCGCGACATGAAGCGGCTTCTGATCTCGTTCAGCACGATCGCCACGGCGATCGCCACAACCGTGTTCAGGACGATGAACAAGCCGTTGTACAGAATCGTATTGCGCGTGATGGTGTAGGCGTCGTCCGTCCGGAACAGGTACTCGAAGTTTTTGAAGCCGATCCATTCATGTCCGAACAACAGGTTGAACAGACCTTTGCGGGAATAGTCGATTTCCTTGAACGCGATGGTCACGCCGAGCATCGGCAGATAGTTGTTGATCACCAAATAGGCGAGCCCCGGCAGTGCCATCAGGATGAGCATGCGATGTCGGACGACCCGTTTCCGGAACTTGCGCCATCGTGATTGGTTCATCAGGTTCCCTCCGTCATGGCTTGCAATCGGAAGGGCCCCGATCGCCGAGGGCAGCCGGGGCCCTTCTTGGCCAGTTGCCGGAATTTTTACTGGTTCGCAGCCAGGAATTCATCCAATTGCCGCTGCTTCTCGGCGATGATCGTGTCGATTCCGGCCTTCTTCAGATCTTCGATGAATTTCGGCAGCACATTCGGATCCACGGCGCCGGACTCAAGACCGGCCTTGTACTCGCTGATGACGTTGCTTACGGCCGCCACCTCTGTCTTGACCTTGTCGGCATCGAACAGGAAGCCGAGCGCGGGCGAGTAGACGGCGTTGCGGTTGAACGCCTTCAGATTCTCCCACTGGTTCGGGTCCCAGCCTTCCCATACATACGTCAGGGAGTTGTTGCCGATCAGCCATTGGTTGAACACATAGCCGCTGCTTTCCACGCCGTCCGGCACGCGCACCTGGCCGTTGTCCGTCTTCACGTAGTGCTTGCCTTCGATCCCGAGCGTCAGCAGGTTCATGATGTCGGCGTCCGTATAGAGCAGGTTCATGAATTGCATCGCTTTCTCCGGATGCTTCGAATTGCTCGGAATCGAAATCATGAACGCGACGGGACCGGAAGAACCGCCCACCGCCGGCGTGAGGCGCACGCCTTCGATCTCGTAGCCGATCAGGCCGGTCTCCTGCGCTTCAAATCCGGGCTTCATGTTCGAGAAATAGCCGAAGCCTTTGCCCGCCTTCATCAGCGCGACGTAGCCTTCCTGGCTCGTTGCCGCATCGGACGCGATGTAACCCGCGTTGTACCACTTCCGCGCCAGTTCGACCGCTTCCCGATACTGCGGCGTCTCGTACAGATTGACGACCGTCGTGTTGTTGTCGTCCAGCATCAGCACGCCCATCCCGTCTCCGAGATTGTCGACGCGGGAGGCAATCATGTCGTTCACGACCGTGTTGCTCGTGTTCCGCTGCACGAGCGGAATCATGCCCGGCTCCTTCTCCTTGATCAGCTGGAAGATCGGCTCCAGATCTTCGAACGATTTGACCTGGCTCAGATCGATCTGATGCTTGTCCAGCAGATCTTTGCGGGCGTTGAAGCCGTAATCCGCGACCAGCTCCCGGAAGCTGGAGACGCCGTAGATTTTGCCGTTGATCCGCGTGCCCTCATAGAACACCGGGTCCATCGCTTCCATGATCCCCTGGCCGTATTGCTGCAGCAGATCGTCGAGCGGGATCAGCTGATTTTTCGCCACCATGCTGGAGTAGTTCATGTACGCCGAAGTGACGAGCAGATCGAGCTGTTCATTGCCGGCCAGCACGAGATTGATCTGCTGGTTCCAGGCGGCCCAGTCAATCAGCGTGAACTTGACCGTGGCGTTGATTTTCTGCAAAGCGATCTTGTTGATTTCTTCCTGGACCAGCTCCAGGTCGTTCATGGGCGTGCCCGTATTCGGCATGGCGAAGATCAGTTCGACCGGCTTTTCGCCGGATCCGGACGATTGTCCGCCGCCCGACGAACCTTTCGAGTTCCCGGAGCCCGAGCCGGATCCTCCGCCGCACGCCGCCAGAAGCCCGGCGATCAGCAGCAAACTCAACGTGAGAGCCCATAATTTCCGCTTGTTGCTTGCCACTTGGCATACCCCCTTGGGTGAAGTTATCTCGAATTATAGAGTCGGGGGGCGGGGCCGGCCGACCACTCATCCGACTTTCTGTTTTCACAATCTTGACATGTTCAGCCGGTGTGCCGCATTTGCCGGCGAAACTCCACGGGGGTCAGACCGGTCGTCTTCTTGAACAAGGTGGAGAAATACGACAGGTTGGCGTAACCGGCGGACAGGGCAACCGCGCTGACCGGCTGATCGGAATGGGTCAGCAGATGCTTGGCGTACTCGATCCACTGCTGCTGCAGATAGTCGGAGATTGACATGCCGGTCTCTTTCTTGAACAGGCGCGTCAGGTAATCGGGATTCAGATAGACGTGCCGGGCGATCTGTTCCCTGGACAGCTCCTGCTCGCCGAGCTGCTGCCGGATATACTGCTTCGCCCGTTCGATGACGGACCGGTTCGCTTCATCGTGATGCAGCCGGTCGACCGCCACTTCGACGACAAGCCCGGCCCATTCCCGGAACGTATGGACGGATCGCAGCACCTCGTCCGGCCGGTCCGTAAGCAGGTTGCCGTCAAACACTTCATGGGCCTGTAAGCCCTTCCAATACAGCACAAAGAATACCGCCTGCACGAAGTCCTGATAGATGCGCTGCAATCTGGACGCGTCGAGCGTGCGGCGCTCCCGGGCGTCTTCCAGATACCGCGCCAGATCGTCCAGAAGCCGTTTCTTCTCGCCGGCTTTCAACCATTCCACCCACAGTTCGATCGGCAACGGTTCGATCGGTTTGGGGGCGCCGTTATGATCAACCAGCAAGATCGCTTCGTTGACCCGGGTGACATTATCCCGGTCCATCTGCTGCAGTCTGCGGTACATCTCCGCCATCTCGTGTGATTGGACGGGCTTTCCGATGTAACCGCACAATTCGCAGCGGAAATACAACCTGCACGACTGAATGAATTCCTGACAGTCGCGCTGCAGGCGGACGGCCGCCTGTTCGTCACAGGATTCGCCTGACGGGATCAGGACGAGCATCTCGCCGTTTCCGACGCGAACGATCGCGGCGTCCGGCAGGTTCCCGCACAGCTTCTCTTCGGCAGCTTTCCGCAGCGCGTATTCCATGATCCGTTCATCGCGCTCCGACAACGTCACATGCCAACGTTGAACCCGAATGTACACGGGCACGTGGCGTGTCAAGGAGTTGTGAAGCACGTGACGGCGTTCCGCATGTTCGCGGATCTTGTCCGGGACGGAGGGCACGGTCTTCTCGACGATGTCCTTCCAGAACAGTTCCTTGCGCATCGGCCGGTATTCTTCCCACAGACGGGCATACCGCCGGCTCGTCTCCTCCAGCATGATCCGCTCCCGCTCCTTCCTTCGCTTCTCCAGCGCCCGGGACACGACGGATTCCAGATCTCCGTAATCCACCGGCTTCAGCAGATAGTCAAAGCAATGGAGCTGAAGGGCGCGCTGCGCGAATGCGAACTCCGAATGACAGGTGAGAAACACCGTCACCGTCTCGGGCCGATGCTCGCGCACCCATGCGAGCAGATCCAGCCCGGAACCGTTCGGCATCTCGATGTCGCAGATCATCACGTCAATGGACGTGTGTGAGAAAACTTCCTGCGCCTGCTTCAGGCTGTGCGCCGTACAGACTTCCCGGATACCGAGCGTCTCCCATCGAACGCCCGCCTGCAGTCCGCGCACGGCGTGCACCTCGTCGTCAACCAGCAAGATGCGACACATGCTTCGTTCCCCCCTCGTTGCCGATCGCAAGTTCCATCGTGACCACGGCACCGCCCTCGGCGCCGTTCTCGAACGTCAGGCGGTAGCCGGAAGGATACAGCAGTCTCAGACGGCGTCTCAGGTTCCAGATGCCGATTCTTCCCCCTTCGTCCTGGACCAGATCCCGATCCTGCCTCAGCAGGTCCAACACTTCCGGCGGGAACCCCGGCCCGTTGTCCGCAATCCGGACGAGAAGCCTGCGCTCGCTCCCGGTTCCGGCCGCCGACACACGAATCCGGATATCCAGCATGTCATCGAGATTGAAGGCGTGCTTGATGGAATTCTCCACGACATTCTGAACGACCAGAGGCGGAATCGGACAATTCAGTGCATCGTCGTCGACGTCAATCCGGAACGTGAGACGCTGCGGGAACCGCAATTGCTGAATGCGCAAGTAATTGCGGGTATGGGACAGCTCATCGCGCAACAGAACGTAGAACGCATCACTCTGAAAGATAAATCTGAAATAGGCGACCAGACATTTGGTCATCTCCTGGATGATCGCATAATCCCGCACGGTGGCCAGGTTGTAAATGATATTGAGCGAATTCAGGAAGAAATGGGGATTGATCTGCAATTGCAGCTGCTTCAACTCGGCCTTCTGGTGATTCAGTTTTTCCTCATACACGTCAATCTTCAAATGCCGGATTTCCTCGATCATGCGATTGAACGTATGATTCATGAGACGAAACTCATCGGAAACGGCGCCGAGTTCCAACCGGGTCTTCCAATTGCCGTCGCTCAGTCTGCGCATCGCCGAAACGATGCGCAGAATCGGCAACAGGAACACTTTGCGCAAATACCATGCCAGCATGAGCGGGAAGATACAGGCCCCGATCGTGACAAAGTAAGTCAGGCGTTTCAGATAAAGCAAATGTTGAAGGATAGCGCTTTCAGGAATGACGGCGACCAGGTGAAACGCTCCTTTCTCCGACCGCTCGCCGAGCACCAGATAGGACGAGTCGTCTCCGGACATCCGGAACGTGTTTTCCTCGTAATTCAGAGCAATGCTTTCCAGCGCCACCTGATCGGCATGCTGCATCGGCTCCAGATCCAGTGTCGCGAGCAGGGCGAAGCCTCTGTCCCCGTCATCCGGCAAATCCAACGGCTGAACCAGCTTGTCTGCCCTGACCCACGCGCCGAGATAGGTGGAGCCCGTCTTCACCAGACGATAAACGTAATACTTGCCGGACTCCGATCGCCAAATCTGCCATTCGGGCGCAATCGGCTTCTGCAGACCGGAGTCCAGCATGAAAAGAATTTCGGAGCGCATCTTGCTGCGTTCTTCATAGGTGCTGCCGAAGTCCGAACGCCCGACCAGCAGCACATCGTCGTTCTGCCCGGAATAGACGAAGAGGATATCCGTATTCCGGTAATTTTCAATGGAGTGCTTCAAAGTGTTGAACAGGCGCAGCCGGGCCATATCATATTCCAGCTCGTTCGCGGCACGCATTCTGTCAAGCCGCTGCACATCGACATTGCTCACGGACAGGTCATACAAGTAACGGTCCAATTCCTCCAAATCCGCATCGAGCCCCCGCATGTGCAGGCTGAGCAGTTTCTGATTCGATTTGGCGACCTGTTCCCGCACCACTTTGGCGGCGGACAGATGGAGAACCCACTGCAGGCTGACGAGCAGTACGCTGAACACGAGAATCGCCGCTGTCAGCTTGACTCGCAAGGAATTGAATGACATTCCGGATCCACGCATCCCGATCTCCTCCCGCGATGAACGGCTGTCCCCATTCTAGCATTAACCGGTGCCGCCGTCCGCAGGAAGAAACAGCATGTCGAATGGGGGCCGGAAGCTCATCGGCCGAAACGCCGGCGCACCCCTTTGGCAATTTCCGTCATGCAGTCTTCCGCCTGCGGATACTGTCCGATCTTGTCCATGAACGCATGGTCGACGCCGTTGTACTGGATCACCGTCGTGTTTACCCCGGAGCGGGCGAGTTTGCGCGCATAGGCTTCGTTCTCGAAACGCAGGAAGTCGAACTCGCCCGTGATGATGAGCGTATCCGGCATGCCGTGCAGGTCGGCCAGCAGCGGGGACATGTAAGGGTCCGTCACTTCGGCGCGGCCTTGCAGATACAGATCATGAAGCTGCGGGCCCTTCCGCTCCCCGGAGCCCATGAAGCCGAGGGCGCGTTCGATATATTCCCGGTGATTGCGGATCTCGTAGTTGTCCAGCGACCATTTGTATCCTTCCACTTCCGCTCCCGCCATGTTGACCGTCGGATAGATCAGCACCTGATATTGGATCAGGTTGGTCTGCTTGTCGCGGTCCATCAAGGCGCACACCGTCGACAGGTTGCCGCCGGCGCTGTCTCCGGCCACCGCGATCTGTTCCGGATCGACGCCGAGCTCGTCCGCATGATCGTGCACCCACCGGACCGCATCGAAGCAGTCGGTCAGCCCGGCGGGATACGGATGTTCCGGCGCCAGCCGGTAATCGACGGAGACGACCACCGCGCCCGCGTGATAGGCCAGGCATTTGCACGGATTTTCCACCGTCTTGAGCGAGCCGCCGATAAAGCCGCCGCCATGGAAGAACACGACGGCCGGACGCTTCCCTTCCACCGGCGGCGTGTAGATGCGGACCGGAATCTTCGTCTCGCTGCCTTCGATCTCCCGGCACTCGGTCTTCACCGCGCCGCCGGTCACGTCGCGGTTCTCCCAGCCCATCATCTTCCGCATCATTTGGGCAAATTCCACGGGATCTTCCGGGACCGGCGGGAATGTCTGCCCCTGCATCCGGGCGGCCGTCTCCTGGTGCACCTGGAGCACGCGGGGGTCAAGCTCGCCCCAGCCTTCCTCCGAATCCGGAATCGGCTTGACGATGAATTCGTAGCCGTCCCGCTGTTCCGTGCGGGCTTTCTCACGCAATGCGGTCAACAATTGCTCGTAGGTCATGCTGGATTCCTCCCCGGATATTTTGAATTCTCATTCTAATCCTAGCAGCAAGGACACGCTTGCGGTAAGCCGACCTTTTATTTTACGAATCACGACTATTTTCCCGGGCGGTTGTCCCAAACATTGCCCGGAAGCACAAAAAACCAACCGATCCGCTCACGCGGCGATCGATTGGTTTGCGGCTTGATATCGGATGAATTACAGCTCAACCGAGCGGCTCCCGCGGGTGGGTATGACGGCTATTTTCAGGAAAATGCTTAGATGGCTTACGGCTCCACCGCCTCCGCCAGCAGCCGGTCCAGCTCCCGGTCGTACGACTCGCGCTGCCCGCCGCTCCACCGGAGAAGCTCCGCCATCGCGGCCGACACCGCGTCTTTCCACCGCAGCACGCCGGGGCGGTCGAAGAACAGCCGGCCCGTCCGGCGAATCCAGAAATCCGCCGGCGTGGCGGCCATCTCCGCCAAGACGGCGTACCGCAGCTCCGCGGCAAGCGCGAGCGGCAGCCCGTGCCGGTCGGCGAAATCGCGCGATCCGACCGCCAGCTCAAACAGCCGGGGCGCGTTGGAGCCGTAGCGCCGCGCGATCCGCTCCGCCTCGTCCGGGCCGAGCCCGGCGACGATTCCGGCTTCGGTCTGCTGCCGGACGTACGCCTCGTACCCGGCGCTGCCCTCGACATCGCCGCCCGAGATCGCGAGCGTCCGGGTACGGCTCGCCGGAAGTGCTGGCAGGCCGTCCGCCTGGCGCCGCCTGGACACGAGATCCACGACCCGCTCGGCCATCTTCCGATAGCCGGTCAGCTTGCCGCCGGCGATGGAGATCAGGCCGGACGGAGACAAGAAAATCTCGTCCTTGCGGGAAATATCCGACGGATTCTTGCCTTCCTGCCGGATGAGCGGCCTCAGGCCCGCCCAGCTCGACTCCACGTCCCGGGGCGTCAACCTCAGCGAAGGGAACATATAATTCGCCGCGTCCAGCAGGTACGACAGATCATCCGCTTCCATGCGCGGATGCACCGGATCGCCGGCGTAATCCGTATCGGTCGTGCCGATGTACGTTTTGCCGTCGCGCGGGATGGCGAACACCATCCGCCCGTCCGGCGTATCGAAATAAACGGCCTGCCTCAAGGGGAACCGCTCCTGGTCAAACACGAGATGCACGCCCTTCGTCAGGCGGAGCGTTTTGCCCTCTTTCGAGCGATCCATCTCCCGGATGTCGTCCACCCACGGACCGGTCGCATTGATGATGTGGCGGGCGCGCAATTCGTATTCTCCTCCGCCGATCCGGTCCTGCACGACAGCTCCCGACAGCCGCGAACCGTCATACCGCAGCCCGGTGACGGCGGCGTAATTGACGGCCGTCGCGCTGAGCTCGACCGCCCGCTTCAACACCTCCAGCGTCAGCCGGGCGTCGTCCGTCCGGTACTCCACGTAGTAGCCGCCGCCCCTCAGCCCTTCGCTCCGCAGCAGCGGTTCGCGCTCCAGCGTCTCCCGCGCGTTCAGCATTTTGTGCCACTCGTCTTTTTTCACCCGGGCCAAATAATCGTACAGCGTCAGCCCCAGCCTGCTCGTAAACGGCCCCAATTGCCCGCCGCTGTAGAACGGCAGCAGCATCCACTCCGGCGTCGTCACGTGCGGCCCGTTCTCGTATACGACCGCCCGCTCCCGGCCGGTCTCGGCCACCACCTTGAACTCGAGCTGCTTCAAATACCGCAGCCCGCCGTGGATCAGCTTGGTCGAACGGCTGGACGTGCCGGCCGCGAAATCCTGCATCTCCACCAGCGCCGTGCGCAGGCCGCGGGTGACCGCGTCGAGGGCGATGCCGGCGCCGGTAATGCCCCCGCCGATGACGAGCAGGTCGACCGTCTCCCCCGCGAGCGATTGCAGCATCCGCTCCCGTTCCAAAACCGACCAGACGCCGATATATTCTTGTTCAGCCGATGTACGCATGTCGGTACAGCCTCCCTATCGCGAAAAAAATAAAAACCACGCCCGGCTCCCGACGTTCCCCACAACGAAACGACGAAAGTCCAAAACGCGGTTTCTCAAACTCTCCAACCGATATTAACTTGTATGGTTCTATTATACGTCAAAATCATGCCGCGCGACAGCCCGGCTGAGAAAAAACTTTCCCTCAGCGTCCTTCCGCGGCGTCAAGCCCGATGCCCGTCCCACAGATCCGGCCGCGACGTCGTCACCGCCGCCGCCCCCGCTTCCAGCGCGGCGGCCGCTTCTTCCCGCGTGCGGATGAGTCCGCCGGCAATGACGGGAACGCCGGTGCGGTCCTTCACTTCCCGGATCCACTGCGGCAGCAGGCCCGGCAGCACCTCGATCAGGTCGGGCTGCGCCTGCTTCGCCAGCTCGACGCTCGTGTCCAGCGCGCCCGAGTCGATCAGGAACAGCCGCTGGATCGCCAGCACCCCGTTCTGCTTCGCCTTGCGGATGACCGCGACCCGGGTGGAGATGAGCCCGGCCGGCCGGATCTGCTGGCACAAAAATTCGGCGGCGTACTCGTCGTTCTTGAGCCCGTCGATCAGATCGGCGTGAAGCAGCACGCGCTTGCCGTGATCCGCCGCCAGCTTCACCATCGGCTGCAATTGGCCGAGCCGCCCGCCCAGCAGCACGAGCCAGGCGAGCGGCGTCTTCAGCAGACGTTCCAGCTCCTTCGGATGCCGGACGGCGGGCAGCAGCCGCTGGCCGCCGAACAGACTGTCGTGATGCATGAAATCTCCTCCCCGTCAGGAAGTAAGCGGCCGGCCCGTCTCGATCAGCGTCTTCATGCCGGACAGCACGATCGACAGGCCTTCCTCCAGCACGCGGGCGGTGTTCGGCGCTTCCTCGAACTCGTCGTGCACCACCGTCACGAGCGTCACACCGGGAAAATCCACCCGCTCCTCGATCTCCCAGATGAGGCGGGACGGCTTCTCTTCCGCGGTCTCGGCCAGCTCAAGGAGCTGCCAGGTCATCACCAGCCGGCGGGGCGGTTCCACGGCCAGAAACTCCCCTCTGGCCTGCGGCTTCCCCTTCGGATTCAGAATCTCATAAGGAGCCCCCGCCCGGACTTCGCCCCGAAGCGCCCCGTTGTACCAGTATTGCGACGTCTTCTCCGGGTCGGTCAGCGCGTTCCATACCTGCTCGGGGCTCGTTCGGATCGCAATGCGCTGGACATGTCTGGGCTTCCGCTCCATTTCCGTTTCACGCTCCAAGTCTTGTTTCAGACGGCTCAGTCCCGCCGCCCACGGTTCCGCGTACTTGCTCACCCATCGGTCGTGGATCCGGCGAATGGCCGCCGGGTTCAAATAATGGTACTTCTCCCGTCCGGCTTTCCGCGTCGTGAGCAGCCCCGCTTCTTCGAGAATGCGAAGATGCTTCATGACGCCGAACCGGGACATCTGCAAATGCGCGCAAAGTTCGTTCAACGTCCGGCCATCCTTCTCGTACAGCAGATCGAGCAGCATTCGTCTGCTCGGGTCCGCCAGCGCTTTGAAAATGTCATCCATCGGGACCGGCCTCCACGCGGCAAGCGCAAGTTTGACTGTTGACATGTTACCATATAGTCACGTATATTAAAAGTGACCATTTGGTCACCTGTTATGCGGCGCCGCTTACCATGATCCTAAAGCGAGGGATTTTCCATGCACATTGCCATCATCGCCGGAAGCAACCGGCGCAACGCAGCCAGCACCGGCATCCTGCGTCATATCGAGCGGAAGCTCGGCGCAAAAGGCATCCGCGTGTCCTTCTTCGATCTCGGGACCGTGCATTTGCCGCTCTTCTCTCCCGATGCGGACGCCGTTCCGCCGGAAGCCGGCCGTCTGATCGCATCGGTGGATCAGGCCGACGGCCTCGTCCTCGGGACGCCCGAATACCACGGCTCCATCTCCGGCTCGCTCAAGAACGCGCTGGATTATCTGGACAATGTCCACGTGGCGGGCAAACCGGTGCTCGCCGTCAGCTCGGCGGGCGGGAAGCTCGGCGTCAGCTCGCTGAACCATCTGCAAGCCATCGTCCGGAATCTCCACGGCATTCTGAGTCCGGACTGGATCTCCGTCGGAGACGGACAGCATGTCTTCGATCGGGACGGCATTCCGCAAGATCCGGCGATCGCGGAGCGCATCGACCAGGCCGTCGAACAATTCGTCGGGCTCGCAAGGAAGCTGCGGACCGGCAGCGCCGAGCCCGCCGGCGCGGTGACGGAATCATGATGCTGACCCGCCCCGAGATCAAGGCGTACCTGCGCAGAATCGGGATCGGGGAGATTCAGCCGCCGAGCCTCGAATTTCTCGCCGAGCTCCACCGGGCGCATGTGTCGGCCGTTTCCTGGCAGACGGTCGACATCGTCGCCGGGCGGCCGGTTCCGATCGACCTTGACGCGTCCGTCCGCCTGATGCTGGAGAACCGCAGCGGGTACTGTTTTCACCTGAACGGCGCGTTCAGCGTGCTGCTTCGCTCGCTCGGCTTCCGGGTCTATCGGCATCGGGCGGGCGTCCAGCCGGCGGGACAGGAACCCCGGCTGAGCGGCTTCCACCTCGGGCTGACCGTCGGCCTGACGGATCCGTCGGGACAGGAGCAGCGGTATATCGTCGATGTAGGGCTGGGCGACATGCCCTTCGAACCGATCCCGCTGCAAGACGGCACTTACGAGCAGGGGCCGCTTCGCTATCAGGTCGAACGCTCCGTCGTCGCGGAAGGCGGTTGGCGGCTTGTCCACGACCCTCTTGCATCGTTTGTCGGGGTCGATTTTGCCCCGGAAGAGCTGGAGGACATCGAGGAGTTCAAGCCGAGGCATGAATTTTACAGCCGGTCGCCGGAATCGCCGTGGCATCAGCTCTTCCTCGTCCGGAACCGCCACGCCGAGGGCAGCAACGAACTGCGGGGCTGCATCTGGAGCAGGCGGGACGCGAACGGGATCGAGAAAATCGAAATCCGCTCGAAATCCCAATGGCTCGAGGTGCTCGGCGACGTGTTCCGGGAGCATCTTACGGCCTACAGCCGATTGGAGCGCGACGAACTGTGGCATCGCGTCTGGAAGCGGCACGAGGAATGGAAGAAGGAGAAAATGCAGCAGTCCAACCCGTAGAACATTTGAATCGTTGACAACCGCCCGCTCGCCTTATATAATCACCAAGTGAATAGTTAATCGATTAATTATTTGCTTGTCGAGGTGACCGGCCATCTCCTTCTACGCCCCGTTCCGGAACCCCCAGATCACCGTCGAGCTGTTCTTGTCGATGTACAAATCCAATCTGGCCAACGTCCGCGCCGTTGAAGAGAAGCTGGCTCCACTGGAGCTGTCGCTGGGCCGGCTGTGTCTGCTGTACGCGCTGCAGCGCATCGGCCGTCCGGCGCTGCCTTCGGAGCTCGGGGACGATCTGGCGGTCACCCGCGCCAATATCAGCGGCCTGCTCCGCGGGCTGGAGAAGAACGGGATGGTCCGCCGGGAGATCGACACGGTTGACCGGCGGAGAATTCTGGTCCACCTGACGCCCAAAGGCGCCGAGACGCTGCGGAAGGCCTGGCCGATCTACGAAGAGGCCATTGCCGGGCAGTTTCAGCCGCTCACCGCGGAAGAGCGCAGCGCGCTGCTCGCCATTCTCCGCAAGCTGTCGCTGTCGGCCAAATCTTGAAGGTCAATCGGAGCCTGCGGTCTTTGACCGCGGTTTTCTTTCGCCAAATAATTAATTGATTAACTATATGGCAATTAACTTAAATCAGGCGATTCAGGAGGTCATGAATCTCATGCTGAACACACCAAAAGCCGGCTGGCTGCTGCCCGTGCTGGCCTTCTGCTCTTTTCTCGTCGGTTTCGACGCCATTGCCACCGTTCCCCTGCTGCCGTCCATATCGGCATCGACGGATATGCCCCTTGCATCCGGCGGGCTGCTCTATGCCGGATATGCCGTCGCTTATGCGCTTGCGGCCCCGTGCATGGGAAGCCTGTCCGACCGCTGGAGCCGGAAGGGCATTCTCCTGATCGGAATCGTGATGTTCGGCGCATCCACGGCGCTGGTCGGCATGGGGCGGACGTTCGCCGAGCTGATGCTTTTCCGCGTGCTGACGGGCATCGGGGCCGGCATGATGGAGCCGGTCGTCTATGCGATTGCCGGCGACGCCTATGCCTACGACCGGCGCGGCCGGGCCATGGGCATCATCACGGCCGCGTTGATCTCGTCCAGCGTGCTCGGCGTTCCCCTTGCCGGGGCCATCGCCGATTTCGCGTCCTGGAGCTGGGCGTTCTGGATCATCGCCAGCCTGGCCGTCATCGCGCTGGCCGGAGCCGCGGCCGTCATTCCGAACGGAGCGCCGTATCACGGCTCTCCCGGATTTGTCGCGCACATTCGTCTCGCATTCCGCGATCCGTCCGTATTCTGGTCCCTGCTCGGCTCCTTCCTCTATTTCGGCGCGCTGCAAGGGATGTTCGCGCTGGCGGGCGTGTTCTACTTCACCCATTACGGGCTCGGCTCCGGCGAGACCGGTCTGCTGCTCATGGCAGCCGGTGCCAGCAGCGTCGCGGGCAGTCTGCTCGGCGGAAAATGGGCGGACCGAACCCGGAAACAGCGGGTGATCGCCATCGCCGGTGTGCTCTCCGGCCTCTCGGTCTTCGCGCTGAGTCTGTTCATCGGCATCCTGTGGGTGTCCGTCCTGCTGCATATCGTGTGGGCGGCCCTGTATGCCGCCGGCCAGTCCGCGTTCACCGCGCTGGTCTCGGAACTTGATCCGCGGTCCAGAGGCACGGTGCTGTCGCTCAACAGTTCCGCCATGTACATCGGCGCAAGCGCCCTGTCGGCCCTGGCGTCGGCCTTGCTCGGCACGGGAGCGTTCTGGCCGATCGGCCTCATGTGCGGGGCGGCCAACGTGCTTGCGGCCGTCATCGCCGCTGCCGCCATCCGCGAACGCGGCCTGGCCGGGCATTGAACGTCACGGCCGAACAAAAAGCCTGCCGACACGATCGCTTGCGACCCTGTCGGCAGGCTTGCGCTTTCATTTCTGTACGGCCAGTTCCGCGAACAGCCGTTTCTTGAATTCCCGGTTGCGCTCCTTGAACAGTTCGTTATGCGAGGACACCATGCCGTACCCCGGCGCATCGGGCGCAATGTACTGCTTCGCCTTGTTGACGGCGTTCGCGGCGTCCTGGAAGCAGCCGGCGATCAGGTGCAGCTTGCCCTCATGCGACAGAATATCCCCCGCCGCGAACAGCCCCGGAACGCTCGTCTCGCCCGACGGCGTGCCCGCCACGCAATATTCGTCCTTCATTTCGATGCGGACGTTGCTGTTGTCGATGATGTCCCGGTCCCGCTCGTAGCCGTGGCAGACGACCAGATCGTCGATCTGCAGCTCCGCGGTCGAATCGTCCTCGAGATCCCGGAGCACGGCCCGCTCGATGCGATCCTCGTCCGATGCCGGAATCAGGCGCACGATCTCGGTGTTCGGGAGGCAGACGACGCCGTTCTCCGACAGCTTCGTTACCGATGCTTCATGGCCCTTCAGCGTGTCCTTGCGGTACGTCAGATACACCTTCCGCGCGATCTCGCTCAGCTCGTTCGCCCAGTCGATCGCGGAGTTGCCGCCGCCGGCGATCAGCACCGTCTTGTCCCTGAACCGGCCGATCGACTTCACGGTGTAGTGCAGGTTCGACGCCTCGAACCGGTCCGCGCCTTCCAGGTTCAGCTTCATCGGCTTCAGGATGCCGCTGCCGATCGCGAGGATGACAGTTCGGGAGTAATGCAGGCTGCCCGACGCCGTTTTCAGGACGAAAATGCCCGCTTCATTCTTGTCGATTCCGGTGACCTTCTCGTTCAGCACGACCTCCGGGTTGAAAGCCGTTCCCTGCTGGACGAGATGCTCGATCAGTTTCTCGCCCGTCGTCGGCGGCAGACCGCCGACGTCCCAGATCACCTTCTCGGGATAGACGTTGATCTTCCCGCCCAGGAAAGGCTGGAATTCGATAATCTTGGTCTTCATCTCGCGCAGCCCGCTGTAGAAGGCGGCATACAGGCCGGCCGGACCGCCGCCGATGATCGTGACGTCGAACAGATCGCGTTCTTCCATGCTTCCGGTTCCTCTCCTTATGGAAACATGCCATGCCTCTCCCGGGCCATGGCGTGCCGCTATGTTTATTCTTTCGCGCCGTCCGGCAGGATGCGCTCGAAGAAGGCCAGCCGGCCGTTCAGCGAGATGGCGTCGCTGAAGTCGAATGACGGCTCATCGATATAGTAGACGTTAAGTAGACATTGCCGTTTGGTCGATATTGAGAATCATTATCAAATATAGATGACGCATCAAATATTAACATCACGCCGGCTGCATGTCAATAACCGGACTCACAGAACCGATTCCCGGTAATCACGCGGGCCTCGCCCCAATCTGGTGCAAAAGTGCACCGCGTGCAGCCGCTATGTCTTCTCCGGGGCAAATCTGGTGCAAATCTGCACCACATGCGGCTGCCACTGCCTTCTCCAGGCCAAATCTGGTGCAAATCTGCACCACATGCGGCTGTCACTGCCTTCTCCAGGCCAAATCTGGTGCAAATCTGCACCACATGCGGCTGTCACTGCCTTCTCCAAGCCAAATCTGGTGCATATCTGCACCATATCCGGCCGCCACGCCTCCTCCGGGCCAAATCTGGTGCATATCTGCACCACATCCGGCCGCCACGCCTTCTCCAGGCCAAATCTGGTGCATATCTGCACCACATGCGGCTGTCACTGCCTCCTCCAAGCCAAATCTGGTGCATATCTGCACCATATCCGGCCGCCACGCCTCCTCCGGGTCAAACCAGATGACTCAGAGGCCGAGAGCGGCGGCCATCGAGTGGAACATCGCCTCGACGAGATCGGTCGGGCCGGGCATGCGCGGAAAGCGCCACAGGAAGAAGGCGAGCAGCACGCTCAGACCCAGGAGCATGAGGAAAAATTTTCGCATCGACTTCCACACGGACTTCAACCTCCGGAAATTTCTCGTCCCACCGGTCCTGCACCTTCCGCCATTCACGCGGATATCGGCGGTGAAAAATTTCTGCGAATCCCACGATATCCACCTTCATCTCCTGCTGCACCTGTTTCAGGGTCAGCTCAATGCGGCGGACAATCTCCCGCTCCAGCTCCGCCTCAAGCGCCCGCGTCACTTCCGGGTCCAGCAGATCGAGGCTTGTCGTGTTCTCCACGACATCGTCTTCCGTCGTAATCTCCACGGTCATGCTCCAGCGGTCGCCCTCGATCCGGGGAAGCCATTTCGTGCGGCTTCGCAGCAGATAGAACGAGATGAATCCGTCCGCTTCCTCCGGCGAAAGGGTCACCACCGAAAATTTGATTTCATCCCGCAGCCACATCAGCCCCCGCGTCTTCTGCTGGTTGAGCGTGCCGATCATCCGGTCATCCCGGAATACGGCCGTTCCGGCAATGTACGCAATCGTATGCTGCTGACCCTTCCCAACCGGCGGCGGCAGAGTGGTCAAATACGGCAGAGCGGCGTCACCCGCGTCTCCGACCAGCATCTCCGCGAGATCTTTGAGCGTCACATGAAGGCTGACCTTGGATTCGGACAGCTCCCGGAGCACTTCCGCCTGATGGCGCTCCAGGGGCGGAATCAGCTCGAGCACTTTCTTCGCCTCGCCCTTGCAGACGAAGATGTCCGCGTGTTCGCGCGGCTGCGAGAAACGGAGGAAGAAGTCGACATATTCGCGGATGCCGGTTCGGGCGACCTTCTCGCCGATGATGAACACCTCGGCGTGCCCCCAGAAGATTCTTCGGGGAAACCGCTCCTGCAGCTTGGCCATCGCCTCCGCGATCGTCTTCCCCTTCGCCGAGCGCACCACCGACCGCTCATCACCCGCCGCGCTGCCGGGCTGTCCCAGTTGGCTGCCTCCCCCTGCCCGGGGGACGAACACCTGGACCGTGAGCTCGACCGCGTTCTCCCCGGCACGGTCAATCCCCGCCGCGGTCACCAGAGCCAGGTCGTTCACTTCCGTCCTGTCCCAGCATCCGGCAAGGGACAGGCTCGTCAGGGCGAGGCAGGGCACCAGGAGCCATGCGCGGTACCGGGAGATTAAGCTGTTCATTTTGCCGTCGCCGGCGCTCCCTTTTTTCCCCGGATGAGAGCAACCGCGAGCAGCAGGAGCGGAATGCCGAGCTGGATGAGCAGAAGCTCGAACACGATGGACGTGCCGAGCGCGTGGACCAGCTGCTGCAGATTGGGCGCCGTCCAGATGCCGGAAATCAGAATGAGCAGGCCGACCGGCAGGACGATCGGCCGCCAGTCGGACAATCCGATTACACGGGCCGTGCACTGAACCAGCAGAAAGTAGAACACGACGATTTTGATGAAAGTGCCGAATACCCAGATCGCCATCACGATCGCCTCCAGATGTTCGAGAAAATCGGCGATTTCAATGTAGCGGGCCGCCGACATGACGGGGTAGACGAGCCTGCCGGCCAATTCGCCGAACAGCATCAGGACGGTGAGGTTGGTCAGGGACAGGATGACCGCGACGAACAGGAGAGTGATCACGCCCCACCGCAGCCCTTTGCTCCGGTCGGTCAGCGAAGGTAAAAGAAAAGCCGCGGCGATGATCTCGCTGAACCAGCTCTGCGGCACGATCGATCCCTTGAGGGACGGCAGGATGCCGAATTCCAGCATCGGAAGCAGCTTGTATGGATCCAGATTGCGGGACACCAGCAGAATGAGCGTCATGAACAGCACCACGACGACGGGCACCATGATCTGCGCGCATCTTCCGAGCACCTCGATGCCGCCCCGCACGGCGTATGCGGCGATGATCAGCATGCCGCCCATGATCACCTCGGTCGGCGTCTCCATCAGGAACGTGCCCGACACGAATTCCCCGTACTCCCGCAACAGGCTTCCGCTTCCGTGCCAATAGAAAAAGATAAAGAGCACGCCGATGATTTTGCCCGCCGTCTTCCCGACAAGGCGCTCGCTGTATTCGATCGGCGTGTCGTCCGGGAACCTCTTGTGAAGCGCCCATGCCGTGAGCAAAGTGGCGAATCCGGCCATCAGCGCCCAGAGCGGAGACAGCCACATGTCCCTTCCCGCATGCCGTTCCGTCATCGCGGGCACCAGCAGCAGGGCGGTCGCCACGATCGTCGGATGCAGCAGAAACGCCATCTGGACCGGTGTGATTTTTCCGTTGTACGGCATGATGCTCACCTCTGCTCGCCGCCCGTATCCGGACCGGGGCGCTGATTGTCGGACTGGCGGTGCGGATTGAGCTGTCCGACCGGCTGCGGGCGCGTATTCAGCATCCACCAGGGTGCGCGCACCAGCACGTCCTTCAGCATGCTGCCCCTCGCCGGACTCAGGGGGGTCAAATACGGAACACCGAACGAGCGGATGGTGCACATATGCACGACGATCGCAATGATCCCGAGCATGATGCCGAGCAGACCGAGCGTCCCCGCCAGAAGAATGATCGGAAAGCGCAGCAGCCGAAACGCGAATCCGGCGTGGTAGCGCGGAATCGTGAACGATGCGATCCCGGTCAGCGAGACGACCATGACCATCGGGGCCGACACCAGACCGGCCGACACCGCCGCCTCCCCGATGACGAGGGCGCCGACGATGCTGACGGCGGTTCCGACCTGCTTCGGCAGCCGCACGCCGGCTTCCCGCAGCGCCTCGAACGTGATCTCCATCAAGAGCGCCTCGACCAGCGCCGGAAACGGCACTTCTTCCCGGGATATCGCCACGCTGAGCAGCAGGGTGGTCGGCAGCATCTCCTGGTGATACGTCAGGATCGCCACGTAAGCCGATGGAAGCAGCAAGGAGATCACGAAGAAGAAATAGCGCAGCCAGCGGATCGCCGTGCTGATCCAGAACCGCTGGTAATAGTCCTCCGCGGACTGCAGCACCGTGAACAGGGAAGCCGGAACCACCAGCGCGAACGGCGTGCCGTCCACCAGCATCGCGACGCGTCCTTCCAGCAAGCCCGCAGCCGCGGTGTCAGGACGCTCCGTCGACATCACCTGCGGGAACGGCGACCAAGGATGGTCCTCAATCAACTCTTCGACATACCCGCTCTCGAGTATGCCGTCGATGTCGATCTTCTGCAAACGTCGCATCACTTCATCGACCAGCTTGGGATCGGCCAGTCCGTCGATGTAAGCGACGGCCACCCGCGTCATCGAATAGCGCCCGATCTCCATCGACCTCATCTTCAGACGAGGACTGCGGATTCGGCGCCGGATGAGTGCCATGTTGTCGCCCAGCGTTTCCAAGAAACCTTCGCGCGATCCGCGGATGGTCGGCTCCGCCTTGGGTTCCTCCAGATTCCGCTTCTCCCATTTGGGCAGGCTGAACGCCATGCCGCCGGTCTGGCCGTCGATCAGCAGGACCGGGTTGCCGATCGAGACCTCCTCGACGACCCCGGCGATGTCCGCCACGGGCTTCGTGCCGGATACCGGGATCTGCCGGTTCGCGAGCTGATCCGGCGGCCCGGACGGCGGCTGGTCCGTCTGCAGCATGAGCGGGGCGAGCACGCACCGGTCGATCTCCTCGACGTTGGTCAGCCCCTCGATATAGAGCAGCAGCGCGCTCGTCTGCCCTCCGACGGCGAAACGGCGAAACACGGCATCCGAGCAGTCGGCGTACACCGACCGGAGGATGTTCTCGTTCTCGCTCAAGGCGGCGGAAAGCGGCGTCCGCATCCAGGGGTCCGACCGCATCTCGGAGGGCAGCGGCGTGCCGGAAGGCTGCGGCTTGCCGGGCGATTGTCCGGACAGTCGGCGAATCCAATTTCTCATGACGCGCTTTCAGCCCCTCTCCCCTTCGCTCGGGACGCGGTCTGCGGTCATCCCGGGTTCCGCCCGTCTTCAGTGGTAATATGTCCCGGCGCATGCAAAAGCATACTTTTCAGCGGGCGTTCCGGGGGCGGTACCGGCAAAAGAAAACCGCCTCCACCGCGGGGCTTCATACCCCTGCGATAAAAGCGGTTCGAACGTCTGTTGAAATTCAATAAAAGGCGCGTTTACTGATCACACGCAACATTCCTTCCTGACTGCAAGTGATTTTACTCTAATGCATTTTCGGCAGGAACACGGGGAGAACGCAAATGCAGCCTTGCTCCCGGTCGGAGCAAGGCTGCGAATGAACGGTTACTCCACATCAAACGGCTGAAGCGGATTGCCGCTCAGGATTTCCTCCACTTCCTCGTACCCGGTCGGGAACGCGAAGTTGTAGCGGGCCGGAAGCGCGAACACGTATTTGTTGTTGCGTCCGAGCTCGCTCGGGTTCATCGGCGCGGCGCCGATATGGAACCCGCCCTGCTCGAGGGCGTTCCATTGATCGTGCGTGAAGATCATGATCGGGATATCCTGCCTCGGGTCTTCAGCCGTCCATTCGGGATGACGGATGGACAGGAGCGGGCCCGACGCCTTCACGCTCGCATCTTCCGGGGACACGCCTTCCCACCGGTCCTCCACGATCGTATAGCCGGCCCAGCTGTCGGGCAGGGCGAAGCGGAATCCGTACTGCTTGTTCTCCAGGGCGGCGGATTCCGCCTGATCCCCGTCTTCATAGTCCCCCAATTCGGCGGCGTCAATGAGCCAGCGGCCTTCAATATTCCGCACTTCGAGCGTGACGGGGCGCTTGGCCGCCGCCTCGCCGTCGGCGCTCGTGGTTTCGATGATGCCGCCTTCCACCCGGTACGCATCATCCGCCGTTTGTTCCACCGACTTGATCTCGATCCGGTCCGGCCACGGGCTGGAAGTCAGCCGGCCGGGGGCGGATGCGGGATCATTCGACCAGGCTTCAAGCAGCGCGGGCGATACGTAATCGGCGTAATGCTCCCGCATGCTCTCCCGCAGGACATCTTCCGGAGCCAGAAGCGAAACCATCTGCAATTTCTTGCCGAATGCCTCGACCACGCCTCTGACCGCCTCTTCCGCGGCTGCTTCGGATGCGGCCGGGTCGGATGCTTCCGTCTGCTGCTGTTGCACCCCTTGCGCGGCGGGAGTCTCCTTGGCTTGTACTGCCGCGCATCCGGTCAGTACAACGCCCAGAAGCAGCGTCGCCGCGAGTGATGATTTGCTCATGCTGTTCATCTCCTTGCAAAAAGGGTTTCGCTTCTTAGACGGAATTCGCGCGAGATTTGTTGTAGTCATATTTACCCGTTTTCACGCTTCATCTCGTAATAGTGCCCGTCCCACAGGAGCAGGAGCGTGTCCGCATCCTTCACGATCAGCATGCCGCCGGGGCCGGTCAGGCCGGCGACGGTCACGATGCGCACCGTCCTGCCTTCGAGCCCGAGGTCTTCCGGCCGCGTCCGGTAGTCGGTGAAAAATTGTTCCGCCGTCAGCTCTTCTTCCCGGTATTCCGGATTGGCGGCGATCTCATCTCCGAAATGCAGGGCCGGCCGCGCACGCCTGTATTGTCCCGCACGGATATGGTACGATCATGGCAGCGGGTGAAATCGACAAGCACGAAAGGACGGGGACCATGGCCAAACATCGCATCTACACCATGAGCGTCGCGAGCGTCTACCCCCACTATGTCGCGAAGGCGGAGAAAAAAGGCCGCACGAAAGCGGAAGTCGACGAGATCATCCGTTGGCTGACCGGGTACAGTCAGGAAGAGCTGGAAGCCCATCTGGAGAAGCGGACGGATTTTGAGACGTTTTTCGCGGAAGCGCCCCTGCTCAATCCCGCAAGAGCGCTGATCAAAGGCGTGGTCTGCGGCGTCCGCGTGGAGACGATTGAAGATCCGCTCATGCGGGAAATCCGCTATCTGGACAAGCTGATCGACGAATTGGCGAAGGGCAAAGCGATGGAGAAGATCTTGCGGACTTAATCCGGCTTCTTCGCGGCCGCGCGGCGGATCCGGATGCGCGCATACAGGATCAGGACATGCACGATGAGCCATTGGGCGGGCAGCAGCACTTCGAACGTGCGGCCCGCCATCGCTTCGGACGCCGCGGCGCCCGCCATCAGAACCGCCATCGCCGCGGCCGCACGGAGGGTGAAGCGCGGAATCGCCAGCCCGACGGCACCCGCCGTCTCCAGCAGCCCGACCGCAATCCTGAACCAATCCGGGTATCCGAGTTCGCGGAACATGTCGACCATCTGCGCGGTGCCGATCACCTTCTGAACGCCGTTCTGCAGGAAAAATAATGCCGTCAGCCACACCACAATCCAACCCGCCAGACGATACGCTTTTCTCATGTTGATCGCCTCCCCGGCAATTTAGTTAGAATTCTAATTAATATCCGAAAAAAATTTGAGCGCATTTATCGCGTGCTGCGGATTTAATTAGAATTCTAACCATTAGTATAGCGGGTCTTTTCCGGCTGTCAATCCGGTCAGACGGACACCGGGTCGTTCGTCTGCGCATGCCTGCCTTCCCTTATCCTTCGCGGATGGCCTTCACGATCTTCTCGCGGGTTTCACTGAGCCGACGGCCGGCGTCATGGGGACGGGCCGGTTCGCCCCAGGAGAACCCGTCTCCTTCGTACCTCGGGATGAGATGCATGTGGTAGTGGCCGAGATCGTTGAATTTTCCCCCGTTCTGACAAACGGTGATGCCGTCGGGGCGGAACAGCTTCTTGAGCACCGCGGAAAGTTTCATCGAGGCATCCATGACCGCATGGGCGGTTGCGGAATCCAGCTCCTCGACATCCACGGCATGCGCCTTGGGCAGAATCAGAAGATGTCCTTCGTTGAACGGATCAATGTCGAGCACGCAGGCAAGACGTTCGTTCTCGTACACGATCTGCACGCCGGGCTCCACGCCGTTTGCGATTCGGCAGCCGAGGCATTCCATGATGGGCACCGCCCTTTTCTCCCTGCTCACTCTCCGTCAGTTTTCTTCAACAGCCGGACGTCCCCGTCCTCGGCGAGAAGCACCTCATGGACAAGATCGATGAACAATCCGTGGTCGACAACTCCCGTCATCCGGTCAATCGTTTCAGCCAGCCCTTCGGGGTCGTCAATCCTGCCCAGATGAAGATCGACAATGTGGTTCCCGCCGTCTGTCACGAAGAGCGTCCCGTCTTTCTCCCTGATTTTCGCCGGATACCCGGCTTGTTCGAATTTTTTCAACGTGTGTTTGTGGGCGAAGGCTACAATTTCCACCGGCAGCGGGAATTTTCCCAATTGTTTCACCCGTTTGGTGGAATCCGCGATGATAACGACCTTTCTCGAAAGGGAGGCGACGATTTTCTCCCGCAGCAGCGCGCCTCCGCCGCCTTTGATGGCGTTAAAGTGCTCGTCGATCTCATCCGCCCCGTCGATTGTAAGATCGATGGCTTCGACCTGATTGACATCCAATATCCGGATTCCCAACGATGCGGCCAATTCATGGGTTTGCCTGGAGGTGGCGACACATGCAATGTCCAGGCCTGCTCTGACCCTTTCCGCCAGGCGCTGGATCATGTAATAAGCCGTCGACCCCGTGCCGAGACCTACGACCATGCCGTCCTCCACCAGCTCCGCCGCCCTTGCGCCGACCAACTGTTTCTCCATCAACTGTTTCTCGTGCATCCCGTTTAACCGCCCTCCGGCTCAGATTCTTGCTGCCAGCATACGGCAAAAATCCGGTTTATACAAGATGCAACAAGCAGCTGCAGCCCCGGGCACGGTGCCCGGAACTGCCGCCCGGAACGGTCATGAAGTCATTTCTTGTAGTCAATGATTTGAATCGGGTCCGGGCAGCCATTCCTGTCTGTCAACGGGCATCCTCCTTGATATCGGAGCCTTTGCCGATGAGTTCGATGAAGGCGGAGGCCGCGCCGGACAGCGGCACGCTGCTCATCGTCAGGATGCCGACGCGGGCGGGCGGCAGCGGCACGTCGATGGGCACCTCGAACAGCACGCCCTCCTCCAGCTCCTTCGTCACAAATTCCTTCGCCACATAGGAAATGCCCAGCCCGCGCTTCGCCAACTCGATGAGCAGATCGACGCTCCCGACCTCGATCTCGGGTCTCAGCGGCAGGCCGCGGCTCTGGAACAGCTCCGTGATCGTCATGCGCGCCCGGCTGTTGCGGGAGAACAGGATGATCGGATACCGGAGCAGCTGCTCCAGGGACAGCACCTCGCCCTTCAGGTGCTCGTAGCGGGCGCCCGCCACGAAGCAGTCCTGCAGCTGGTACGTCTCCATGACCTGCAGCTGCGGATCGACAATCGGCATGCGCACGACGCCCAGATCGATGCGCCCCTCCTTCAGAAAGCCGATGATTTCCGGCGTCGTGCCGTGGTTCAGGTGCAGCTTGATGCCGGGATAGCGCTCGTGAAACTGCTCCAGGTACGGCAGAATGTAGTGCTTGAACAGCGAATCGCTGCCGCCGATGCGCAGCTCGCCGCTCTCAAGATTTCGAAGCGCCGCCATCTTCTCTTCGGCGAGCGAGATGAGCATCTGCGACTGTTCGATATAGGCGTACAGGACGGCGCCTTCCTGCGTCAGCTCCACTCCCCTGGCCGTGCGGGAAAAAAGGGTGACGCCGAACCGTTCCTCCAGCTGCTTGATCGCGTGGCTGACGCTCGGCTGCGTAAGGTACAGCTTCTTGGCCGCTTGCGTCAGACTGCCGGTCTTCGCCGCCCAGTAGAACACCTTGTACAGCTCGTAATTTATACCCATAGACATGATCTATATCTCTCCCCAAATCTATCAATTATTCGCATGACTTTGAAATGTATTATAGTGTTTATTAAAGCGAGAGGCCAGCATTTTCGCATGCGATGGCGGAAAGGAGAAGGAAGATGGAGCCGACCACTTTTGTTTTGTTCGGAGCGACCGGCGATTTGGCGAAACGCAAAATTTATCCGGCGCTTTACAATTTGTTCATCCGCGGCAAGCTGCCGGCGGCTTTCTCCGTCATCGGCCTCGGGAGAAGGGAATGGAGCGACGACACGCTCCGGGCCAACGTGGAGCAGTCGGTGCGGCAGTTCTCCCGCAACAAGCCGGAAGACGCCGCGACGCTCGGCCGCTTCCTGGAAGCGTTCCGGTACTGCATGCTCGACATCGGCCGAGAAGCGGACTACCTCAGGCTGCTCGACCTCGTGAAGGCGAGGGAGGAAGAACTCGGCATTCCGGAGAACCGCTTGTTCTACCTGTCGGTCGGGCCCGAGTTTTTCGGAACGATCGCCGACAACATCCGCTTGAGCGGACTCGGTTCCGGCCGCGGCTGGAAGCGGCTCGTCATCGAGAAGCCGTTCGGCCATGACCTCTGCTCCGCCCGGGAGCTGAACCGGAAGCTCAGCGAATCGTTCGCGGAGGACGAGATTTACCGCATCGACCATTACCTCGGCAAGCCGATCGTGCAGCGGCTGGAGACGCTGCAGCAGGAGAACCCGGTCATCCAGGCGCTGTGGACCAACCGTTACATCGCCAACGTGCAGATTACGGCGAACGAAACGGTCGGCGTCGAGGAACGGGCCGGCTATTACGACCGCGCCGGCGCCCTGCGCGACATGTTCCAGAACCATCTGCTGCAGCTGCTCATGATGGCGGCGATCCATCTGCCCCACGACAGCAGCTCCGAGACCGTGCGCTTCAAGAAGAAACGGGTGATGGAGTCTCTCGAACTGCTGCAGAAGGAAGACGTGGGCATCCACGTCGTGCGCGGCCAGTATGCGGCCGGCAGCATCGGCGGGAAGCCGGTTGTCGGCTACACGTCGGAACCGGGCATCGCGCCGGACTCGCGCACCGAGACGTTCATCGCCGCCCGCCTGCATATCGACAACAACAACTGGCGCGGCGTGCCGTTCTACATCCGCACGGGCAAGCGGCTGAAGGAGAAATCGACGCGCATCGTCGTCGAGTTCAAGGAGCCGGTGAAACACCGGCGGTCGCCGAACGGCGCCGAACCGAACCTGCTCGTCATCGAGATCGGGCCGAAAGAAAGCATTGCGCTGCAGCTGAACACGAAGGAGTCCGGGCTGGACGGCAGCTTCAAGCCGATTCATATCGACCTGCATGCCGTCGGGGAGAACTCGCCCGAAGCCTACGAAAATCTGATCGGCGACGCGCTTGCCGGCGACCCGACCTTCTTCGCGCATTGGGACGAGGTCGAACTGTCCTGGCAATGGGTCCAGCCGATTCTGGACGCCTTCGGGGAGGATCTGGTGCCGCTTCATTCTTATGAGGCCGGCGGCTACGGACCTGCCGAGTCCGACGCGCTGCTCGCGCGGGACGGTTTCCACTGGTGGTTCGACGACAAATCCGATTTGAAATCCAATACGAACGAGGGGGAACGCTATGTCTGCCAAACAAACCATTGACCAACTTGCCATCAACACCATCCGCACGCTGTCCATCGATGCGATCAACGCCGCCAACTCCGGCCATCCCGGCCTGCCGATGGGCGCCGCGCCGATGGCGTACGCGCTCTGGAGCGAGCATATGAACCACAATCCGGCGAACAGCAAATGGTTCAACCGCGACCGCTTCGTCCTGTCGGCCGGCCACGGCTCGATGCTGCTGTACAGCCTGCTGCATCTGTTCGGCTACAACGTGACGCTCGACGACCTGAAGCAATTCCGCCAGCTCGGCAGCAAGACGCCCGGCCATCCCGAGTTCGGGCACACCGACGGCGTCGAAGCGACGACGGGTCCGCTCGGCCAGGGGATCGCGATGGCGGTCGGCATGGCGATGGCCGAAGCGCATCTGGCCGCGAAGTTCAACCGGGAAGGCTTCCCGGTCGTCGACCACTACACGTACGCGCTCGTCGGCGACGGCTGTCTGCAGGAGGGCATCTCCTACGAGGCGATGTCGATGGCCGGCCACATGAAGCTCGGCAAGCTGATCGTGCTGTACGACTCGAACGACATCTCGCTGGACGGCGAGCTCAAGCTCAGCTTCAGCGAGAACGTCCGGCTGCGGGCCGAATCCGCGAATTGGCAATACTTGCGTGTGGAGGACGGCAACGATCCGGCCGCGGTATCGGCTGCCATCGCGGAAGCGAAGGCGAATCTTGATCAGCCGACGATCATCGAGGTGCGCACGATCATCGGCTACGGCAGCAAGAACGCCGGCACGAACAAGGTGCACGGCGCCCCGATCGGCGAAGAGGACGCGAAGAACGCCAAGGCGGCATACGGCTGGACGTGGGAAGAACCGTTCACGGTGCCGGAGGAAGTGCGGAAGCATTTTGCGGAGCTGAAGGCGAAGGGCGCCGCGAAGGAAGCAGAGTGGAACAAGCTCTTCGAAGCTTACAAGGCGCAGCATCCGGAACTCGGCCGGGAGCTGGAGCAGGCGATCGACGGCACGGTGAAGATCGACGCCGCCGACATCCTGACGTTCGATCCCGCGAAGGCGATCTCGACCCGCGTCGCGAGCGGCGAAGCGATCAACCACTACGTGAAGATCGTGCCGTCCATCTTCGGCGGCAGCGCCGACCTGTCGCACTCGACGATGACGGACATCAAGGGCGAGAGCAAGTTCGCCGTCGAATCGTACGCTGGCCGCAACGTCTACTTCGGCGTCCGCGAGCACGCGATGGGCGCGGCCGGGAACGGCATGGCGCTGCACGGCGGCATCCGCCCGTTCGTCAGCACGTTCTTCGTGTTCAGCGACTACCTGCGCCCGTCGATCCGCCTGGCCGCGCTGCAGAAGCTGCCGGTCGTGTACGTGTTCACCCACGACTCGATCGCCGTCGGCGAAGACGGGCCGACGCACGAGCCGATCGAGCAGCTCGCCGCGCTGCGCTCCATCCCCGGCGTGACGGTCATCCGCCCGTCCGACGCGAACGAGACGGCCAGCGCCTGGGCGTACGCGCTCGAGCAGCAGGACGGCCCGGTGGCGCTCGTGCTGAGCCGGCAAAACCTGCCGGTGCTCGAAGCGACGGCGCGCAACAAAGCTAAAGTCGCGCGGGGCGGCTATGTGCTCGCCGATGCGAACGGTCAGCCGGATGCCATCCTGATCGCAACCGGCTCGGAAGTGTCGCTGGCGCTCGGCGCCAAGGCGGAGCTCGAGAAAGAAGGCGTCAAGGTGCGCGTCGTGGCGATGCCGAGCCGCGAACTGTTCGACCGCCAGCCGGAAGACTACAAAAAGTCCGTCCTGCCGGACGGCGTGGCGAAGCGGCTCGTGATCGAAGCCGGCATTTCGCTCGGCTGGGACCGCTACGCGGGGCCGAGCGGCAAGGTGCTGTCGATCGAGACCTTCGGCGCTTCGGGCCCGGGCGGCGCGGTGCTGAAGCATTTCGGCTTCTCCGTCGACAACGTCGTCCGCCTCGTCCGCGAGATGCTGCAATAACGGCACCACGTGCCGTTAACGCCGGCGTGCGGCCGGCAAATGTTCAACCGTTTGTTCACTCCATTAAAAATCAAGGAGGTTGAGCAGCATGAAATTCTTCATCGACACGGCCAATCTGGCGGAAATCCAGAAGGTGTACAAAATGGGCATCCTGTCCGGCGTCACGACGAACCCGTCGCTCGTCGCGAAGGAAGGCGTCAAGTTCGAGGACCGCATTGAACAGATTTTGCAGGCCGTTCCCGAAGTCGAATCGGTCTCGGCCGAAGTGACGCCCGACGCCGTGACGGCGGAGCAGATGATCGCGCAGGCGCTCGAGCTGGCCAAGATCAACAACAACGACCCGAAGATCACGATCAAGCTGCCGATGACGCTCGACGGACTGGAAGCCTGCCGCTACCTTTCGAAGAAAGGCATCAAGACGAACGTCACGCTCATCTTCACGGTCAACCAGGCGCTGCTCGCCGCCCGCGCCGGCGCGACGTACGTGTCGCCGTTCCTCGGCCGGCTTGACGACATCTCGGAGGACGGCGTCCAGCTCGTGACGAAGGTTGCGGAACTGTTCCGCGTCCACAATCTGGATACACAAATCATCGCCGCATCCGTCCGCCATCCGGACCATGTCACCCGCGTTGCGTTGGCCGGTGCGCACATTGCCACGATCCCGTTCAAGGTCATCGAGCAGATCGCGAAGCACCCGCTGACGGATCAGGGCATCGCAAAGTTCGCCGCCGACTGGCAGAATGCCGTGAAATAACGATAGTCCGACAGCAAAATAACGGTCGAACAGGAAACCCTCCTGTCCGGCCGTCTTTTTTTTCGGCTCAAATCCGAACCCGACATGCTCTTTAGGCGTTAAATAGATATATATGAATTGTCGCGATATGTCCTCAAGACCATCCGACCGGGGGTGCCGATTCCGATGAAGAGCATAAGCGAACCTGTTGAGCGGGCCATCGTGCTGTGCATCGCCATCGTGCTGGTCGTGATCGTGGATTTGATCAAGCCCTCGCCTGCTCCCGCGGACAACATCGACATTCAGGTGACCATCCTGAGCGCGGAGAAACGACCGGACGGCGCCGTCGACGTGACGGCCGAAATTGCAAACAACGGTTACGCCACCCTGGCGGACAATCGCCTGTTCGTCGTGCCCGAGGCGTGCGAAGGCACGTATCACGAGAACAAGGACGGCAAAAACGAAGGCAGCGGAACGGCCGCAGCCGATGATCCGCCGAAGGATACGCCGGTGCGGGAACTGGAAGGCTCATTCGGGCAAATTCCCCCGGACACCTCCGTCAAAATCGCCTTCACCGTCCCGTCCGGAATCGCCCGCCAGGAGCCGTTGTACGTCCATTTCGAAAGCCTAAAACTGCGGTACGAGAATACGGAGGAGCCAAGAGCGATCAGGGTCACCGTGCCGCTATCGGTTTCCGATTGATACGGTCGTTCCGGAAGCGACGCGAACTCCCGGGGAACATCCCCGGGAGCGTCAACCATCACCGGTACCGCTCCGCATCCGCGGGCTTTCCCGGCTGGATGACCTCGCGATAGTACTTCATGAAATTCGGCCGCGAGCCGTCGATGTCCGTAAAGCCGTACACCTCGGCGAGCTCGCCGCTCGAGAGCGACCGGCCGTTCCAGCGGCGCACCTCCGGATCGCTCGCCAGCGCGGCGACCGCCCGGCCGGTGTAGCGCGGCGTCTCCGAGATGAGAAAATGCGGGTCCTGCTCGCCTCCTTTCCGCCAATCGTCTTCCGTGATGCCGAAATGCTCCAGCATGATCTCCGACCGCATCCACCCCGGCGTGAGCGACACCGCGGTGCACCCGTGCGGCTTCAGCTCCTGCGCGAGCGCCCACGCCACACGATTGAGGGAGATTTTCGCCAGATCGTAGAAGACGTTCAGCCGGTACTCGTCCCGGTTGAATTCCTCCGTCCCGTCCGTCACTTCCACGAGGAGCCCGCCCGGCTGCCGGATCAGCAGCGGCAGCGCGTAATGACTCGTGATGAGATGCGTCCGCACGCCGAGATCCAGAATGCGCAGCCCCTTCTCGAGCGAATGCTGCCAGATCGGCACATTCCATTCGGTGATGTACTCCGCACCCCAAATGTCGTTCACCAGAATGTCGAGCTTTCCCTGCTCGCGTTCGATGCGTTGCACGAGCGCTTCCACCTGTTCGGGCACGAGGTGGTCGACCTGGACGGCGATTCCCTGCCCGCCGGCCGCGGTCACGAGCTCGGCCGTCTCCTCGATCGTCTCCGGCCGATTGTATTCGGAGCGCTGCGCCCGCGTCGTCCGCCCCGTCACATACACGGTCGCCCCTGCCGCTCCGAGCTCGACGGCGATGCCGCGGCCGGCGCCGCGCGTGCCGCCCGCGACCAGCGCGACCTTGCCGGCCAGTTTCCCTGCGAATGGATTCATCCATTTAACCTCCTCAAACATTTCAGAATGCCCGAAATCATGGTAGATGATTAATACGACATCTCATGTCATAATTAACGGATAAAATGATGACTCGGAACGCGAAGGAGGGACCGGAGACGATGAGAGCGGACCGGCTGCTGCAAATCATGCTGCTGCTCCAGAACAACGGCAAAATGACGACCCGGGAGCTCGCGGAAGCGCTGGAAGTGTCCGACCGCACGATTCTGCGCGATATGGACGCCCTGAGCGCCGCCGGCATACCGGTCATTTCGGAACGCGGCAAGACCGGCGGCTGGAAGCTGATCGACCGGTTCCGCAGCTCGATCAGCGGGCTGACGCTGGACGAGCTGAAATCGCTGTTCATCCTGCCGTCCGGCGAACTGCTCGAGCAGCTCGGCATCCGGCCGGGCGGGCCCGAAATCCGGCGCAAGCTCGCGGCCTCCATGCCGCTGGCGGTGAGAAGCAGCGCGCAGCAATATCTGGAGAAGATCTATATTGACACCGGGACGTGGAAGCCTTCGGGCGGCGGGCATACGGAGACGCTCCGACAGGCGATGGCGGCGCTGTGGGAGGATCGCCAACTCCGCATCCGCTATCAGAAGGCGGGCGGCGAAACCACGGATCGCGTACTCTGCCCGCTCGGCCTTGTCGCCAAAGGCAGCGCATGGTACCTGGTTGCCGTGCACGCGGACGATGAATACCGCTCGTACCGCGTCTCCCGGATTGTCCGCGCCGACATCCTGCCCGAGACGTTCGTCCGGCCGACGCACTTCGACCTTGCGGCCTGGTGGAAGGCGAGCAAGGAGCAGTTCGCCGCCGGGCTGCCCCGGCTCGAAGTGCGGGTGCTCGCCGACCCGTCCATCGTCGGACGGATGACGTTTACGGAGCGGTTTGTGGAGATCGGGGAGATCGGCGGGGCAGAGGAAGGCGGGCGGGTGACGGCGGTGCTTTTTTTCCAGACGGAAGAAGAGGCGGTGCGGTATGTGCTGGGCTTCGGCGGAAAGATGCGGATCATCAGCCCCGAATCGCTGATCCCGCTTGTCGTGCAGGAGGCGAAAGCGGCGATTGCACAGTATGCGGCCGTGCCGCCTTCCGGACAAGAGCGAGCGCAATCTGCGGCTGTATCGGAAGCCGGGATATATTCCCTTCGGCGAGAAGCCGGTGAGCGAGCGACTCCTGATTTATTCGAGAAAAGATAACGCCGCATCCCCGGCGGACAGCGTGAATTCGGTGAGCGGAAAGTCGAACAGGATGTGAAGCTCGAACCCCGCTTCCGCAAGGAAAACTTCATCCGTCATTTTCTCATTTCCCGCCCCTCCAACAGACTGCGCAGATAGCGGGAACGCAGCAGCAGGAAGTACAGGATCAACGCCGCGAAGAAGAACGCCAGGACGATCGCCGCGTCACCGCCGATGGAAGCGGCCATCCGGGTTTGCAGGGTCTGCAGGGCGAACACGGAATGCAACGCCGCGACCGCGAACGGGATGAAGAACAGGATGGCGAGCTGCAGCGTGACGATCTTCTTCACCTCGCGCCCCGTCAGTCCGATTTTGCGCAGATTGCGGAACTTCACCTTGTCCTCCTGCACATCCGTATAGAAGCGGAAGTAGATGAAGCTGCCGGCGGCGATGAAGAACACGAAGCTGATGAACGTGCCGACGAACAGAATCAACTTGTAGACGAGCTCGTCCTGCTTGTACCAGTCCGGCGACGACCGGTACTTGGACGAGACGAAGTCCGTCTCGATCTGCGCGGCGATCTTCTCCGCCGCGGCCGATGCCGCCGTCCAGTCCGGAACGGCATAGCCGTAATAGACCCCTTCGCTGGCCGCCGACGCCAGTTTCGCGAAATCCGCATCGCTGACCACGAACAGCCGTCCGAACGCCCCTTCCGGGAAAATGTTATCCTGCACGACATCGACCAGCTTCAGCGTCCGGCCTCCCAATTGAACCCAATCGTCCCGAAGCGCGATTCGGGTGTCCGCCTTGTTCGTCCAGACGGAAACTTCCACGGTCTCGCCCGGCTGCACATGCAGCGCCTGACGGTTCAGCATTCGCGCAAGCCGGTTGTACCCTTCCGTGGATACCGCCGCGATGTTCAGTCTGCCACCGCCTTCGAACTCCCGGAACGGGACGGACACATCCTGATACGCCAGCCCTTCTTCTTCCAGCGCCGAAGCGATCAGCGCCAGATGCCGCTCGCGCTTGTCATCCGGCGCATACGAAAAATAATTGAACGGCAGCGGGTAACTCTTCGCATATTCCTCGTCCGTCGATTGATAGATGGCGTAGAACGCCGCCAGGGTCGTGAACGCCGCCGTGCACGTTATCGTCACGACAAACAGCAGCCGCGCGTTGTCTTTCACGCGATAGACCAGATCGGAAATCCAGACCGGGTTGGTCTTGCGGAAGAAGAACGCCGGCACGGCCGTCAGCCGCTTCAACGTGAACACGCTCAATTGCGCATAGATCAGATAAGTTCCCGCCGATACGAGGACGGCGATGACCCCCAGATCAAACGGGATTGCCATTTGCCTGACCACGATGGCGTAGCCCGCCGCGATGAGCAGCACCCCCGCCGCCGAAAGCCAGACGGACGCCTTCGGCGGCTCCTTCGGTTTCCGGTTCCCCTTCAGCAGTTCGAGGATCGCTTTGGACCGCACGGTGAGCGGCGCGACGGCGGAGATCAGGATGAACATGACGAGGAAGCCGGCGGCCGTCAGCGCAACCGCTTCTGCAGGCCAGTAAAACTCGAGTTCTTCCACTTCCAGAATGACGGAGGCGATCAGCAGGAAATATTTTGACAGGAACAGACCGGCTGCCATGCCCGCCGCCATTGCCGCCAGTCCGATGATCAGATTCTCCGCGGCCATGAGACGATTCAATTGCTTGCGCGTCGAGCCCAGCATCATGAGCAGACCGAATTCCTGGGAGCGCGTCTTCAGAAACGAGCCCGCCGAGTAGAAGATGAACAGCAGGGAGAACACCGCGACGGCGATTTCCCCCGCGCTCAGCACCAGATGGACGGGGCCGGACGTGAACCGCTCGCCGATTTCGGGATGAAACAGGTTCACGGCAAACAGGAAGAAAACCAGGATGGAGAAGGTGCAGCTCAGAAAATACGCCAGGTACGCCTTGTAATTCCGCTGAACATTCTTAAACGCGAACTGTCGAAACGTCACGGGCGTCACCTCCCATGAACGACAGCACGTCCATGATGGCGCCGTAGAAATCGCGCTGCTGTTCCCCGCGATAGAGCTCGTTGTACACCGCGCCGTCGCGGATGAAGATGATCCGGTCGCAATAGCTTGCTGCCGCGGGATCGTGCGTGACCATCAGGATCGTGGTGCCGAGCTCCCGATTGATTTTGCGGAACAGCTCCATCACATCGCGGGACGACCGGGTGTCGAGATTGCCGGTCGGCTCGTCGGCCAGCAGCAGCGCCGGCTCGTGGATGATCGCCCGCGCGATGGCCGCGCGCTGGGCCTGTCCGCCGGATATCTCGTAAGTGCGCTTGTCGAGAATACCCTCAATGCCCAGGATCGGGACGATGGCGTTCAGCCGCCGGTTCATTTTTCTTACCGGAACGCCGTCCAGCGCCAGCGGCAGAAAAATATTCTCCTTCACCGTCAACGTGTGCAGCAGATTGAAATCCTGGAACACGAAGCCGAGCTCGCGGCGCCGGAAGACGGCCAGTCTGTCCGACGGCAGCCGGTGCGGTTCCGTTCCGCGGATGAAGACTTCCCCGCCGGTCGGATGATCGATCGTCGAGATGACGTTGAGCAGCGTCGTCTTCCCGCTTCCCGACGGCCCCATGACCCCGACGAACTGCCCCTCCGGCACGGCAAAATCGACGTGCTTCAATGCCTGGTGAGGCACTTTGCCTTCGTAGATTTTGGAGACTTTGCGGACTTCCAGCATGTTCATGCGTGAAGGCACTCCTTTCTTCTCTGCTGCTCAGATTAAAGAAAAGGAGGATTTCCGGCTATCGATCCGTCTCACATGAACATTACATTTTTGTCACGTTCCGTTCGTCCGCGGGTTCCGGCACCGGGAGCGTGATCCGGACCTCCGTCCCCTCCCCCGGAGCGGATGCGATGGACACCTCGTGATCCAGCTTGCCGCAGATGTTCCGGACGAGATACAGGCCGATGCCCGTGGATTCGCCGAATCTCCTCCCGTTCGCCCCCGTATAATACAGCTCGAACACGCGGGGAAGGTCTTCGGGCGGAATGCCCACGCCTTCGTCTTTCACCGCCAATGTCGTCCGCTTGTCCGCTTGAACGGCATGGACGCGGATGCGCTTGCCGGCTCCTTCCGTATAGCGGATGGCGTTCGTCAGCAGCTGCAACAGCACGAACTTCAGCCATTTCCGGTCCGAGAGCACGCGGATCTCCGCATCCACGTCGACCGACGGATAGATTTGGCGGCGGACAAAATGGCTCTTCAGTTCATTGACGACCTCGTGTACAAGGGGCTTCAGCGGAACCGGACGGATGTGGAAATCGTGATGGAAGGAAGACAGGCGCGAGAGCGTCAGGATCATGTTGAGCTGGTACTCCAGACGGTTGATTTCCTGCAGTATATCCTCCGCACCGTCCGAATCCTCGCGATCCTGGACGATCAGGTGAAGGGCGGAGACCGGCGTTTTCATGAGGTGGACAAAGCGGTTCATGAATTCGATTTGCTCTTGCTTCTCCTGCAGCGCGCTTTCCCGCTCCCGCTGCATGAGCCGGAACTGCCTTGCAAGCCCGTCCTTGAACGCGCGGAGCAGCGGCGAAGAGACGTCCATCCGCATGAAGCTTCCGGGATCCTGCCAATCGGAAGCGCGGCTCAGCAACCGGTAGCCGTCGCGCCCCGCCGCGAAGCGGAGCGCCAGATAGACGGCCAGCATGAAAAGGCTCACGAGAAACAGGTACCCGATGTTGCCCTCCACCATCTCGTCATCCAGCCAGCGGAACGTCGAATAGAGAAAGAGAAACTGCACCAGATACAGCACGATAAAGGAAGCATGCTCTCTGAGAAACAGTCTCATTCCGCGTCATCCCCGTTCCAGGAAACGTTCAGACGGTAACCCAGCCCTTTCACGGTCTCGACGGCGTGATCGATGCCGAGCTCCGCGAACTTCTTGCGCAGCCGGGCGATGTTCACATTCAAGGTGTTCTCGTTGATGAATTCCTTGTCGTCCCACAGCCGTTCGAACATTTTCTCCCGCTTCACCGTGCGCGGATACCGGCTGATCAGCAGGTCGAGCAGATCGGCTTCCTTCTTCATCAGGGATACGCGCCGCTCGCCGTAATGCAGTTCCGGACGCTCCGGGTAGAAGGTCAGCCCGTAAAAAGGAACGACCCGCTCCGCATCGGCCGCCCGGTCCGCCCACTCTCCGTACACCCGCCGGATCTGGCTTTTGACCTTGGCGACGACGACATCGTAATAGAACGGTTTCGTGATGAAGTCGTCCGCCCCGTATTCGATCGCCATCACCTGGTCCATCTCCCCTGTCCGGGCGGAAATGAACAGGATGGGGCAGGAGGACAGCCGGCGGATTTTTTTGCACCAATAATACCCGTCGAACTTCGGCAGGTTGACATCCAGCAGCACGACATGGGGCATCGTCTGCTCGAAGACGCGGTCAACCGCATCGAACTGATCGGTGATGACGGGGTGATAGCCGTATTTCTCCAGATGGCCGGCGATGCGCTCCGCGATTGTCTTGTCATCTTCCACGATCAGAATCCGGTACATCTTGCCCTCCCGCTTCGTCAAGCTCGATCGACAAAAAGGCGTATTCCCCGTCCCGGACGACTTCCCGCTTGCGAACGGGCACGGGATGCCTGAAGATCGGGCCGTCGATCACCAGGGTGTGAAATTCGCCGCTTTCCCCGCACGGGTCGATCCCGCGCGCCGCCAGTTCGTCCACCAATTCATGGGTGAACATCCGTCCGAGATCCGCTTCCCGCATGCCCATCGACAAATTGACGGTCACCAGGACGGCTTGGAACCCGAGGTCGATGAATTCCCTGACCGTCTCGACATGATCCCGCTCCCACAGCGGCATGCCGAGACCGAGTCCGGCGCGCCTCGTCACCCGGTCATGCCAGCAGCCGTGCGCCGGCATGTCCAGATCCCCCGTGACGAGCACTTCCGCGCCCTGCCGTTTCGCTTGTTCCAGCAGGCCGATGAACACCTTCTCGTAGGCCTCCCAGCTGGCGGGCGCCGCATGGACAGGCAGGCCGACGGCTTCCGCCTGGGCGCGGATGACGGCCTCCGGGATGCCGTGGGAGCGGGAACGCCGCCCTTCTTCCTCCATGACGACGATGAGTCCGACCGGCTCACCGGTGTTCATGGCATGATACAGCGCCAGCGTGCTGTCTTTCCCGCCGCTGAACGAAGCCACGAATTTGCGCCCGCACGCGTTATATTTCCAATTCGGTGCCTCTGCCATATCCATTGCGCTCTCCATTCTCCCCTTGCATGGTTTGCATCGGTCCCTCGCCGCTCAACGTCTGCGCCGTCCGGGGCCGGCGGCCCTTCACCAGCTTCAGCGTCGCCACGATCAGGAAGCTGACGATGACGAGCAGAAACCACGAGCTCAATTTCCCCGTATGCACAAGGCGCCAGGCGCCGGCTTGATCGGGATACTGCCACGCTCCGAAGAAGGTGGCGATATTCTCGGCGACCCAGATGAAAAAGCCGATGAGCACAAACGACAGGGCGACCGGCATCCGATAGCGTGATCCGTTCACCTCGAACAGCACCCGCGACCGCCAGAAGACGATGAACACCAGCCCGGTCAGCCACCAGCGGATATCCACCCAGTAATGATGGGTGAAAAAGTTCAGGTAGATCGCAGCCGCGAGCGGGACGACCAGGGGAAACGGCGGCCATTTCACCAGCTCCAGCCTGAGCCTTCGCCACGCCTGGCACATGTAGCTCGCCACGCTGGCGTACATGAACCCGCTGTAGAGCGGCACGCCGAATATCTTGAAGTATCCGGGTTCCGGATAAGACCAGGATCCCATATGGACCTTGAAGATTTCAAGCGCAAGGCCGATCAGGTGGAACAGGGCGATGACTTTCATTTCATCTTTCGTTTCGAGCCCGGAACGGAGCATCCACCATTGCATCAGCAGGCAGATGACGAGCAGCCAGTCGTACCGCGGCAAGAGCGGCAGCGGGATGTACCGGGTCAGCGCCAGCGAGGCGAAGATGACGACGGGAAACACGCACGACAGCGCCTGTTGGATGCCGAAATGCGTGAGCTGCGCCAGCAGCTGCGTAAGCGCCCGGCGGATGGCAACCTCACGCTTGTCGGTCGGGCGCTTGACAGCCCGGCGCATGGCAGCCGTGCGTTTCTCGGCCCCGCGCATCATGCCTCTCCCGCGTCGTCCCGCCGGTATTCCAGGATGTCCCCGGGTTGGCAGTCGAGCGCTTCACAGATCGCATCAAGGGTGGACAGGCGGATCGCCTTCGCCTTGCCGTTTTTCAGGATTGACAGGTTCGCCATCGTGATCCCGACCCGTTCGGACAGCTCGGTCACGCTCATTTTGCGTTTGGCCAGCATCACATCAAGGTTGACGATAATTGCCACGGGCCTCACCTCAGATCGTCAGGTCGTTTTCGGTCTTGATATCAATGGCGTGCCGCAGCAATTTCTGCAGGACGGCCGCGAAGACGGCGATCACCACGCTCGCGAAAGGCACGACGCAGCCGACGATGACGAGCCCCGGGGCGTCATCCATTTGCGCGAACAGATAGAAGAGGGGCAGCGCCAGCACATGGCAGATGCAGATGGCAACGGCGCAGTATTTGATCTTCTTCAGCGCGTCCACGGACGATTCCGAGAAGGCGGTGTTCCGGTCGATGTACTGCAGCAGCCGGTATGCCTGGTACAACGCATAGTAGAACGGAATCGCGGACGCATAGAACACCAGGAAGACGAGATACCGGACGACGGGGTAATCCGGCAGCCCCTCCGCCGCGGTCTCCGCCATCTCCGGCACCGCAAAAATGCACAGCGCCAATATGGGGACCCCGAGCAGGAACACGACGATTTTCAGAAAGAGCGTCTCCAGTTTCACGTTCAGCACCTCTTTTGCGTGTTGGTTATAATATAACGTGGTATTTATCGTTTTACAATAAATTTTTATTTTTTTAGGTGAAATTTTTGTTGTTATTTTGTTTGCGGGACAAGCAATCCGCAGGCTGCTCCCGTGAGGCCCGCACGGCACTGTAGCGTGGGATACACGCTACAGCCTCCCTCGCGAGGCTCGGCACGCTGCTGTAGCGTGGGATGCACGCTACAGCCTCCCGCGCGGGGCTCCGCATGCTGCTGTAGCGTGGAATGCACGCTACAGCCTCCCTCGCGGGGCTCCGCATGCTGCTGTAGCGTGGAATGCACGCTACAGCCTCCCGCGCGAGGCTTCACACGACGCTGTAGCGTGGGATGCACGCTACAGCCTCCCGCGCGGGGCTCCGCATGCTGCTGTAGCGTGGAATGCACGCTACAGCCTCCCGCGCGAGGCTTCACACGACGCTGTAGCGTGGTATGCACGCTACAGCCTCCCGCGCGAGGCTTCACACGACGCTGTAGCGTGGTATGCACGCTACAGCCTCCCGCGCGGGGCTCCGCATGCTGCTGTAGCGTGGAATGCACGCTACAGCCTCCCGCGCGAGGCTCCGCACGCTGCTGCATCGTGGAATGCACGCTACAGCCTCCCGCGCGGGGCTCCGCATGCTGCTGTAGCGTGGAATGCACGCTGCACCCTCTCTCGCAAAGCGCCGCCGCAAAGAAAAACGCCGCCTGCACATCAAGGCAGGCGGCGCGTGAACGCCTCATATCCATCTCCTGTACCTCACCGATACATACCCGTCCCCGTCCCGGTTGCCGTGGCTCGGCTGCTCGTGCTGAAAGACGAACCCCCGGGCCTCGTAGAACGGAATGCCCTTCTGGTTGCCCTTGAACACGGACACCCACTGCTCGGCGGCACCGAACGCCTTCTGCTGCCGGGTGATCGCATCCAGCAGCCGGGTGCCGATGCCTTCGTTCCGCCGGTCGGGCGCCACGTAGAGCACGAACACTTCCCCCGACCGCTCGCCGATCATTCCGCCCCCGCCGGCGCCGACGACCTTGCCGTCCTCCACGGCGACGAAATATCCGCCCCAATCCCGGCCCGTTTCCGTGACTTCCTTCAGCACCCGCTCCTCGTTGTAGAACTCCCCGATGATCCGTTCAATGTACTCCGGGCTGCACATGTCCGCATACGTCGCCCGCCAGCCGTCCGCGCACACCCGGCAGATGCCTTCCACATGGTCGGGAGTCGCCCGCACCACTTCCATCATGCCGTCCGACCCTCCTTGTCTGCCATCTTCATGCCCCCGCACGTTGACAGTAACCGCTTCCATCTTCCAATATGACAGAAATACCAAAAAAAACCGTCAAGGTGATGTCCATGCGCGACTACCCCTTCGTCTTCCCCGTGAAGGAAGCCGTCTACAAGGTGATCGGCGGGCGGAAGCTCCGGTTTTTCGTGTTCGAGCCTGACACCGGCGGAATGGACCGGACGGCGGTGCTGTTCTTCATCGGCGGCACCTTCGGCAAGACGCCGAATACGCCTGCGGATTTCCAGTACCACGCCGCGTACCTCGCCTCGAAGGGATATGTCGCGATCTGCGTCGAATGCCGGACCGGACAAGACGAAGGCTTCACGCCGATCCAGGCGATCTGCGACGCCAGATCCGCCGTCCGGCGGCTGCGCGGGCACGCATCCGAATGGGGCATCGACCCGCAAAAAATCGTCGTGTGCGCTTCATCGTCCGGCGGATACACCGCCGTGTCCGCCATCATGTTCGACCATCTGAACGACGAAGGAGACGATCCGGCCATCTCCCCCGTCCCGGACGCGCTGGTCATTTTCGCCGCCGGGATGGACGCCGTGGACATCACAGAGCGCCTCTACCCCGAACTGCTGTCGGTTCCGCGGACCCTCTTTTCGAGCAAAACCGGGACTTCGTCAAGCGGATGGCTGCGGCGGGCAACGACATCACCTGGATCGCTTACGAAGGAATGGAGCACGGTTTTTTCCGCCATGGCCGACACGGAAACCGCCCGCTCGACGAGACCCGGAGAAGGATCGCGGAATTCCTGAAATCCATCGGCCTCTGACCGCCTACGCGATCGGCGTGCCGTTCGGAACCGGTTCATCCGGCCGCAGCAGCACGACATCCCCTTCTTCCGGAATGCCGCCGAGGACGAGCACCTCGGAGCTGAAGCCCGCGATGCGTCTCGGCGGGAAGTTGACGACCGCCGCGACCTGGCGTCCGACGAGCTGCTCCGGCGCATATCTGCGCGTGATCTGGGCGGAAGATTGCTTGATCCCCAGTTCCCCGAAATCAATTTTCAGCTTGATGGCCGGTTTTCGCGCCTCCGGAAAAGCTTCCGCATGAACCACGGTGCCGATCCGGATGTCCAGCTTCATGAAATCTTCGATCGTCGCCACAATCATGCCTCCTTCTGTCTCTGCTGCTTCTATTTTCCCCATTCGGCGCACCATTTGTCCAGCCCGTCCGGGCGGTCTGCCGCAGCCTGTCTATTGCTGGCCGGCGGGGCCTTTTGCTATGGTTAGAAGAAAAGCACGCACGCTCAGAATGGAGGCGTTTACAATCGAAGGGCACCTGTGCAAAATCCTGATCGTAGACGATGAAATTCTGATCCGGCAAGGCATCAAGCACTACATGAACTGGGAACAAGAGGGGTTCTCCATCGTCGGGGAAGCGGCGAACGGACGGGAAGCGCTGGAGATGATCGAGGCATGCAGGCCGGACATCGTCATCACCGACATCGTCATGCCGGTGATGGACGGCGAAGAGCTGACGAAGGTCGTCAAAACCCGTTATCCGGATATCGAAGTGGTCGTGCTCAGCAGCTTCGGCGAGTTCGAGTATGTCCGATCCACGTTCCAGAGCGGGGTCGCGGACTATATGTTGAAGCCGAAGCTGGAGCCTCGGGAACTGCTGCAAGTGCTGAACAAGGCGGCTGGCAGAACGAGGCTGCGGCCGAACGCCGCCCGCGAGGCGAAGGCGTCCGCCGCCGCAGCGGAACGGCTGCTCGAGAAAATCACGGCCGGATTCGAACTCGGCGGCGAAGCGGACCGCGCCGACATCCGCGCGTCGTTCCCGCATCCCGTCTTCCGCTTGCTGGCCGTGACCGCGAAGGATATCTCCGAAGCAGCAGCCGCCGCGCTCCAATCGATGGTTGGAAAGCGGTTTCCCGGCGCCGTCTGCCTGCCGTTCCCGGCCGGCCGCGGTCTGACGGGCTTTCTGCTGAACGGGAACGCGGACCTGCAAACGCAAGCGCCGCTGGACGGTCTCGCCGCGCAGTGGGCGGACGCATTCGGCCAAGCCGGAACGCTGCTCATCAGCCGGCCCTATGAAGACTTCATGCGGACGGGGGACGTGCTGCGGGAGCAGATTCATCCGCTGGCGCGCCGGGCCTTCTACCGTCCCGACGCCCGCTGGCTGATGTTCGCGGAAGATGCGGCTCCGCCGCTGACGGTGGAAGCGTTCAACCTCAACCAGTTCACGGAAGCGTTCAAGCTGATGCAGTTCGGCGAGGCGTTCGGCGGGCTGCGCCGGCATGTGGAGAAGCTGCGCGCCGCCGGCGGCATGGATGTCGAGGAGTTCAAGTCTTTCCTGAACAACATGATCTTCACGATCACCGTCCTGACGGAGAACATGGGCTTCGACGCGCAAGGGCTGGACAAGGAGAAATTCCGCTATTTCGACGCCATCCAACAGGCGCGGAACGCGGAAGAGGCGATCGGCATCCTCCACGCGTTCACGGCAGAAGCGGAAAGGCGGCTGGCGGATTCCGCCCGGAACGCCGCGCGGGACAACATGAAGAAACTGCTGGACTACATCGAACAGAACTATGCGGAACCGCTCAGCCTGAAGGAAGTCGCGAAACATTTTCACTTCAACCCGTCGTACCTGTCCAGCTGGTTCTCCGCCCACAGCGGCGAAGGATTCGTCGAATATGTCAACAAGATCCGGATCCATAAGGCGGCGGAGATGCTCCGCACCGGGTCCGGCTCCATTGCGGAGATCGGCGCGAAGGTGGGCTTCCCGGATCACAGCTATTTCTGCAAGGTGTTCAAGAAATTCACCGGCCGCTCCCCGAGCGAGTACCGCAGGATGACGGCCGGAACCGCCAGGGAGTAAGTCATGCGAAAATGGCTCAACCGTTTTCAGATCAACGGCCTCTTCATCAAACTTTTTCTCGTTACCGTCATCAGCATCGCCGCCGTATCCGTGCTCGTCACCTGGTCGACGATCCGGCTGTCCGAGCGGCTGTTCATCGACACGTTCAGCATCATCAACTCCAAGGTGCTCAGCCAGATCAACTCCGGCTTCCAGTCCCTCAACACCGCCATCGTGACCGCCTCCAACAACATGCTGCAGAGCGGTTCGGTCAAGCAGTATCTGACCGAATCGGACGGCGACTCGCTGACGATGGCGAAGTCTTACTACAATATGCGCAAGCAGATGGACCAGATCGCGACGGCCATCGAAACGTACGAGACGGCGATCATCGTCAAGGGCATCAACGGCCGCACGTACATGACGAACCGGCTGATCTGGCCGATCGCCGAAGCGGACATCGACCGCCATCCGGTCACGCTCGCGGCGCATGAAGATCCGAAGCGGCTCCTGTATCTGGCCGATTTTCGGGAGGCGGATGGAGCGGAGCCGGTCATCATCGCCGCGAAAGCCATGATGGAACGCTCGACGGGGTTCGTGTACGGAACCCTGTTCTTCGCCATGCGGGAAAGCGAGTTCAAGCAGCTCTATTCCAGCTATACCAGCGAAGGCAACGACATGGTGATCCTCGACCGGTCCGGCACGATTCTGTCCAGCAACCGCGGGGAGCTGATCGGACGGCAGGTGCCGGAGCTGCTGGGCATCGCGGAGGACATGCACGGGCACGGCCGGGATTACGCGAGCATGCACCTGTTCGGCCGGAACCAGATCGTGCTGGCCGAGTATCTGCCCTTCAATGATCTGTACATGGTCAATCTCATCGACAAGCAGTCCATCCTGAACACGCTCGTCGATACGCGCACGATCACCCTGATCGTCATCGGCATCGTGGCCGGCGCGCTGATCATCGTGTACATGATCTCCCGGCGGCTGACCCGCTCGCTGACGCGGCTGGTAAAGCAGATCTCGAACATTTCGAAATACGAATTCGGGCATTACGTCTCGGAGACGGGCAGCTACGAGACGCGCCAGCTGGCGCGGGCGTTCAACTTCATGCTGGACGAGCTCAAGGAGTACCTCGCGGAGCTGGACCAGGCCCAGCGGAAGAAGCGGAACGCGGAGCTCGCGGCGCTGCAGCGGCAGATCAATCCGCATTTCCTGTACAATACGCTGGCCTCCATCAAGATCATGGTGAAGCAGGGAAGCCGGGAGAAGGCGTCGGAGACGATCAACGCCCTGATCGCCCTGCTGCAGAACGCGATCGGCGACGTGAGCGAGACGATCACGGTCGAGCGGGACATCGAGCTTCTGCGGCATTACGCCCTCATCATGGAAGCCCGCAACGGGGACCGGATCAAGCTGCATGACTTCGTTGCCCCGGATTGCCGGGACGCGCTCGTGCCGAAGCTGATGATCCAGCCGTTCGTCGAGAACGCGTTCTTCCACGCGTTCAACCGAAAGGCGGAAGGATCGGTGTATGTGACGGTGTCGCGCAAGGGGAATACGCTCGTGTGCGAGATCGTCGACAACGGGGACGGCATGGAGCTTGACGGAGGCTGGCCGGAATCGAAAAGCAGATCCAGGGGCCACCTGTTCACGGGCATCGGCATGCGCAACGTGCACGAGCGGCTGACCCTGCTCTACGGCGAGCCTTACGGCGTGCAGATCCAAAGCCGCGCCGGCGAAGGGACGACGGTGCGGATCGAGCTGCCGTACCGGACGGCCAAAAATATTCCAAGCATCCAAAAATCGTCCTGATTACGGCCATGCCCGGCGCTGCGCAACACCCAAATAAAGCACAACCATTGGCAAAGATCGTTCTAACGACAGCGGCCGACACCGTGCTACGATTTTAATTGCGAAGCGGAAGCGCTTACAACATTTGCAGACAGGGGGTTTCGCGGATGAAGAAATGGCTGACGGTTGTGCTGGCGGTCATGCTGCTGCTTTCGGCGTGCTCGTCGGGCGGCGGGAACAAGCAAGACTCGTCTTCCGGCGGCGGAAACGGCGGCGGTGACAACGGCGGAAGCGCATCGGGCGGAAAAGAAGCGACGGAAATCACCATTTGGGCGTGGGACCCGAACTTCAACATCAAGGCGCTCAACATCGCGAAGGAGCGCTACAGCAAGATCAATCCCGACGTGAAGATCAACATCGTCGAGAACGCGCAGGCGGACATCATCCAGAAGCTGAACACCGGCCTCGGCTCGGGCACGACGACGGGCCTGCCGAACATCGTTCTGATCGAGGACTACCGGGCGCAAAGCTTCCTGAAGGCGTTTCCGGACATGTTCTACGAGCTGACGGACACGTTCAACGCGGCCGACTTCGCCGAGTACAAGGTCGGACCGACGAGCGTGGACGGACGCAACTACGGCCTGCCCTTCGACTCCGGCGTCACCGGACTGTTCGTCCGCACGGACTATCTGGCGGAAGCCGGCTACTCGGCGGATGACCTGCAGGCGCTGACCTGGAACGAGTTCATCGAGATCGGGAAGAACGTGAAGGAAGCGACGGGCAAGGACATGCTGTCGCTCGACCCGAACGATCTCGGCATCATCCGCGTCATGATCCAGACCGCGGGCAAGTGGTACCTGGACGAAAACGGCGAGAAACCGTTCCTGGCCGGCAACGAAGCGCTGAAAGAAGCGTTCCAGCTGTACAAGGAAATGATGGAAGCCGATATCGTCAAGCCGAACGCCGACTGGAGCCAGTTCGTGGCCGCCTTCAACAGCGGGGACGTCGCGTCGGTGCCGACCGGCAACTGGATCAACGCCTCGATCAAGGCGGAGAGCTCCCAGGCGGGCAAATGGGCGGTCGTCCCGATCCCGCGGCTGGCCGGACAGCCGGGCAGCGTGAACGCCTCCAACCTGGGCGGCAGCTCCTGGTACGTGCTGAACGTGCCGGGCAAAGAAGCCGCGGCGGACTTCCTCGCGAAGACGTTCGGTTCGGACGTGGAGTTTTATCAGGAGCTGGTGACGGAGATCGGGGCGATCGGCACCTACATCCCCGCTTCCACCGGCGAAGCTTACAGCGCGGCCGATCCGTTCTACAACGGGCAGAAGACGATTGCCGACTTCGCGAAGTGGACGGAGGACATTCCGCGGGTCAACTTCGGCGCCCACACCTATGTAATCGAGGACATCCTGGTCGTGGAAATGCAGAACTACCTGAACGGCAAGCCGCTTGACGACGCGCTGAATGACGCGCAGAAACAGGCGGAAGCGCAAGTCCGTTAACGATCAATCATCAGAACGCGCACGCGGAATCGCCTTGGATGGCAGCATCCAGGGCGTTTCCGTCTCGGCCGGGAAAGGAGTTTGCATAACGGTGTCTATTCGGATGCGGACCCGGGTTACGGGCTGGTGTTTCGTCATCGCGGCGGTGGTGCTGATCTGCCTGTTCTATTTCTATCCGATGATCCAGGCGTTCAATCTTTCCCTGAAATCCGGGGTCGGAACGAACCTGCAATACGTCGGATTCGAGAACTACAAGCGCCTGTTCACCGACTCGAACTTCATCACGGCGGTGACCAACACGTTCATCTATCTGATCGTGCAAGTGCCGATCATGATCATCCTCGCGCTGCTGCTGTCGGTGATGCTGAACAGCGACAAGCTGCGGCTCAAGGGGCTGTTCCGCACGGCCATTTTTCTCCCGTGCGTCACTTCCCTGGTCGCCTACTCGGTCATCTTCAAATATCTGTTCGCGAACGACGGCCTGGTCAATCTGCTGCTGCTCAGACTGTCGATCATCGACCGGCCCATCGGCTGGATCACGGACCCGTTCTGGGCGAAGGTGACGATCATTCTGGCGATTACGTGGCGGTGGACCGGCTACAACATGATTTTCTATCTGTCCGCGCTGCAAAATATCGACCGGTCGATCTACGAAGCGGCGACGATCGACGGCGCTTCGGCATTCGGAAAGTTCACGAAGATCACGGTCCCGCTCCTCAAGCCGATCATCCTGTTCACGTCGATCATGTCGACGATCGGCACGCTGCAATTGTTCGACGAAGTCATGAACATTACGAAGGGCGGACCGGGCAACGCGACGATGTCGATTTCCCAATACATTTACAACCTGTCGTTCAAGTACACGCCGGATTTCGGATATGCGGCGACCGTCTCCTATGCGATCGTCGTGTTGATCGTCATCTTCTCGTACATGCAATTCAAAGTGGCAGGTGATCGGCGATGATCGCAAGGCGGGTGTTCATGTACCTTTTCCTGGGCGTGACCGCGTTTGTCTCGATTTTTCCGTTCCTCTGGATGGTGGTCAGCTCGACGAATCCTTCCGTGGAAGTGACGAAGGGCCGTCTGATGCCCGGCACCCACCTGTTCGTGAACCTGTCGAATCTGGTGGAGAGAATCGATCTCGTCCGGGCGCTCGCGAACTCGCTGGTCATTGCGCTGATCACGACCGGGCTGGCGCTCCTTATCGGCTCGCTGGCGGGCTACGGGTTTGAGATTTACAGGAGCCGGGCGAAGGACGCCGTGTTCAACATCCTGCTGCTGTCCATGATGATTCCGTTCGCCGCCCTGATGGTGCCGCTCTACCGGATGTTCGCCTGGCTCTCCGGGAAGATGCCGGTGATCGGCATCGACACGAAGGCGGCGGTCATCCTGCCGACGATGGCGACGGCGTTCCTGATCTTCTTCTTCCGGCAGAACACGAAGATGTTCGAGCGGGAGATGATCGAAGCCGGGCGCATCGACGGGCTCGGCGAGCTCGGCATCTTCCTGCGCATCTACGTGCCGACGATGCGGACGACCTACGCGGCGGCGGCGATCATCACGTTCATGTCGAGCTGGAACAACTATATGTGGCCGCTCGTCGTCCTGCAGTCGGACGCCAAGAAGACAATTCCGCTGCTCATCTCGAATCTCGGCTCCAGCTATTCGCCGGATTACGGCATGATCATGACCGCCATCGTAATCGCCACCCTGCCGACGGCGCTGGTGTTCTTCCTGATGCAGAAGCATTTCGTGGCGGGGATGATCGGATCGGTGAAATAGCGCGGCGATGGCCGGCCCGATCCGGCTGCGGCATGCCTGGGCCGACAAAGGAGGATGCTGCCGGCATCCTCCCCGCATATCTGGCCGCGAGGGCGCTGTCCCTCCGGCCATGTTCATGAAGAAGGAACCCGAACGGCTGACTGCCGTGCGGGTTCCTTCGACGTTTCATCGATGGTTGGTGCCCGGCGAATCGGTTCTGCATGTTCCCCGCAAACCGGGCGGTCTATCGGCCCCGCCATTGACACTGTGCTTATCCGTTATATAATGTACTTGTACAATATGTACACTTTCCGGGAAGTGAACGTTATTGGAGATCATTATCAGCAGCAATTCGAGCAAGCCCATCTATGAGCAAATCTCGAGTCAGATCAAAGCGATGGTCATGAGCGGAAAACTGCAGCCGGGCGATCCCATCCCGTCCATGCGTGCTCTCGCCAAAATAATCCATGTCAGCGTCATTACCGTGCAGAAGGCCTATGAAGAATTGCAGCGTGAAGGGTTTATCGAAACGACCGTGGGCCGGGGAAGCTTTATATCCGCGCATCATCGCGACGTCATTCAGGAAGAACACCAGAGAAGAATGGAAGAGCATTTGCGGTTGGCTGTGGAAGCCGCGCGCATGAGCGGAACCACTTTGGAAGAACTGATCCGATTGTTGGAGATGTGCTACAAGGAGGACGGCCAGTGATCTACAGTTTGGAAGTCAGCAATTTGTCGAAGCGTTATCCCGGGGCAACGTTCAGCCTGGACAATGTATCGTTTGCCGTTCCGCAAGGAAGCATCATGGGATTTGTCGGGGAAAACGGCGCAGGGAAAACGACCACGATCAACTGCATCCTCAATACGCTCAAACCGGACAGCGGCGTGATCAAAATTTTCGGCGAGGAAATGACGGAGGCCCGAACGGACATCCGGAACCATATCGGCGTTGTGTTTGATGCCATCAATTTTCCCGAGACGCTCACGGCCAACAGGCTGGCATCGGTGTTCAAAGATATTTATCATCATTGGGACAGCGACCTCTTCCGGCAACTGATCGACAGGCTGAAGGTGCCGGCCGATGTCCGGATCAAAGATCTGTCCCGGGGCATGACGATGAAGCTGGCCACGGCGGCGGCTTTTTCCCATGGCGCCAGGCTGTTGATATTGGATGAGCCCACTTCCGGACTTGATCCTGTCGTCAGGGAAGAGATGCTGGATCTGTTCCTGGAGTTCGTGGAAAATGAAGAGCATTCGATTCTCATGTCCTCGCATATTACGAGTGATTTGGAGAAAGTCGCGGATTACATCACCTTTATTCACAACGGCAAAATCATGCTGACGGAAGAAAAGGATGCGCTGTTATACCAATACGGCATTGCCCGCTGCAGGTCGGAGCAGTTTCAAGCTCTCGACAAATCGGAATATCTTGCAGCCCGGAAGAGAGGATTGCAGATCGACGTCTTGGTCCCGGATAAACAAAGGTTCTCCGGTCAACACCGGGACATCACCGTCGATAACGCCACCATTGACGAAATCATGGTCTTGCTGGTCAAGGGGGATCAATAGATGCGGGGACTTGTCCGAAACAACATTTACTCCATGGCAAGCAACATCCAACTGTCCTTCATCATCGCGGCGGTGATGGCCCTCGTGCCGATCGTCTTCCGGGAAGACATGCTGCTCTCGATGATATTGGCCGTGCAAATTTTCATTTTTGTCGTCAATACGGGCACCTCGCTGCGGGTCGATGAAACGTCCAAATGGAGCAAATTTGAACTGACGCTACCGGTCCGCCGCCACACCATTGTCAGGGCCAAGTATGTCACTTTCGTCCTCCTCATTCTCATGGGGATCTTGACGAGTCTGCTTACCCTTGCGGTATGTAGCGCTCTGGGCATGTCGATTGATCCCGTGATGGTCACATACAGTTACGGATTCGGACTGACCCTGGCGATCACCTCGACGGCCCTCATGTATCCCGTCATGCTGAAGATCGGTACGGAGAAAAACGAGATGATCGTGTTCTTTTCCGGGTTTGCCGCGGTGGGGATCATGCTGCTGCTCGCCGCAATTCTGGCGCCGTTCACGGAAGGCATGCAGATCCGTCATCCGCTGGTCGGCACCGTGTCAACTTGTACGGCCATCGTGCTGTTCATCATCTCCTACTTCGTTTCCGTTCGCATTCATCGAAAGAAAGAGTTCAGGTAATAACGCCAAGGGGCTGACTTGAACATCAGCCCCTGCAGTTATGTCGATATGGCCGAACAAGGCGCAGAAAGTCCGCCTTCCTTCACCCGCACCGCGATCGCGATGAAGCTGAGGAATTGGTCCACGCCCCGGCTGAAGAACTTCTGATCGTCCAGCCCGTACTCGTGCCCGCAGTCGAACCAGTCCTGCCACGGCTGTTCGAATTGCCGGGTCTCGTATACCTCGATTTCGATCCGGTCTTCGCAGCCCTGCGCGATATGGTTCCGCCACCAGTTGCCGTCATGGAAGGTCGAGATGTCATCTCCCAACCACTCGACGAGCAGCTCGGGCGCGTCGCCCTCAAACTCCCGCTTCAGGCCGGGAACGAGAAGCAGCGCCCGTCCGCCCGGCCGGATGAGCGGCAGCATCTTCTCCGCGAAAAACCGCTCTTGGCATCCGTAGTAATGATAGGAATCCACGCTGACGATCACATCGAAGAAATCGTCGGGGAACGGCAGATCATGGGCGTCGGCGTGCAGCGGAATGATTTTCCGCTCCTCGCCCCATTCCCGGATCCGCTTCCAGTTCTCCGTCGCGGGAATCCACAGATCGACCGCGAAGATCTGCTCCGCCCCCGTCTCCCGCGCCAGGAACAGCGAGGTCAGCCCCGTCCCGCATCCGAGATCCAGCACGCGGCCTCCCCTGATCGGGTGATTCTCCAGCATTTCTTCCAACAGACGGACCGCGTTCGGCCCCATCAACAGTTCCTTCGTAAACAAATGCTTGTAGCGGTCGGCTCTCACGGCGGTCACTTCCTTTCCTTCTATCTCTTGTTTCTTGACGGCTTGCCGACGACCCGGCCATCGACCGGTTCCCGATCTTTCCGAACCGGTTCGGCCATGCAGGAACAGCCGTCGCTCAACCGCGCCCGCCTTCCCATTTCACTTTACACCGACCGCTTTTTCCATGACCACGCCTTATTCGCCTATAATCAAACATTACCTCCATTTCAGAAGAAACCCGACATCTTCCGCACGACCAGCCCCGCGCCGCCGATCTTGTACAGATAGCGCGCATCCACGATGTTTTTGAGGATGGCCGCCGGGATGCCTTTCACCTTGTACTTGCCGACGCTGCCGATCGCTTCGCCCTTGCCCAGCGATGCGACGGTGCCCCGGTAGACATACTTGAACGTCGCCATTTCCCGCCCGCGCAGCAGCGCGATCACATTGCGGGCCGCGGCTTCGCCCTGCTGAATGGCGATCTGCCCGCTCGGCGGCCAGGGCTTGCCCTGATCGTTCAGCACAATCGACGAATCCCCGATGATGAACACATCGTCATGTCCCGGCGCCTGCAGGTACGGATTCACGACCACCCTTCCGCGGACCGTCTCGAATCCCGAGTCCTCCAGCACCCGGTTCCCGCGGATTCCGCCCGCCCAGACGACGGTGCCCGCCCGGATGAACTCTCCGTCGCCGATCTCCACACCTTCGCTTGTGCATTTTTTCACAGGTGTGCCCAATTTAAAAATAACCCCTTTGCGCGCCAGAAGATTCATCGCATAGTCCACGAGGCTGGTTTCAAATCCCGGCAACGCGGCCGGCGCCGCTTCCACGTTGATGATCTTCACGAGCGCCGGATCGACATCGTAGTCCCGGCAAAGCTTCGGAATCCGGTCCGCCAGCTCGCCGATGAACTCGATTCCGGTCAGGCCCGCCCCGCCGACGACGAACGTAAGCCGTTCGGTGCGGCTCTCGTCCTGCTTGAATTGTGCGAATTGACGGTCGATGTGCTCCCGGATGAAGCGAACGCTGTTCAGGCTTCGGATGAAGAAAGCATGCTCCGCAAGACCCGGGATGCCGAACGTCTCCGGCTGCCCGCCCAGCGCAACGATCAACACGTCATACGGGATGACGCCTTCGTCGGTCTCTACCGTCTTCGCGGCGGTGTCGATGCGCCGCACCGTCCGTTTCAGGAGGGCCGCCTTGCGCGGATCGATGATGTCGCTCAGGTCGACGCGCGAACGTTCCGGGCGGTCGGTGCCGGCCGCGGGCTTGTGCAGCCAGGTCGTGAAGTAGTGATAATCGTGCTTGTTAATGAGGGTGATGTCCGCTTCGCCGTCCCGCAGGCTTTTCTGCAGGGTGAGGACGGCCGGGATGCCCGCGTAACCGGCTCCCAGCACCACGATCTTCTTCGGCTCTGCCATTCGGGATCACTCCATTCTTGTCATCATCTGATTGTGAAATAATTCACATATTATCCGTCAAAAAAATTTCACAATCTTCTTACCCACACTATACCACTTCACAGCCAAATATTGAATACCCAATTTTCTGACGATCCAGCAGATGCCGCATACCCGCTCCAACGGACGAAAAGGCGGCGGCGGAAGTTCCACGCGAATCCGGTCCCCTGCCCGCACCTCTCCCCCGTTCAGCACGATGGACATGACACCGGCTTTGCGGATGAGGCTGCCGTTCTCATCCCGGACCAACACCCGGCTGAGCAACCCTTTCCGGAAATCGTCGATCTGGGCGCACGGGTTGCGAAGTCCCGTGATCTCGACGACCGCTTGTTCGCCGATGTGCAGCCGTGTTCCCGCCGGCAGGCGAAGCAGATCAATCCCCCGGGTCGTGATGTTCTCGCCGAGCTGCCCGGGTTCGACTTGATAGCCGTCTTCGCGCACTTCGTCGAACAGCTCCGCGTGGATGAGGTGCACCTGGCGCAGGTTCGGCTGGTTCGGATTTTGCGCGACCCGCGAGCGATGCTTGACCGTCGCCCCCATATGCGCATCGCCTTCCACCCCCAAACCGGCCAGCAGCGTGATCGACTCCACCACCGGCTTGCTGAAGGTATGGGCTGCGCTCCGGCTGACCGACACCACCACGCCAACCCGGGATGCGAGGTCATGCATCATGCATCCATCTCCTTCAATACATCGTTATATTTGTACGCAGGCGCGGCGATTACGGTGCTCCTGCTGTTCATGAAGCAGAAGCTTTCGGCTTCCGGTTTTTCTTCCAAACCCGGATGATGATTCCGCTGACCGCCGCGGTTCCGACGAAGGTGCACAGCAACCAGAGGGGCGATGCCACAATGCCGACGATCGCCGCTTTTTGCTGAAGCGGTTCGAAATTTTCATATTGGCTTGCGATTTCGGGCTTGTAATCCCTGGTTTGCAACCAGGCGACCGCCAAAGCGCCGGCAATGAAGATGGCATGAATGACAAGGGATATCAACAACGATTGGATCACCGTCTTCAATCCGCTCACACCTTCTCTGATTTTCAGCTGCATACAGTTTCGCACAAAATGGAAAATATTTTAATCCACATTTCCCGATCACATGACGCGTTGCCCGCGATGATACGTTTTGGCCGCGGGCGCTTCATAGTTCGCGAACTGATCCAGAATCCCTTCGGGCGTTTCGTCCGTGATGACCATCGCGCGATATTCGGGCTTCATGAACCGCTCGCGCTCCATCGTGTCAAACATGGCGAGCAGCGGATCGAAATAATGACGGATGTTGAACAGGCCGCACGGCTTTCGATGCAGACCGAGCTGCCCCCAGGTGAAAACTTCGAAATATTCCTCAAGCGTGCCCGGACCGCCGGGAAGCGCGATGAATCCGTCCGCCAGCTCGGCCATCTTCGCTTTCCGTTCGTGCATGGAATCCACCATGATGAGCTCGGTCAGACCGTGATGGGCGATCTCCCGACGTTGGCTCCGCCATAGATCAGGGTGATCCGGCGTCTTGCCAGCTCATGCCCCAGCCTGACCGCGCCTTCCCTGTAATCCGAAGACGCCCCTTCGCTGGAGCCGCAGAATACGGCGATCGATTTCATGAAATCCTCACTCCTCGCAAAAATGAAGTAAAATAAAACATGGGACAAGTTTATGCGCAAGGGAGACCCGATAACATGCAAATATCCATCAAAAAATGCTCGTCCGATGATGTGCGCGAAATTCAGGAACTCGGCCGGCAGACGTATTTCGAAACATTCCAGGGCACGACTTCACCGGAAAACATGAACGCCTATCTGGAAAAAGCGTTCGACCGCAAGCAGCTGGAGAACGAATTGGCCAATCCTTCGTCGCAATTCTTCCTCCTCCATGTGAACGATGAAGCGGTCGGATATTTGAAAATCAACGTCGATGACGCCCAGACGGAACCGATGGGCGGCGAGTCGCTGGAGATTGAGCGCCTGTATGTGAAGAAGCCGTTCCAGAAACACGGACTCGGCAAAATCCTGTTCCATCATGCCGTGGATCTTGCCAGAGAGCTGCGGAAAAAGAAAGTTTGGCTGGGCGTATGGGAGCACAACGACAACGCCCTTGCCTTCTACAAGAAGATGGGGCTTGTGCAGACGGGAAGCCACCCCTTCGTCATGGGCGACGATGAGCAGACGGACCTCATCATGACCAAGACGCTGGCGTGATCCCGTCCGTCACGGCAGCCGTTCGAGAAACCGGCCGGCCGCCAGGGAAAGCGGCACATCCCGCAGCGTGACGAGGCCGACCCGGCGCGGCGGCAGCGGCACATCCACCCGGACTTCGTACAGCGCCCCCTTGTTCAGCTCCTCGGCGACGAACTCGCGGATGACGCAGGCGACGCCGAGCCCGATGCGGGCGAACTGGACGAGCAGGTCGATGCTGCCGAGCTCGAATTCCGGCTGGATTGCGACACCTTGCTTCCTGGCGAACCGGTCGATGTACCCGCGGATATTGCTTCCCTGCTCCAGCAGAATGAGCGGATGGCGGACAAGCTCCTCCCATGAGACGGTCCGCTCCGCGAGCTCCCTGAACGCCTCGCCGGCCACAAAGCAGTCGTGCAGCGGAATGCTCTCGCGGATGACGAGCTGGCTGTCCTTGACGGGAAGGTTGACGATGCCGAAGTCGATCCGCCCTTCCTTCAGCAGCGCGATCGTCTCCCGGGTCGTCCGGTTCGTCACCTGGATTTTCACCGCCGGATGCTCCCGGTGGAACGACTCGAGATGCGGCAGCAGGTAATGCCGGCACAGCGTATCCCCCGCGCCGATCTTCACTTCCCCCGCGATGAGCTCGCGCATTTCCGCAATTTTCTTCTCCCCGTTCTCAAGAAAATGGAAGGCCTGGGAGACGAACTTGTGCAGCACTTCCCCCTCGGACGTCAGCCGAACCCCCGCCGGCGTTCGGTAGAAAAGCGGCCCGCCGAGACGTTCTTCCAGCCGCCGGACGGCATGGCTGACCGCCGGCTGCGTGACGCTCAGCTTCTCGGCCGCCTTCGAGAAGCTGCCGGTTTGCGCCACGGCGAGAAAGGCGCGGTACCCCTCGAAATTGTCGACCATGTTATAAACACACCTCATATTCATGAATACGAATATCAATTCAGTTTATATCATGGATGTGAAGTATTATACCGGATTCCGGAACAACAGGAAAGAGATCCGGGTGCCATTTCGGTTACGTCGATTGCCGGAGCGTTGCGGAAGGACGGGGACGGTCCCCGATCGCGGACGCGCGCAAGTCCGGGGACCTTCCGGCGCAGGCGCAGGCCTGTGCCCCCTCTTGACATGTTGCTTTTCGGAAACCTATGATAAAGATATTATAAGTGACCATTTGGTCACATAAAAAGACAAGCGGACTTGTTTCTCGCCCACCGGCATACAAATCTAACCAACTGCTTTGTTGCTCATAGAGGAGTCTCCCCTGACGTAATGCCGGACACCCGAAGGGCGTTCAAGAAGCTTGTATGGAGGAATGACACATGGAACGTCTCTGGACGAAGCCGTTTGTGCAAATGACGCTGGGTGCGCTGTTTCTGTTCATGGGCTTTTACCTGCTGATTCCGACCTTGCCGCTGTTCATCACGCAACTGGGCGGCAACGAGCTGCACGTCGGATTGGCGTCCGGCATGTTCACGCTGACCGCGGTCATTTTCCGGCCGATCGGCGGCATGCTGGTGGACCGGTACGGCAGGCGCCCTTTCATCATCTGGGGACTTCTGTGCTTCGTCCTGACGATGGCGCTGTACAATTGGGCGGCCGGCATCGCGATCCTGCTTGCCCTCCGCATTTTGCACGGCGCAAGCTGGGCGTTCTCCACAACCGCTGTCGGCACATCGGTCACGGACATCATCCCGCCCACCCGCCGGGGAGAAGGCATGGGCTGGTTCGGCGTGGCGATGACGGCGGCAATGGCGGTCGGCCCGATGGCCGGCATCTGGGTCATCGACAACGGCTCGTTCCGTGCGCTGTTCATCCTCGCCGCGTGCCTGTCCGCGGTGGCGCTGCTGCTCGCGGCGGCCGCCAGAATCCCGTATCAGCCGAAAGCATCGAAACGGGTGGAACTGTTTGACAAATCCACATTACCCGTCACCGTGACGCTCTTCTTCCTGACCATATCCTACGGAGGCGTCATGACCTTCCTGCCGCTGTTCGCGCAATCCATTGAGGTGAACTCGGGCACGTTCTTCCTCGTATTCGCCCTGACGCTGACGTTGACCCGGCCGTTCGCGGGGAAGCTGTCGGATCGGCTCGGCGAATCGGCGGTCATCATGATCTCGCTTCTCGTGACGATTCTGGCCTTGATCGTGCTCATGCTGACGAGCGGCTGGACCGGCGTAATCGCCTCGGCCGTCCTGTACGGCATCGGATTCGGCTCGGCGCAGCCGGCGCTGCAGGCGGCGACCCTGCGCATCGCCCATCCGGAGCGGAGAGGGGTGGCCACCGCCTCCTTCATGACGGCGTTCGATCTCGGCATCGGCCTCGGCTCCATCATGCTCGGATGGATCTCCCAACGCACGGGCTACGACGTCTTGTTCGCGGTCTGTGCCGCTTCGGTCGCGGTGTCGCTGCTCATATTCGCCGTCCTGGCACGACGGCTGCTGGCCCGTCCCGATGTGCAGGAGCAACCCGCCCTGAGCCGATGAAAGTAAGGCCGGGCAGGATCGTCATTCCTGCCCGGCCTTGTTTCCGGCCAGTCCGCAGCCGCCTCGGCGGTCCGGTCCTGATCGAGCAGCCCCAGTCCGCGCATCAAACGGCAACGGGTCCGGTTCCGCTTATTCAGATCGTCTTCATCACGGCCAGATCCAGGGTGATCGGAAAATCAAAATACGTGTCCGGATAGGGCTCGTGCTTCAATGCATAATGCCACCATTCGCGCTCATAGGCGGCAAATCCGCTGGACTCCATGATACCGCGCAGCAGCCGGCGGTTCTCCGCTTCGGCCGGCGTGATGCCCGGCGCGTCGTGATGGGAGACGGCGTCCATCAGATCAAAATCGCCCCCCATCGGCACAAGCTCGCCGGTATCCAGCCGGTAGAGCGTCAAGTCGACGGCGCTGCCGCGGCTGTGACTCGAGCGGGCCGCCACGTACCCCAGCCTGAACATGTCGGACCGGTTGATATTGGGATAATGCTTCGCCTTCGTGCGCCCGTCTTCGGGCTCCCCGGCCCACTGCAGGAAACGGTCCACCGCGCGCTGCGGCCGGTATCCGTCCCACAGCAGCAGGCCGTATCCGAGATCGGCGGCCTTCCGCTGCGCCTCGCGCAGCGCGGCAGCCAGTTCATATGTGCCGACAATCCGGTTGACCTCGTACCCGTCGACCGGCTTGCCGGTGAAATTGTCCCAGGTCGCATACTTCGCATCCCAGCGGATGCCGGGAAGCGCTTCGTCCAGAAACAGAAACCCTTTCTCCATCGTCATCCCTCCATCGCGAGCGCAATGAGCCGGTCCAGTACGTCGGACAGCTTCAACCCGGCGGCGGCCATCATGCGCGGATAGCGGCTGTATGACGTCCAGCCGGGCATCGTGTTGACTTCATTGAGCACGATCTGCCCGTCGTCCCGCAGAAACATATCCACGCGGGCCAGTCCGCGGCAGCCCAGCGCCCGGTAAATCCGCCTGGCGGTCTCTTGCACCCGGATCTTGTCCTGTTCGGAGATTTCGGCTGGCACCCGGACAACCGCATTTTCCGAGCCCTGCTCCGGATTCTGCTCCTGATGGATGCGGAAGAAGCCGTGCGACAAGGTGATCTGATCCACTTCCCCGACAACCAGGTCTCCCCCGGTTCCGAGCACCGCGCAGCCCACCTCGCTTCCGGGAACCATCCGCTCGATCACAATCTTGGCGTCATATTGCCGCGCATTCGCGACCGCTTCCGGCAGCTCGTCCGCGCGGGTCACCTTGCTGACGCCGAAAGACGATCCGGAACGGGCCGGTTTCACGAAGACCGGATATGCCAGGCCCAGCAGCTCCGCGTCCGGCATCTCGCCGGCGTCGAATGTCCGGAAATCCGGCACGGCGATCCCCGCATCTCGCGCGACCACGTAAGCGAGCGATTTGTCCATGCAGATCGCGGAACCCGGGATACCGCAGCCCGCATAGGGAATGCCGGCGAGCTCCAGCAGCCCCTGGATGGCGCCGTCCTCCCCCAGCTTTCCGTGCAGAACGGGAAACACAACATCCACGCGGACAATCCGCCAGCTTCCCCGCTCCAGCACCATCAACCCGCGGAAGCCGCGGTCCGGCGGCAAGAAGGCGGGAAGGACGTCTCCGCTCTCCCAATCCGAATCCGGGAAGGCGCACAGTTTCCATTCCCCGGCCCTTGTAATCCCGACATAGAGCGGGTCATATTTGTCCGGATCGAGGTTCCTTGCGATCTCCCGCGCGGATTTGACGGAGACCGCATGTTCTTCCGAGCAGCCGCCGAACAGGACGGCGATTTTGAGCTTGTTCATGTCACGAGTTCCCCTTTCGCTCGTTCGAATGCCAGGCAGTTCCGAATGGTCGCCTCCACGATGTCGCGGAGCGCGTGCTCCGTGTAGAAAGCGGTGTGCGGCGAAATGATCACATTCGGCAACGCCTGAAGCCGCAAAAGTAGCGGATGGCGGATCGGCCGGTCGGTGCAGTCGCGATAGAAGATCCCTTCTTCGCCTTCGATCACGTCCAGGGCCGCCCCGCCCAGCCGGCCTTCCTCCAGCGCCTGCACAAGCGCCGGCGTGTCGATGAGCGGACCGCGCGCGGTGTTGATCACAATGGCGCCGCGCTTCATGCCGCGGATCCGCTTCGCGTCCAGGAGATGGTGCGTATCGGCGCGGAGCGGCATATGAAGCGACACGATATCGCTCTGCCGCAGCAGCTCGCCGAGCGTCACATATTCGGCCTCGGCCCTCGGGCAGAAGTCGTACGCCAGGATGCGGCACCCGAACCCCCTGAGGCGATCGATCACCGCCTGCCCGATCCGGCCGGTCCCCACGATCCCCACCGTCATGTCGCGCAGTTCCCGTCCCGGCACCGCGCACAGGCGGTAATGATGGATGTCCGCCCGGCGCAGCACCGACCTGGCATGGCGGATCGCCATGAGCATCAGCATCAGCGTGTAGTCCGCCACGCTGGCCGGCGAATATGCCACATTGCCGATCGCGATGCCCAGCTTTTCGGCCGCCTCCAGGTCGATATGGTCGCAGCCGACGCTTCTGGTGCAGATGTAAGCGACGCCGTATGCTTTCAGCGCGCGGAGCGTGGCATGCGTAATTTCCGTCTTGTGGTTCACGCTGACGGCGCGATGGCCTGACGCCAGCGCGGCGCTTTCCGCGGATGCCGCCGATGCGATGAAGGTCGGTTCAACCCCGTATTGAGCCGCGAATGTCCTGAACAGTTGCGCTTCGTGTTCGTCGCAATCGTAAATCGCGATCCTCGTTTTCCCCATCCGGTCCGCCAGCCCCTTTCTTCCAAAATGAAAAGCCTGTCAGCTTCGGCAACTCCATGTTAGCCGAAGCCGGCAGGCCGTTTTTTAACCGGAAGGGGAGACTTTCTTAAGAAATTCCTAATGCTTGATGGAGGTTTTCCTAACGGGAGACCGGCAGCGTGACGGTAAAGGCAATGGTGTTGCCCTCGCTCTCGGCCTCAATGGTTCCGCCGTGCAGGGTAACGATCTCCCTGGCGATGGCCAGTCCCAGTCCGGAACCGCCGGTGCCGGTCGTGCGCGCTTCATCCAGGCGATAGAACTTCTCGAAGATGGCGGCCAGCTTGTCCGGCGGAATCGGATCGCCCTGATTCTGAAACCGGATCCTGACGGAGCCGTCCGCTTCTTCGGCGGATATGACGATTTCCGTGTTCGGATGGCTGTACGCCGCCGCGTTTCGCAGAATATTGTTGAACACCCGCGCCAGCTTCGCCGGATCGCCGTACACGGTCAAATTCTCGTCCGCGCGCAGGACGGCGGTATTGCCCCTTGCGGACAGGAGCGGATAGAACTCGTCCGTCAATTGCACCAGCATGTAATAAAGATCGATCGTTTCCTTCTCCAGACGGATCTGCTGCAGATTGTACCGGGTAATTTCGAAAAATTCGTTGATCTGCTTCTCCAGCCGATGCGCCTTCTCGAGCGTGATGCGAATGTACTTCGCCCGCTGCTCCACGGGCATGTCGGGCGCCTCGTCCAGCAGGCTCAGATACCCGATCACGGAGGTGAGCGGCGTCCGGATGTCGTGGGCCAGATAGACGACCAGATCGTTCTTCCGCTGCTCCGCTTCCTGCGCGGCCTTCTTCCGCCGGATCAGCTGGTCCTTGACGGCGTTCAGGCGGCTTTCCATGTACGCCATCTCCGGCGAGAGCACGATCCGATCCTCCGTATCTTCCACCAGGCGGTCCATTCCGGCGCTGATCTCCTCGAAGTATTTCGCGAACAGCCGGGAGATGAACAGCCAGGAAATGATGACGAGGAACAGCAAGGTCAACAGAAGCAGAATGAATTCCAGATTGTTTCGGAACACATACTGATAAATCTGTGATGCGGAAAACCAGTCCAGCCGGAACACGAACTTGAGCACATCGACGATGCGGTCCCCGATCTGTCCGCGCATAAGTTCCCGCAGCAGGAAGACGGCTACCGGAGCGGCAGCGGTGATCAGCAGCATCTGCATGAACGTCTTGCGCTTCAGACTGGCGAAATGGCCCTTCGAACTTTCCTCCCGTTTGCTATTCAATTTTGTAGCCGACCCCCCATACGGTCTTGATATATTTCGGGTTGTCCGCCGTATCCCCCATTTTTTCGCGCAGATGGCGGATGTGGACGGTGATCGTGTTGTTGCTTTTGCTGTAATACTCGTCCTTCCAGATTGCATGGAACAGTTCCTCGGCGCTCACCACGCTGCCTTTCCGCTCCAGCAGGATGCGGAGGATGGCGAACTCGGTGGGGGTCAGGACGAGCGGTTTCTCGTTCAGCAGACATTCGTGCCTGCTGACGTCCATCACCAGGCCGGAATGGACGAGGACGGGCCCGGCGGCAGGCGCGGACTTTGCATTGTATTTTTTATAGCGCCGCAATTGCGCTTTGACGCGCGCCACCATCTCCAGCGGACGGAACGGTTTGGTGATGTAGTCGTCGGCCCCCAGCGTCAGACCCGTAATTTTGTCCGTTTCCTCGTCTTTCGCCGTCAGCATGATGATCGGATACGTGTATTTCTCCCGTATTTTCCGGCACAGTTCAAATCCGTTGATATCCGGCAGCATAATATCCAGTATCGCCAGGTCCACTTCTTCCGTCTCAATGAAGGCCAGCGCTTCGTTTGCCGAATAGAACTTGAACACGTCGAAATTTTCATTCCGCAGATACACTTCGATCAAATCCGCAATTTCATGCTCATCATCCACGATGAGAACCTTGGCGTCCATCACGCGAGCTCCTTTCAGACACAATCCGGCATGCTATCATTCTACTAAATGCCGCCGCGGAATTTATCATTTCCCCCTTGAGAAAAAATGAAGATTTTCATAAGACCCGCCGCACCCGCTTCCCAGCATGCACATCATCCCCCGGTTTCCATACCGAAAAATGACATCCGCACCCCGCTCCTTCCCTCCCGTGGAGAAACCCGCCTGGGAGATCGTGTAGCCGCTCCACGCTTTCTCCGGCAGATAGACGGTCGTTCCCGTCGGATAGATGGTCGGGTGTCCCATATCGATCTCTCCTTGCAAAGATTTAATAGTGCAGAAACCGGTTTTTTATCCGCTTGGGCGGCGGCGGTGTCAACCGCGCCTTCCTCCCGGCGCGCTTCATTCGCCTTCGCCGTGCGGAGAATGGCATCGGCGTAGCCCGCCAGATTGTCCGTAATCCGGATGAACGCCTTCTTGAGCACCGCCAGTTCCTGCTGCGTGAACTTGAAGAACAGCAGTTGGTTCGATTCCCGGCTGAGCCCGTGCTGCCGGGCCAGCAGCCGGCGGCCTTCTTGCGTGATGCCGAGCGCGACGGCTCTCCGGTCTTCCGGCAGCCTCCGGCGCACGGCGTAACCCTTTTTCTCCAGCTTGTCGCACAGCATCGTGATGGCTCCGGGGGAGAAATCGAGCTGCTCGGCCAGATCCCCCAGCTTCTGCTCACCGTCGCGGTTGATCTTGTGCAGGATCAGCATGGCGGGCAGCGGAATGCCCTCAACGGCGATTTTGTCGCGCTCCTTCACGAACTTCCGGACCATCCGGCGAAAAAGCCAGTCGAGCTCCTCATACTGCCGACAGTTGTCCTCCATCAAATCTCCACCCGTCACCCCTTCACGCCGCCTGGAATGCAAAAAGGCTTCAACAACTTCCCCGCGCCTTCTTCGGGAAGTCATTGAAGCCTTTGGTCGTCCAATCAACCGAATTTTTTAGTTGTAAAAAGTTTAGCGCTAAAACTTCGTGCTCCTATCATAATATGTATTAACCCTACCTGTAAAGTATGGATTTAATAAAAAGAGAACGGGTAATGATTTCCCCGCCCGGCTCACCTTCCGCGATGCTTCTCTTTTGCCTTTTTCAACTTGATGGCTCGCTTGTATTCCTTGAGTTCTTCCCGTCTGGCTTTGCTGAGAACTTGCTTTTCCTTCTTCCGCTTCTCATACTCCAGCTGAATCGCCGCCTGGGCGAACGTCGATACGCCCTTCGCCTTCATTTCGCGAGCCGCCTGTCTTGCGAGCCGCTTCGGGTTCGTTCTGCCGGTTTGGCGCTCTTCGACCGTCAGCTGTTCCGACAACCCGTCCACGAAAGCCGGCAATGCTGTGTTGACGAACGCATAAACTTCCTGGTCCTTGGGCTCGGAACCGAACAAATACCTGCCCGCTTTCAACTTTCCGTTTACGACTTCTTCCACAACACCTACCCAGAATTGACCGTCATGATACACCGTCAATTTCACGGATAAATCCCCCTCTGACAAAAATCATTGGAACGATGGACATCCCGAGGGGGGAAGGTTACTGATATCGGCGAATGGGCCGATACGTCTGGACTACCAACCAGACCGTGTTTTTACGCTCCAACATTTATTTTACAGCAAGTTCATCCCGATTTCACGATATTCGGATTTCGCCTTCACGGAACGGCGTTTTCAACCGTGCCCCCGTAACCGCTCTTTGCGGCCTTGCCTTTCAACTCCCATATCTCGTAGGGAGTTTCCACATCGAACTTGTACCATTGGTCTTCGTGCGCCGCATAGAGCAAAAAATACCCGAGAGGGGGCTCATCGTCCGCGCGACGTTGGGTATAAAGGTCGTAATGCCTGATGCTGCTCCCGCCCTGATCCAGAAAGTCATATTTGGCGAACGGGTAGAAGTTGCCGAGTTCGGCCAATCCGTATTCCGGAACGGTGCCGGCAGGCGGTTCAACGACCTCGCCTTTGCCCGCTTCAATCGATTGATAGAGCACTTCAATGTAGCTGTTTCCGACGACATCCTCCACGACGAAGCCATTGATCACGGCGGTTTCGAGCAGGAAAGCTGACACGTTGACGCCGTCAATGGCAAACGGCTTTGTCGTGACCGTAACGGTCCGGTTCTCGTAGCGGACGTCGCAACCAAACACTTCGGCCACGAAACGGAGCGGCACCATCATGCGGTCGTTCTTTACATAAGGCACCGCCTCCAGCCGCACCGTCTCCCTGTTCACCACCGCAATGTCGCTGCCCAGGCGCAGGGAAACCCTCGTATCTCCCTTGATGAGCACGACTTCCTGATCCGACCAGTGAACCGTGGCGCCGAGCTGATCGCTGATCACCCTGAACGGCACCATCACACGGTTGTTCTTCAGTTCCGGGGCTTCATCGGATGGGATCTCGACCGCTGCGCCGTCGGTCCGGTTTTGCATCTGAAGCTTGACAGGCGTGTCTGCGTGGACGGATGATGCGCCGAACAGCACGCCGAACGCCGCCAACATGGAGATGATGATCTTTTTCAATAACGTCCTCTCCCTGTCCGGTCCTGGTTACGGAGCGGTGTTTTCAACCACGAGCCGATAACCGTGCCGTTCGGCCGTACTTTCCAGCTGCCATATCCCGAAGACGGCTTCCTCGTCGATTTTGTACCATTGATCTTCATGCGCCGCATAGATCAGGAAATACCCGAGAGTCGATTCATTGCTCGCGAGCATTTTGCTGCAAACTTCATAATGCCTGATGCTGTTCCCGTTCCGATCCAGAAAGTCAAAGATTTCGTTACGATACCAGTCGCCGGTGGCGGCCAGCGTCCATTTCGGAGCGACGGCGGCAGGCGGTTCCACCTTCTCGCCTTTGCCCGATTCAATCGCATGATAGATCGCTTCGATGTGGCTATTCCCGACGATATGCTCCACGATGCTGCCAAGGGTTGCGAAGGTCTCGTACTGGAAGGCTGCCACGTCGACGCCGTCGATAGTAAACGGCTTTGTCGCGATGGTCACGGTCTGCTTTTCGTAGCGGACATCGCAATCGAACATCTCGGCCACGAACCGCAGCGGCACCATCACGCGGCCGCTCTTCACATAAGGCTCGGCGTCCAGCCGCACCTTCTCGCCGTTCACCTCTGCCGTGTCGCTGCTTAACCGCAGGGTGATGGTCTTGTCTCCGTTGGCGAGCACGGCTTCCTTGCCCGTCCACAGAACCCTGGCGCCCAAATGTTCGCTGATCACCCTGAGCGGCACCATCATGCGATTGTTCTTCAGCTCCGGTGCCGCGTCGGTTGTAATCTCAAGCGGCACGCCGTCCGTCCGATTATCCATCTGTAGCTTGATGGACGTGTCGGCATAGGCGGAGGATGAGCCAAGCATCACGCCGAGCACGGCCAATACATGGATGATTTTCTTCAAAATTTTCACTCCTTTCAGCTTTTTCCTATAGTTAGACGCTGAGTATGTGATCCGAGTTGCTCGCTGATCATGTGTTCGAGATCGGCTCGCCGTCAGTCCGGTTCTTCAATGCGCAATCCCAAGATAAAAGTAGGAAAAAAGAAATTCCCGAGTTATCGAGAATCATCATTCGACATCTCATTTGCGGCTTATCACAATGATAACGATGCCATTAATCAACACATAGCCGATCATCACACACCACAGAATACTGGTAGAGACCTCCTCTACCCCCAAAAAGTTAAGGATGCTGAGCGCAATAAAAAGCACCCCCAGCAAAATATGCGATGATTTGAAGCAAAACTTCAACACATGCTTATCCGTTCCTTCATTGGAATTGGGGAAGGCACCGCGGGTCATGCGAACTTTGATCACATTGATCCCAGCCAAAATAAGCGCGGCAGTCAATGCCCCCAGCAAAACACTCCAATTCACCTCATTTTGGATTACGTAAATCAAGGCTAATCCCAATAATGCACCGATCAAAACATTACTTGCTCTGAAAGCCAAATTCCATTTGTCTGATTGCTTATTCACTTCGCTCCCTCATTTCAATAATGAATCACTAACTACAGTCGCGAGCAAGATGAAGCCTTATACCTTATATGACCGACTCATCTTTCAATTTCGCCGGTTTATTCCATCCGCAAGCTCTTCCGTCTCTGCAACCAGCTCCCGCAGCATCTCGACGGCGATGGCGGAACTTTTCTGATCCGTGCCGAGCAGCGCGATGATCGTATCGATCCGCTGCTTGTAATGACGGGGCTTGACGCGAAATCCCTCGATCATGCGCACCGCCTTCTTCTCATGGATGCAGTAGGATTCATTCAGGGCGAAGAGCACCTGGTTCATGCTGGAGATCGACCGGAATATGTGCCCCGCAACATAGGAAATGTCGTCTTTGTCCACCGTTTTCTCCGCCAGCAGCAGCGAGAACGAGGCTTCAAACCGGAAATAGCCGGTGATCGCGTCTTTGACGGCTTTGGGGTAGGGGGACGTTTTCGCTTTGAGCGCTGCGATCCGCCCCGTCGGGTCGGACAGGATTTGGCAGACGGCGATTTCCCCCATGTACATGACATTGAGGTACGCGTGCGGATGGCCCGCCTGGTAATGGGACGTGACTTTGCCATGCAGACATTCGTCGATCACCCCGGCCACCCGGTGAATGTCGCGGAAAATAAAGTCCACGTGATACCCCTGCACCACCAGCCAGCCGCCACCGTTCACCCACGGTCCCCATTGCCCCGGCGCGAAAATCAAATTTTCCCGGTGCTCGTCATCCCATTTCGCCGCGATTTTGCTGATGCCCTCAAGATCAAAGCCCGCGGATTCATCATAGTAAATGCCGATATCGACATCGGAAGTCTCGTGATGCGTGCCCCTGGCTCTGGACCCGCCCAGCACAACCCCCGCGACGCCGGATACGCCCTGCAGCTCTTGGCTGATTTGCTCGATCAACTTCTGTACGGTCATGATGCCATCAACTCCGATCCCGACTTCCATCTCTGGAATTTAAGACGCTCGGCTGACGATTTGGGTTGCTGGTTTCACCGGGAAAGTTTGGTTATAAACAATGAACATATCGGGTTAAGCGGTGCTTCCGCTCTCCATATTTGAATCGAAAATCAATCTTACTTAAAGTAGTTTTCCATCAGTATTACAGAATCCGAACCGATCTGGAGGCCGATGTATTCTACGTCTTTTAGTTTAAATTTTTTGTAATCCTTGATACCGAGATAGATTTCATCGCTGGCGTTAATTACGGGATTATAAAACGCCCTCCAATCACCAGCATATTCCCTCATACTGGTGTTCTCAGGGCGCATTTTCAGCGGTTGTCCCGATTGAAGCATATACAGCGGTACTCCCAATGTTCCCTTTACTGTTGACACAATCCGGAAGTATTCTTTACCGTTTATTTCAACTCGATCAATTCGGGAAAACGTGGTGTTGCCAATCGTGAGCGGCCAGTCCGTTTCTTTGACAAATCGAACGGTTTTGTGATGCTTGCCAAAATCCGGGCTATTGTAGTCCCAGATTTTTAAAACACCTTCAGCACTTTTTCCAGTAAAGTATTTGAGATACGGGTCAATCTTGACCTTTTCTGTCATTTCTTCCAGGGCCGGAACGTTTTTGTGACCGATCCATACATACCGGCTCAGGGAATCCCATTCCACCGTCTCCCCGAGCTGTTCTGAAACAAACCGGGTCGGCACCATCGTACGCCCCTTCGTCGCATAAGGAGCAGCAAGCAGCTCTTGTTTTTGTCCATTCACATACGCCGTCTTAGATCCAATCGTAATGGTTACCTTTCGATCCCCGCGTACGAAAGTGATGGTCTTCCAGTCCGGCGTGACATCCAGATTCGCGCCGAGTGCATTCGCAATGGCACGGAACGGGACAAATACAACGTTATTCTTTACCTCCGGCTGCACATCGCTAGCAACTTGACGTGCATTGTAGAGAACCTTAATCGGCAGATCGAATTGACGGGGTGCCGGCTGATTAGCAGCTGCTGCGGCGCCAATCGAAAAGAGCGACAGCACGACAACAAGCCCGATCATAATCATTTTTCTTAACAAATTAGCCCCTCCTTGCTTTTCTGTATCTATAGGGTATCCGACCATTATCATACCTTTTATTACTAAAGAACGCGAATCTTCTTGCGTATCATTAGTAACACGTGACCAATTGTAGTCAGGGAGACCGAGATCACGCCATGAAAAAAACACCAACAAACGATTTTAGACTTAAACGTCATAACGCTAAACTTCGTCTCAATCGTTTGTTACGTGCTTCTGCCTTGAAATGCACTCCAGCGCCTGCTATGACACCTGTCATCTTCATCTGTTGATACCTGTGAATACCGTCGCGAAATGGCCCGTTCTACAATGAAACCGACAACTATGATGGAGTGAGGCATCGTGACGGTGGAGAAAAGCAACAACCGGATCCGTCTGCTGGACATCTTGCGCGGATTCGCCATCTTCGGAACATTGGGAACGAACATCTGGCTGTTCGCCCATTTGGGCGATCTGAACGCTTTGTTTTCCTACGGCGCCGAGTGGTGGACGTCGGTCGACGATTTTCTGAGATTGCTCGTGCTGTTTCTGGTTAACGGCAAATTTCTGGGGATGCTGACCATCCTGTTCGGCGTCGGGCTGGAGCTGAAATACCGCCAAGCCTTGCGAAAATCCGCCCCCTGGCCCGGCACGTACCTGTGGATCTGCCTCTTTCTGCTCATCGAAGGCTTCCTCCACTTCGCGCTGGTGATGGAGTACGACATCCTGATGAGCTACGCCGTCACCGCCGTCATCGTGTCGTTCATCGTCCGCGGCGGCGACAGGCGGATCAACCGGGTGCTGAAAATTCTCGCCGGCTTCCACGTCTCCGTGATGCTCGCGGTCCTCGCGGTCGACATCTACTTCAATCTGTCGGGGGCCAACGTGTCATTCGGCAGCATGGAATACGTCGCCGCCCTGTACCGGGAAGGTGCCTGGATGGAACAGGTCGTCTATCGCCTGTCCCATATGGTGCTGCTCCGGTTCGAAGCCTTGATGGTCATTCCCCTGAACATCATCCTGTTCCTGACGGGCATCCGGCTCATGCGCGCCGGCGCCTTCTCGCCCGATGAACACGGCAGGCGCATCCGCCGCGTCATGCTCCGGATCGGCCTCGGCCTGGGGGTGCCCCTCAATCTGCTTCTCTTCGTGCCGAACGGAGGATTCGATCTGGGCATCCGCTACCTGTTCGCGCCGATCCTGTCGCTCGGGTACATGGCGATGATTGCGCGGCTGGTGGAACGCAGCGAGCACCTCAAGGTATGGCGCTTCATGGAGGCAGCCGGTAAAATGTCATTGAGCTGCTATGTGCTGCAAAATCTGCTCGCTTCCTTCATCTTCTACGGCTGGGGCCTGGGATGGGGAGGCAGACTCGGCAGCTTGTCCGTGATCGGCGTCTGGCTTGCCGTCTGTCTGGCCGAAGCCGTGCTCGCCGCATGGTGGATCGACCGATGGAAACTCGGTCCCATGGAATGGACGCGAAAAGCTTTGCTCAAAATGGTCGCGGCGCGTTAGCGGCAAACCTTGCGGAGGCGTTTACCGGCATGAGCGGATTCCGGTTCAGCATTTACCCGGAGAGTCAAATCCAGCGTTATCTGATCATCGATATCTTCATTTGCGTCTTTCTGTTCTATCAGGTGCTTACAGCCGACAGTCCAGTCGGACGGTTCGGCACTTTCCTTTTGCTTGCGCTCTTTCTGGCCTTGTTCTATATGGGGCTGTGGTACAGAGGCCTGCGGCTGCTGCTGGTCGTGGCGGCCGGATGCGGGCTGATGACGGTGTTCGCCGTCTTCTACAACCCGTGGATCCTGCTCTTCGCGACCGTCTTCGCCGACTTTCTCGGCCGGGTCCGCTCCGGATGGCATCTCGCGGTCGGGATGGCCGCCATCTTCGCCATGTATCCGGTCACCAACTTCGTTCTGCACCGGGATGCGTTCCATTTTCTCCATACGGCCCATCTGCCCTTTCTGATCGTGCAGCTGGCCATTCCGTTCGTCGTGCGCATCCTGGAAAAATCCGAATCGCTCAAGCACGAACTGGCCTCCGCCAACGAACGCATCGCACTCTACGCACAAGAAGAAGAACGCCACCGGCTGGCCCGGGACCTGCACGACACGCTGGGACAGACGCTGACCATGATCAAAGTCAAAAGCGAACTCGCCATGCGCATGATGGACAAACATCCGGAGCGCGCCAGACAGGAAATGCAGGAGGTGGTCCGCTCGTCCCGCCTCGCGCTCAAGCAGGTGCGCGATCTCGTCACGGACATGAAGTACGTGTCCCTGGATCAGGAGATCGAGCTCGGCCGTTCGCTGCTGGCCAGCGCGGGGATTCAGTTCGACTTCCGGAAAGCGGCGGACAGGCCGAACCTGACCAAAGTGACGGAAACGATGCTGGCCCTGGCCGTCCGGGAAAGTCTGACCAATGTCGTAAAGCACAGCCAGGCCAAACATTGCACGGTCACGGAGCGCACGGCCGACGGGTGGTACCGCCTGGACATCGAAGACGACGGCATCGGCCTGACGGACGATCCGACCGCGGAGGGCCACGGCCTTGCGGCCATTGAAGAGCGCATGCGCCTGCTTCAGGGAGAAGCCCGCATCGGCCCGTCGCCGGCCGGCGGCGTCAAAGTATCACTTGCCATTCCGTTGCAGTCCGCGGGGGAGGAAGCTTCATGATCCGCATCGTCATCGCCGAAGATCAACAGATGCTGCTCAGCGCCCTGGCGTCGCTCATCCAGCTGGAGGAGGACATCGAAGTGGTCGCCCAGGTCCCGGACGGACGCCAAGCATTGGACGCCATCCAGACCCACCGCCCCGACATCTGCCTGCTGGATATCGAGATGCCCGTCCTGAACGGTCTGGATGTGGCGGAGGCGGTCAAGCGGAAGCAGCTCGGCTGCAAGATCATGATCGTCACCACCTTCTCCCGGCCGGGCTATCTGCAGCGGGCGATGGAACTGAAGGTGGACGGCTATCTGCTCAAGGACGAGCCCATCGAGTTTCTGGTGGACGCCATCCGGAAAGTCCATCGGGGACAGAGGGTCATCAGCCCCGACCTTGCCGCGTTTCTTTTCGAGAAGGAAGAAAATCCGCTGTCGGAGCGGGAACGCGAGGTACTGCAGCTGGCGGCGGAAGGCAAGACGACGGACGAGATCGCGGGCTCCCTCTATCTGACGAAAGGAACGGTGCGCAACTATCTGTCGTCCGCGATTCAGAAGCTGGAGGCCCGGTCCAGGCACCAGGCGGTGAAGAAGGCGATGGACAAGGGGTGGCTCTAGACGCCGTCCGCTTCCCTGTAAGCGGACAGCCTCTCCTCCAATGTGCCGGTGTGCAATTCAAACAGATTGTTGTCGTAATCGTAGAAATAGATGGAGAGCCCTTCTCCCTTGATCCTTGGCCGGGGCGGCTTCATTTCGAGGTTCAGTGCTTGGATTTTGGCGAGACAGCGCTCCGCGTCTTCTTCCCGGATTTTAAACGCCACGTGGTGGTAGGTGCGGTTGACGATTTCATCGCTTTCCATGACGGCGATCCACTGTCCGCCGATGATGAAGAATTTTTCTTTATACAACGAATGGGTCTTGTCCCCGCTGCAATAGACTTCTTCGGCATCGAACAGTTCTTTGTACAATGCCGCCGTTCTGTTCAGATCCTTGACCACGAACGTGATATGGCTGATCCCCTCAATCAATGTTTTCCCCTCCCCTCCCTGCTAAATTACCATTCTCTCACTCCGTTGTCATCGTCTTCATATGCGCTTCCCCGGATTCCATGGCTCAACCCGACCTTCGGCCATTTCAATTCAGCCCCAAGCCGGGGAGCGTTTTGGACCCGGGTCAGAATTCAAAGCCGCGTCTTCGGAGTTAAGATGCAACTGACGCGGGTTCCTTCCGCAATGACGGCTCGGGAGTGTGTGCAAATGTTCGCCGTTTTGAATGAAATGGACACCTATCTGCTGTCCATGCTGCTCATGTTTTATTTGTTGATGGCGGGCAGACGGGCCGGAAGTCTGGCTTACGGCAAGGACAGGCGGCATCTGCTTCGCCAGGTTCGCCGCTTGCGCCGATCGCTGGCCTATGCGGGTGTCATGGCCTTCCTTCGAATCACCGTTTTCGTAACGCTGTGGATGGAATATGGCTGGCTCTTGATACGGGATAAAATCTTGTTTCTCCTTCCGCTCATCGTGCTGCCGGCCATCGCCGTCCGGCTGTTCTCCGTACCGAGGCTTGCCGCGATCACATCCCGACTGAATCCGCAGGATGACGCACCGCTTACGCCGAAAGACCGGCGAGCCGCGGCTGACCCGGGCCTGGTGTTCCCCATCCAATTCGCTGCCGTGTGCGGTGTGCTCGGATTCTGGCTTTCGCTGGCATCGCCGTATATGCCGTTCTGGAAAGACGGCGCCGCCGTTTGCCTGGTGCTCGCCGCAAGCGGCATCTGGCTGTGGTGGACGTGCCGGGCGCGCTATGATCAAGCGCTGCTGCGTCCCCGTCTGTCCCGGCGTCTGTTGAGAGGGGCCGCCGTGACATTGGTGCTGGCCGGAGGAGCAGCGGTCTTCCTGTGGCATGAGTGGAAATCCAGCCTGATCCCCGACCGGATGGTCATGACGGGCCACGCCGCCGACTTCGGCGGAGGCGTCGAATTTGCCCATGCGGCGGCCGACCATCACGTGCGTCACGGCATGCATCACGCCGGCGATGCCGGAGATGCCGCGGGGCTCGTGAGCGTCACGGAGCTGACCGGCCCGCGGGACGGCGAGCCGGATCGCCGCTTTGTGCTCACCGCGCGAAAAGCAACCGTCCGCCTCGATTCGGGCGCCGAAGCGGAGGCCTGGACGTTCAACGGTCAGATCCCAGGACCGGAGCTCCGCATCCGGCAAGGCGAGCGGGTCGAAGTGGTGCTGATCAACGAGGACATCGAGAAGGGGGTCACGATCCACTGGCACGGCCTCAACGTGCCGAATGCCGAGGATGGCGTCGCGGGCATGACGCAGGATGCCGTCATGCCGGGAGAGACGCACACGTACCGCTTCCGGGCGGAACAGAAGGGAACGTACTGGTACCACTCACACCAGCAATCCTCCGTGCAAGTCGCCAGAGGTTTGTTCGGCCCGCTCATTATTGAGCCGCAATCGGCCCCGCCGGAAGAAGACCTCGATATTCCGGTCGTCTTCGTACGGCAGCCCGCAGCCCGTGCCGTTTGATCGGAACAGCCGCTTCGACCGCGAATTTGTGATCGATATGCATAACAGCATCGGCTTCTACAACGGACGTTTCGGCCTTCTGCTCGCGATGAACG
>Ga0310833_100141_pt1 | contig 89102 bp, 70 predicted proteins | sample SM_ome_FD_201312 | JGI IMG/M metagenome (GOLD analysis project Ga0310833, IMG submission 201312) | Sorghum-adapted microbial communities enriched on stacked mutant (SM) sorghum from Joint BioEnergy Institute, Emeryville, California... ...
GATCAGCCAAGGTACGGATTACTTCACGTCGTGTTTTCATGCTCAGTTTCAAAACACATCCCTTCGGTAACATTTCGATGTGAGTGAACCGATGCCTCTTTAGTAACATTTTAACTGAGTGATCGCGCCGCCTTGACGCTTTCTCTTGCGCAAAGCTATAATTACCTCAATTGACTAGCATGTCCCGCTAAAAGCGCAATCGCCCGTTTTGCCGCAGCAGCGCCCCGCGCCCCTTAAGCGCAAAGCGTTCCCGGTCGGGCGATTTAGATTTACACTCAGGAGGCCCGTTACCCACCGTGAACAACAAATCGCACGAACTGATCGTCGTCATCGACTTCGGCGGTCAATACAACCAGCTTATCGCCCGCCGTATCCGCGATCTTGGCGTATACAGCGAGCTGCTCCCTTACAATACGCCCGCCGCCAAAATCCGGGAACTGAACCCGAAAGGCATCGTTTTCTCCGGCGGTCCGGCAAGCGTTTATGCCGACGGTGCCCCGACGGTCGATCCCGGCGTGTACGAGCTTGGCGTGCCGATTCTCGGCATCTGCTACGGCATGCAGTTGATGACGCATCAGCAAGGAGGCAAGGTCGAGCCTGCGCTCAAACGCGAATACGGCAAAGCGGATGTCGACTTTAATGCCGATTGCGAGCTGATCCACGGGTTGGACAGCCGTCAGACCGTATGGATGAGCCACAGCGATCACGTGACCGAGCTTCCGAAGGGCTTTGTTGTCGACGCAAGCACGCCGCATGCGCCCGTGGCCGCCATGAGCGACCGCTCCCGCAAGCTCTATGCGGTCCAGTTCCATCCCGAAGTGCGCCATTCGGTGCACGGCAACGAGATGATCCGCAACTTCCTGTATCGGATTTGCGGATGCAAAGGCGACTGGAGCATGGAATCGTTCATCGAGGATATGATTCAGGACATTCGCAACCAGGTCGGCAACCAGAAGGTGCTGTGCGCGCTCTCAGGCGGCGTCGATTCGTCCGTCGTGGCGGCGCTGGTTCACCGCGCGGTCGGCGATCAGCTTACCTGTATGTTCATCGATCACGGCCTGCTGCGCAAAGGAGAAGCGGAGAGCGTCATGGACACGTTCGTCGGCAAATTCGATATGAACGTCGTCAAGATAGACGCAAGCGAGCGCTTCCTCGGCAAACTGCGCGGCGTGGAGGACCCGGAACAGAAACGGAAAATCATCGGCACGGAATTTATCCGCGTATTCGAGGAAGAGTCCGCCCGTTTCGACGACTTCGCTTTTTTGGCGCAAGGAACGCTGTACACCGACATCGTCGAAAGCGGGACGGCTACGGCGCAGACGATCAAGTCGCACCACAACGTCGGCGGTCTGCCCAAAGACATGAAGTTCAAGCTGGTCGAGCCGCTCAAGTCGCTGTTCAAGGATGAGGTGCGCAAGGTCGGAGAGGAACTTGGTCTGCCTGACGCCATCGTTTGGCGCCAGCCGTTCCCGGGACCGGGTCTGGCTATCCGCGTGCTTGGGGAAGTAACCGAAGAGAAGCTGGAAATCGTGCGCGAATCCGATGCGATTCTGCGCGAGGAAATCGCCAAAGCGGGCCTCGACCGCGAAATTTGGCAGTATTTTACGGCGTTGCCGAATATGAAGAGTGTCGGCGTCATGGGCGACGGCCGCACGTACTCGTATACGGTCGGCATCCGCGCGGTCACCTCGATCGACGGCATGACCGCCGACTGGGCGCGCATCCCGTGGGATGTCCTGGAGAAAATCTCCGTGCGCATCGTCAACGAGGTGCAAAACGTAAACCGGGTCGTTTACGACATTACGTCGAAGCCGCCGGCGACGATCGAATGGGAGTAATGGCGGAAGCCCTTGTGCGAATCCAAGCTTCGCCCGACCGGTTCGACGGCTCGGATGCCCGATGCAGTTGCCGTTTTGGCACTTAAATCGGGGGTCGCGGCGAAAATCGGCTTTGCAGTTGCGTTTAGGGCAACTACAGCTTCACCCGACCAGTCCAGCGGACCGGATGCCCGATGCAGTTGCCGTTTTGGCACTTAAATCGGGGGTCGCGGCGAAACCCGGCTTTGCAGTTGCTGTTAGGGCAACTGCAGCTTCACCCGACCAGTCCAGCGGACCGGATGCCCGATGCAGTTGCCGTTTTGGCACTTAAATCGGGGGCCGCGGCAAAACCCGGCTTTGCAGTTGCTGTTAGGGCAACTGCAGCTTCGCCCGTCCGGTCCGTCAGACCGGATACTCCAAATGAACCTCCAAAAAACCTGCTTTTACAGCGAGTTTTGGGAGGTTCATTTTTTCTTTTATCGAAACCGGCTTGATGGGCATTCCTCCTTAGGTGCCGCCCCTTTTGCGCCCGCCCGATGGAACCGATCAACGTCTCTCTACGAGCGATAAACCGAAAAAAGCCTCGAAAATTCATATGTAATCGCTTTCAAGTCGAACAAATTTACCGAAAAAATATAAAAATGTTCGTTTTAATGGTTGACGGGCGAGGTCTTTCTACCTAGAATGAGGAAGGGCAACAAAGGATATGTACGAAATGGGCCCGGCCGACTCGGCGGGAATGTCCGCACGGCAGGTTGCGAAAAGGAACGTTCGCGTTTTTCCCGAATGCTTTTTGGCTGCCTTGCGGAACCTAGAAGAGTCGAGTTTCGTTTTCTTGGCCCGGTAATTTTCGGTTATCCCTGTAGCGGACGATATCAAGGAGGGAACGCTTTCGGATGGAAAAGTTTTTTAAACTGAAGGAAAACGGGACCAACGTGCGCACGGAAATCATGGCGGGCATTACCACGTTCATGACGATGGCGTACATCCTCGCGGTCAATCCGGTCATCCTCGGAGCATCGGGACTGGACAGCTACAGCATTTTCCTTGCGACTGCGCTGGCCGCAGGCATTTTTACGATCGCAATGGGCCTATTCGTCAATTTTCCCGTGGCGCTTGCGCCCGGAATGGGGCTTAATGCTTATTTCGCCACGACCGTCGTCGCCTCGCAAGCGACCGGCCATCCGATCACCCCTTCGATGGCGCTGGCGGCCGTCTTTATTTCGGGGATTATTTTCCTCATCCTGACGGTCACCCAAATTCGCCAAATGCTCGTCGTGGCGGTGCCGGACGGGCTCAAGCATGCGATTACGGTCGGGATCGGCCTGTTTATCGCCATCATCGGGCTCAAAAACAGCGGCGTGCTGACGATTTCGCTCGACGCGTTCGGCCGCGAGTTCCCTCAGGGCTCCTATACGGCGCTGGCGGGCAACGAGACGGTCATCCATCTGGGCGATTTGACGCAGCCGTCGGTATGGCTGACGATTGTCGGTCTGTTCCTGATCGGCATACTGATGGTGCTGAACGTGCGCGGAGCGATCTTGATCGGCATGCTGATTACGACCCTGATCGGCGCCATTCCGGGTGTAGACGTCGTAAACTTCGATTCGCTTAAGGGTCAAAACTGGGTGCCGGATTTCAGCAAGCTGAACTTCTTCGACTTCGATTTCGGGGATCTGCTGACGACCGGTCTGCTGTCGGCGATCGCCACGTTCACGTTCGTCGAGCTGTTCGACACGTTCGGCACGCTCGTCGGCACGGCGAACCGCGCCGGGTTTCTCAAGAACAAGGAAGAAGGCAACAAGCGCATCGGCAAAGCGATGCTGGTCGACTCGATCGCCGTCAGCGGCGGCGCGATTCTCGGCACGAGCACGATGACGGCCTATGTGGAAAGCTCCGCGGGCATCGCGGAAGGCGGCCGGACCGGCCTGACTTCGTCCACGACCGGCGTGCTGTTCCTCATCTCCCTGTTCCTTGCGCCGATCGCGCTGCTCGTTCCGACGCCGGCCACGAGCGCGGCGCTCATTATCGTGGGCGTGCTGATGATGCAGTCGGTCAAGGAAATCGACTTCTCCGACCTGGTCATCGGCATTCCGGCCTTCCTGACGGTCGCGCTCATGCCGTTCACGTACAACATCGCCAACGGCATTTCGTTCGGCATCGTTGCTTACGTGCTGCTGGCATCCGTGTCGAGCTGGTTCGGCAAAAAGAAATACAGCGTGCATTGGCTGATGTGGATTCTGTTCGTTCTCGTCATCGCCCGCTACCTGTTCGTCGGTTCGGAATAATTCGGAATAATGAAGAGGCGGTACCAGCGGAATCGCGAATCCCGCATAAACAGAGGCTGTTCACGGCTCATGCCGTGGACAGCCTTTGTGCGTCTAAAAGGGAAAGCCAGCGTCAAGCGAAGCGGAACCAGGCGATCCGAACGCCTTCGCTCAGTTCCAAAACGATGTCCTTGCGTCCGCGAAGCGGGGAGACCGCGCAGGGACAAATTGAAGAAAAGGGTTGCGTCCGCCGGAAATCTTGCTTCAAAATAAGTTCAATCGCAAGCTCACATGCGCTTTGCGGGTGCTGCGGCCGGGGGAGGGGAACGTTTTGAAGGGCTTGTTTATGCGGTTTAACGACATGAAGCTGCGCAACAAAATGGTGTTATCCTACATGCTGTTTTTCATTCTGCCGGTCATCATCGTCGGCTTTTTTATCGTACGAGAGTACCGCGAGTCCGCGCTCGACAAGGCGATCGAACAGACGGAGAGTGTGGTGGAACGGGTGAAAAACCGGACGGACGAAACGTTGCAGGTGGCGATCAATCTGTCAAGCAGGCTCATGCTCGACCAGACGATGCAGCAGATCGCGACGACGCATTACGCCAATACAAGCGATGTCGTGGAAGCTTACCGGGATTACAACACGTTCAGGACCTACCTCGAATTCAATCCGGAAATCCACCAGATCAAACTGCTTGTCGAGAACCCTACCCTGCTCAACAACTGGGAGTTTTTCCCCGCCGGTCCGGAGAAAACGCATACATTCTGGTATGAGGCCGCGCTAAAGCACAGCGGTTTGATCGGCTGGTATTATTTCACGGACGAAACCCGGACGCCAAGCAGCCTGCTGAGTCTGGTCCGCAGCGTTTATTTCCAGGAGAGCAAGTCCTTCGGGGTGCTTGTGATCGACTTGAATACCGATTACTTGAATTCGGTGCTGAAGCAGGAAAATTCCGAGACGCTGCTGACGGACGAGAACGGATACGTGGTCGCCTCCAACCGCCCGAACCTGACCGGCCGGCTGCTCAAAGATACGCGGCTTGGTCCCGACATCGGGCAGAAGAAGCCCGGCACTTACGAAATGAGGGTCGACGGCGTGAGGTCCAAGGTGATCATCGACCGGCTTTTGCCGGACAAGAGCTTTACCAGCCTGAACGTCATCACGATCTATTCGATCGACAGCATCGTGCACGAAGCGAACCGGATCAGCGTCCTCGGCATGAAGATCATCGCCGTCTTCGTCGTGCTGTCGGTTCTGCTCATCTACTTCATCTGCACGGTTTTGACGAACCGGCTGCTTAAATTCAGCCGCCAGATCAGCAAAGTGTCGACGGGGAACTTCAATGCGGTGCTGACCGTGGACGGGAAAGACGAGATCGGCCAGATTTCGCGGCAGTTCAACCAGATGGTCGCAAACATCAAAGAGCTGATGGAGGAGGTCACGCTTTCCCATCGCCGCGCCAGCGAGCTGGAGCGCAAGCAAAACGAGATCAAGCTGAAAATGCTGGCCAGCCAGATCCATCCGCATTTTCTCTACAACGCGTTGGAATCGATCCGCATGAAAGCGCATATCAACGGGCAAAAAGAAATCTCCCAAGCGGTCAAGATGCTCGGCAAGCTGCTGCGCAAAAACCTGGAACTGACCGGACAAGCGATCCCCCTGAGAGACGAGATCGAGCTCAGCCGCTGCTATCTGGAGATTCAAAAATTCCGTCACGAGGACCGGCTGGACTACGAGCTGGATATCGATCCGGCCGTCTTGAACGTAAAGCTGCCCCCGCTGTTGATTCAGCCCCTGGTCGAAAACTCGGTGGTTCACGGCCTGGAGGGCAGTTCCGGCGGCGGCATAGTGAAGGTCAGCGCCCGAAGGGCGGACGGGGAGCTTCGCGTTTGCGTCGAAGACAACGGGATCGGCATTGCTCCCGACAAGCTGGAGCAAATCCGGCAGTCGTTCGCGGAGCAGGAAGCCGAGCGGATCGGGCTATACAACGTCCATCAAAGGCTGCTGCTGACGTACGGCGAAGCTTCCGGCCTGCGGATCGAGAGCGGACATCGGACGGGAACCCGAATCGAATTCCGGATTCCGTTGGAGGGATAATCGAATGTACAGAGTATTGATCGTGGACGACGAGCCGTTGATCCGGGAAGGACTGCGGACGATCGTCAACTGGGAGGAGCACGGGTTCGTCGTGGCGGGAAGCGCCTCGGACGGTCTGGAGGGGCTCCAAAAGACGGAGAAGCTTGCGCCCGATCTGGTTATCGTCGATGTCCGGATGCCGGGCATGGACGGGCTGAACCTGATTCGCGCCGTCCGGGAACGGTCCCGGCCCAAGCCGCATTTTCTCATTCTGAGCGGGCATGCGGATTTCGAATACGCGCGAAGGGCGCTGGAGATGAAGGCGGAAGGCTACCTGCTGAAGCCGGTCGACGAGGACGAGCTGACCGAGCATCTGGCGAAGATGAAAAGCATTCTGGACGAGGAAAGCCGGAAGGAAAAAGTGCCGCCAGCCGAATGGAGCGGGGAACGGATCGTTGCGTCCCTGCTGGCCGGCGACTTCGGCTCGGTGCCCGAGGAAGCGGTCGCCGGCGCGGGGCTTGACGGCGATTCATTCGAGGTGGTGCTGATCAAGCCGCAGAGCAGGGAGGAGATCGACGGAGCGACAACCGCCCGCGTCAAGCGCAAGCTGTCGGAAACCTACGAGCCGCCGGGCAGGGGCGTCGTCTTTTCCATGGACCCGTATTTGGGCATCGTGCTGAAAAACAGCGCGGGCGATCCGGGAGCGCTCGACGCGGCTTGCCGGGCCATCGCGCGGGCCTGCGCGGATAGCGGCCTGGATTTTACCGCCGTCAGCGGAGGAGCCGTCGCCCGGCTGGACGAGCTGGAACGCTCCTACCGCAACGCCCGTGAGAGGATGAAGAGCCGGTTTGCGCTCGAAGGGGGCAAGGTGCACGTCTGGGAACCGCCGGCGTCCGAAGGGCATGCCGGGGGCGGCGCGGCCGGCGGCGGCAAGAAGGCGCCCGATCTGAACGCCGCGGGTGAAAAGCTGCTGCTTGCGCTGGATATCGGGAACGCGGACACGGCGGCCGAGCTGATCCGGGGTACAGGCGAGGCGATGCTTGAGGTCGGAATGACCGAGCAGGAGATCAAGGCGGGATTCGCGCAAATGCTGACGATGGCGCTGGGCAAGCTGGCGCAGAACCGGCCGGAGCTTAAGGAGAAAGTGCAGGCCTATTCCTCCGCGGTGCCGGACATCTACGCCGAATACCGGTTTTCCGGTCTGATCGGGCGGCTGACCGCACTGGCCCGCGAGATGGCGGAGCCGTTCCGCGGCTGCGGGGGCGACAAGCAGGTCCAGCGGATGATCGAGCTCATCCGGCGGAACTATTCCGAAAATCTGAAGCTGGAATCGCTGGCGGAAGTGTTCAATTACAACAGCTCGTACCTCGGCAAGCTGTTCAAACAGACGACGGGCGTTTCTTTCAACACGTATCTGGATCAGGTCCGCATCGAGAAGGCGAAGGAATTGCTCGCCGCCGGGATGAAAGTGTATCAGGTCGCGGAACGGGTCGGCTATGCCAATGTCGATTATTTTCACGGCAAATTCCGCAAATACGTGGGCGTCTCGCCTTCCGAATACCGTAAGCGCCTCCACTAATTTTGATATGAATTTATGCCGGATCCTTCGGGTAGAGCGGAGGGTCCGGTTTTTTTATCATGGAGGCATACAGCAGGGAGGGGTTTCATGAAAGCGATGTCAAGCGCGGCCGTTCCAAGCGGCGGCATGCCGCCCGAGGGGCGAGCGCCGAAATTCTGGAAAACCGCTTACCGCAACCGGTACTTGTATTTGATGACGCTTCCGTTCGTCGCCTGGGTGTTCGTCTTCAGCTACTATCCGCTCTGGGGATGGCTGATGGCGTTTCAAAGCTTCAAGCCGGGAAAGCCGCTATTCGAGCAGAAATGGGTCGGGTTCGACCAGTTCAAAACGCTGTTTCAGGACGACCTGTTTTACCAGGTTCTGCGCAACACGCTGGCCATGAGCGTGATGGGGCTGACCGCCGCCTTTACGGTTCCGATCGTATTCGCCTTGTTGCTTAACGAAGTCCGCAACATGTTTTTCAAACGGTTCGTGCAAACGGTATCCTATCTGCCGCACTTCGTGTCCTGGGCCGTTGCCGCCAGCATCGTCACCCGGATGCTCGCCGCCGACAACGGGGTCGTAAACGATATTTTGACGGGGCTCGGCCTCATCGACAAACCGATCCAGTTTATGGCGAACGGCCATTTCTTCTGGGGCATCGTCACGCTTTCCGACGTCTGGAAGGAAACCGGCTGGAACGCGATCATCTATCTGGCGGCGATGACGGGCATCAGCGGCGAATTGTACGAAGCGGCCAAGGTCGACGGCGCCAGCCGCCTGCGGCAAATTTGGCACATTACGCTGCCCGGCATCCGTTCCACGATCATCGTGCTGATGATTTTGTCGATCGGCCATCTGGTCAGCATCGGGTTCGAGAAGCAGTTCCTGCTCGGCAACAATCTCGTGCTCGACTATTCGCAGGTGCTCGACCTGTATTCGCTGCAATACGGGCTGCAAATGAACCGCTATTCCTTCGGCGTCGCGGTGAACATTTTCAACTCGGTCGTCAGTCTGATTCTGCTGTTCGTCGCGAACGGCCTGTTCAAGCGCATGACGAAAGAAAGCATTATGTAACCCATCATGGCATGCATCATGCGAGGAGGTACCCCGTTGGCAACCCAAACCTGGCGCAAAAGCGTTTCCTTGGCGGATCGGCTGCTCGACCTGTTCATCACCGTCATTCTGGCCGCCGTCGCGATCGTGACGATCTATCCGTTCCTGAACGTGCTCGCGCTTTCCTTAAACGATTCGACGGACAGCGTGCGGGGAGGCATCACGATTATCCCCCGCGAGTTCACCCTGGAAAATTACAAGCTCATCTTTTCCTTCGGCGGGCTTGTGACCGGCTTTAAAATTTCGGTGCTGAGAACGGTCGTCGGCACGTTGCTGGGCCTGATCAGCTCCTCCATGCTGGCCTATGCGCTCGCCCGTCCCGATTTCCAGGGACGCCGGTTCGTATCCGTCTATTTGGCCATCACGATGTACGTGTCGGCAGGGCTGATTCCCGTTTATCTGCTGATCAAGGATCTGCATCTGATGGGGACGTTCGCCGTGTATATTCTGCCGGGGCTCGTCAGCGCGTTCAACGTGTTCGTGATCCGCTCCTTTATCGACGGGCTTCCGTACGCTCTGCAGGAATCGGCGAAGATCGACGGGGCGAACGATTTCACGATCTACTGGCGCATCGTGCTGCCGATGACGACGCCCGCGCTGGCGACAATCGCGCTGTTCATCGCGGTCGGCCAGTGGAATTCCTGGTTCGACACGTATTTGTACAACGCGACCAGCCCGCATCTGACGACGCTGCAGTACGAGCTGACCAAAGTGCTGCAGAGCACGACGGCCGGCAACGGCGGGGATTACCGCACCACCAACATGACGCAAGTGCTGTCGACCGTCTCCCCCGAATCGGTCAAAATGGCGATCACGATGGTCGTCACCGTGCCGATCCTGCTCGTGTATCCGTTTCTCCAGCGGTATTTTGTCAAAGGCATGACGCTCGGCGCCGTAAAGGGCTGACGCCTGGGCCGACATCCGGTATAGACAGGGCGACCTGTTATACAATACATTTGCTGAACCAACAGGAGGGGTACAAACATGGCAGTCAAGAAAAAATGGCCGGCCGTGCTGTTGACTGCGGCGCTTTCGGTCGGCTTGCTGGCGGGCTGCGGCGAAAGCGGCGGCGGCAACGCCGGTCCGTCGGGCTCCGGCTCCGCGGAAGCGGGTTCGGGAGCATCGGACGATTTGAAGCCGATTACATTCACCTTTTACAGCGAGGACCCGAATCCGAACTGGACCAACATGCAGGATGAGATCGGCAAAGTCATTACGGAAGAAACCGGCGTCACCCTGAACGCGGAATTTGCGGTCGGCGACCCGGTGCAGAAATCCGCGCTGATCGCATCCAGCGGCAAATATCCGGACATCATCAGCGCCAAAAACAGCATCAACAAATTCGTCGACGCGGGCGCCGTCATCGACTTGACGGAGCTGATCGACCAGCACGCCCCGAACATCAAGAAGCTGTTCGGAGACCAGATGAACCGTCTCCGCTACAGCAACGACGATCCTTCCATCTACGTCATCCCGACGTACGACGGCGTAGGCAATACGATTTTCGAAGCGGGCGGCGGCTTCTCGCTGCAGCATCGCGTCGTCAAGGAGCTGGGCTATCCGAAAATCCGCACGGTCCAGGATTTTGAAAACGCTATTAAGCAATATCTCGCCAAGCATCCGACGGATGAGAACGGAAACAAAAACATCGGCGTGTCGCTGAACGCGGACGACTGGCACATGTACATCTCCGTGACGAACCCGGCCTTCTTCGCCACGGGCGCGCCGGATGACGGCGAATATTACATCGACATGAACACCTACGAAGCGACGTATCATTACCTCCGTCCGGAGGAGAAGGAATACTTCCGCTGGCTCAACCATATGAACGCGGAAGGCCTGCTCGATCCCGACAGCTTCGTGCAGAAATACGACCAGTACAAAGCGAAAATCGCCTCCGGCCGCGTGCTCGGGCTGATCGACCAGCTGTGGGATTACGCCGACGGAGAGAAAGCGCTGAAAGCCGAAGGCAAGTTCGAATATACGTACGGCCATTATCCGGTTACGTTAAACGAAAACTACAAGGACACCTCTTTCTGGCCGACGGGCTTCCTGGCCGGCTACGGAATCGCGATTTCCAAGACGAACCCGGACCCGGTGCGCACGATCAAATTCCTGGATTACCTCGCTTCCGACGAAGGGCAAGTGCTGCTGAACTGGGGCATCAAGGATAAGCACTATACGGTGGACGCCAACGGCAAGCGGTCGATGATCAAGGAAGTGAACGACCGCCGCGTCAACGATGCGACCAATTTCCAGAAGGAGACCGGCATCGGCAACTACAATACGATCGGTCCGCACTACGGCGACGGGGTCAAGGACCCGAGCGGCAACTATTACACGCTCAGGTTTCCCGAACAGCTCGTGGAAGGCTACAGCGACGTGGAGAAGGAAGTGCTTAAGGCGTACGGGGCCACGACCTGGAAAGACCTGTTCCCGAAGGAGAGCGAATTCGAAGTCAAGCCGTGGGGCGCGGCCTGGAACATTCCGGTGCCGAGCGACAACGAGCTGACGGTGCTGGACGAGAAGCTGAAAACGATCACCTGGAAAATGATTCCGAAAGCGGTTCTGGCGAAGCCGGAAGAATTCGACCGGGTGTGGGACGATTACCTGCAGCAGCTCGAAAAAGCGGGCGTTCATAAGGCCGAGGAGCTGAGAACGCAGCTGGTGAAAGACCGCGTCAAGCTGTGGAGCGAATAACGCGCGCGGTGCGGCGGCGGACAGGGCCCGTCATGGGACCTTGTCCGTTTTTTGTTTTTTCTCCTGCCTTCTCTTGCTCCAAAATCCGAACATTTATATTTTAATGTAACATTAGCGTTCGTCTTTCGTTTGACAATCGGCCGCCATTACAGTAAACTTAGAACCGTAAAACCGCAATTTTGCTCGTATATCTTCGGGAATATGGCCCGATCGTCTCTACCCGGAAACCGTAAATTTTCGGACTACGAGCCAACTGGACGGCAGGTGGAATGCCGCTATCGGTCTGCGACAACATTCGACCGGGCGGTGTTGCGCCTTAGCGACGTCCTGTTGGCTGCTGGCCGAAAAGGCCGGTTTCGCGAGAGAAGATGGGCTTGACGGGGAATGCTTACCACATGGACCCGTCGCCCTTTTTGTATGTTTGGGAACGATCACCGGTCGGCCGGGAAAGGGTGGAATCATGTCCGCACTCGTCGGAGTCATCATGGGAAGCACGTCGGACTGGGAAACGATGAAAAAAGCGTGCGACGTGCTCGATGAACTGGGCATTGCCTACGAGAAAAAAGTCGTCTCGGCGCACCGCACGCCGGATCTGATGTTCGAATACGCCGCATCCGCCGCGTCCCGGGGGCTTAAGGTCATCATCGCGGGAGCGGGCGGCGCGGCCCATCTGCCGGGCATGGTCGCGGCCAAAACCGTCCTGCCCGTTATCGGGGTGCCCGTCAAGTCGCAAGCCTTGAACGGGCTTGATTCGTTGCTGTCGATCGTGCAGATGCCGGGGGGCGTTCCGGTGGCGACCGTCGCCATCGGCGCGGCCGGGGCGACGAACGCCGGGCTGTTGGCCGCCCAGATCATCGGGGCGTTCGACCCGGACGTTCAGCGGCGCGTTGAGGCGCGCCGCGAGCGAATTACGCAAGAAGTGCTGGCGAATGGAGAACTGCCATGAACGAAGAGAACAAACTGGAACGCCTGTTTGACGGAGGGCTTGTCTGCGGCGCGGACGGCTGCGGTCCGATCGGCGGGGAAGCGGAAGGCGCGAAGGAAGGCGTGACCGACGGCGCCAACGCCCTGCCGGGCGCGGCAGGCGCGCTTGCCGGCGCATCGGGCGCGGACCGCGCCCGCCGCGTCATTCCGCCCGGCGCGACCATCGGCGTGCTCGGCGGCGGGCAGCTCGGCCGGATGCTGGCGCATGCCGGCAGCCGGATGGGCTACCGGTTCGTGACGCTCGATCCGACGCCGGATTCGCCTTGCGGCCAGACGGCGGAGCAGATCGTCGCCGGCTACGCGGACCGCGAGGCGGCGCGCGAGCTGGCGCGCCGCGCGGACGTCATCACGTACGAGTTCGAAAACGTCGACGCGGGCGTAGCCGCGATGCTGGAGGCCGAATCGTACGTGCCCCAGGGCAGCGCGCTGCTGCACACGACGCAGCACCGGCTGCGGGAGAAGCGCGCCGTCGAGGCGGCGGGCGCGCGGGTTGCGCCTTACGCGGCGATCGCTTCGCTTGCGGAGCTGAAAGCGGCGGCGGCCAGGCTGGGCCTGCCGGCGGTGCTGAAGACGGCGACCGGAGGCTACGACGGCAAAGGCCAGTGGGTGCTGCGCGGCGAGGCGGACCTGGAGCCGGCCTGGCTCGAAGCGGAGCGCGCCGGCACGGAGCTTGTGCTCGAGAAATTCATCGACTTCGCGATGGAAATTTCGGTGATCGCCGCGCGGCGTCCTTCGGGCGAGGTGCGGACGTTTCCGCCGGCGGAGAACGTGCACGTGAACAATATCTTGCATCTGTCGATCGTGCCCGCCCGCATCGGGGAAGACGTGCGCCGCGAGGCGGAGCGGCTCGCGGTGTCGATTGCCGAGACGCTCGGCGTCGTCGGCCTGATCGCCGTCGAGATGTTTGTGGCGAAGAACGGCGCGATTTATGTGAACGAGCTGGCGCCAAGGCCGCACAATTCCGGCCATTATACGATCGAAGCCTGCCGCACGTCCCAGTTCGAGCAGCACATCCGCGCCATCTGCGATCTGCCGCTGGGGGATACCGCCCTGCTGACGCCGGTCGTCATGGCGAATATTCTCGGCGAGCATGTCGCGCCGCTGCTCGAATGGATGCGGGAGCGCGACCCGGCGGCGGAACGGCTGGGCGTGGAGCCGAAGGTGCATTTGTACGGCAAGGCCGATGCCAAACCGAAGCGCAAAATGGGACACGTCAATGTGCTTGCCCCGGATGTCGGCGCGGCGCTTGAGTGGATAAGCCAATCGAAAATATGGAGGGTCTGATACAGCATGATCGATCGTTACAGCCGCCCGGAGATGCGGGCCATCTGGACGGAAGAGAACAAATTCCGGGCATGGCTCGAGGTGGAGCTGGCCGCCTGCGAAGCCTGGGCGGAGCTTGGGCACATTCCCAAGGAGGACGTAGTCAAGCTTAGGCAAAACGCCAAGTTCGACATCAAGCGCATCTATGAAATCGAGGAGGAGACGCGCCACGACGTCATCGCCTTTACCCGCGCGGTATCCGAAAGCCTCGGACCGGAACGGAAGTGGGTGCATTACGGGCTGACTTCGACGGATGTCGTCGACACGGCGCTCGGCTACCTGCTGAAGCAGGCGAACGCCATCCTGGAGCGGGATCTTGTCGCGTTTATCGAGATTTTGCGCAGCCAGGCGATCAAATACAAGCATACCCCGATGATGGGGCGCACTCACGGCGTGCACGCGGAGCCGACGACGTTCGGCCTGAAGCTGGCGCTGTGGCACGAGGAAATGAAGCGCAATCTGGAGCGGTTCCGCAGGGCGGCGGACGGCGTCCAGTTCGGCAAATTGTCCGGAGCCGTCGGCACCTACGCCAACATCGACCCGTTCGTAGAGCAGTACGTATGCCAAAAGCTGGGCATCAAGCCCGCGCCGATTTCCACGCAGACGCTGCAGCGCGACCGGCATGCCGAATACATGGCGACGCTGGCGCTGATCGCCACGTCCATCGACAAGTTCGCCACGGAGATTCGCGGCCTGCAAAAAAGCGAGTTCCGCGAAGTCGAGGAACCGTTCGCCAAAGGCCAGAAGGGCTCGTCGGCAATGCCGCACAAGCGCAACCCGATCGGCTGCGAGAACATGAGCGGCCTGGCGCGCGTCATCCGCGGCCACATGCTGTCCGCCTACGAGAACGTGCCGCTGTGGCACGAGCGCGACATTTCGCACTCCTCGGTCGAGCGGATCATTCTCCCGGACGCGACCATGCTGCTGAATTACATGTTGAACCGGTTCGGCAATATCGTGAAAAACCTGACGGTGTTCCCGGAAAACATGAAGCGGAACATGCGCAGAACGTACAACGTGCCGTTTTCCGGACGCGTCATGACGAAGCTGATCGACAAAGGCTTAAGCCGCGAACAGGCTTACGACACGGTGCAGCCGCGCGCGATGCAGGCTTGGGAGGAGCAGCGCGATTTCCGCGAGATTGTATCTTCCACGCCGGAAATTACGAGCCTTTTGTCCCCGGAAGAAATCGCCGACTGCTTCGATCCGAGCTGGCATCTGAAGCATGTGGACACGATTTTTGAACGCCTTGGACTGAATTGAAAACCCGCTTGGATATCGCCGGTTAACGGCCGTTCGGGCCGTTGGCCGGACAACCCGACCCGATCCTATCGGGGGGTGGAAGGAGGCCGCCATGTCGACAGAAGCTTTGACTACCGCAGCCGGGCTCGTAAACGCCCCGCTCATCCACAAAGGCAAGGTTCGGGAGCTGTACGATCTGGGCGAGCACCTGCTCATCGTCGTCACCGACCGCATATCCGCGTTCGACTATGTGCTCGAGCCCGCCGTGCCGGACAAGGGCCGGGTGCTGAACGAGCTTAGCGCCCACTGGTTCCGGCTCACCGAGAGCATCCAGCCGAACCACGTCGTGCATACCGATGCAAGCCGGCTCGGCGGCGTCATCCGCGATCCGGACAAGCTGCAGGGCCGCATCATGGTCGCCCGCAAGGCGCAGCGGATCGACATCGAGTGCGTCGTGCGCGGCTACATCACCGGCGGCGGCTGGCGGCAGTACCGGGCCGCCGGCGAAGTGAACGGCATCAAGCTGCCCGAAGGCCTGCGCAAAAACGCTAAGCTCGAGCAGCCGGTCTTCACGCCCGCAGGCAAAAACGACGTCGGCCACGACGAAGACATCCCGTTCGGGGAAATGGCCCGCCGCATCGGCAAGGAGCTCGCGGAAAGCCTTCGCGACCGCAGCCTCCGGCTGTACGAATTCGGCCGCGATTATTGCGCCAAGCACGGCATTATTTTGGCCGATTGCAAATTCGAGTTCGGCCTGATCGACGGTCAAGTCGTTCTGATCGACGAACTGTTCACCCCGGATTCCTCGCGCTTCTGGGCGCAGGAGAAATACGCGCTCGACATCGAGATCGACAGCATGGACAAAGAGCCGGTACGGACCTATCTGGCCCGTTCGGATTGGGACAAAAACAGCCCGCCGCCGCCGCTGCCGGACGAAGTGGTGAACGCGACATCCGAGCGCTACCGGGATATTTTCCGCCGATTGACCCAATCGTAAACGCAAATCCCGCCAATCTCACGGAATCTCGCTTCATCGCGCGGATTCGCCAAGGCTTGCGGCCATTATTTTTTCCCCAATCAATCCCCACCTTAGGAGGAGAACCTCATACATGAAAGCGACGGTATATGTGACCATCAAAGCGAACGTCCTGGATCCGCAGGGTAACGCCGTTCAAAACGCTCTGCATACGATGGGCTTCCGCGAAGTCGGCAAAGTCCGCATCGGCAAGTACATGGAAATCCAGCTCGACACGGCGGACCGCGCGCAGGCGGAAGAACGCGTCAAGGCGATGTGCGAGAAGCTGCTCGCCAACACCGTCATCGAAGATTATCGCTTTGAATTGGAGGGCTGAGGCGTTCATGAACTTTGCGGTACTCGTGTTTCCCGGTTCCAACTGCGATATCGACATGCTGAAGGCCGTGGAAGACACGGTCGGCCAGCCCGTCGATTATGTGCGGCATACGGCCGACGACCTTTCGAAATACGACGCCATTCTCGTGCCGGGAGGTTTCTCCTACGGGGATTATCTCCGCTGCGGCGCCATCGCCCGGTTCGCCCCGGTCATGAACGAAGTGCGCAAAGCGGCGGCGGAAGGGAAGTTCATTCTCGGCGTGTGCAACGGCTTCCAGATTTTGACCGAAGCCGGGCTGCTGCCCGGCGCGCTCATCCGCAACAAGTCGCTCAAATTCCGCTGCCATCCGGTCGATCTGCGCGTCGAGAACGCGAACACGGCGTTTACGCTCGACTACGAGGAAGGCGAAGTGGTTACGATCCCGATCGCGCACGGGGAAGGCAACTATTACTGCAGCGAAGAAACGCTCGCGCAGCTTAAAGCGAACAACCAGATCGTGTTCCGCTACGCGGGCGAGAACCCGAACGGCTCCGTCGACAACATTGCGGGCATCTGCAACGAAGCCGGCAACGTCGTCGGCATGATGCCCCATCCGGAACGCGCCGTTTCCGAGCTGCTCGGGTCCACGGGCGGCGCGCGGATGTTTACGTCAGTACTAAACGCTTTTAAGAAGCGGGCCGAGTCCGGCGCCACGACCGGCGCCCGGGCCTACTAAGGAGGTAACGCAATGGCGCAGCAAGTGTCCGCAAAAGAACCGACGGCGGAGCAGATCGCCGAGCAAAAAATTTACCGCCAGTTCGGCGTGACCGACGCCGAGTACGAGCTTATCTGCGGCTTCCTCGGACGCCGGCCGAACTACACCGAAATCGGCGTGTTCAGCGTCATGTGGTCGGAGCATTGCGCGTACAAAAACTCCAAGCCGCTGCTCAAACGGTTCCCGACGACCGGTCCGCGCGTCCTCATGGGTCCGGGAGAAGGGGCCGGCATCGTCGACATCGGCGATAATCAGGCGGTCGCGTTCAAAATCGAATCGCACAACCACCCGTCGGCCGTCGAGCCTTACCAGGGAGCGGCGACCGGCGTGGGCGGCATTATCCGCGACATTTTCTCGATGGGCGCCCGTCCGATCGCGCTGCTTAACTCCCTGCGGTTCGGCCGCCTGGAGAACGACCGCGTGCGTTACCTGTTCGAGAACGTTGTCGCCGGCATCGCCGGCTACGGCAACTGCATCGGCATTCCGACCGTCGGCGGCGAGGTCATGTTCGACGAGTCGTACGAAGGCAACCCGCTCGTCAACGCGATGTGCGTCGGCCTGATCGACCACGACCGGATTCAGCGCGGCGTCGCCAAGGGCGTCGGCAACCCGGTGTTCTATGTGGGGCCGGCCACCGGCCGCGACGGCATCCACGGCGCGACGTTCGCGTCCGAGGACCTGACGGCGGAATCGGAAGCGAAGCGCTCGGCGGTGCAGGTGGGCGATCCGTTTATGGAAAAGCTGGTTATGGAAGCGACGCTCGAGCTGATCGAATCCGGCATCGTCCTCGGCATTCAGGATATGGGCGCAGCGGGGCTGACGTGCTCCAGCGCGGAGATGGCGAGCAAGGCCGGCAACGGCATGGAACTGTATCTCGACGAGGTGCCGCAGCGCGAGGAAGGCATGACCGCGTACGAAATGATGCTGTCGGAATCGCAGGAGCGGATGCTGTTTGTCACCGAGCCGCAGCACGAGGAGCAGGCGAAGGCGATTTTTGCGCGGTGGGGCCTGGATTGCGTTAAAGTCGGCAAAGTGACGGACGACGGGCGGCTGCGGCTGTTCCACAAGGGCGAGCAGGTCGCCGACATTCCGGTCAAGGCGCTGGTGGACGACTGCCCGGTATACCACAAGCCTTCCAAGGTGCCGGATTATTATGTGAAGAACGGCTCGATCGATACGAACCGCTACGAGCAGGTGCTCGATTTGAACGGCGCTTTGAAAAAAGTGCTCGGTTCGCCGTCGCTGGCGAGCAAAGAGTGGGTGTACAGCCAGTACGACTACCAGGTCCGTACGTCGACGGCGGTCGTGCCGGGTTCGGACGCGGCGGTCGTGACGATCCGCGGCACGCGCAAGGCGCTGGCGATGACGACCGACTGCAACGGGCGCTACGTTTACCTCGATCCCGAAGTCGGCGGACGGATCGCGGTCGCGGAAGCGGCGCGCAACATCGTCTGCTCCGGCGGCGAGCCGCTCGCGATAACGGACAACCTGAACTTCGGCTCTCCGGAGAAGCCGGAAGTGTTCTGGCAGATGGAAAAGGCGGTCGACGGCATGGCCGAAGCCTGCCGCTATTTCGAGACGCCGGTCATCGGCGGCAACGTGTCGCTGTACAATGAAAACGCGAAAGGGGCCATCTACCCGACGCCGGTCGTCGGCATGGTCGGCCTTGTGCACGATCTCGATCATATTACGACGCAGGAATTCAAAGCGGAAGGCGACGTCATCTTCCTCCTCGGCGAGACGAAGGCGGAATTGGGCGGAAGCGAATTCCAGTACGCCGTTCACGGCGTAACCGAAGGCCGGCCGCCGGAGCTGGATCTTGCGGCGGAGAAGAAGCTGCACGGCGCGATTCTGGGCGCGATCCGACGGGGCCTCGTCGCTTCGGCGCACGACTTGTCCGAAGGCGGACTTGCGGCGGCGCTGGCGGAAGCCTGCTTCGGCCGCGGGCTGGGCGCTGCGGTCGATTTTCAATCGAATCTGCGCCCCGACATCGCGCTGTTCAGCGAATCGCAATCGCGCGCGCTGCTGTCCGCAAGACCCGAACGCGCGGATGAATTGGCCGCTTGGCTCGGCTCGCAAGGCGTTCCGGCGCAGCGTCTCGGAACGGTCGGCGGCGACCGGCTGACGATCCGCGTGAACGGCCGCGCGGCCATCGATGCTTCCGTGGACGAACTCCGCAAAGAATGGAAGGATGCGATCCCATGCCGGATGAAGTGAATTCCGGACGCTCGGCGGCTTCGGCTGCGGCAGGCGCTGCCATCGGGGCCGCGGCCTCGTCGCCGTCGCGCTTTTGGACCGGGGATTACTACAACGAGGGTCACGCTCACGAGGACGTCTTCGACAAATTGAAAGAGGAGTGCGGCGTATTCGGGGTGTTCAACATTCCCCATGCGTCTTCGCTCACCTACTACGGCCTCCATGCCCTTCAGCATAGGGGCGAGGAAAGCTGCGGCATCTGCACGGCCGACGGCGGCCGGTTCCATTACCATCGCGGCATGGGGCTCGTCAAGGAAGTGTTCGACCGCGAAAAGCTGGATTCGCTGACCGGCGACCGCGCGATCGGCCATGTCCGCTACTCGACCTCCGGGTCCAGCCACATCGGCAACGCGCAGCCGCTCGTGTTCAAATACCGCGGGGGCGACCTCGCCGTATGCACGAACGGCAACCTCGTCAACGAGCCGGTCCTTCGCCGCGAGCTGGAGGAGCAGGGCTCGATTTTCCAGACGACAAGCGACACCGAGGTCATCGCGCACCTGATCGCCCGTTCGCCGAAGGAGTTGGTCGAGGCGGTCAAGGACGCGTTCGCCCGCTTGATCGGCGGGTACGCGTTTTTGATCATGACGAAGGACTGCCTGATCGCGGCGTGCGATCCGAACGGGTTTCGCCCGCTGGTGATGGGGCGCCTGGGAGAGGGGTACGTGTTCGCTTCGGAAACGTGCGCGCTGGAGACGGTCGGCGCCGAGTACGTGCGCGATGTTGAGCCGGGAGAAATCCTCGTGCTGGACAAGGACGGCCTGCGCGAGGAGCGGTACGCCCCGCTGGAGAGGCGCGCGGTCTGCGCCATGGAGTACATTTATTTCGCCCGTCCGGACAGCGACATCAACCAGATCAACCTGCACTCGGCCCGCAAGCGGATGGGGCAACGGCTCGCGCTCGAATCGTTCGTCGACGCCGACGTCGTAACGGGCGTTCCCGACTCCAGCATCTCGGCCGCAATCGGCTACGCGGAGCAAACGGGCATTCCTTACGAGCTGGGGCTGATCAAAAACAAATATACGGGCCGGACGTTTATCCAGCCTTCGCAGGAACTGCGGGAGCGGGGCGTCAAAATGAAGCTGTCCGCCGTCCGCAAGGTCGTCGAGGGCAAGCGCGTCGTCATGATCGACGATTCGATCGTGCGCGGCACGACCTCGCTGCGGATCGTCAACCTGCTGCGGGAGGCCGGCGCGGTCGAGGTGCACGTGCGGATTACGTCGCCGCCGTTCATGAATCCGTGTTTTTACGGGATCGACACGCCGAACCCGGCCGACCTGATCGCCTCGACGAAAACGGTGGAAGAGATTCGCAAGGCGATTCATGCGGATTCGCTGTATTTTCTGAGCAAACAGGGTCTGCTGGAAGCGATCGGCGGCCACGAGAACGAGAAAAACCGCGGCCTGTGCCTGAGCTGCTTCGATAACGACTACCCGACGCAGGTGAAGTTCGAGCTTGCGAAGGCGACGTCCTGCAGCTGCGACTGAGGCCGTGCGCCGCGCTCATCGGATGGCGCGCGGCGCACGGCCCGGCAAGCAAGGCGCAACGGCTGCTGCAAATAGAGAATAGAAGCGGCATCCAACCACAACGGAAAGAGGGGACCATCCAGTGTCCGAAGCGTACAAACAGGCCGGCGTCGACATCGCGGCGGGCAACGAAGCGGTCGAACGGATGAAGAAGCACGTGAAGCGGACGTTCCGTCCCGAGGTGCTGACCGGGCTCGGCGGATTCGGCGGGCTGTTCGGGCTGAACAAAGACAAATACGAGGAGCCGGTGCTCGTGTCCGGAACCGACGGCGTCGGCACGAAGCTGAAGCTGGCGTTCGAGATGGACAAACATGACACGATCGGCATCGATGCGGTCGCCATGTGCGTCAACGACGTCGTCGTAACGGGGGCGGAGCCGCTGTTTTTCCTCGATTATCTGGCCTGCGGCAAACTCGTGCCGGAAAAAATCGAGGCGATCGTCAAAGGCGTCGCGGACGGCTGCGAGCAGGCGGGCTGCGCGCTGATCGGCGGCGAGACGGCGGAGATGCCGGGCATGTACCCAGACGGCGAATACGATATCGCCGGCTTTGCCGTCGGCATCGTCGACAAGAAGAAGGCGATCGACGGATCGGCGATCGCGCCGGGAGATGCGGTCATCGGGCTCGCTTCGAGCGGCGTCCACTCGAACGGCTTTTCGCTCGTGCGGAAGCTGCTGCTGGAGAAGCAAGGCTACCGCTTGACCGACAAGCTTCCCGAGCTGGAAGGCAGGACGCTCGGCGACGTGCTGCTCGAACCGACGCGGATTTACGTCAAGACGGTGCTTCGCCTGCTGGAAAGCGTGCAGGTGAAGGGCATGGCGCATATTACCGGCGGCGGCTTCATCGAGAACATTCCGCGCGTGCTGCCGGAGGGCGTGAACGTGGACATCGAGCGCGGCGCCTGGCCGGTCCCTCCGATTTTCGGCATCATGCAACGCGACGGCGCCATCAGCGACCGCGACATGTTCACGACGTTCAACATGGGCATCGGCATGGTGCTGGTCGTTCCGGCCGGGCAAGCCGAACGGGCGGTGGCGCTGGCCGGCGAATGCGGGGATAAAGCCTACATGATTGGTAAGGTAACGCCGGGGAGCCGCATCGTGACGTTTGGAGGCGTTGAGCTATAATGGTTTCGTCTCCCCTGCGGATCGCCGTATTCGCTTCGGGCAGCGGCAGCAACTTTCAGGCGCTGGCCGAAGCGATCGCGGGAGGCGGCATTCCGGCCGAGCTGGCGCTGCTGGTGTGCGACAGGCCGGAGGCGAAAGTGGTCCGGCGCGCCGAGGCGCTCGGCGTGCCGACGCTGCTGTTCCGGCCGAAGGAATACGCCTCGCGCGAAGCGTACGAGCGGGAAATCGTCGCCCGGCTGGAAGCCGAGGGCGTGGAGCTGGTCGTGCTGGCGGGCTACATGAGGCTGATCACGGGCATTCTGCTCAACCCTTATTACGGTCGGATGATCAATATCCACCCGTCGCTGCTGCCCGCGTTCCCGGGCATCGGAGCCGTCCGCCAGGCGCTGGAATACGGCGTCAAGCTGACCGGAGCGACGGTCCATTTTGTCGACGGCGGGATGGATACGGGCCCGATCATCGCACAGCAGGCGGTCGAAGTGTTGGACGGGGACACGGAGGAGACGCTCGCCGAGCGCATTCATGCGGCCGAGCACGAGCTGCTGCCGCGCGTGGTGCGGTGGATGGCGGAAGGCCGCGTCAAGCTGGACGGACGGAAGGTTACGGTTACGAAGGAAGGCGGGCCATAGCGCGGCAATCGTATTTTGATTCGGTTTCGTATGCGGGCCGGCAGGATGATGATCGATGCGTACAGAAGTTTTTTTGCAGGCAGTGGCCGCCGCGGTGAGCGGCGAAGTCAGAAGATTGGGAGTGAAATCATGGCGATCAGAAGGGCGCTGGTCAGCGTATCGGACAAGACGGGCATTGTGGAGTTTTGCCGGGAGCTGTCGCAGCTTGGCGTCGAAATCATTTCGACGGGCGGAACCAAAACGCTGCTGGAAAAGGAAAACGTGCCGGTCATCGGCATTTCGGACGTAACGGGCTTTCCCGAGGTGCTTGACGGCCGCGTCAAGACGCTGCACCCGGCGGTGCACAGCGGGCTTCTCGCGATCCGGGACAACGCGGAGCACCGCGAAACGATGGAGAGGCTGGGCCTCGATTACATCGATCTGGTGGTTGTGAATCTGTACCCGTTCCAGGCGACGATCGAAAAACCGGGCGTCACGTACGAGGAAGCGATCGAAAATATCGATATCGGCGGGCCGACGATGCTGCGTTCCGCCGCCAAAAACCACGCTTTCGTCACCGTCGTCGTCGATGCGGGCGACTACGCCAAGGTGCTGGAGGAAGTGCGCCAAAGCGGCGATACGACGCTGGATACGCGCAAAAGGCTGGCGGCCAAAGTCTTCCGCCACACGGCGGCGTACGATGCCCTGATTTCCGATTATTTCGCCAAAGTGCTGGACGAGCCGCTGCCGGAGCGCCTAACGGTGACGTACGAGAAGGTGCAGGATCTGCGCTACGGCGAAAATCCGCACCAGCGGGCCGCGTTTTACCGCAAGCCGATTTCGTCTCCGGGCAGCATTACGACGGCGGAACAGCTTCACGGCAAAGAGCTGTCGTACAACAACATCAACGACGCGAACGCGGCCCTTGCGATCGTGAAGGAATTCGACGAGCCGGCGGTCGTGGCCGTCAAGCATATGAACCCGTGCGGCGTCGGCATCGGGGCCGACATCGACGAAGCGTACCGCAAGGCGTACGAAGCCGATCCGACCTCGATCTTCGGCGGCATCGTCGCGGCCAACCGGGTCATCGGCGCGGAGACCGCAAAGCGGCTTAGCGAAATCTTTCTGGAGATCGTCCTGGCGCCCGACTTCACGCCGGAGGCGCTGGACATTTTGACGAAGAAAAAGAACATCCGCCTGCTCCGGCTCGGCGATATCGCGGCGGCGGCCGAACGCAAGCCGGAATGGCTGATCAGCAGCGTCGAAGGCGGCATGCTCGTGCAGCAGAGCGACGTGCACAGCCTGAGCGAGGCCGACTTGAAGGTGGTCACCGACCGCGCGCCGACCCCCGAAGAGCTGAAGCAGCTTCTGTTCGGCTGGAAGGTCGTCAAGCATGTGAAGTCGAACGCGATTTTGCTCGCGAAGGACAGTATGACGGTCGGCGTGGGCGCAGGCCAGATGAACCGCGTAGGAGCGGCGAGAATCGCGATCGAACAGGCGGGGGCAAAAGCGCGCGGAGCCGTGCTCGCTTCGGATGCGTTTTTCCCGATGGGCGACACGCTCGAGCTGGCGGCGAAGGCCGGCATTACGGCCGTCATCCAGCCCGGCGGCTCGATCAAGGACGAGGAGTCCATCGCGGTGGCGAACGCCAACAACATCGCGATGGTCATGACCGGCGTGCGCCACTTCAAGCACTGAGAGCCCGCCGCTCGGCGCCGTCCGGGGTCCGGACCCAAGGACTTGGCGGAGGAACATGAAGGAGGAGCCTGTTAACATGCGAATACTTGTCATCGGGCGCGGCGGGCGCGAGCATGCGATCGTCTGGGCGCTGAAACGCAGCGAGAAGGTCAAGCATATCTTTTGCGCTCCGGGCAATGCCGGAACGGCGTTGCTTGCGGAAAACGTGGACATCGGCGAAATGGAATTCGACCGCCTCGTGCAGTTCGCGCAGGACAACGCGGTCGATCTGGTCGTCGTCGGGCCGGACGATCCGCTTGCGGCAGGCATCGTGGACGCATTCGAGGCGGCCGGAGTGCCGGTATACGGTCCGCGCAAAAACGCCGCGGAAATCGAAGGCAGCAAAATTTTCATGAAAAACCTGCTTCGCAAATACGGCATTCCGACGGCCAAATACGAGACGTTTACGGATTACGAATCGGCGCTCGCGTACCTTCGCAGCCAGCCGGTTCCGATCGTGATCAAGGCGGACGGCCTTGCCGCCGGCAAGGGCGTCACCGTCTGCTTTACGGCCGAAGAAGCCGAGCGGGCGCTGCGGGAGACCATGGTCGAAAAGTCGTTCGGCGCGGCCGGGGACAAGGTGGTGATCGAGGAATATCTGGAAGGCCAGGAAATGTCCATTCTGTCGTTCGTCGACGGCGAGACCGTCCGGCCGATGGTGCCGGCGCAAGACCACAAGCCGGTGTTCGACGGCGACAAAGGGCCGAACACGGGCGGCATGGGAACCTATTCGCCGCTGCCGCACATTCCGCAATCGGTCATCGACGATGCGATCGAGAACATCATCAAGCCGACCGCCCGGGCGATGGTGGCCGAGGGCCGGCCGTTCCGCGGCGTGCTGTTCGCCGGGCTGATGGTGACGAAGGACGGCCCGAAAACGATCGAGTTCAACGCCCGGTTCGGCGATCCGGAAACGCAGGTCGTGCTGCCGCGGCTGAAGACGGATCTGGTCGATATTATCCTCGCCTCGATCAACGGCCGTTTGCACGATATCGACATTTCGTGGAGCGACGAGGCCGCCGTTTGCGTAGTGCTGGCTTCCGAAGGGTATCCGGGAGCTTACGCGAAAGGGCTGCCGATCGAGGGGCTGGAACAAACCGGCGACGTCCTTGTTTTCCATGCGGGAACAGCCCGCAGCGACGGTAAAGTCGTCACGAGCGGCGGCCGGGTTCTGGGCGTGGTCGGATTAGGGGCGGACATCGCGCAGGCAAGGGAACGCGCCTATGCGGCCGCTGAACGAATCCGATTCCAGGGCAAGCATTTCCGCACCGATATTGCCATGAAGGCCTTGCAGGCGCAAACGGTCAAGGGATAACAAACGGGAGCAAGAAAAAACATGAGGTTCGCTGGCGGCTCCGCTCTTTCGGGCGGGCCGTCTTTTTGTGGTTTTTATAGCGGCCGGGCCTGAACGGCTTGATGCGGACAAAACCGGGCGCGCCGCCGTTTATTTTTGGAACCGATTCGGGTTATTCTTTATAGAACAAGGTTTTACGGTGAGCAATAATCCAACCGACGGAAACGAGGGTTCCGATGATCAGAATCGTTGTGAGCACATGGCTCGACAGCCAGTTCACGAGTGCGTTCATCCTGACACCTGCTTTGTCTAGAGTCGCTCCGCTGGAAACGAAGGCAAATGTAGCATGCCCCGAACGGGACGGTTTTTTTCGGCGTCTATTGACAGAGAGTCGGCCGGAATGTTAAGATTTAAAACACAGTAATTTAATCGGAATATAAGGAATAGAGGGACTTGCGTTATGGAAAGACCGTTTACGATACGCCACGAAGGCTTGAATCTTGCCGCCACCATCCACTATCCGAATCTGGAAGGCAAGAAGGAAGGGCAGAAGCTGCCGCTGATCATTATCAATCACGGCTTTGTGGGCAACCGGATCGGCGTGGACCGGCTGTTTGTGCTCGCCGCCAGGGAATTTGCGCAAAAGGGCAATCTGGTCATCCGTTTCGACTTTGCGGGCTGCGGGGAAAGCGAAGGCGTCTACGGCGAACACGGGCTCGACTCGATGATTGAGCAAACCCGGACGGTGCTGGAATACGGCCTTTCGCTCGACCTTGTCGATCCCTTGCGCGTAACGCTGCTCGGCCACAGTCTGGGCGGAGCGGTCGCGCTGCTGACGGCCGCCCGGGACCGGCGGATCAAATCGCTCGTGCTCTGGTCGACGGTCGGGTATCCGTTCAACGATATTTTGCGCATCGTGGGCCGGAAAACGTACGACGAATCGGTAACCCGCGGCTCCGCCGATTATCTCGGCTATACGCTGAAGCCCGAGTTTTTCGACTCGCTGATGCGGCATCAGCCGTTTCAGGAAACGCAGCGGTTTTCGGGCGACGTATTGCTTGTGCACGGAACGGGCGACGATGTGATCCCGGCGGATTATACGTTTTTGCTCGAGAAGACGTTCTGGCTCCGGGGAGAGGGGCGCTGCGACAAAGTGATCATTTTTCAGGCGGATCATACGTATTCAAACGGCAAACACAAAAAGGAGCTGTTTCAAGCCACCGCGGACTGGTTGGGCGGCTATGAACAGCGCCAGCAGGAATGGCATCATTGGAGCATATAAAAAGGCAAGCGGCAAGCGTCCCGCGCCGGAGGCGAACCCTACGGCGGAAGGGACGCTTGCCGCTTTATTGCGGAAAAGAGTATGCGATTTGCGGCGGAGTCCGGTTCATGGTGAGTTGGTGCCGAACCTCGATCATGTCGGCCGCGCGTGGTAGCGCGTCTAACGTTTCCCCAATGCGAGCCGCTTCCGGCTCCTGTTGCGCGCTGCATGCGGCTGCATGGCGGCTGCCAAACCGCATGCACAGGCTTTGCGCAAGCCTATGCTGGATTTCGTGCAGGATACGCGCGCTTTCGGCTCTAACCCGCCACCTATGTTGGACTTGATCCAATAAAATGGCTAAGCAAGACGCCATTTCCGGCCAGAACGGGCTCCTAGACTGGATAAATCCAACGTAGTTCGGCTCCCGGCGCCCAAACGTTCGATTTTGCTGGATTTTTTCCAACATACGCTCCGATGACGCTCCCTTGAACACTGCCGAGGCGGCCTTAGAAAAAATAGCAACCGGCTGGGTGCACAAGCAGGAGAATGCCGCTCCAGGGGAGTTACCGCCCGCAAGCGGCCAGCTACTCCCGCCCGTCGGGGTTCGGCGCTGTGCCGGGTTCACCTTTGTGCCGGCAGGAGGGAGCCCGACCGGAGGAACCGCCGAACCGCCGCAAGCGGTCAGCTTTTGCCGGCGGCCGAATCCGCCTCCGCCCGCGCTGTCTCTCCTGCGGGCAACTGCCCGGCCGCAGCCAGCATGTCGACCGCCAGCACGAACATGGCGTGCGACCAGGTGAGCGGAACGATCCAGGCCGGCGCCCCCGTATCCTTGTCGACCTGCTCGGGCAGCAGGCCGGTTTCGGTGCGGTGGCGGACGGCCCAATCCAGCAGCTCGCGAGCCGCTTCGTATTGTCCGACGGCCGTCCGGTAATGGGCGAGCCACAGCGTCGTCAGAATCCACGGGTTGCCGCCGATATACGGGTCGTTCTCATATCGCTTGATGCCTCCGACCCGCGGAGAGGTGAGCTTGCGTTCGATCGTGTCGGCAAGCCGGCGCATATAGCCGTGTTCCGGCGGCAGCACGCCGAACGGGACGGATACGCCCAGCAGGCTGATGTCGACGATCGGGTCGTATTTCAACCGGTATACGGGATAGCCCTTGGCCGTATAGGTCACGCTGCCTTCCGCCCCGGAGCGGGTCGCCCGTTCGTATTCGTCGCGGCTGACCTTCAGGTGCAGCCCCCGGTAGAAGCTGCTCTCCGCTTCGTTCCAGCAAAGCGTTTCAATCGCGGAAGCGATGCGGCCCGCGGCTTGCTCCCACGCGGCCGCCGCGGCTTCATCCCCCATCAGCCGCGCGAAGGACGCCGCAGCCTGCAGTCCCGCGCACACCGCGGCGGAAGAATACGTATGCTGGGCGTTCCGTTCCTCCCACAGGTCGACGCTCGGCTTCGGCAAGCCGGTGTCCGGATCGATAAATCCGGCGAGGAACTCGGCCCCCTTCGCCACGGCAGGCCACATGCGGCGGGCGAACGAGTCGTCGCCGGTGGCGGCATAATGCTGCCACATGCCCCAGATGATCGAGGCGCCTTCGTCGATCTGCAATCCCCAGGACGGGGCCAGGCTGCCGTCGTGGAAGTGGCGCTGCTGCCAGGAGCCGTCCGGATCCTGGGCGGTCAGCGTCCATTCGTAGAAACGTCGGGATGCCTTCGTCAAACCGCAGCGGTCCAGCGCGGTCGTAATGAAGGCCGCGTCTCTTCCCCAGCAGTAGGCATACCCCCCGCAGCGGGCATGGTTCTCGTCCACCTCGGGCGCCGCGAGGAGGCTGCCGCTCTGCCGGTCGGACATCAGCTTGAACGTCAGCACGGACCGCTCGTACAGCTCCGCGATTTCCGGGCCGCCGCCGGGGCACGGGCGCGCTTTGCCCAGCTCGTTGTGCCAATGCGTCCGGGTTTGCTCCAGCCAATGCTCCGCCGGGAACCGCTTGACCGCGGCAAGCCGCTCCAGCGCTTGGGGCAGGTTTTCGCCGGCGGCGATGTAGACCGGCAAGCTGACGCTTTCTCCGCTCGCAAGCCGTTTGATTTCCCATGCCATCGCGCCGTCGGGCTGCATGTCGATCTCGCTGCCGTTCAGACTGCCGCCTTCGGCCGCGTCCCAGGCCGATCCGCACTGGAATTCAGCGCAAACGTTTGCGCCCGAGACCGCAAAAAAAGACCGTTTATGGTAATGAACAAGAGCGTCCTGCTCTTCGTTGAACAGGGTCGTATTGTACAACGGGCTTTCATCGACGTGAAAGGACGAGTACCAGACAAAGCGGAACGAAACGTCGCCGTTCGAAATATTCGTAAACGTATAATGGCGGACAAGCACGTCTTCCTCCGGAAGCGCGAAATCATGCTGCCGAACTTCCAAGGGGAATTGCGGCCGTGCGGCCCCGATCCGGACGATGTTCGTTCCCGGCAAATAGCCGATCCGGTGACGCCAGCCATCCGCCTCTTCATCGAACCAGGTCGTGCGCCCTTCGGAAAGCCGTATGCCGGTGCGAATCCGATCGATGTGCTGAGGGTGGTCGATATGCGGCCACCACAAGCGGTACAGGCGTCCGGTCCGTCCGAGGGAACCGAGCATCCGCCCGTTGCCGATCACGGCGTCGATGAGATAAGGTTTGTTGGACATGTGGCTCTAACTCCTCTTCAAAGCGGGATTAATGGACGACTCGCGAACGACGAGCCGGTGCGGAATAACGATCGGATTCTGATGAATGGGCTCGCCCTGGACAAGGCGGAGCAACGATTGCACGGCGGTGTAGCCGAGCTGATAGGTGCCGATGTCGATCGAGCTGAGCGGAGGGGTCGCCAGCTCCGCCAGCGGAATATTGTTGAAGCTGACGACGCTGATGTCTTCGGGAACCCGGTAGCCCAGCTCGGCAAGTCCCCTCAGCACGCCGAAGGCGACGTTGTCGTCGATGACGACGAGCGCGGTCGGCCGCTCCGGCAGGCTCATGAACAGCGACATGGCGCGAAATCCGCTTTCCTGCAGGAATTCGCCCTCGACAATCCACTCGGAGCGTTTCTCGAGCCCGGCCTCGGCCAGCGCCTTTTCGTATCCCTTCAGCCGGTCGTGCGACAGGATCAGGTTCGGAGGCCCGCTGACGAAGCCGATCCGCTCGTGCCCTTGGGCGATCAGGTGCTTGGTCGCGTCGTAGGAGGCCTGAACGTTGTTGTTGTCGACCATCAAAACGTCGGCATACGCTTCGCTGCGTCCGATCAGGACAAACGGAAACTTTTCTTCGTTCAGATAGGCGATAAGCGGATCGTCCCGGCGGGAACTGAGCAGCACGATGCCGTCGACGCGGCGCCCGCGCACGAGGCGGGAAATGGCGCCCAGCTCATCCTGTTCGGAAGTGGCGGTGGTCAGCAGCACATCGTACCCCATGCGGGTCGACTGGGTGACGATGCCGCGCAGCAGCTCGCCGAAAAAATCGTTCCGGAACAGCTCTTCCGCGGGCCGCGGCAGCATGATGCCGATCGTATGGGTCGTTTTGGAGACGAGGCTCTTAGCCATGACGTTCGGATGATAGCCGAGCTCTTCCATGATCTTCTTGACTTTGCGCGACGTTTCGGCGCTGATGCGAGGATGATTCGAAACGACGCGGGATACGGTGGAAGGCGAGACGCCGGCAAGCTTCGCGATATCCTTAATGGTGACCATGGCTGATTTCACCTTTCTGCAATCGTTTGAACAAACACACTCGAGAGGTCATTCCTAATGTTAATGCAAAGCGGAAACAATGTAAATAGAAAGCATGAAAAAGGATTCCAGGCGACGAAATAACGAGCCATACACCGCAAAAACGCGTAATCGGGAGAATAAAGGGCGTTCCGTTCGGGAAATCGCCCGAAATGAATTGTGCAAACGTTTTTACAATAGCGGCATCGTGGTGTATGATGAGGATGCGAATACAGCGTTTACATTCCGCGAATGATCCTGTGCAATGCTGGGTTTCAACGGTTTCGCGGAGGGATTCGGGCGATTTCGGCTGATTTAGGACAAACGTTTGCACAAACGTTTTCCGGTCGGCCCGATCGTTTCCCGGTTTTCCGCGCAACCGGCCGGCATCGCTGTCCCGACAGGGGCGGAAGCGGGATCGAAACCGGCGCTCGTTTCGAAAAGAAAAAACGATTACGGAAGGGGAAAGTCAAATGAAAAAATGGCTTGGAATCGCGCTCGCGAGCGTTATGGTGTTCGCCCTGGCGGCTTGCGGCGGAAACAACGGGAACAATCAAGCCTCGCCGTCTGCATCGTCGTCGCCGTCGGCTTCGTCCGAATCGCCCTCCGCATCCTCGGATCCGAACGAATCGGGGGCGGAAAAACTGCAGCCGGAGCCGGGCGCAAGCCTCGTGATTTGGGAAGACGAAAATCAGCGCGCATTCGTCGAGACGATCGCCAAGGAATTCGAAGAGAAATACGGCGTGCCCGTCAAGATGGAAAAGGTCGCGCCGCCCGAACAGGTCACCAAGCTGACGACCGACGGGCCGGCCGGGCTCGCGGCGGACGTTGTCGTCTTTCCTTCCGACCAGATCGGCCGCGCGGCCACTGCGGGTCTGATCCTGCCGAACGACGTCTATGAGGAAGAAACGAAAAACAGCAGTCTGGAAAACGCGGTGAACGCCGTCACGTTCGACGGAGTGTTGTACGGCTATCCGTACACGGTTGAAACCTATGCGCTCATCTACAACAAAAAACTGATCCCCGAAGCGCCGAAATCGTTCGAGGAAGTCATCGAATTCGCCAAGACGTTTAACGATCCGAAAAACAACAAATACGCCATGATGTGGGAACTGCAGCAGTTCTACTACGACTTCGGGTTCCTGGCCACGACGGGCGGGTACATGTTCGGCGACAACGGCACGAACAAGGACGATATCGGCCTGAACAACGAAGGCGCCGTCAAAGGCGGGCAATTCCTGCAACGGCTGCATAAGGAGCTGCTGCCGATCAAAACGGGCGACGTCAACTACGACATCAAGAAGGGGCTGTTTACGGGCGGCACGCTGGCGATGGACATCAACGGGCCTTGGGCGCTTACCGATTACCGCAACGCGGGTATCGATATCGGCGTCGCTCCGCTGCCGACGATCGACGGCAACAAGTTCGTTTCGTTCTCCGGCGTCAAGGCGTACTATGTGAACGCGAATACGAAATACCCCAACGCATCCAAGCTGTTTGCGCATTACATCTCCAGCAAGGAAGCGCAGCTCAAAAACTTTGAAATGAACGGCATTTTGCCTGCCAACAAGGAAGTGGCCGAAGATCCGAAAGTGAAGAGCGACGAGGTGACGATCGCGTTCCTCGAACAGTTCGCCAACTCCGTTCCGATGCCGGCCATTCCGGAAATGGGCAGCGTCTGGAATCCGATTACCGCCGCAATTACCGAGATTTGGGACGAAGGCAAAGATGTCAAAGCATCGCTCGATAAAGCCGTCAACCAGATCAAGGAAGGGATCGCATCGGGTCAGCAATAATCGTGGTTACCGAAACGCGGTTCACCCGCCGGAACGCACCCGGCGGGTGATTCCGGCATTTTAACGGAAGGAGCCGGACAACATGAAACAGCATCGCACGACCGCGACCATTTTGTCCGTTCTGGTGCAGGGACTCGGTCAGATTTACAACGGACAGCGGCTGAAAGGCATCGTTCTGCTGCTGATCGAAGCGCTGGGACTCGTCTATTTGGTTCCGCGTCTCGGCGAAGCGTTCTGGGGGCTTGCGACCCTCGGCGAGACAACGCAAAAGTTCGTGAAAGTCAACAATTCGTCGCAACTGGTCAAAGGCGATCACTCCATTTTCCTGATGCTCAACGGCTTGATCGTCGTTTTTGTTTTGATCGTTTTTCTCGTCATTTACGTTCTCAATATTCAAGACGCTTACAAAACCGGCTTGCTCCGGGACCGCGGCGAAAAGCCGAAAAGCTTCAGGCAATCCTACGAAAATGCGACCGGCCGGTACTTTCCTTATCTCATGCTGGCGTTGCCGGCGCTCGGCGTTTTGTTTTTTACCATCATGCCCATTATATTCACGATATTGCTGGCGTTTACGAACTATTCGGCGCCTGACCATATACCGCCGGCCAAGCTGGTCGACTGGGTCGGCTTCAAGACGTTTAAAGATTTGCTGTTCCTGAAGAGCTGGAGCCATACGTTTTTCGGCGTGCTGTTCTGGACGATCGTTTGGGCCGTGGTCGCGACCGTGACGACCTATTTCGGAGGCGTTCTGGTCGCGCTGCTCATCGAGCAGCAGGGAATCCGGTTCAAAAAGCTTTGGCGCACCATCTTTATTCTTCCTTACGCGGTGCCGCAGCTCATCTCGCTGCTCATTATGAAAAACCTGTTCAACGGCCAATTCGGCCCGATCAATCAATATTTCAAGGCGTTCGGCCTGGACGGACTGCCCTGGCTGACGGATCCGTTCTGGGCGAAGGTGACGGTCATCGTCGTCAACATGTGGCTGGGCATCCCGGTCAGCATGGTGCTCATTCTCGGCGTTCTGACCGCGATTCCGAAGGATCTGTACGAAGCGGCGGAAGTGGACGGGGCAAGCTCGTTCCAGAAGTTTCGCATTATTACGATGCCGTTCATTCTGTTCGCGACGGCTCCGGTGCTGATCATGCAATTTGCGGGCAACATCAACAACTTCAACGTCATCTTCCTGCTGACGAACGGCGGCCCGATCAAGGGAGACTACCAGTTCGCGGGAGCGACCGACCTGCTGGTGACATGGCTCTACAAGCTGACGCTGGACAACAGCAAGTTCAACGTGGCCTCGGCGATCGGCATTGTCATCTTCCTCATGATCGCTTCGTTCTCGATCTGGAATTTCCGGCGGTCGCGGTCGTTTAAAGAGGAGGATATGATCCAATGAAAAAGCGCAAAGGCAAAGTTCGGCTGACGCTAAGCTACATTCTGCTGATCGCGATTGCGGTCGTGTCCATATACCCCGTGCTGTGGGTCGTGCTGTCCTCGCTTCGGCCCGGGGCGGCGCTGTACAGCGAGAGCATGTGGCCCAGCCGGTTTACCCTCGATCATTACCGGGAACTGTTCGGAAACAAGGCGTTCCCTTACGCCACGTGGTACCTGAATACGCTCAAAATCGCGACCTTGTCGATGATCTTTTCCACGATACTGGTGACGCTCGGCATGTATTCGCTGTCGCGCTTTCGCTTCCGCGGCCGGCAGACGACGCTTACGATCATGCTCGTGCTCGGCATGTTCCCCAGCTTTATGAGCATGATCGCGCTGTACATCATCCTGCTGCAGCTCAAGCTGCTGGACACGCATGCGGCGCTCGTGATCGTGTATTCGGCGGGGGCGGTGCTAGGCGGCTTCATTGTCAAAGGCTTCTTCGACACGATTCCGCGCAGCCTCGACGAGGCGGCACGGATCGACGGCGCCAGCCACCTGAAGGTGTTCACCCGCATCATGCTGCCGTTGTCCCGGCCGATGCTGACCTATGTGGCGCTGACCAGCTTTACGGGCGCCTGGGTTGATTTTATTTTCGCCCGTCTGGTGCTGCGGACGAAGGAAAAATGGACGCTGGCCGTCGGCATGTGGGATCTGGTCAACAGTTATCAGAACAGCAACTTCACGATGTTTGCCGCCGGGTCCGTGCTCATCGCGATTCCGATTACGCTGCTGTTCATTTTCCTGCAGCGGTTCCTCGTTCAAGGGCTGACGTCGGGGGCGTCCAAAGGATGAAGCCGCGTTGGGCAGCGTGGCTTGTCCTCGTATGCTTGCTGGCGGGCTGCTTCGGGGGAGAAAGCGCGCCTGCCGATCATGCGGCCCGGTCTTCCGCTCCGGACGGAACGCCGGCGCCGGTCCCGTCCGCGGCAGCCGCAGGGTGGAAAGCGGATGAACAACCGTCGACGGTGTTTTACGAGATTTTCGTGCGCTCGTTCTACGACTCCGACGGGGACGGCATCGGGGATTTGAACGGCGTGACGGAGAAGCTCGACTATTTGAAGGAGTTGGGAGTCGGCGGCATCTGGCTGATGCCGATCAACGCGTCGCCGAGCTACCATGGCTACGATGTGACGGACTACTATGCGATCAACCCCGACTACGGCACGTTGGAAGACTTGAAAAGGCTGCTGGCCGAAGCGCATGCGCGGGGCATCAAAGTCATTATGGATCTTGTCGTCAACCATACGAGCCGCGAGCATCCCTGGTTCAAGGAGGCGCTTGCCGATCCGGACAGCCCTTACCGCAACTGGTATACGATCAAACCGCCGGACGAGGCGGCACCTTCGGACAACGCGGCGGGGACCGGCAGTCCCTGGCATGATGCGGGCAGCTACAAATACCTCGGGATTTTCTGGGAAGGCATGCCCGATTTGAATTTCGACGAGCCGAAGGTTCGCGAAGAGATGATCAAGGTCGGCCGGTACTGGCTGGAGCAGGGGGTTGACGGCTTCCGGCTGGATGCGGCCAAGCATATTTACGGGGATTTCGCCTCCACCGTCCACTCGGAGGAAATCGCGGGCAAAAACAAAGCGTGGTGGCAGGAATTCCGCAGCGGGTTGAACGAGGCCAATCCGAACGCTTACCTCGTGGGCGAAATCTGGGATTCGGCGACGACGATCGCGCCTCTGCTCGACAAGGCGCTCGATTCCGGATTCAACTTCGATTTGGCGGGACGGATTCTCGACGCCGCGAAGGGGGAACGCGACCCGGACGTCGCCTTCAGCCTGAAGCGGGTATACGGCGCTTACGGCCAAGCGTCCGGCGGTTCGTTCACGGACGCGACGTTTCTCTCCAATCACGACCAGAACCGCGCCATGAGCGTGCTCGGCGGGAACGTAAATCACGCGAAGATGGCCGCGGCGGTGCTGCTGACGCTGCCGGGCAATCCTTTCCTTTATTACGGGGAGGAAATCGGCATGCTCGGCATGAAGCCCGATGAAGCGATCCGCGAGCCCATGCCTTGGTACGCCGGCCCATCGGGCGGGCCGGGGCAGACGTCTTGGGAACCGCTGCGGTACAACAAGCCCGGCGCGATATCGGTCGAGCAGCAGGAGCGGGACGAGCGGTCGCTGCTCCATCATTACCGCACGCTGATCAAGTGGCGGAATGAAATGCCCGAGCTGCGGGACGGGGATATCGACGAGTACGATACCGGCAACGCGAAGCTCGGCGCTTACGTGCGGATGACGAAGGACGCCCGCGTCCTCGTCGTGCACAATATGAGCGGCGAGAAGCAGTCGGCGAAGCTGACGGCGTCGGAGCGGTACGGAGCGTTCCGGGAAATCGTGCGCCAGACCGGCAGCGGCGGCGAAGGCGCTTCACTTGACGGGGAAACGCTCTCCATCGCTCCGTTCAGCACGGTCATCATCCGCTAGCGATCCGGCGCTCACCACCTTCATCGCCTATCGCATACGGAAAAAACGGCACAGCAACGACGGTCAAAGAGCCTACAAGAGCAGCTCTCCGCGCGGCTGTGCCGTTTTGGTTCGTCCCCTTTCCGGCGGCGAACGGGATCGTTTTAAGCCGGGCCTGGCGGGAAGGGAAGGACGAAGCCGATGGCCAACAAACGCCGTCCGCCGGACGGCGCGGGACAGGGGAGACGACGATGGAAATTTCGCGTCCGCACGAGGAACAAAAGCCCGTTCTCCGTAAAAAGCGGCCGGCGCTCGAATCCGGGCGCCCGTTATGGAAAAACCGGGCGTTCGTGTCGATTTTGGCGGGCAATACGGTCTCCGTGTTCGGCGACTGCTTCAACGGAATCGCCCTCAGCCTGTGGGTGCTGCAAACGACCGGGAGCGCGAAGCTTATGGCGGCGATCCAAATTTGCTATATGGCCTCCACCATCCTGTTCGGCTCCTTCGCGGGAACGGTGGCGGACCGGGTGGACCGGCGCAAGCTGATGCTGCTCTCGGATCTGCTGAGAGCGAGCATCGCGGGCGCGCTGGCCGTATGCCTGTTCTATCTTCAAACGCCGTTTGCCGTCGTGCTTGTACTGGTTACGCTTTCGGCCTTTGCCAGCTTGTTTCAGGGCCCCGCCTTTCACGCCTCGGTCACGCATCTGGCAGGCAAAGAACGGGTGCAGCAGGCGACGAGCACCGTCCACCTGGCGGACAACGTCGCGCGGATATCGGGGCTGGCGCTGGCCGGGGTCGTCGTGGCGGCTTTCGGCGGCTTTGCCGCGATGCTGTTTACCTCGATTACGTTTTTCGTCTCGGCTGTCTGCGTCCTTGCGGCGGGAGCCTTTCCGCCTCTTGAGCGCCGGGCCTCGGCGAACGGTTCGTTCTTCAAAGACTGGAACGGAGGCTTGGCCTTCATCCGCCGGGACCCGCTTACCCGGTCGATCGTCATTTTGAATCCTCTGCTCATTTTGTTTTTTATGTCCGCTCTCATGCTCGTTCAAGTGATCGCCGTCAAGGAATGGAAAGCGGGGCCGGTCGCCTTCGGCCTGATCGAAATGTGCATCCCGCTCGGCTATATGATCGGGGCGGGGCTGATCATGGCCTTCAGCTCCAGGCTCGGCAAAAGAGGAAGTTGGATCATGACGGGATTGGTTGCGCTCGGCCCCGTCTTCTGCCTGATTGCGGAGATGCCGAGCGCGCATGCGGCGCTTCCGCTCGTGCTGGCCGGAGGCGTCATGTTTGCCTTTTGCTCGATGCTGACGCAAATCATTCTTCGTTCGGAAGTCGCCGTCGACATGCAGGGGAGAATTTACGGCACGATGGGCGCGATTACGAATGTGGCGCCGACCGTCGGGCTTGCGGTTACCTCCGCCTTGGCCGACCGATGGGGCGCTTCGAATGTGCTCGGCGCGGTCGGCGGGTGCCTGTTCGCCGCAAGCCTTGCGGCCGTCTGGCTGTTGAAGCCGGTCCGGTCTTATCGCTAGAAGGCCGGCAGCCGGAGCGGGCGGATCGCGGTCAAAGAAGCGTCCGGCAACGGAAAAGCCGTGCCGCGGGCCCCCGCGGCGAGTTGCGCCATCTGTCGGGGAATCCGGGCACGGCTTCCGGCGGCGGCGGCTATGCGCCGCCTGGCTTCCAACGGGTTACTGCCAGTTGACCGTTATGGTGCCGGTGCCGCTGGCCGGGGTCGTGTACGTATGGTTGGAGCCGCCTTCCCAGGTCACGACGGAGCCGTTCTTTTTGATAAATTTGAATTCCAGGGCGGTGCCGGCCGGTACGCTGACGTCGAAATACCAGGTCGGATAGGCTCGGATGACCCGGTTGAACATCGGGCCTATGGCCGAGGCCGGATCCCAGTTGCCGAGTTCGGCGACGTTGCCGACGAGATAGACGTTTTCGCCGCTGACGGTCGTCGCGTTTTGCACGATGAAGCGCACGGAGACCTGGTTGCCCGTCAACACATTAAAGCCGTTGTAGCTGTTGCTGTCGACCGAGCCCGACGTGCGGACTTTCACGCTGTATTTGCCTGCGGCGACGGAAGGCACGACGACCTTGATCTGCGTGTCTTCCCACGAAACGATGCCCGAACCGGTCACCGCGGTCGTGCCGAAGTAGACGGTGCCCTTCGTGGAGCCGAAGCCTCTGCCGTCGATCGTGACGGTGTTGCCGGCTTTGCCCATGACCGGACCGACATGGCCGATCACCGGCGTCGTTTGGGCCGGCGTATATTGCCATACGGCTACGGCTCCCGCTCCGAGCGTAAACGTCGATACGGCGCCGGTGCTGCTTGCCGTGATGCTGCCGCCGCCGAGCAGGCCGCCCAGTTGGTCCGTATAGGTGCCCGCCGGGAAGGAAGTGACCAATCCGCTGATCGACGCGGAGCTGGACAAGTTGCGGTTGATGGCGACGACCGCCACGCTGTTTCCGAATTTCCGCTCGTAAATGTAAACGTCGTTGTTGATCCACCGCTGCTGGGTCGAACCGTATGCGATGGCGGGATTCGACTTGCGAAGCGGAGCGAGTTTTTTGATCACGTTAAACGCGGTCGTCGTCTCGGAGAAGGAGGACATCATCGCGCGGTTGTCCGGATCGGTGCCGCCGCTCATATACTGCTCCGTTCCGTAATAGATGGCGGGAACGCCGCGGGACGTCAGCAGCAGCGCCAGCGCCTGCTCCACCCGGCGATTGCTGACCGAGCCCGATTTGAACCGCTCCATGTCGTGATTGTCGATGAAGGTGACCTGGTCGGCGACCTGCGCGTAGTCGGAGGCGGTGGTGGAAATCATCGAATCCAGCCCGTACATCGTGTCGGTGTTGTCGCGGAGCACCTGGCGAACCTTCTGGGCGAAGCGGAAGTCGAGCAGGCTCATGCCGGATTCGTTGGCGAAATAGACGTTGCTCGGGTCGTTCTCGTTCGTGCCGAGGAACCATTCGCCAAAGGTGAACACCGGTTTGTAACCGTAGATGTAGGACATCCAGTTCTTCTGCCAGCCCATCGGCATATGCTTGACCGCATCGACGCGGATGCCGTCGATTCCCAAGTCGAGCCAGACTTTGATCGCTTCCTTGAAGTAGGTGTCGATCCGGCTGACGTTGTGGTTGAGGTCGGCGAGGTCGTACAAGTTTCTGTAAATGCCGTCTTCCAGCGAGGAGAAATCGGTTCCCCCGTTATGATGGAAGTAGCCGTTCGTGTCGTTCGTATAGCCGCCGAGCAGCGTGCCGTTGTCGTACAGCCGGCCGTTCTCGGCGAAGGAGCTGTCCGTTTCCAGGGCCGGCGAGGTGTGATTGGGCGCGAAGTCGATCACGATCTTGATGCCTTTGGCATGCGCGGCATTGATCAGGGTTTGCAAATCCGCGAACGTGCCGTAATAAGGGTTGGTCTTTTTGAAATCGCGAGCCCAGTACCCGTGGTAGGACGTATTGTTGACGCCGGAGTAGTTGATGACGGAATAAATGTTTTCCACCGGCTGCGAAATCCACAGCGCCGTTACGCCCATATTGGTGAAATAACCGGCGTTGATCTTGTCCGTAATGCCTTTCCAGTCGCCGCCGCAGTACAGCCGCAAATTCGTGCAGCCGGGGCTGTAGGCCGAGCCCGTCGGATTGTTGGCGGGATTGCCGTCGGCGAACCGGTCGGTGAAAATCTGGTAAATCACGTCCGTGCTGAAGTTCTGCTTGTTCGATACGGAGGTGTCGGGCGCGGCGGAAGCGACCTGGACCGGAAGGCCGGGAACGACCGTCCCGGTCAACAGAGCGAGCGTCAACGCCATGCCGGCGATCCATTTTTTCAAATGGTTAACCATAATTTCCCACCTTATTGTTTTTTATTTTTGTTAGGAAAGCCCGTGCGGAACCGCTTTTTGGTAAAACGCTTACAAAAAATCCTGCCGCAAACGCGGGACTTCAGAACATCGCCGTCACCTCCTTTAAAGCAAAAACCCCGGCAGCTCCAAGGGGAGATACCGGGGTTGTTCTCAAACCGGAACGGCTTAAGAAATCAGAGCCCTCAAATTATTCCGCGAGATTATATTAAACAGATTATAGGTAATCTGTCAATATATTATTTTTAATGAAATCTTTACAAAATAGTAGATTCATACTATCATGAAAGTGAAATTTCAAACTTCCGACAATCTGAGGGCCATGCTTCGCTGAAACGGCCGATGGTTTCAGAGACAACCCCGTGATCTCGAGAGGAGACGCGGGGTTTTTTGCCGTTGCGCCGGCTCGCGCATGTCCCCGCATTGGCGGTTGTCCGAAGGAGGCGAGAGATCCCGCATACGGAGCATCGTGAGCCAAAGCGACGAAGGGAGGAGGACCATTGCCGGGCCAATCCGCAATCGTCACCATCGACAGCTTTTATGCTCGCAGATTGAACAATGAGAGAAGGATATTTGTATATTTGCCGCCCGGATACGAAGAGAGGACGTCCAAACGGTATCCCGTCCTGTACATGCATGCCGGACAGCGGGCTTTCGAGCCGGCGAAGCCCGGGACGGAGTCGTGGAACATCCATAAGGCGGCTGACCGTCTGATCGAAGAAGGAATCATCGAGGAAATCATCATCGTGGCGATTGCCCACGTCCGGCCGGTGACGTCCAACGAATACTACCATTTTGTCGCGCCGGCTGCCGAGGCCAAGCACATCGCGTGCACGGGTCTCGATTACGAGCATTTCATTATCCGCGATTTGAAGCCTTATATCGACCGGCGGTTCCGGACGCTTCCCGATCCCGCGAACACCGGTCTGATCGGATCGTCCGCCGGAGGCTTGTCCACGTATCATATCGGCTTCCGCAATCCGGACGTGTTCGGCAAGCTGATCATGCTGTCCCCGTACTTCGTAAAGGCATGGCTGGACGAAAACGGAGAGGCGAAGCTTGGCGAAGAGACGCTGTACCGGCCGTATACGGACAAGCTGCCGCTGAAGCTGTGGTTCGACATCGGCGATGCGGAGGGGCTGTTCCTGCCCCGGCATGTCCGCGGCGTCGTCGACCGGCTGGTGGCAGCGGGCTACCGGTACGGGGAGGATATCGGCTATCTGCTCAAGCCGGATGCCGCCCATCAGGAAGCGGACTGGGGCGAGAGAGTGCATATTCCGCTGATTTTCATGTTCGGCAAAACGCCTGGACGCGTCGCAGCCGTAGAGCTTCTGGGCCGGGATTCCGCCGCGCTCAAAGGGATGAAGACGCAGATCAACGCGGTCGCGCGGTACGATAACGGCCTCGAGCTGAGCGTGCTGAACGGCGATTACCGGGTTCAAGACCCGGAGGTGCTGGAAGTGCTGCCGGACGGGACCGTCAAGCCCAAGCGGGAAGGCGAAACCGCCGTAACGCTGACCGTAGACGGCGTCGAGGCGACACGGACGTACCGCGTCGTGAACGAGCTGTCCGAATTCGTCAACGTCGCGATGAGCGTGGAAGTGCCCCCCGAATCGGCGCCAGCCGAAAGCATTTACGGCGGGATGGGCATGAAGCTGATGCGCGACGGCGACGGCCGGTATGCCGGCCGCTTTCTCGTGCCCCGCGATACCGGCTACCGGTTCCGCTTTACCAGAGGCTTCCGCAGATTTGAAACGGCGGCCGACGGAAGCGCGCTGCCCAACCGGGCTTTCCGCGCGGCGGAGGATCTGGTTCTTCATTACAAGGTCGAGCGCTGGGAGGAAAAGGCTGTCGACTCGCCGGAGAGGAGGAGCCATGCAGATCAAACCTTTTGAGCCCGCAACGGACATTCCCTATTACTATCCTTGCCATTTTCCCCTGATTCACGAAGTGTTGAAAGGGCAGGGCTCGGAGAGCAGCCTGAGCCTTCTGGCCAATTCCCGCCTGTACGGACTGCCGTCCTGCTCAAGTTCGGGACTCGTCAAGACTTATTTCGACAAGCTGGATTACGGCGAAGCCATCTGGAAAACGAAAGGCCGAACGGAGTATCCGAGCCTCGAAGAGGGACTTGCCCACATTCGGCGGCGCGCAAGCCGCGGCGAGCTGACGATCGCCACCGGCACCAGCTACTATCTTCCCTACACCGACGACTATCTCAACCCCAAGTACATCGAAAAACTGACCGAACCTGGCTCCCGGCTATATCTGGTGGACCATTGGCTTGGCGTATACGGCGCGGAGGACGACCGGGTCTTCGTCTACGATCCGGTTCCCGCCCGCTATATCGGCTCTCTGTCCGTCAAGGCCTTCGGCGATTTTTGGAAAGGGAACGGGGCGATCCCCGAGTTTGCGGGAGCCAAGCGGAAAGAACGGCTTTATACGTACGGCACCGTCGACATCGAAGCGGAGTCGAAGCTGACTCCGGCTTTGTTCAAGGAAGCGCTGCTGCGCGCGCTGGCTACGCAAGCGCACGAGTTCCTTGCCGGAAGGGAAGTAACGAAGGGCGAGCGCACGTACTATTTCGGTCATGCCGTCTCGCTGCAGCTGCTGAAACGGCTGCATCTCGGGCTTGCCGAACCTGAAGCCTCGCTCGGCTCCATTTCCGGATTTCTGTTCGACATGCGCTGGAGCCGCTATTTCGCCCGCGATTTGCTGCGCGAGCTGGCGGAGCGGTTCGGCGGCGCGCATGCCGGCTATTTGGCCGAATTCGCCGAAATCGTCGAGGAATGGGAGAACGCGCACAAGAGGCTGCAGGGACTCGGGACGAGAACGAAGGCCGCGGACCGGCTCCGCGAGCTCGGCGTTGCGCTGGAACGGCTCATCGGACGCGAGTATCGGCTGTACGAGCGCATTCGGGCGGACCATGCGGCCATCCCGCCGTTCGCCAAGGCGGGCAAACCCGAGCGGGCGGAGGCGTTGCGGCATCGGGAGGCGCTCGTTCGGATCGTGCTCGAGAGCTGCCGGGAAATGAACCGGTACCATAACGGCTCGATCCCCGTCGAGCTGGGGCTGCAGGCGCCGCTCTACGGGCGCAACGGCCATCTCGACTCGCTCGGCCTCGTCACGCTGCTGGCCACGGTCGAGCAGGGGATTCAGGAGGAACTCGGCATCGGGTTGGCGCTGTCCGGCGGATCGGAACTGGCGCCCGCCATGGCCGACAGCCCGTACCGGACCGTGGACAGCTTCGTAGGCTACCTGCTGGAACGGATGCCGGAGAGGGCCGAGGCCGGGGAAGCTATTTGAAGGAGGTGGAGCATGTATCGAAGCTTCCTGTTGGATCGGTTCGAGGAATTCGGTCCGCGGACGGCGTTCGTATGGCGCGGAACGGAGTATTCGTACGAATGGCTGCTGGACTGCATCGCGCGGATGTCCGAACAGCTTTGGGCCGCGGGCATCGAAAGGAAAGTCGTCTCGCTGGAGGAGGAATATTCGCCTTATGCCGTCGCCGCGCTGTTTGCTCTGTTCGGCAGCCGATGCATCGTGCTTCCGCTCGACAACAAGCTGGTCGAGAACAAGATCCGGGAGTATTTGAAGATCGGCGAGGCCCAGGCCCGAATCCGCGCGGGCGAAGGCGGCCTCTCTGTTCGCCCGCACCGGGACGGGAGAGCCGCCCATCCGCTGCTCGCTTCCTTGTTGATGGAGGGGGCGCCCGGACTCGTCCTTTTCTCCTCCGGATCGACCGGGAAGAGCAAGGCCGCCGTTCACCACGTCGACCGTTTGCTGGCGAAATACCGGAGGATTGGAACTGCGAGGCGGACGATACCGTTTATGATGTTCGACCATATCGGCGGCATGAACACGCTGCTGCAGACGCTGGCGAACGGGGGCAGCCTGTACATGCTGCAGGACCGGTCTCCCGCGGAAGTATGCAGAGTCATCGAACAATACCGCGTCGAAGCGCTGCCGGTGTCGCCCACGTTCATGAACCTGCTGCTCCTGAGCGAGGCGTACAAAGAGTTCGATCTCTCCAGCCTGCAAGTCGTCTCCTACGGTTCCGAAGTGATGCCGGAGAGCACGCTTGCGGCCTGGAACGCGCTGTTTCCCGGGGTGCGCACGGTGCAGGCTTACGGCATGTCGGAAATCGGGATTTTGCGGACAAAGTCCAAAAGTACGGACTCGCTGCTGTTCTCCATCAACGAGGACGGCGCGCAGTACCGCATCGTGGACGGCATGCTGGAGGTCAAGACGGCAACCGCGATGCTGGGCTATTTGAACGCCCCCGATCCGTTTACCGAAGACGGCTGGCTGCGGACGGGAGACGAAGCGGTAGCCGAGGGCGGGTATATCCGCATTCTCGGCCGCCGCTCGGAAATCATCAACGTCGGCGGAGAGAAGGTGTACCCGGCCGAGGTGGAGAACGTGCTGCAGCAGCTCGACTGCATCGAGGAAGTCGCCGTCGGCGCCGAGCCGAGCGGCATCACGGGACAAATGGTGACGGCAACGGTCAGGCTGCGGGAGGAACTGCCCCTCAGGGAGCTGCGCCGCCGGATTTGGACATATTGCGCGGACAAGCTGCCCGCCTACAAAATTCCGCAGAAGATCGTCGTAACGACCGAATCGCTCACAAGCAGCCGCATGAAAAAAATCCGAACGCCGCTTCCGGAAGCGGAAGGCGGACGAGCCGAACCGGCCGTGCGGCAGGGAATCTTTTTTTCCAAATTTAATCCGAAAAGGGAGCGTGTATGACGATGCAAACGACGGTCGAACGCTACGCGCAGGAGCTGGAGCAATTTCACCGGGACGGTTACGTGCTGTTCAAAAACGTGCTGGACCCGGCGCAGGTCGCGGCCGTAAAAGAAGGCATCCGCCAGGCGTTCGAAGGCAAGGGGCCGGAATCTATGCTTCAGGGGCCGATGTTCGAGAAAGGGGAAATTTTCGAGTCGCTCATCGACTACCCCGGCATCATCGACTTCATCGAAGCGGTGCTCGGTCCGGACTGCCAATTGAGCAGCATGAACGGGATGCGGACGATCAGGGAAAACGCGGTCAGCAAATGGCATGTGGACGAAGCGCTGTTTTTTCCGCTGCCGGACGGCGTCGAGCTTGATCCGCGAATCCAGATGCCGGTCTATTTGACCAATGCGCTCTACTATCTGGACGACGTCACGGAAGAGCTCGGGCCGACGCAGGTTGTTCCCGGCTCCCACCGGGCGGGCAAGCATCTGGCTTTCACCGAAGAAATCGGCCTATACAAAGGGCAAGGACCGATATCGGTACTGGCGAATGCGGGCGACTGCCTTGTGTTCAACAGCCAGCTCTGGCACCGGGGCGCTCCCAACCGGACCGACCGGCCGCGCTATGTGCAGCAGGTGATTTATCGAAAGAAATTTATCGTGCCGCATATGTGCCATGACGTCAACGCCCTCTACCGGGTGCCGGAGGAAATCCTTCAACGCGCCAATCCGCGCAGGAAGCGCCTGCTCGGGTATAATCAGCAGATTTTTTGAGCGGACGGCATGATCGAGACAAAGAACTGCCATTTTGGCGGCCAGAGCGTGTGGAAAAAAGGCGCTTTCCTTTTCTGCACAAGAAAACGGCGAACGGGATTCGGACATTAGAACGGGAGGCGTTTATCCGTAGAACGGGATGTGTTTATCCGTCCTTGAACGGCAATCGCCCTCTATTTGGCCTGTTGGCCTGGTAGAGGGTGATTTTCTTTGGCGGTAAAAGGCGTTAAAAAATGAATGGAACCCGAAGGGGGCGGCTGTCATCTAGCGCCAAAGAAAGACTGCTTGCGTACAATTGGTTAGCGCACAGTAAGTGACTTTATAGCAACTACATCGACCTTTTTCGCGGAAGGGTGCGATCGAAGTGCTATAAACGCAATTCCAACGCGCTTTGCACCTGAAACCCGGTAAAGTCGAGCCGCGAATTCGCAAAAAAGCAACTGCTAGCGCGAAACAGCCGATACCGGGCGAAATAATTGCTTTTTAGGCAACTGGTGAAACGAACCATGTCAAGCGGGAGGATAATCCTGAGCGGACGGGCGGTACGACTACTTCAGCCTCGGGTTTTACAGTTCTAGACGTCTAGCCGTGCTTTCTCCTGGCTACGCTTCCAGATGTATGGGATTGAACGGTTACAAAGAACCGACGACCGGCATTACCGTTTCGACATTTGACGTTTACGAGACGGGTACCCGAGCGAAATAAAAAATAGATGCAAAGGGAAGTAATTGTTGAAAGATTGCACGTCTAAAGTGTCTGTGCTAAGCTTAAAATAACAAAGGAAGCCGTGTTGCAGCACGGCTTCCCCGGCAACAGCCGCTTTTAAGGGCGGTTGGCTTGCGGGTAAACGATCCGAAATAGACCGATACCTTTGGCGAGGGCGGTCTATTTCTGTTTATGGAAGGAAAGTATCATAACGACCAATGTCGCGAATGAAATCAACAGCGTCAAGGCCTGATATACTTCCACGGGCATCACCTCCCTTCCGGGAGATTAGCCGACCGCCCTTGCAAGCCTTTCTGTTGTAAGTAGATTATACCATATTCAATAGCCTGCCAGGACTGGCGGGCTTTTTATTTTGCTTGTTTTTCTAGGCATGTGTCGTTTCAATCTACGCTCCCCTGCGGGATGCGACACGTGCAGCATGTCAGCGACGTAAAGCAAGTCCTGGTTTCAATCCACGCATCCCTGCGGGATGCGACTAAAGTTCAGCCCTGTCACACCGTCTCGGCCCGTATGTTTCAATCCACGCATCCCTGCGGGATGCGACTCAGCGGCTTGCCATGTCCTACTCCGGCCTATCGGTTTCAATCCACGCATCCCTGCGGGATGCGACGTCATCGCTGACAAGCCGCTCCGGGTCGTGGAGATTAACGTTTCAATCCACGCATCCCTTCGGGATGCGACTCTGTCAAAGGCAAGAGGATATGGGCGACCCCGAGTTTCAATCCACGCATCCCTGCGGGATGCGACATATCTGCGTTATAATTACCGTCATCCTAATGTTCGGTTTCAATCCACGCATCCCTGCGAGATGCGACGTAACGCCAATATTCGGGAGTACGGGCAAGCTCGGAGTTTCAATCCACGCATCCCTGCGAGATGCGACATGAAATTGGCGGCTAGGTTTCTTTATATCAGATTCGGTTTCAATCCACGCATCCCTGCGAGATGCGACGTCGTTACGTATCCCTCAGTGTGCATAAAGTTCCAGTTTCAATCCACGCATCCCTGCGAGATGCGACATGCATGTAGTTCTGTGTTGTGATCTGCGGTGTGGTTTCAATCCACGCATCCCTGCGGGATGCGACAGCGTTGCTTTAAAAGCCTTGCGCCGCAAGGCTTTTAAAGCCATTTTGTGCGAACCTCCTATTTGGGTAGCGAATTTGGGTGAATCTAAACCCTCGAAAAACCCGAAATCCCTTATGGGACAAGAGGTGCGAATCTCCCGGGAAAATCATGTGAGCTTGGGGTTCGCATTTGCAAAATCCGATTTGTGGACTCTATCTATCACTGTGCTCCAACGTTTGCTCGATTAAACATTTCAACATAAGCCAAATGAGGGAAGAGAATCGGATTGTTAATCAGCATAAGCAATTGATTTAATTGAAAGGTCAAGGACAACAAAGCGATTTCATCTTTGCCTCCCTGATGTTTATACACTCGATAACTTTCTAATTGAATTTCTTTTGCTTTTCCATCCTTTATCTCCACACGTATATTTTTATACTTATCATCGGCATGGTTTAATTTGGCATACCAAGAAGCCAAGCTTTGTTTGCCCGCAGGGAATTCAACCGACAGTCTATCCTTAAGGGGATGAAGTACAATATCAAAAAGATCCGCAATGGTCTCTTTCGTCGAGTTTCCTGTATGGCACAAAATCCGAATCGGTCGGGTGGATGTTTGGGTAAGGGGCTTGTGCTTGCCTTGATCGTTCAAAATCACGCCGTCCTGATCCGTTTTGTAATCATGTTCTCCGACGATCAAGTCGCTAATCGTTCGCGTCACCGATTTTAAAGATGTCTTCAATTTATTAATATTGTCTACCCAATCTTTGATCTTTTTTTCATCTAGCCTGTTGCTCTTGCACTGAACGACTACGGCAACCGCTTCAATGGGCAGGTATTTAATGGTTCCGTACCGAAATATATACGGAGTATATTGTTCATCAAAAATCGCCAAGTCTACTTCTTTAGAAACCCGTCCATGGGAGTCAATGATGAATACGGAACGTTCGACGGAAAATTTCCTCGGGATGATCTGCTCGAACATCGACTTCCAGATTTCTTCTCTAAAGCCGCCAATCGTGACATAGTGCTGGCTATCGAGTTGAAGCTGATGGACAATGTATTTTTCCATCTGAATATAGTTTTTGGCTATTTTCTGAATCACATTTTCTTTGGCTTTTTGGTTTTCACTCATCACAGAAGCCTCCCGGCGTTCATTTCGCTAACCTAAAAGTACCGTAACCTGCGTTTGTCTTACCGCCAATACTTTCTTGTTGAAGGGTTTGAACAACGATTTCCTTGGCAATCGCCAACCATTCCAAAGCCTCTTCTTGCCCGGCGTCGCAGGTGAGGGCCACGCGATAATTTCCTTTAGCCGCAAGAAAATGGATGATGTCGGGAGAGTCGTCATCCCGGGGCGCCTGAACGGTTTGACCTGTTGGGAGCTGATTATAGTTCGGGTGATGAGGTGTCATGACATCAAGACAAAGTGCTGTGCCTACGGTATCCGGCGTAGGGAGGGCATCGTGAAAGCGAATGCATCCCGCCCGTTCTTTCGATCCGAACAACACGTTGTAATACGCGCCACCTTCCCGGAATTCAACCTCTTCATTTCCCAAATATCGATGGCAGTAGTGGGCGGACGCTCCTTTTAGCGCTGAGCCGGGAATATAAGGGACGCCATATATTTTATGGAGCGTAAGGTGAGTTTCCCATATCGACGATTGTCCCATTCCGATCACAAAAGGGGAGATGCTTTCGACCGTAAACTGTTCGTGATGACCCTCGGGTAGAGCCGAATAATAGTCGGAGAACCGTTTCTTATACCAATCCGGCACAGGACTCCATCCGCGGGCATAATCTCTCAGGATTTTTTTAAATAATTGTCTTTTCTCGTCTCCTTTGCTTCGTACAACCTGGTACAACGAAGAAGACTCCGAGGGACAACTGTTTTTCGTTAATGCCCAGAACGCATTCATCGCGGACACCTCGTTTCGGTTTATTCCTGTGCTTGTTTTACTTTAAGAATGGCCTCGGAATAGCGCTTAAACCAAAGGGAAGCCCTGAGCGCACACCGGGAAAGATGGCGGTACTCCTCTGCATCTTCGGGAAGGTCCCAATCCTCTTTTCCGATCGCTTTAGCCAAATGGTTCAGATATTGCTGATGCACGTTCGTTTTGGACTGGAAAAAAGCGACCGTAAGCCTTAAGCCGTTGAGCAGCACCATAGACGGAAACGTGTGGCATAACCTGCCGTACTCAACAGTCTGGCTGGACGTTTCATGCAGGCTGCTGATGCACTCAAACGCCACTTCAGCGTAGCGGTGATCCAATGATTTCATAGTTCGCCTCCTTGGGTAAAGCGGCACCGGACACGGCCTTTGCCAATGCTCACATTCCCGCCGATTTGCAAAATGATCTCTTTGTCCAACGTTTCCAGCAATTTTTGTTCGGTTAATTGATGATTCGAAGCGTAAATTTTGTCGCACCAAACCATGCCATAGAGAATGGATTCCGTAGGCAGATATTCTTCGTACCAAAGCGCGCCGTCGACTGTGGTCTTCGTGTCGGAATGGATGCGGATGCGAGGCGAAATGTCACAACACATCGTGACGAAATACTGAAAGGCCTCATCCGATACCAGCACAAGACGTTCGGCCAGAATGGATTTGGATAAATTATCGTCAAACAGTTGGTCGGCAAGCCATCTCTTCCACTGTTCGAACGATGAGTCTTCTTCGGCTTCGCAATGAAATTCGTCCAGATATACGGCCTTCTTGGATTCAGAAATGTTGGCTGAAGGAATCTTTTGGCCTGCGACCACGCTGCCTGTACCGACAATCACCTTATTCTGACCCGTCAGCTTTCGCTCGATCTCGTTCAAATTTGGAACGTACATTCGGATTTCGGCAGCCGCCGTATCCCGGATCATGCGTTTTATGGCCAGCGGACAGGTTACATAAGCAAAGGTTCCGTAACGGCTCGCCACCGGAAAAGCCAGTATCCGGCTGTCCGAAAGGACAAGCGCGCCCGCATGGCCTTCCTGATCGCCCGGCTTTCCAAAGGCCGCTTGCAGCCAAGAGTCATCAAAAGCCCCCGATTGCCTGAAGTATTCCTTCTGGGCGCCCTTCAAGCTGCTTCCCGGAATAAGCGGCCATTCCGTTACCCGTTCTCTCATAATCGGCAAATCGACTAGGCCGACGCCTTGCCCGGCGCCTATATGTACGGGAGTTAGACAGTGAATAAAATACAATCTGCTGGAATTGCCCATCTTTTATCCCCCTCGTCAGTATTACATTACGTTTACGGTTGTTATTGCGGAGACCATATGCCCCATACAGCCAGACCAAACCCGTCTTCCCGGTCCAAAGCGCCTTTTCTGCGATTCGGATCAGATACGGATTGTAACCACAGTTGTTCGACGAGCTGAAGGGGGTTGCCGCTCTTTACCTCGAAGAAATATACGCTGCCTGCAGGCGCCATGCGACGAACGGCTTTTGCTTTCCGTCTGGCATAACTCCAGCCGGATATCGGTTGCCAACGGGGCACGCATGCCCAACGAAGTTGGAGCCTGACCTCGGGATGAAATTCTTCCGTTGTCTGCAGCTCGTTATCCAACCATCCAGGCTGCCAGCCTTTGCTGAAATAAGCAGGCGTGATCAGCACCATTCGGATAAATCGGGCGCCGTCCACCCTGGATAAAATGTCATCCGGGCACCGCCAGAGATCTTCGTGCTTGACTTCGCTAAAATGAGCCAGCCTCCGCTTCCCGCCAAACGAGTGGACGGCGGACAAATGCTCGGGCCAACGCCATTCATTGTTATCTTCCGGCCACTCCACGCCTGTCAACAAAGACATGCCCTCGGGAAGAACAAGCGCCTCTGTCGTAAATAGCGCTTGATCTTTTGCTTTATGCGTGGAGGAATCGATGGCTGTATGCGTTCGTATATCCCGAACGAAAGAAGGCATAAAGGGCAGGTCAACGGGATGAACGTTCGTTTGGCTGTGCAGCTCTCGATAATATTTGTGCCAGTTGTCGAGCGTCTGCGACCAGTCGTTCAGAGGCAGCGAATCGCCAAGCCATTTGATCATCCAGTCTGCGGAGATGTAGGCTGGCGCATGCGGCGAAGGTTTGCCTTCATGACGGATAGATACCGGCCACAAAATATCTTCATATTGGCCGGTTTTTCCCGTGCCGAGGAATCCTTGCTCATGAGAAATACGGACGGGGCGTTTAATCCCCGCCTGTAATCGACCGTTCACCTCATAGATTTCCATATCTTTGGGAACGGGGAAATAAAGTTTTCCCCCCCATTCGTAAAGGGGGCCGCGAACGACGAGCTTGGTTATCCACTCCATAGTCTTCGACTGAAAGACGATATCGTTATGGCTAGCGTCGGACAAATACTTGCCAAGCAGCGTGCGAATCGTCCCCGCGACGACACTGGGGGTAATCTCGTCCATACTATGGGCTCTCGCTCCGGGCGTTTCGCCGAAAGGCCTGCCGTCCCGAACGACGATCGGATCAAGAGGCCGTATTTGAAGCATCCGCATCATCAAAGTTACCTGCCTTCTGTAATTGGACTGCAAGAATCATCTGTTCAGCCAATCTTTCAAGTGACTCTAATGCTCCGCCGTTATATACCCGATCGAACGTTTGGTTCAGGAGCGGGAGGAATTTCGCTTCTATACATTCATTAGAAACCCCCTCGGGCTTCTTTTTCCAGACCAGTCTCTCGATCTCTTGTTTCAGAAGCTTTCGCAAGCGAACCTCGTTTTGCAACCAAAGCCCGTGCGGCTGCATTTGTTTATATTCGTCGTAAAGCAACCGCAATTCATAGGCGAATTTGGCGGAATAAATATTTTTTCGAAACATTTCCTGAAACGATCGGATAGTGGCAACCGGGTCATACGCAAAAGACAAACTGATTTTCAGCGGGTCGCTACCACTTCGTTTCTGCAGAATCACGGCGAGTTCATTTCTCTGTTTTTTGGCCATCCGTTCAGCTTCGAGTGCCAGCTTGCGGACTTCCTCCAGCGGTTCGCGCATATGCACAATTGCAATTCCGACCGATAACGTTGGAAGAGAAGAGGGGTCGGAGATAGCCTCTTTCATGATGCCGGAAAACGACAGCCGAAGCGCGTTGCTTGCCTCCAGGCAAAGATGCAAAGGCAAATAAGCCATGACATCGTCCCCTCCGCTGTAAATCAACCTCCCTTCGTGTTCCGACACAATTCGCTCCGCTTCCGAGGCAAAGCGGGACAGATGCTGCGAAAATAATTGGTGCTCTTTGTACGTTTTTAGCGTACGGAGAACGCTTCCCATCCGATCCCCGTCGCACAGCAAAAAGGCGTAATAGGGCGTCGGCTGCTGATTGGTTAGCTCATACAGGGCCTGCAAGCTTTCGGATATTTGTTGCGTTATTTGCTTTTTCTCTTCTTTGGACAGGGGAAGCTTGGCCTGTTCATCTACAAAATCTTCAATTCGGCCAGGGTAAAATAATCTTGAATCATAGTCTTTGATTTCCGTTCCTTCAAACCTTAGGCGGTCGCCGTATTCGGACACAATCTTCCGGTAATAGTCGGACACCAGCTTTCCTGCTTTCTTATGCGTTTTCAATTCGTTTCTGAAGTGCAGAAAAGCGATATCGCATACGGATGGAAATGTCTTTGCAGATTCAGGTTCAATGAACTTCGATAAGCGCTTCACGACCGAGATGGCATCTAAAGTTTCGTTCTCCTTAATTCCAAAACGGGCAAGTTCAGACATACGACTGGGCACTAAAACCGATTCGCGGCCGCCATCCAGACTCGATTTTTTATCTCCAAAAACGTGACTGGGATCATTTTGGCGAAAGTCCCGCAGCGTCTTGCGGGCGGCCATCAGCTTTTCCGTTTGTTGCAAGACCTTCATATAGTCCTTCTCATGAGTAAGCTGTGACCACACTGCATAAAATTCAATAAAATCGTTTACTTGACGTTTCCACATAGCGGGATTAACGGTTTTGTCCATTAGATCCTGGGCCTGATTCGCGTAGCTTTTCCAACGTTCCACAACGGCTTCACGAACTTCGAGGGCAATCTGTTTCGGATGATCGGTTTCGATAAGGCCCAATATTTTATTGGGGACTTTGAGTTGCTTGAGTTGTTCGTTATTCTGATTCGATAAATAAGGAAAAATGAGATGAGCGCCACAGTCGCTTAAACGAATGGCCGCAGTTTTGCTAAGCTCGGACAGCAGATGTGAGCCGAACCACAGATCCCGTGTTTTGCGGGCCTGGGCAATAAATTCCTGAACCGGACCAATGGTAAACAGCATTAAGGTTGTTTTAGAAGTTCCCACTTGCGCACCTCCTCGCTACCCAGAAAAGCCTCCGTCGTAAAAACGGTTTTTTGATTTGAAGCGTTTTTCATAGGGTTTTTCGAAGGATCGTCATAGTTTGGACTGACGTAGATTTCATGCTGCGGGATCGATCGGATCAAGGCTTGATTGCTTTTCGCTTTCTTTAATTTAAGACCGGTAATCTTGGGCTGGTTGAGGACGATAACGGCACTAAACCCCTCTTTTTCACTCACGGCTATAGCTTTAAGAAGTAAAGGAGAGGCTAGGCGTTCTCCGTGCTCCGGGACCAGTTGCGTCGGAAAAGGCTCTCTTTCGTAAGGTCGAGGACCTTGTTTTTGTTCGTTGTCTTTAAATTTGAATATAATCGGCAATCCAAGTTGAGCACGGGGAAAAGCCAATTCGTGCCCCTTTTCCGAGAGCGTATTGGATGCTTTATGCAAAGGTTCAGCCATCCCGGTGATTCTTCGAATGGAAACGGCTTCCGGCCAGTGGCTTCTTTTTTTGGGATCGTTGGGTTTTCTCCGAAACTCTTTGTAACAACGGATGACGTCTTCCCACGCTTGTTCCAGAATCTTTTTGCCGGGATTAATTTTGATTTGATCGCTGAGTGTAGGCCATTCCCTGACCGTTGCAGGTAAAGTCAATTGATATTCGCGCAAGGAATGTGCGAACCAATTCTGCAAGTCTTCTATGGAGCGGATACCTGAATCCGGCGAAAAGCATGGACTGTACAAGCTACCGCATCCCCTTCGTGTTCTGGCGCCGATCCCCCCGAAGTTAACCCAAGCCCACAAAGCGGCTTTAACTTCAAGTTGAAGCTGCTCAAGTTCTGACGGGTCTTTCGCATCGTATCGAATATGGAGTTGGAACTTATATTTGGGCATATACTGCACGGAGGTCTCAATATTATGAAACGGAAATAAGGCATACTCATATTTTCTTAAAGATGAATTAAGCAAGTATTTGATTTTGCCGTTTTTCATTTTTTGCGAATGATTGGCATGCTTCGGTATGGCCGAATGCGGAACCGTCTCGACCCAAAGCTTGACAGAACTTGGCTTCCGGGTATCTCCGAATATCGCTGCCTCACGAACACGCAGCTCGCTTGCACTCTCACAAGCCGCGCCTCTTGTCGCACGCCACCAAAAGCGAAGATGACCACGAATCGAAGACGCTCTGACCGGATGAACTTCATTCACTTGGCCTGGCTCTATGCCTCCACCGAACATCGGCGTAACAACGGTAAGCTCATACGTATCGGTCGCTTGCTTGTTTCTTGAACTTGCAATCATATCTTTAACCTTGGAGACGTTCATTCCGAGTTCTTTCGGATTGATCGACATAAGGTTCACCTCTATTCTTTCAAGTTCTGGCTTTTGTCCGACTAAAGTCACAATAATTTGTGACATTGTTGTTGATCTATAGAGATAAAGACATAGGTATCAGACAAATATTTCTTTATTTCGCGTTAATTCGTGATAATCCTCCTAAGTTTTCCCAAAAAAATAAAAAACTCAGAATCCTTTTTACGGTTCTGAGCTCAACGTGTTATTGTGACCGCGTCTCTCATCGGGGGGCGCTCCCACGCAAGGAGGGACTGAGGGAGGACAAACATCCTCCCCGGTAAGGTTTCAATCCACGCATCCCTGCGGGATGCGACAAGCAATACCTATCTAAGTTACCTGAATGCGTATCTTTTATTTCAATACACGAATCCCTACGGGATGCGACTTGAGCCGTTTCGCATCTGGTACGATCGGCAACGTAAATTTCAATCCACGCATCCCTGCGGGATGCGACCAAGAGAATGATTATTACAGCCGCTAATGCAGCCCAATTTCAATCCACGCATCCCTGCGGGATGCGACAGCTTGTCGAGGGGGCGTTAGCGATCGACGCGATTTCAATCCACGCATCCCTGCGGGATGCGACATCAAAGCGGCCGTGGATGCGGCTGTGGAGCAAGATTTCAATCCACGCATCCCTGCGGGATGCGACGGTGACTCGCAGATATTTTGCAAGAGTGGCCGACGGATTTCAATCCACGCATCCCTGCGGGATGCGACATCCGGCAAACGAAGTTTCGGCGCGTTCGCTGATTTCAATCCACGCATCCCTGCGGGATGCGACTTAATGGCACATGATTCGAAGCGTAAATATGCAAAATTTCAATCCACGCATCCCTGCGGGATGCGACACCCATACACTTCTGAATTTGCCAAAAAGACATTATTTCAATCCACGCATCCCTGCGGGATGCGACATCCGGCAAACGAAGTTTCGGCGCGTTCGCTGATTTCAATCCACGCATCCCTGCGGGATGCGACGGCCGACTCGCCGTTACGGCACATGGCTTTATGCCGATTTCAATCCACGCATCCCTGCGGGATGCGACCGGGGGATGGCTCCGGCCGCTGTCGAAGGACACAAAATTTCAATCCACGCATCCCTGCGGGATGCGACGCGAGGAACGAGACAAACTGATCGATGGACTGCGGATTTCAATCCACGCATCCCTGCGGGATGCGACGAGACAATCTCGAAGCGTCAAAAGTCTTGTCAAGGATTTCAATCCACGCATCCCTGCGGGATGCGACTCGGCACCTTCGGGATGAGGCATTTAACGTACTAATTTCAATCCACGCATCCCTGCGGGATGCGACTTCAAGCTGTATAACATCGGCGATGAGTACCCGATTTCAATCCACGCATCCCTGCGGGATGCGACGCTACGGGGACGCGAATATTTCGCAGCTATGGCTATTTCAATCCACGCATCCCTGCGGGATGCGACTTTGTTTTTGCGCGGGTTGTGCTCGTAGTAGTGATTTCAATCCACGCATCCCTGCGGGATGCGACGCGGCGGCTTGTTGCGAAGTTTATTTACGTCGAATGCATTTCAATCCACGCATCCCTGCGGGATGCGACCGGCTTCGAGATTGACCGCGAAGGCCTTGCGAAACTTATTTCAATCCACGCATCCCTGCGGGATGCGACGAAGCCTCCATTGTATGTGACATGAGCTGCGGTAATTTCAATCCACGCATCCCTGCGGGATGCGACAAACGTCCAGCGTATTCTTACAAGTAATAGACTATATTTCAATCCACGCATCCCTGCGGGATGCGACCAACGATCCCGGTACGGATGCCGTCCACCGTAATCGATTTCAATCCACGCATCCCTGCGGGATGCGACGACAGGCCGAGCTTGTTTATAAGGCTGCGATCGATTTCAATCCACGCATCCCTGCGGGATGCGACGTCAAAGGCATCATCCATTATGTCGGTGATCTGAACATTTCAATCCACGCATCCCTGCGGGATGCGACTTTACTGCAAGACCTTCTCCGAATATGAGCGACTGCAAATTTCAATCCACGCATCCCTGCGGGATGCGACATCCACAAGGGCGCCGGGTGATGGCCTATTTGTATTTGATTTCAATCCACGCATCCCTGCGGGATGCGACGAAAACCGCGAACTGATCGGCTCTCAACCATCCATTTCAATCCACGCATCCCTGCGGGATGCGACAAGAGGATAAGCGAAAGTATGGAGGGATGGAGCAATATTTCAATCCACGCATCCCTGCGGGATGCGACGATGCAAACGGGATGCAGAATGTTCCGCGTAGCGACTTATTTCAATCCACGCATCCCTGCGGGATGCGACAGCGTTGCTTGAAAAGCCTTGGGCCGCAAGGATTTTAAGGCTCTTTTGTGCGAATCCCCTATTTTGGTGATGAAATGGGGAGAATCAAACCCCTCAAAAACCCGAAATCCCTTATGGGACAAGAGGTGCGAATCTCCCGGGAAAATCATGTGCGCTTGGGGTTCGCACTTTTTAAGGAAGCGCGGTAAATGTCTTGTCGTTACTTTTTATCATATCATAAGTTTGCAAACATCCAACACTGGAATGCGAGACGAAATGAACTTTTTTTGGGAAAAGGAGGAATTGGATCGATTAGTATCGAAATTAGGCAAATAGGTTTATCATTCTAGCAAGAGGAAAGAAAAATAGTTCTTAAAAACTAAACCGAAGGACTCGACTAATAAAAGGGAGGGGTCCAGACTGTTCTATGCTCACCGAACGGATTCGGAGGATAAGAGCGAATGGCAGCTCCTTCAGACACACCTTGAAAATGTTTCGCGTCGGGCTGGGGAGTTCGCCGCCCAGTTTGGAGCCGAAGAATGGGAGAAAGCAGCAGGCTTGCTTCATGACTTCGGCGAGGCTTGGAAGAACAAGACGGCAAGAATACTTGCGTATGTGATTGCCGGACATCATGCCGGGTTTGTGTTCAAACATGCTTGTCCGCCATCAGTGAGCCCACATTGTGTATGTCATCCCTTATACTTTGATTATTGAACAGAATGCTGCGGTTTTCCGGGAAGTGCTGGGTACAGAGCATGTTTTTGAGCCTCACTCGAACGTTCAGCATGAATGGCCTGATTCCGATTTAGGTCTGAACGGATATCGCGCTTAAACGCAAGGTTAGAAATTATGTCGAGCTGACGCGGGCTGGAGAAGCGGGCTATAACATCTATGTCACGGAGGGGGGCGTATTGAACGAACAGCATCGTAAAGCCTATCGCGCGATCCGGCCGGCGGATGCCGACAGCAAGGAACTGAAGCCCAAAGATGCAGCCGAAGCGCAAGAACTGACGCGATGGATGTGCGCCAACTTCTTCGATATCCGGACGTTCGGGGCTGTCATGACGACGAAGGTGAACACGGGTCAAGTACGGGGGCCCGTCCAATTTACGTTCGCCCGCAGCATCGATCCTATCTTTTCTCAGGAAGTGACAATTACCCGTCAAGCGGTTACTCAGGAAGGAGCCGAGAAGGACCGCGAGATGGGACGCAAGCACGTCATCCCGTATGCGTTGTACCGTATGGACGGTTATATTTCCGCGTATCTGGCCGGCAAAACCGGTTTTTCCGAAGACGGCCTGTCGGTATTGTGGGAAGCGCTGATGAATCTGTTCGAGCATGACCGCTCGGCATCCCGGGGGCAGATGGCTGTCCGAAAATTGGTGGCGTTTGAGCATTCTACCGCTCTCGGTCAAGCGCCTGCGCATGTTTTGCTGGAGTGGGTAAGCGTACGGAAAAAGACGGATGCTCCGGCCCGCTCTTTTAGTGATTATGAGTTGGTGATCGATCGTGAGGGACTTCCCGAAGGCGTCGAGCTGGTCGAACGGGGGTAGTGGGAGGGTAGGGGTAAAACTTGGTCGATCCGATGCAAAGGATTGAGCCGGATTCGAGCCAGTGCGAACCCCAAGCTCACATGATTTTCCCTGGAGATTCGCACCTCTTGTCCCATAAGGGATTTCAGGTTTTTGAGGGGTTTAATTTTCCCAATTTCACCACCTGAACAGGAGATTCGCACAAATGGGCCTCAAAACCCTTGTGGCACAAGGCTTTTCAAGCAATGCAGTCGCATCCCGCAGGGATGCGTGGATTGAAATCAGGACCAGTACCACCCGCAGTGCCGCCGCCAGACGCGTCGCATCCCGCAGGGATGCGTGGATTGAAATTATCGTACATGGCATCGCGGATTCTTCCGAGGGTGTCGCATCCCGCAGGGATGCGTGGATTGAAATAGTCTTTTGCGCCCATCCATAATTGTATATCTCGTCGCATCCCGCAGGGATGCGTGGATTGAAATGTTTTCCATCGGGTCCAAGTCTCTCCAAGAAGGAGTCGCATCCCGCAGGGATGCGTGGATTGAAATCAGACCGTCGCTGTCGCCAGATTCGAGCGAATACGTCGCATCCCGCAGGGATGCGTGGATTGAAATCGCTCTCTGTTCGTCGCCGCAAAAATATTTTTCAAGTCGCATCCCGCAGGGATGCGTGGATTGAAATAAATGAATCGCGAGATGACGGTCCAGGATTATTTGCAGTCGCATCCCGCAGGGATGCGTGGATTGAAATTCTCGAAGTGGTCCGCGAAGTGACAAACGGCATGTCGCATCCCGCAGGGATGCGTGGATTGAAATGGTGCAAAAAGGACCGCAAGCGCATCGCTGGTCGTCGCATCCCGCAGGGATGCGTGGATTGAAATGATATTGCCGCGATCAAATCCAACTACCTCGGCTGTCGCATCCCGCAGGGATGCGTGGATTGAAATTCGATGTTGACACCGTACAAGCTATACATTACGGGGTCGCATCCCGCAGGGATGCGTGGATTGAAATGCTTCATGCAATCTCCAAGTTAAGGGCTGTGTAATCGTCGCATCCCGCAGGGGGGCGTGGATTGAAATACCTCGACTTTCTCCGGCCGCCCAATGTGTCCCGTCGCTCCCCGTGCGGGAGTGTGATTTGAAACGAATGAGACGATCCACAGGCAGTCACTCCCTGCCCGGCACTTTTAACATGCTCGGAAACTGTGAGAAGATGAAGCAACGCTGCAAAAACGGAGGTTGCCTCATGAGATGTGACCTAAGGATCAACTTAAAACTGGCCTTGGACCTTGTGACTCGTCCGGTGCCGCAAATGCGCGAACCACCCCCGTCTATTTCGCTCGCGCTTAGGCCACCGCTAAATTCATCGCAAGAAGTCCGCCCAGTACCCTACATCGCGTCGAGTCGCGATGCTCGGCCGCCAAGAAGTCCGCCCAGTACCCTACATCGCGTCGAGTCGCGATGCTCGGCCGCCAAGAAGTCCGCCCAGTACCCTACATCGCGTCGAATCGCGATGCTCGGCCGCCAAGAAGTCCGCCCAGTACCCTACATCGCGTCGAGTCGCGATGCTCGGCCGCCAAGAAGTCCGCCCAGTACCCTACATCGCGTCGAGTCGCGGTGTACAGCCGCTAAGAAGTCCGCCCAGTACCCTACATCGCGTCGAGTCGCGGTGTACAGCCGCTAAGAAGTCCGCCCAGTACCCTACATTGCCCCGAGTCGCGGTGCATAGCCGCCAAGAAGTCCGCCCAGTACCCTACATCGCGTCGAGTCGCGATGCTCAGCGGTCAAGAAGCCCCGGGCCGCAATGTGCAGCGGTCATGCTGTTCGGCGCTTCCAACCATCCCCCGCACAACATCCCCCGGACAAATCCCCCACACAACCAGCGCCGCCAACCGCCGCATGCAACAAAGGCGCCCGCCGTGGCGGACGCCTTTGCAAGGCTCACTTGTACTCTCCCAAAATCTTCACCGCTTCATCCGTCAGCGACGTGTCGATGGCTTTGCTTAAGTCGACTTCTCCGGCGAGCGCGCCGTTGCCTTTGTACCATTCATACTGCGACTTGATGTCGTCGATGAACATTTGTCCGTTCGGATTGAGGCCGGTCACGTTGACGCTTTTCCAGGTCTCCTTATCTTTGAGGGCGGTGTACTTGGTCATGATGGTGATGATGTCGTCCAGATTGCCGGTCCCCTTCACGAAGGCGTCGTTGTAATCCCGCAACGCCTTGATGTAGGCCAGCATGAAGCGGAGGGAGACGTCGCGGTTTTCCACGAACTTCGGCGAGCCGAGCACCATCGCGATTTGCGCTTCGGGGGCGAAGTCGGTCGCGTCTTTGAATTTGACGTGAATGCCCTCCGCCGTGCCTTTGGCGATAAGGGGCTCGATGTTCAGCGCCGCGTCGATCGTGTTGTTGCTCATGGCGGCCAGCATGTTGGCGAAGTCGGAGATGAGCACGAATTCCACGTCGTCGCGCTTCATGCCGTTTGCGGCCAGCATCTGCGAGAAAATGTAGTCGTCCACCGCGTTTTCCGCCGAAACGGCGATCCGTTTGCCTTTCAGGTCGGCGTAGTCCTTGATCGTCCCTTCCAGGTCTTTGTCGATGACGAAGGTGAAGTAGGACGCGCCTTTATTGTTGTGGCCTTTGTCGGCGATCATCCGGACGTCGATGCCTTGCGCGATCGAGTTGAAAAACGACGCCGTCGATATGCCGCCGGCAACGTCGATTTGACCGGCCGCCAGAGCGGGAAGCATGTCGTCGCTGTTGGAGAACGAGGTGAACTCCACTTCAATGTTGTAGTCCGCAAAATACCCTTTGGCGTCCGCGATGTAGAAGCCGGCTCCGGACGCGGCGCCGTCCTCGGCGATGAGGACTTTGGTTTTGTCCTTGAGCGGCTCGAGGTCTCCGGACGGCGCGGTCTCCCCGGAAGCGGGGGAGGGCGAGGCAGCCGGCGTCGGCGAGGCTTCGCCGGCGCCGTTTCCGCCGTTTTTGCCGCATCCGACCAGAACGGCCGCAAGCAGCACGAACATGGCCAGGAGGGTAGACAAGCTTTTTTCCATCCCAATCATCCTTTGCACGGTTTAAATTCACTCCTTGCCCCCTGCACTTCCCGCTGGAGATGATTCCAGATCTCTACGAAAAGCTGCGCCATTCCGGGATCGGAGCGGATTTGCTCCACGGAACGGGGGCGCGGCAGGTCGATCCGTTTCTCGGCGACGATCCGGCCGGGGTGGGCGCTCATCAGCACGATCCTATCGCTCACCAGAATCGCCTCGTCGATGCTGTGGGTAATAAACACCACGGTCTTGCGGTGCTCCTCCCAAATTCTTAGCAGCTCTTCTTGCAAAATGAATTTGTTCTGTTCGTCGAGCGCGGCGAACGGTTCATCCATCAGCAGCAGCTCCGGATCGTTGGCGAACGCCCGGGCGATGCTGACCCGCTGTTTCATGCCGCCGGACAGTTCTTTCGGGTACAGCTTCGCGAACGGGGTAAGTCCCGTCTTCTCCAGGTAGTAGTGGGTTCGCTCCTTGACGAGCTTCGCCGGCAGTTTCCGCAAGTTCAGCCCGAAGGCGACGTTCTGCTCGACGGTCATCCAGGGAATGACGCCGTTTTCCTGGAAAATCATCGACTGCAGCGGCTTCTGCTCATCCGTTCTCCGCACGTCGAAATGTCCCGCGCTCGGTTTCTCCAGTCCGGCGAGAATGCGGAGCAGCGTGGTTTTGCCGCAGCCGCTCGGACCCAGCAGCGTGACGAATTCGCCGTCTCGAATGCGAAGCGTAATGTCCTGCAGGGCGAGGATGGATTGTTTCTTTTTGTAGAAAACTTTCGCGATCCCCTCAATGGCGATTTTGGCTTCGGGCGCATGCACGTGGACGGTCCCCTTTCTTCTGTAGATCTTACTGCCAGGGCACGAGCCTGTTCTTTAACCACCGCAGCAGGAGCGAGAACATGTATCCGAAAAAGGAAATGAGGATAAGGCCCACGTACATCGGCTCGAACAGGAACAGCTTATACGACGACCAGATCAAGTACCCGATTCCTTCGCGGGCGCCGATCATTTCCGCGGCGACAATCGTCAGCAGGGCGATCGCCTGGCCCATCTGGATGCCCTCCATCATGACGGGAAGCGCCCCGGGCAGCGCGATTTTGAAGAAAAAGGCTTTGGGCGAAGCGCCGTAGTTTTTGGCGACGTCGATGTAGATGCGGTCGATATTGGCGACGCCTGCGGCCGTATTGATGACGACGGGAAAAAACACGCTCCCGGCGATCGTCACGATCTTGGACCCTTCCCCGATCCCGAACAGGATCACGATGATCGGCATGAGCGCCAGCGTCGGAATCGGCATGAGCGCCATCAAGAGCGGCGAAAAGAAAGCCTTCATCGGCCGGTACATGCCCATCATCAGCCCCAGCATCACCGCCGGGACGGTGCCGAGCAGAAAGCCGGCTGCGATGCGCAGCAGACTGATCGATACGTGCGACAGCATTTCTCCGCTGGCGATCATGTCGAAGAAGGTTCCGACGATCGAAGTGGGGGCCGGGAAAAAACGGGAATCGATCAGCTCGGTCCGGGACAGCAGTTCCCACACAGCGAGCAAAAAGACGGGCGAGGCGCCGGTCAGCGTCTGTTGGACGATCCGGGCCCGCCGCCGGCTTCTCCATTCCCGGAGGGCGCTTTCTTCGTCGTGCGGTCTTGCGAAACCGTCCTTCATGTTGCTCACCACCTTTCTTTGCATCGTATGCACATACGCCCAGAGAAGTGAGTGACTTGTTCATGGAAACAAAAATGACGCATCGCCGCAGCGATGCGTCAGATATGGAGCGTGATCCGGGGACGGGGCTCTTTACTTTGAGACTTGCCGCCAAACGGCGTAGCCGAAGGCCGGCAGCTTCGCTTTCAACCGGCCGCCCTCGAGCGGCACGGTCTTGCCGTCAAACGCGTCTGCCCAGCTTCCTTCCGCGGGAACGGAGACGTCGGCCGATTCTTTGTCCGCGTTCATCGTGATGATAAACCGCTCGCCGTCCGCCGCGCGCCGCTCGTAGACGAGCACGCGGCTTCCGGGTTCCGCCTGAAGGAAGCGGATGTCCGCGCTCCGCAGCGCGGCGTGGTTTTTCCGCAGGCGGATGGCGTCGATGAAGAACTGAAGCAGCTCCTTGTTCTGCTTCTCCTCATCCCACACCATGCATTCGCGGCAACCCGGATCGTCGCCGCCGGTCATGCCGACCTCGTCGCCGTAATAAATGCAGGCGGTGCCGGGGTATGTCAGCTTGAACAGCGTCGCCAGCTTCATCCGGCCGACTTCGCCGCCGCATCTCGTCAGCAGGCGCGGGGTGTCGTGGCTGCCGAGCAGGTTAAACGCCGTCTCGGTCACCTGCTGCGGATACGCCGCAAGCTGCGAGCCGATCGCGTTCGCGAACTTGCGGGCGTCGATCTTCCCCGTGGCGAAGAAATCGAGCGCCGCGTTCGTGAACGGATAGTTCATAACCGCGTCGAATTGGTCGCCCTGCAGCCACATGATGGAATCGTGCCAGATTTCGCCCAGAATGTAGGCGTCCGGCTTGATGGACTTGACCGTATCGCGGAATTCGCGCCAGAACTTGTGGTCGACCTCGTTCGCCACGTCGAGCCGCCAGCCGTCGATGTCGACTTCCTCGATCCAATAGCGGGCGACGTCGAGCAAATATTTCTTGACCTCGGGGTTCTCCGTGTTCAGCTTGGGCATGATCGGCTCGAAAGCGAACGTGTCGTACGTGGGAATGCCGTCCACGACCCGCAGCGGGAATTCGCGGACGTGGAACCAGTCGGCATACCGGGAAGCGGCCCCTTTTTCCAGCACGTCGACAAACGGCGGGAATTCGCGTCCCGAATGGTTGAACACGGCGTCGAGCAGCACCCGGATGCCGCGCTCGTGGCAGGCGGCGACGAGCTCTTTCAGCTTCTCGTTGGTGCCGAAGTGCGGATCGACCTTCAAGTAGTCTTTCGTATCGTATTTGTGATTCGTCGTCGCTTCGAACAGCGGATTGAAATAAATGGCGTTTACCCCAAGGCGCGTCAGATGGTCCAGATGATCCAGCACGCCCTGCAAATCCCCGCCGAAGAAATTCGTCGGCGTCGGCTTGCCGCCCCAGGGCAGCACGCCTTCCGGATCGTTGGAAGGATCGCCGTTGGCGAACCGTTCCGGGAAAATTTGATAGAACACCGCATCCTTCACCCATGCCGGAGGGGTAAACACATCGGCCGGGTTAATGAACGGAAAGTCGAACAGCTCCAGGCTGTTTTCCGGCGGGGTCGGGCGGAATTCCTTTTCCGTCAAATACAGCTCCTTGTCGCCTTGAACGAAATGAAAACCGTAGCGCAGACGCCGGAAAGGGGGCTCCACCGCCGCTTCCCAGTAATCGAACAGCTCATCCGACGCAAACCGCCGCATCGGCGCAACGCGCCTCGTCCGCTCCCAGGCGTATTTGTCCCCGACGATGGCGTTGACCGCATCCATATCGCCGCGTTTCGTGCGAACGCGCAGATGGATCGTCTTCCCGTCGTAGGCGTAGGCCCAGTTCTGTTTGGGACGGTGATAAATCGCTTCGCGCAGCATGACCAGCACTCCTTCGCAAGATGGGAATTCGATAATCCGCGGGAACGGGGCAAACAAAAAAGGCACAACCCCGTTAAATACCCGCCGAGGTTGTACCTGTACCGGTAGCATTGCCTTTAAATTATCGCTTTTTCTATTATATACGACACGGAAGCCGTATGCCAATAGGTTCGGTCCGTTTTGCCCGCCGCTATTTCATCCGGATGACGATTCTTCTCGTGCACAGGCGAATGATCGCCAAAGCCAGGCCCAGCATCACGATCGTCCCCAGGTAAGAGATGTGCGGCGGAATGCCGGACGGGTCCAGCGGGAGCAGCCGCGACAGACGGCCTTGCAGGTCCGACTCCCAGAAGATATTGGCCGCCGCCACAATCAGGAGGGCAAGCGCGATAAAGCCGATCCCAAGTGGCCATCCGTTGCGGTAGAAGCCTACGCTGATCAGCCAGCCGGCAATGTAGTAGGTCAGAATGTTGATCCCGAAAATCAGCAGGGCCGAAAGCCAGCTCCCGCGAACGTCCAGTAACGCCGATGCTTGCGAAGGCGGCTGAAAGAGGAGATACTGCAGCCCCGTTCCGATTCCCAGAATCGCCGCGAGCGTAGCGGCGTGCAGCACCGAAGCGATGGCCGAACCGGCGAAGCAGTCTCTGCGCGTGACTCCGTGCTTGACGTAAAAGGTTAAAAAAGACGAGGCCGAGCTGATCCCGATCACCAGCATATAGCCTTTGGCCGGGCGGTAGGCGAAATTCAGAAAGTCCGAATGCGCGGAACCGATGGCCAGCATGACCAGGTAGGCGAGCAGCACGAACACCATAAACCAGAACGACCATGCGAGTTGCAGGGCGAACAAATCGAACGCGACTTTGGGGATGTTGGATTTGGCTTTCATATCATTCTTCCTCGCTTGTCAAATGGATGAATAAATCTTGCAGGGACACCGGGCCGATGTCCAATTGCCGTTCTCTGGCCGCAAGCCGGGTTTCGTCCGCGATTTTGCCGTAGACCACGACGGATTTCGTATCGCCGAGCTGCTGCGCGTGAAGCTGTTTCATGCCTTTGACGAATTCGTCTACGGCCTTGGACGGCCCCGTAACCGACGCCCCCTTGCCGATCAAATCCTCGTAGCCTTCGTGAAGGACGAGCTTTCCTTTATGGAGGATGATGACCTCGTCAAACAGGTAGTCCATTTCGGACACGAGGTGCGTGGATAAAATTACGGTTCGGGGATGCCGGGCCTGATCGTCCAGCAATTCGCGGTAAAAGAGTTCCCGGGTCGGCGCATCCATGCCGAGATAAGCTTCGTCGAAAATCGTCACCGGCGAGCGGCTGGCAAGGCCGATCGTGACGTTCAGCGCGGACTGCATCCCGCGGGAAAGCTCATGGACCGGTTTGTTCATGGGCAGTTCGAACCGCTGCGCAAGCTCTTCGGCGTACCCGGAATCGAAATGCGGCCGATACCGCTTCGCGGCTTCGAGCATTCCTTGTACGTTTTCGGTTTCGCCGCGGAGGTCTTCCGCATAAACGAACGTAACGTGCGGCATGATCCTCGCGTTTTCGAAGGGATCCTCGCCGCCGATCCGGATCGATCCCGCCGTCGGTTCGCGAAAGGAAGCGAGCAGGGAGAGAAGCGAGGTTTTGCCGGCGCCGTTCCGTCCGACAAGCCCGCAAATTTTGCCGCTCTCCAGGCGAAAAGAGATGTTGTGCAGCGCTTCGAAAGCGCCGTATTTCAAGGTTACTCCGTTTACTTCCACATCCAGCCTCATCCTTGATCACGTCCTTTTGCCTGTTTGATAAGGGAAACCATCTCGGATTCGGAAATGCCCAGTTTTTCCGCTTCCAGCACCATCGGCCGGACATATTCGTCTAGAAAAGCGGCCTTTCGTTTCCGGACAATCTTTTCTCTTGCTCCCTCCGCGACAAACATGCCTACCCCTCTTTTTTTGTAAAGAATTCCATCCTCGACTAGCAAATTGATCCCTTTGGATACGGTAATGTGATTGATCTTGTAGAAATGGACCAGCTGGTTGGTCGACGGCACTTGATCCTGCTCCTTCAATTGGCCGTTCACGATCTGATCCTCGATCCGGTCGCGGATCTGCAAAAAAATCGGCTTGCTGTTGTCAAATGCCGTGCTCATCGGAAGTTCACCGCCTTAATCGAACCCATCCCCTCTATACACATATAGTTATATAGTCATGTATATAACTTAGCCGAAAAAGGGCCGCGCGTCAAGCCCGGTTCCGAAAACAACAAAAACGCGGATTGGCTCTATCTTCCGATTATTTTTATGGTTTAATAGAAAAGGAAGAAAATTCCGCGACGGAGGAATCGAGATGAAAAGCAACATTGGGCGCAAGATGATGCGCATGGCGTTCGGAGCCGCGCTTGCGGCGGGGCTTGCGGTTTCGGCCGCATGCGGGGGAGGAGCGGGCGGCAAGCCGTCTGCGGCCGATACGTCCGCGCCGGCGCCGAATAGGACCGCCTCCGCTTCCACGGAAGCGTCCGGGACGCCAACCGCGGCATTTATCGCCCCTCTGACCGGGATGCCCGTCCAGGAGGAAGTGACGAAGCGTCCGCTCGCGGTCATGATCAACAACCTGAAGCCGGCCCGGCCCCAGTCCGGACTCTCGCAGGCGGATATCGTATGGGAGGTGCTGGCGGAGGGCGGCATCACGAGACTGGTGACGATTTTCCAAAGCTCGGCGTTCAGCGACCCGATCGGTCCGATTCGCAGCATTCGCCCTTATATGATCGACATCGGCGAATCGTACGACGCCGTTCTTGTCCACGCGGGAGCCAGCAACGACGCGCTGGCGCTGCTGCAGCATTCGGGCAAAGCCGACCTGGACGAAATCAACAACGCGGGCGCGTATTTTTACCGGGACAAGTCCCGGAAAGCGCCGCACAATCTGTACTCTACGCAAGAGAAACTCCGGGAAGGCGCGGTCAAGCTGGGGCACAGCGAAACGGCGAACGTGCCGCAGCTTCGGTTCAGTTCCGCGCCCGATCTGTCCGGAACCGAAGCGGCGACCGACATTCAGGTGAAGTTCCAGCTCGACAGCTACAAAGTCGCCTATCATTACGATCCGGCCAAAGGCCTGTACGTCCGTTCGATCAACGGCGAGCCCCATACCGATCTGAACAACGGAGAGCAGCTTGCGGCGGCCAATCTCGTCATGATCTCGGCCAAGCACCGGGTGTACGACAACGCGGGACGGCTGGAAATCGATCTGAAAAGCGGGGGAGACGCGCTGCTGTTTCAACAAGGCCATGTCATCGCCTGCGAGTGGAAGCGGGAGAAGGGCGATATCGTCCGTCTCGTAAAAGACGGAGTCGAGCTGCCCTTCGTCCCCGGAACGACGTACTATCACGTCATTCCGAATTCGTCCCCGCTTGCGAAGCTAGTAACCTATCAATAAGGCGATGCGGATGCGGTTATGCGGCCATGCGGCCCGCGCCCGAGTTTTGCCTGGCCCTGCCCCAAGCGATAAAAAAAACCGCGGCCCTGCCGTGCAGGCGCTCGCGGCTTGCTTGTTGCCGTCAATACGGATTGTTCTTCACGTTCAGCAGCTCGGACAGGAAGGCCAGCGCAAGCCCCTGGCCCCAGCCCTGGATGCGCTTGTCCGGCACGTTCCGGTAGCCGTCGGCGTCCTTCATGACGGCCGTGCCGGCGGACACGCCGGTGACGGTGCCGTCCTCGGTGATTTTGGAAAGAATGCCGCCGATCGACTTCTGGGTGTATTTGTTGTACAAGCGGCCCCGAGTCAGCAGCGCGCAGGCGATGCCCGCGGAGCCGGACGTTTCCAGCGGCGAGGCCGGGTCGTCGACGATCGTATGCCAAAGTCCGGTGTCCGGGTCCTGCAGCCGGACGAGCGCGCTGAGCTGGTCGCGCAGCGAGCCTTCGATCACCATGAAGGAAGGATGCGTGACCGGCACGATTTCGAGCGCGCGCGCCATCGTCAGCGCCGCCCACGCATTGCCGCGGGCCCAGTAAATGCCGGACATATGGTTGCCCGCGATGTTGTCCCAGCCGTGGTAGTACAGGTTGGTGACCGGATCCTGCAGCACGTTTTCGTGCCCGTGGTATTGCCGCAGGCCGTCTTCGAAATACGCCTTGTCGTCCAGCAGCGCGCCGATGCGGAGCAGGAAATACCCGGCCATGAACATCGTATCGACCCAGGCCTGCTCGGGGAAGTTGTACGTTTCGGAATTGACGGTATGCTGGAGGATGCCGTCGCCGAACCGGGCCGCCTCATGCGCCAAAAACTCGGCCATGTTCTTGGCCGTTGCGATATACTTTTCCTCCTTGGTCGCTTCGTAAAGCGTAAGCAAGGAATGCCCGATCGATACGCCGTTGACCGACAGCTTGGGCAGTCCGTCCTCCATATTTTCGTCGACCCACGCTTTTACTTTTTCCAAATACGATTCATTGCCTGTCGCCTTGTAAGCCTCGCAAACGCCGTAAAACGCGACGCCTCCCGGCCAATCCCAACTGAAGTCCATGCGGAACGTGCGGCCGACCACCCGGTCGATGACTTGGCGGATGTGATTTTCGTCGAATACCAGTGCAGGCATGTTGTCGATTCCCTCCATATTTGAATTATCCTTTCAAACCGCTGGTGGCGATGCCTTCTACGATATACCGTTGGAAGAGAAAGAAAATGATGAATACCGGAACGAGCGACAGGCTGGACATGGCGAACATTCCGCCCCAGTTGTTAAGCGACTCGCCGTCCAGGAACAGCTTGAGCGCCAGCGATACCGGGTACAGCTCCGGCTTGTTCAAATACAGCAGCGGATGGTAGAAGTCTTCCCACGTCCAGTAGAAGGAGAAGATCGCCGCCGTCACGAGCGCGGGCAACGTTAGCGGCAGAATGACCCGGAAGAAAATGCCGTACTTGCTGCAGCCGTCGATTTTGGCCGCTTCGTCGAGGTCGACGGGAACGGTCCGGATAAACTGCATGATCAGAAAGATGAAAAACGGAATGCCGAAAAATTGCGGCACGATAATCGGTTTGAACGAGGACAGCCAGCCGAATTTCGAAAACATGATGTATTGCGGGATGATCGTGACGTCCCGGGGCAGCATCAGCGTCATCATCATGCAGGCGAACCAGAAGCCTCTGCCGAAAAATCGGATCCGGGAAAAGCCGTAGGCGACCAGGGCGGAGCTTATGACCGCGCCGATTGTCGATAGAATCGCGATGAAGAACGAGTTTTTGAAAAAGGTGTCGAACGAGTTGCCGGCAAATCCCGCCCAGCCGGTCGCGTAGTTTTTCCATTCGATGCGGCTGGGGATCAGGCTGTACGCGGTGGCGAAAATTTCGTCGTTCGGCTTGAGCGAGCTGGCGAACAGCCACAAAATCGGGTAGATCATCACCAGCGCGAGACCGCCGACGAGAAGGTGATAGACAAAGGGCTTCCAGCTTTTGCTCGTATGCGCCATATTAGCGGTCTCCTTTCGATTCGTAGTGAACCCAGAAACGGGAGGTCTGGAACAGAATCAGCGTCAGAATCCCGATCACGACGAGCATGATCCAGGCCATGGCGGACGCGTAGCCCATTTCGTAAAATTCAAACGCGCGCTTATACAGATACAGCGAGTAGAGCAGCGTCGTGTCGAGCGGTCCGCCTTCGCCGCGGGAGATGATGTAAGCGGGCGTAAAGGTCATGAAGGCGGAAATCGTCTGCATGATCAGGTTGAACAGAATGATCGGGCTGAGCAGCGGCAGCGTGATTTTGAAGAAGCGGCGGATGGAGCCGGCGCCGTCGACGCTGGCGGCTTCGTAATAGTCTTTGGGAATGTTTTTGAGACCGGCCAGGAAGATCAGCATGGAAGAGCCGAACTGCCAGACCGACAGGGCGATCAGCGTCCAGAGCGACGTTTTCGGGTTGCCGATCCAGGACGCGTTCGATTCGATGCCCAGCAATCCGAGGGCGGAATTGACCAGCCCCTGGTCGCCGAACACCTGCGTCCAGAGAATCGAAACCGCGACGCTGCCGCCGATCAGGGAGGGCAGGTAGTAGGCCGAGCGGTACAGCCCGATGCCGGTTACCGCCTTGTTGAGAATCATGGCGACGAGCAGCGCGAACGCCAGTCGGAGCGGCACGCTGGCGACGACGTAATGCAGCGTCACTTTGACCGAGTTCCAGTACTTTTCGTCGTCCGTGAACATCTTTCTGAAATTGTCCAGGCCGACGAAGTCCGGGGCGGTCAACAGATTGAAGTTCGTAAACGAATAATAGAGGGAGGAGAGCATCGGGAACACGGTAAAAATAAGGAAACCCAGTATAAACGGGGCGGAGAACAAATAGCCGACCACATGGTCGTTATGGCGCAGCTTCATACCTTCAACTCCCTTGTGCGATAGGTTTGGCAGGCGGATTTTTCCTGTGTAAACGCTCTTACGCTTATCTTCATTATGAAGGCCGGCGCGGGCGATCAGAAGGCAAAAAACCGTCCTTTTTGTTTAATTAGCCGACATGGTGGGAGGGGGAAGCGAACGCGATGCACGGGAGGGTGCACAGGAGGGTGCAGGCGCAGGGAAGATGGCAGGTAACGGACAGACAATCCGTTATGAAGGCCATTTAGCGGGAAAAACGATTGGTTGCGGACAGGAGATCCGTTCATCCCCCGGAAAACCGTAAAAAGGCGCGAGTTTTTCGTAAAAAGCGGAACCTGTGTCCGGAGTTGCTTGATTTCAGCGGTTTTTGGACCGTATAAGGGAACTGTGGTCCGATGTTCCCGGACAAACGGGTTTGCGGACGGGTTTGCGGAAGGCCGGACGATGAAACCAGCGGACGCGGTAACTGGGAATCAGAGATCGATTGCTGGGGACCAGAGAGCGATATTCGCGTTCAGAAAGCGATGCTGCGGACCAATAGCGCCGGCGGGCGCAATAAAACCGGGCTCCGCCAAGGCGGGGCCCGGTTTTGCAACGGCTATGCGCGCGTTTATTTTTTGGCCAAAATCTTGTTCGCTTCTTCGCGGAACTTCTTGGCGGCTTCTTCGACCGTCAGCTTCTTGTACATGATTTGCTCGGCCGTTTCCTTGAGCAGCTTGTCGACTTCCGTCGCTCCCGGCGGGTTGGGCGGATCCATTTCGCTGCTGTTTTGCTCGGCCCAGGATACGTAATCGAAGACTTTGGCTTGCTCCGGCGACAGGAGCGGCTTGAGGGCTTCCTTGACGGCCGACGATACCGGCACGCCGCGTTCGCCCATGATGATCTTGTTCGCGTCGATGTTGTTCACCCAGAAGTCGATGAATTTGGCCGCTTCTTCCTTATGCTTGGAGTTTTCGGCGATCGAGAAGTACATGCTCGGCTTCAGGAACAGCGCCTTGTTCTCGTTCCAGCCCGGCACCGGCAAAATCTCGAACGGACGCTTGGCGACCTGGGACGACAGAATATATTGGTTGGACCAGCCCCACGTGCTGACCGCGTTGCCGAGCTCCAGCTCGCCGTCCTCCGGCGTCCCTTTCTTCTGCGCCAGCTTGTCGAGCGACAGCAGGTAGCCCTTCTGATACCAGTTGTTGTACATCGTGTAGAAGTCGATGAAGTATTTGTCGTCGTCGTAGCCGAGGCTCTTGCCGTCGGCCGCGTACATATGCTGGCCTTTGCTTCTCAGGTAGAACGGGAAGAACACGTCGTGCCGCAGGTCCTGAGTCAGCAGTTTGCCTTGCGATTTCATCGTTTCGCCCATCGCGGTTACGTCGTCCCAGGTCCAGTCCTGAGAAGGCATCTTGCCGCCGGCTTTTTCCAGCATGGCCTTGTCGATGACGGCGAGCAGGGCGTTGGACCCAAGGTTGAACGCGTACAGCTTGTCGCCGATCTTGCCGCCCGAAATCGCGCTCTCGCTAATGTTCGACGTGTCGATCGTGCCGTTCTCGATGAACGGCGTCAGGTCGGCGATTTGGCCTTGCGTGCCGTATTGCGAAAGATAGGAAATATCCATCTGGATGATGTCCGGCAGGTTTTTGGCCGCGGCTTGCGGCGCGAGCTTCTTCCAGTGGTCGTCGAAGCTGGCGTATTCCGGCTCGATCGTCACATGCGGGTTCAACGACTCGTACAGCTCGATGACCTTTAGCGTGTAGTCGTGGCGGGCCTGACCGCCCCACCAGGCGATGCGGAGCGTAACCGGTTCTTTGTCGCCGCCGGAATCGGCCGAGCCGGATGGCGAAGCCGAAGACGCGGAACCGGAAGGCGAAGGGCCGGCGGCGCCGTTGCCGCCGCTGTTTCCCCCGCCGCAGGCTGCCAGGCCGATGACGAGGGAAACCATCAGCAACATCGTTAGAGCTTTTTTCATTTGCTTAATCCTCCCCTTGATGTTCTGTCCTCATTGAAAATGCTTACATTGTTATTATCCGGGTAATTCGGGGAGAGGTTAAGGCAAAAAACCGATATTATTGTTCAAAAAGCAGAGCTATCCGACTGCTTCATGTATTCCGAAGGCGTACAGCCGATCTGTTTTTTGAACACCTGGCTGAAATACTGCGGGTTGTCTCCGAACCCGAGCCGTTCGGCGAGCTCGAAGATTTTGATATCGGGCTGCTCGGCGATCATCTCGGTCGCCCGCTTCATTCTCGCTTTCATGACGTAGTTGGAAAATTTCTCTCCCGTTTCCTTCTTGAACAGCTTGCCGAGATAGTCGGCGTTCATGTACAGCATTTCGCTGGCGACGAAATTGAGCGACAGGTTGGCGTTGCCGAGCTGCTGGTCGATAATGTCGAGGACTTTCCGGACGATGGACGTATGCTTGACGACGTTTTGCTCGTAGTTGCGCTTTGCGATGTCGCGGACGGTCTGGCCCAGAAAATCTTTCATCGCCTGCAGCGTGTTCATTTCGACCAATTGCGGGATTTGCTTGTAATGTTCGTTCATCCGCTGCGGATCGCCGAGCCGGGTGAGCGCGATGAACAGCTGAATGGCATAGGACTTCGTCATGCCGATGTCGAGCTGTGCCCGCTTGAGCGCGTCGAAAAACGAATCCAGCGCCTGTTCGGCTTCCTCCAGATGCCCGGACCGCACAGGCATAAGCAGCCGGTCTTCGTCGAAATCGAGCGTCCCCTGCGACGGCTGGGCGGAGGAGAAGGTATCCTTGCTCGTGATAATGCCGCCTTCGTCCAGATAAAAACGGTAGTTCAAGCACTGCAGCGTTTCCTGGTACAGGCTTCGGGCCCGCACGATCTCGCCGGGGCTGCTGAGCGCAATCGTGACGTCCATTTTGTAGTACTGCGCAAAGGTGGCGCGGATGTCGCCGAGCCGCCGGTAAAGCGCGTCCGGATCGTCCGGGTCCTCGATCAGCACGAGGACGTGGCTGCCGATCGTGGTGCCGAGCAGGGTCTTCTCGAGAATGTCTTCGGCGATGTTCTTGACCGCAAACAAGTGCTCGTATTCCGCTTCCCCCTCGATCTGAAACAGAATAAGGCGCACCCGGACGTCGAATTCGAATTGAAACAGACTGCGGTAGTCGTCCCAGTCGCGGCTTCCGTACGTCTTGTTGGTGACGAATTCCTTCAGCACCTGCTCTTTGACGTGGGGCATCATCTTCTGCAGCCGCAGCTTCATATTTTGCAGAAACGCCTCGCGGCTGGATTCCCGATCCAGTTCGGCGACGATTTTCTCGAGCGCCTGGGCGATCCGGGTCTCGTTGGTCGGCTTCAGCAAATAGTGTTTGACCCCGTACTGCATGGCGCGGTTCGCGTAGTCGAATTCGCCGAAGCCGGACAAAATGATGAACCGGGTGCGGGGGTGAGAGGCATGCGTTTTGGCAACCAGCTCGAGGCCGTCCATGCCCGGCATCCGAATGTCGCTGATGACGATGTCGGGCGCGTGGCGGACGATTTGTTCGTAGGCGTCAATGCCGTTTTGCGCCAAGCCGACGAGAACGGTCCGGTGCTGCGCCCAATCGATCATGCTGGATATGCCGTCGAGAATGATGCGCTCGTCGTCGGCCAGCAACACTTTATACATCACTCATCCCTCCATTTCTTTCGGTATGCGGATCGTAACCCTTGTGCCGTGTACGGGGCGGCTTTCGACCTGTACGCCGAACGGCTCGCCGAAGCTGATTTTGATCCGCTCGTCGATATTGAGCAGCCCGATGCCCTTTCCTTTGGATTTCATTTCGCCGCTGCGCAGCCGGGCAAGCGTATCCGCCGGCATCCCCGGGCCGTTGTCCTCCACCGTCAGATTCAGGCTGTTCTCCGTTTCGTAGGTCCGGATGGCGATGGCGCATCCGCCGACCGAAGGCTCCAGGGCGTACTGGATCGCGTTTTCCAGCAGCGGCTGCAGCGTAAGCTTCGGGATTTTCAGCTGCCCGTAGCGTTCCGGAATGTCGAGCGTAAAGTCCAGCCGATCGCCGAAGCGGAATTTCTGGATCGTGATGTAGCTGCGGACGATTTCCGTCTCCTCGGCCAGCGTCACGATCGGTTCCTTCAAACTGACGGAATTGCGCAGCAGCAGCCCGAGCGCTTCGACCATCCGGGAAATTTGCGTCTGCTTGTTCATTTTGGCGATCCAGTTGATCGACTCCAGCGTGTTGTAGAGAAAATGCGGGTTGATCTGCGCCTGAAGCGCTTTGAATTCCGTCTCCTTGATCAGCAGCCGGTTTGCGTAGTTTTCCGTAATGAGCGTGTTGATCCGCTCCACCATGAGCCGGAACGTCCGGCGCAGCAGCCCGATTTCGTCCATCGCCATGGGCGCGTCATCGGCGCTCAGCACATGGGCTTCCGCGAAATTTCCTTTTTCCGCGAGCTTCATCCGGCCGATCAGATCTTCGATCGGTTTCGTCAAGCTTCTGGAGAAACGGATGCCCAAAAAAATGACCAGCACGAAAATGCCGACAAAGACGAACACGACCAGCTTCTTGATGAAGATGATCCGTTCGAAAATTTGGTTGTACGGCGTAAGATTGAGGTACGTCCACTCCGTCGAGGGCGACCGGCTGTGAGAAATAAACAGCGTTTTGCCGCCCGACGTTTCGGTGAAGTAACCGGTTCGTCCGGTCAGCCGATCCGCGATCCGGCTCGTGTCGAACGACGGCTTGCGCGGATAGACGACGTCGCGGCCCGAAAGGATCAGCAGCTCGCCTTCTTCGACGGCCAGCTTGCGCACGATGGCGTCCAGATTGATCCGGATGATGAGCGTGCCCAAATAAAGCAGGTCGATGTTCGTGGTCGAGAACGAGCGGATATCCCGGGCCGAAATCAGCGCGGAGTCGGAATCGTCCGGAAAAATCCACACCGATCCGCCCCCGGCCTCTCCCGCAAGCTGCATGATGCGGGCTTTTTTGGCGGAATTGATGAAGAAGGAGTTGCCGACGACAAGATCGGCTCCGCGCGAATCGATAAGCTGGATCGAATACAAGTACGGTTCCGAGCCGCTGTAGGTCAGGAGATGGTCGATCAAATTCTGGCGCAGGACATGGGCTTCGTAATCCGAATCGGTCGACTTCAGGGAACGGAGCAGCTTCTGAAGCTGGACGTCGGCGACCATGCTGTACGAGATCTGCTCGATCCGCTTCAATTCGTTCTCGATGGCCGCCGAAGACAAATTCAGCACCTGCGACGATTTGGCGTAAAGCTGGCGGTCGTAAATCGAAAACGCATATTGCTGCACAAGCAAAGTAAACGAGAAGGTGACGATGACGATGAGGGCGACCAGGATGGACAGCTTGTTCCGGATTTTCATATGTCGGTACGCCTGAAACCACTTTTTCATGGAGACAATCCCCTGTCTGTCCTTGGTATGAAAATTATGTCACCCCTTCGGAAGCGCTGTCAATGGAAACGGAAGGAGAACGCAGGAAGTCGGTATTTCGTCGAATGCCGGCATATTGAGTCGATTTGCGATTTGCGGTCCCTTGCTTTAGCGGATGAGATGGCGGGCTAGCGGGGGCGGCGGCGGGCGAGAGAGGTACTGGGCGGACTGCATGGCGGGTGGGCAGCGAGAATGGCATCCAAAGGCCGGGCGGCTTGAGCTTCCGGGCGCCTCCGGCTTGTCCAAATCTCCGTTCCGCGGCCAAAATATCGCGCAAATCGGCGAAGGACACGATTAGTCCGGGCGCGGTTAGGCCAAACTTGGATAAGTCCCTCCAGAAACGGCGGAAAGAGTCTGTACCAGCTTGTCCGGGCGTGATAAGATATGGGTTGGGATTTTCGCATACCCCAACAATGAAGGCATTCATATGTAGAAAGAAGGGCTATCGGTGTTTCGGAAAAAGGATATTTTCTTTAAAACGTTGGAGGAAATGGCCGATCTCATCGTGGAAACGGTCGATCGGTTTGCGACGGCGGTCGACGGCGATCTGCCCGATACGGCGGCATTCGCCAAGCAGATGAAGGAATTCGAGCATCGCGGAGATACGTTTGCGCACCTGATTTTGACCGAATTGAACAAAACGTTCATTACGCCGATCGAGCGCGAAGACATTATGGCTCTGACGAAAATGCTGGATGACGTTCTGGACGGGATCGAAGCCAGCGCCTCCCGGTTCGACATGTACCAGATTTCGAAAGCCGATCCCTACATCCGCAAATTCGGCGACTGCCTTCGCCGCTCCGGCTTGGAAATCAAATCCGCCATTTATCTGCTTACCCAAAAGAAGCTTCTTGCGATGCAAACGCATTGCGTTATGTTAAACGAGTTGGAGAACGAAGGAGACGAATTGATGCGCCAAGGCATCAAAAACCTCTTCATCAATGTAAAAGATCCGATCGAACTGATCAAATACAAGGAAATTTACGAACGCCTCGAAGAAACGACCGACGCTTGCGAGGACGTTGCCAATATTCTCCAATCGATTATTATGCGCAATTCCTGATCGATGCGCAATAGGAAAGACGTGACAAAATGGATCATATGACCTTAATCGTTGCCATTATCGTATTTTTGGCTTTGGCTTTCGACTTCATCAACGGCTTTCACGACACGGCCAACGCGATCGCCACGTCCGTGTCGACGCGGGCGCTGCGCCCGAGGGTTGCGGTGATGCTGGCAGCGTTCATGAACCTGATCGGGGCGCTTATGTTTACGGGGGTCGCCAAGACGATCGGCGGTTCGATTGCCGACCCGTTCAAGCTGGAGCACGGATTGACCGTGGTTATGGCGACCTTGATCGCCGCGATTGCGTGGAACCTGATCACGTGGTGGTTCGGCATTCCGTCATCCTCCTCGCACGCGCTGATCGGATCGCTCGCCGGAGCCGCCATCGCCTCCGAAGGATGGGATGGAATCAACTACTCCGGATTCTCCTCGGTTGTTCTCGGTCTGGTTATTTCCCCGGTAATAGCGTTCGCTTTGGGGTATACGATCATGTTTTTGCTCAAACATATCTTTGCCCGCACAAGTCCGCATCATGTCAACAAAGTGTTCCGCTCGGGGCAGGTGCTGACGGCCGCGCTGCAAGCATTCACCCACGGTACCAACGACGCGCAGAAAGCGATGGGCATCATCACGATGGCGCTTGTCGTCGGCGGCTTCCAGACGACGCTGGACGTGCCGCTGTGGGTCAAAGTTTCGGCCGCGCTTGCCATGGCGATCGGAACCTCGCTCGGAGGCTGGAAAATCATCAAGACGATGGGGACGAAGATTTTCAAAATCGAACCGATCAACGGCTTTTCCGCCGACATGAGTTCCGCGGCCGTCATCTTTTCTTCGACATTGCTGCATCTTCCCGTCAGCACCACCCACGCCATTACATCGTCCATTCTGGGCGTCGGTGCGGCCAAGCGGTTCCGGAGCGTCCGCTGGGATACGGCAGGCCGGATCGTCGTCACGTGGGTTTTCACCATTCCGGCCGCCAGCGTGCTGGCAGCAATCGTTTATTGGCTGATGAGCATTTTTCATTAATCGTCATAAAGCGGCGTTTATCCCCGGCATCCATCCATCACCTTTAAGCGTTTTCTGGCTAAAATAAAGTGAAACCATCTTTGAGCATATCCGATCTCGCCGCCAACTCGGTCGCGGCAGGCGACCGTTTGGAGTTTGGAGGACCCTCATGCAGACATCCGTGCAACAAGCCAAGTCGTGCGCCGAATTGTTTGAGGCGTTCAAGAAAAAACGCCCCGCCGTCAAAGGAGAGAAACTGATCTTTACCGGCGTTGGAGGCAGAGATGTGTACAATATCACGGCTCCGTTCAAAGATGACGGGGAGTGGGTCATTGCCGGACGGGTGGAGGAAAGGCACAGCGAGCGCTCGGAAGTGATCTTTTTTGTCGAGCGGAACGGGCAATGGCAGCCGCGGCCGGGCGCTCCCGTCTTCGCTTTGCAGGATCCGTTCGTTTCGTTTGTCCGCGGCGAGCTGGTGTTCGGCGGCGTCGAAGTCTACTTCGACGATGTCGATGTGCATGAAGTGACTTCGTGGCGAACGGTTTTTTACCGCGGGCCTCGCGTAAACGAGCTGGTTCCTTTCGCCAAAGGGCCGCTGACGATGAAGGACATCCGATTGGTCGATCTGCAGAACGGCCGAATCGGCGTGTTTACCCGGCCGATGCCGGTGGACGACGCGCGGGCGATGATCGGCTATACGGAGATCGGATCGTTGGAGGAACTGACCGAGCAGGTTATGGAACAGGCGCCGGTGCTTCAGGGCCAGTTTCTGAAGGAGGAGTGGGGCGGCGGCAACGAAGCGCACCTGCTCCGCAACGGCTGGATCGGCGTCCTCGGCCACATCGCGTGCATGGACGAAGGCAACATCCGCCATTATTATCCGATGACCTTCGCTCTTCATCCGGAAACGCGCCGGCATACGCCGATCAAGCTGATCGCTTCGCGGGACATGTTCCCGGACGGTCCGGCGAAGCGGCTTGACCTGGAGGACGTGCTGTTCAGCGGGGGCCTGCACCGCAACGGAGACGGGACCGCGACGCTGTATACCGGAGTGAGCGATGCGGAAGCCCACCGGATCGTGATCGAGGATCCGTTTCTTGAATATGAAGCCTGATCCGCAGCCGAAGCGGTTCAAGCGCAAATCAAAAAGCGGTGAAGCGGCAACGGGTGCCGGCTTCATCGCTTTTTGCCGTCTGGCGGCTTCGGCGGTTCCTGAGCCAAAGCGGTATGCGCGGCCCGGAATGCGCTACCGCCGCCTGCGGGTGTAATTGCCGGTCCGCCGCCCGTAGGACGGGCGCCCGGAGCCGACGCTCCGCCGCCGGCGCGTGCGTCTGCGCGGACGGGCCGCCGTGTTGGAGGAAGCCGTTCCGGCTTTGGCGGCGCCTTTCGCGAACAGCTTGAAGAGCGGGGCCATCTGCTGCATCGTGGATACGATTTTCTGGATTTTGGTCATGCCGGACAGAATGCCGTCGATCCCGCCCATCCGGTCGATAATGCCCTTAATTTCGTTCAGATTGGCGAAGGCGCCCAAGCCTTTGGCCGCGCCGGCGGCAGGCTGCCCGCCGGGATTGACGACCTCGACGGGGTTGAATGCGGCGGGAGGGCCGCCGAAAGGATCGCCGAGGCCGGGGAACGGAGAGCCGCCGGGACCACCACCGAACGGCGCCCCCCCGGGACCTCCGAGCGGTGCTCCTCCGGGACCGCCGAACCCGGGCGTAAAGCTATGCAGCGAGGGCGGATTGCGGTTATTCATGCGGAAGGTGTCACACCCTTTTAGAGTTTTTGGGCATTGTCCCAAACCGAGCGCAATGCCGGTACGCTTTCTACAGGTTATGAGCGGAAGCTGCGGCAAGATTGGACGATTGCCCGTGTTCGGGATATTTTATTTCTGTAAAGCGTGAATACGGTGACGCTTGAAGAAGTTTTCGAAACGCAGTAGAATGGAGGAAATCGAAAGCGACGCCGCGAATTGAGGTGATTCGGGATGCAGTTGAAGAAACTGAACGACAAAACGATCGATCAATTGTTCGAAGCGATATTGACGCTTAAAACGGTTGAAGAATGCTATTTGTTTTTCGACGATTTGTGCACGGTCAATGAAATTCAATCGTTGTCGCAGCGTCTGGAAGTCGCCCGCATGCTGGGCAAGGGGAACACCTACAACCAGATCGAAGCGGAGACCGGCGCCAGCACGGCCACCATTTCTCGGGTCAAACGCTGCCTGAACTACGGCAACGACGGCTATAAGCTGGCGCTCGAGCGGCTCGGACGGTTCGGCAACGGCGGCTCGGACGAGAGCGGCCAGGCGAAAAGCAGCGGTTGACGGCAATAGGCCGGCCGCGATCACGGCATAGCGGACGGGAACAGGACTGCGGAGGGGAACTCGGCGGTCCTGTTTTTTTGTTTGGGGCTCGGGGGTGGCGAGGGTGGCGGTAGGGGGTTGGAGGTCAAGAAGGGTACTGAGCGGACTACATGGCGGGTGAGCGTCGGGTGTGGAGGCCAAGAAGGGTACTGGACGGACTACATGGCGGGTCAGCGTCCGGTCTGGCGGCCAAGAAGGGTACTGGACGGACTACATGGCGGGTGAGCAGTGGGTTTGGTGGCAAAGAAGGGTACTGGGCGGACTACATGGCGGGTCAGCAGCGGGGTTGGTGGCAAAGAAGGGTACTGAGCGGACTACATGGCGGGTGAGCAGCGGGGTTGGCGGCCAAGAAGGGTACTGAGCGGACTACATGGCGGGTCAGCAGCGGGGTTGGTGGCAAAGAAGGGTACTGAGCGGACTACATGGCGGGTGAGCAGCGGGGTTGGCGGCCAAGAAGGGTACTGAGCGGACTACATGGCGGGTCAGAAGCGGGGTTGGCGGCCAAGAAGGGTACTGGGCGGACTACATGACGGGTCAGCAGCGGGGTCGGCGGCAAAGAAGGGTACTGGGCGGACTACATGACGGGTCAGCAGCGGGGTTGGCGGCAAAATGGAAGGAAGGAATTGATACTTTTCCCACAAGGTACTATAATGATTCCATAATCGTAAATCACGGACCTGAAGAATAGGCCGTTCGTTCGGAGTTTTCCGAATGAACGGCCATTTTGTTTTACAGGAGGAGAAGCGGAAATGGAGGAACTTTTTGAACAGGCGTACGGACGGATGATGGAAAAGGCGATCAAAAATGCGCGGGGAGAACGAAGGAGAAAGATTAAGGAAGACCATGGCTATCTGGAGAAGTTGTTTTTGGAAAAAGTGTGGTGGCCGGCTGTCGGGAACCTGAAATTTTTGCATCCGGAATACGAGGTTCGCGATTTTAAAGACGGAACCCGATTTTGCGATTTTGCCTATCTGCCGCCCCGGGGAAGCGGGATGCTAATTGAAGCCGACGGTTTCGGAACCCATTTTCGGGATGTAAGCAGATGGAAATACGGCGATGATATGGAGCGGCAAAATCATGTGTTGATCGATGGCTGGAACCTGCTGCGCTTTACCCGTGACTATATTCTGGAGAGGCCCAGGCAGTGTCAACAAACGTTGCTGTTAGGGCTGGCGAAATGGTCGGGCGCAAGCGATAAAGAGGATATCCCTTTAAATGTATATGAACGGGCGATTTTGCATCTTGCGGCGGAACGGCCGGATGAGCTCACCCCCGTTTTTACGGCACGCAAGCTGGCCATCAATCGCAAAACGGCAACTGCAAATCTTCGGTCGCTGGCAGATAAAGACCTGCTTGCCCCGGTGCATTCGGCAAATGGCCGAACCATGCGGTATGTTCCGGTGAATTCGGTTCCATATTCAAGAAAATTCTTCAGGCGAAAAGACGAAAAGTAGAGTAAATACCGGTCATGGAACGGGACTTAGCGAATCCCGTATGCCGATTCGAAATCAACGATTCAGTGTTGGGGCATGTGCAGTTAAAGAAATAGGCAAAGGAAGGTGATCGCCGAGAAACAGGAGCAATTGAACGCGTTCCTTACGTCCAACAAATAAGCCATTTTCGCCAAACCGCTGGGCGCTTTCGCGTCTGTCGGTTCTTTTTTGCGCCTGCGCGGGAGTGGCGAGGTTGGCGGTGGGGGAGCGGTGTGCCGGATGCGGCTTCGGTTCCGGGGAGGGCGCCGATGCGCATGGGTCCCGGGCCGAGCAGGATTGGCGTTGCGGTATGCATGGATAATCCGGTCAGGGACTGTCGTTGCGTATGCATGCAGATTCGGTTAGGGACTGGCGTCGTGTAAACATGATAATCGTTAGGGATTGGCGTCATATATGCACGAGAATCAATTAGGGACTGGGGACGCGTATGCGTGGATCCAGGTCAGGGCTTGGCGTCGTGTATGCGTGAGCAAGGCTGTCGAATGCATGGGTTCGAGACGCGCGAGTTCTTCGTTTCGAGTTCGTTGACATTAGGTTAACGTTTCGCTAGCATTAACAAGGAAGGTTTACAACGGTCGGCGTTTCGCGGTTTTTCCGAAAAAGAGGTGTGCGGCTTGTGAAGCCCGGAATATTGGTTATCAGTCACGGCTCCCGCGAGAAGGAATGGGTGGAGCGTGTAGAGGAAACGGTCGCCGAGGCAAGGCGGGCGCTGTCCGGGCTGCAGCCGGGGGGCCGGAAGACCCAGACTACGTTTGGCCGTAACGCCGATGCCGCCGCAAAAGGCGTTTGCGACGAAGGGGCGTGCGCCGGGCAAGCAAACGACGAGCGGGCGGCTGACGGAAACGCGGCCGGTGAGCGAGCGGATAGCGGCAGTACGGCTGTTGTACGAGCCGTTGACGGAAGTGCGACTGGGGGAAGTTCAACCGACGAGCGAGCGGTCGGCAGCCGTTCAAGCGTCGAAGGTGCGACAGATGAGAGAGCCGCTGGCGCTATTGCGACTGGCGAGGAATCCGCCATTCAGGGCGCAGCCGGCGAGGGAACCGCCGTCGAGGTTGAGGGCGCTTATTTGGAACTGGTGGAAGGACGGCTCATTCAGGACGGCATCGACCGTCTCGAAGCGGCGGGCGTCACGCATCTGCTTGCGATTCCGCTTTTTCTTTCTACCGGCAGCACGCATGTCGACGAAATCGGCTGGGCGCTCGGCGCCTACCCGAAGCCGCGAAGGGAAACGGAGCTGCAACGGATGCGGGTCCGTGCCCGGCTCACGTACGGGCGGCCGTTGGCCAACGATCCGGAGGTGGCGGATGCGCTGGCGGATTTGGCCGCGCGGGCGTCGGCGAACCCTGCGGACGAGAGCTTGCTCGTCATCGGCCATGGCAGCGACGAGCCGTGGTTTTGCGAAGCTTGGGAACGGGAGCTTCGCGGCTTGGCCGACCGGATCGCGGAGCGGGTCGGCTTTGCGGACGCCGCCGCCGCAACGCTGCGGCCGGATCGGGTGGCGCAGCAGGCGAAGCGGCTGCTGAACAGGCGGCCGGAGAGCCGGATCGTGGCGGTCCCGGCTTTTGTGAGCGGGGGGTATTTTACGGCCAAGGTCGTTCCGGAGCGGCTTGCCGGTCTCGGCTGCGCCTATGTGCCGGGATCGATCATACCGCATCCCCGCGTGACGGACTGGATCGTGCGCCAGGCATTGGAATGGTTGGAGCAGCTCAAGCGTACGGGCGATGCAGGCATGGAGAACGATGGCGCAACGTAAGGCGATGATTACGGCTGCAGTTCTTTTTGGCCGATCGTGGCTTGAAAAAAACGCTGCGCGCGGTTACGCAGGATGAAGACGCGGATTTTCGCCGAACCTGGATGGAACCCGATGGTTTTGACAACCGAAAAACCGGAAACGTTGATATTGTCATGCCAATGCAAAAGAGGGGGAGCAAGTTGACGTACAAGAGAGCCCGGTTAATTTACAATCCGACATCCGGGAGGGAAGAGATGCGGCGCCGGCTTCCTTCCATCTTGCAGCGGTTGGAGCAGGGCGGAATCGAAACGTCGTGCCACGCGACGGAAAGCAGGGGCGATGCTGTCACAGCCGCTTCGGAAGCGGTGGAGCGCGGATTCGATATCGTGATTTCGGCGGGCGGAGACGGCACGCTGAACGAGGTCGTCAACGGCTTGTGCCGCCATGAAAAACGGCCGTCGCTCGGCATTTTGCCGATGGGAACGAGCAACGACTTCGCACGCGCGCACGGCATACCGAGGCGCTGGGAAGACGCGGTGGATGTGATTATCCGAGGCTATGAACGTCCGGTCGATATCGGACTTGCGGGCGGGAATTTTTTCATTAATATAGCCGGCGGAGGCTTTTTGACCGAGATTTCGTATGAGGTGCCCAGCAAGCTAAAAACGATGATCGGCCATATGGCTTACTACATCAAAGGCTTCGAGAGCATCACCCGTTTTCGTCCGACAAGGTTGAGGATCCGGGCGGAAGGCATCGAGGACATGGAAGGCGACTATATGCTGTTCCTCATCGCCAACAGCCATACCGTAGCGGGCTTCGACAAGCTGGCTCCCCGGGCGGCGACCGATGACGGTCTTTTTGACGTGATTATTATGAAAAAATGCAACCTCGCGGAAATGATCCGTCTGGCCACGCTCGCTCTGCGCGGCGACCATATTTCGGATTCGCATATTATCCACTTTCAGACGAACCGGATTCAGGTGGAATCGGAGGACCGCGTCCAGCTCAATCTGGATGGCGAGCTCGGCGGCGAGCTGCCTTGCTCGTTCACGATGCTGCCGTCGCATTTGTCGGTGCTGGTGGGTGAAGAGAAGGGACCGGAGCGTCAGGGGTAAATGGATGGCGAAGTGCCGTTCCCGGCGTTTGATTCACCGGCGTCTAACTCGGTTGCAGGTCAAAATCGGCTCCGCCTATCCGTGCCGCATGGCACACAGCGGCTGGGAGCGATGTCGGCATAGGGAATATGTATGGCTTTTTGAGGCTTCCGCCAGTCAAAGTTGGCCGGCATCGCAGCAGGCTGCAGCAGGAGAATGGCACCGGTACATGAGCGGCATGAACGTTTCAGCAGAAGTACGGACCCTTTTACGGACCATTAAGGAAAAGGAACGGAGCGTAAGGCGACAATGCGTCATCAACAAAGAAAGCGCGCGGGGCGCGCGCAGGAGCGTCCGACCGGGTTGCCGGTGGACGCGGGACAATCGATCGAAGCCGACGTGATCGGCTTGACGCATGATGGGGAAGGGGTAGTCCGGGTGGAGGGCTACACCCTTTTTGTTCGCGGGGCGCTGCCCGGCGACCGCGTCCGCGCCGACGTCGTCAGCGTCGGCAAATCGTTCGGCCGCGCGCGGATGAATGCGCTGGTGAAGCCGAGCGCGGAGCGGATCGCTGCGCCGTGCGCGATCTATGACGCATGCGGCGGCTGCCAGCTGCAGCATTGGGACTACGCGGCGCAGCTGCGCTGGAAGCGGCAGCACGTCGCGGACAATCTGGCGCGCATCGGCAAGCTGCCGGTCGCGCCGCTGGACGAGGCGAGCGGCGGTCCCGACAAGCCGGGGACCGGCATCGCCCGCAAGGACGCCGCCGATGATGTTAACCAGACGGTAGGCACGGCAGAAAGCGGAGCCGCCGGTGTGACTGCCGCAGGCTCGGTTTCGGGCAACTTTTCGAATACTCAAGTCGCTGCCAACGAGGCTGAACGCGCCCCCGCAGACTCTTCGCGCCCGCCCGTCATTGTCCACCGCGTTATCGGCATGCCCGATCCTTGGCGCTACCGCAACAAGGCGCAGGTGCCGATCGGCGGCGGAGAGGGCGGGCTGATCGGCGGCTTTTACGAGCAGGGCAGCCATCAGATCGTCGACATGGACGTTTGTCTGATCCAGCAGGAGCCGAATGAAGAAACCGTTCGCGCCGTGAAGGAGATCGCACGCTCGTTAGGCTACAGCGCCTACAATCGCGAGACCGGCCGCGGCCTGCTGCGCCATGTCGTCGTCCGCCACGCGGAGGCGACTGGGCAGCGCATGGTCGTGCTGGTCACGAACGGACGGGATTTGCCGCACAAAGAAGAGCTCGTATCGCTCATCCGCCGGCAAATCCCGGGCGTCGCGAGCATTTGCCAGAACATTAACACGGAGCGAAGCTCCGTCGTGTTCGGCGAAGAAACCCGCGTCCTGTGGGGCGAAGAAGCGATTTACGACCGGATCGGCGATATCGAGTTCGCCATCTCCGCACGCTCCTTTTTCCAGGTTAACCCGCTGCAAACGGAAAAGCTGTATCGGACCGCAGTCGAGTACGCCGCGTTAACGGGCGAGGAGACGGTGATCGACGCCTACTGCGGCATCGGTACGATCACGCTGTTCCTCGCCCGCCATGCTCGCCGCGTCTACGGCGTCGAGATCGTCCCGGAAGCGATCGCGGACGCCCGCCGCAACGCGGCGCTTAACGGCATCGCCAACGCCGAATTTGCCGTCGGCCCAGCCGAAGTCGTGCTTCCGCGTTGGCAAGCGGAGGGGATCAAGCCCGACGTGATCGTCGTCGATCCCCCGCGCAAGGGCTGCGACGCCAAGCTGCTGGAAACCATTCTGCAGCTTCGCCCGGCTCGTGTCGTGTACGTATCCTGCAACCCGTCCACGCTCGCCCGGGACTTGCGGGTGCTGGAGGATGGCGGCTATCGGACGGTCGAGGTGCAGCCGGTGGACATGTTCCCGCATACGGTGCATGTGGAGTGCGTGGTAAGAATATATCGGGAGGAATGAATCGCTTAAGTCTGAAATCCCCTGAACTGTGTTATAATGGTTTTCAGAACGAAAAGGTGGTGTTATCCATGAGTATGAACCGCGAAGAATTGAAACGCATGATTGATCGTATTACCGAACAAGAAGCTGCAGAAGTGCTTGATTTTATCGGTTATTTGAACATGAAGCGCGAACGTGAAGCATTAAAGAATCTCGAACAAGCAAGCATAACCAGCATGGACTTCTGGGATAATCCTGTTGATGATGAGGTCTGGAACGATGTATAAACAAGGCGATATTTTGCTTATCCCTTTTCCATATACCGATTTAATGGCAACGAAGCAACGTCCTGTTCTCGTTTTATCCAATACAAATTATAACGGATTGCACCAAGACATTGTCGTAGCAGCAATCACTTCGAATGTGACGGATAAAGATTATTCGATTTATGTTACTGCAAATGATCTCGATGAGGGACAATTAAAAGTGGATTCATTAATCCGAGCGGATAAGATTTACACATTCTCGAATCGGATCGTCATTAGAAAATTCGGGCATTTGAAATCCGAAGTATTTCTTAAGGTAAAGGAACAAATAGAAAAATTAATCAGCAAATGACGCAGCAACCTCCCCATCACACGGCGGAGGTTTTTTCGTGCGAACATATGATTGCTGACAGAATAGTGTCTTTACCGTAATGTATAATGGTGGAAAAATAATGTTGAAAAAAGGGATTTCCAGTTGGATTGTGGAATAAGTCTTAGGGACTATTACATAACGATAGGAGTTACACACAAATGGCAAAAGAGAACCTTGTTACTAGTTTAGAAGATAAACTATGGGCAGCAGCCGATAAATTGAGAGGAAGCATTGCCGCTTCCAAATATAAAGATGTCGTACTCGGCATCATTTTCCTCAAATATATCTCCGATCGCTTCGACCAGCGCTACAAAGAACTTGTTGCAGAAGGTGACGGATTTGAAGACGACGGGTCTGTCAAGTATTTTGTGTAAACTCATTTAAAAGATTTAATGCATGTAGGGGGTGACACGCTCCCCGAAGTGAATGGACAACTGTAGGAGGATTTG